>Ga0137378_10006201_pt1 | contig 10377 bp, 9 predicted proteins | sample SagtaG_21_FD_104813 | JGI IMG/M metagenome (GOLD analysis project Ga0137378, IMG submission 104813) | Vadose zone soil microbial communities from Sagehorn Ranch, Mendocino, California, USA - Sage2_L_60_16 metaG | ecosystem: Environmental > Terrestrial > Soil > Vadose zone | place: USA...
CCAAGGAGGCTATGGACGTCTTAGAAACCCACCTTCAGCGATTGCCCTCCTTGGGAAAGTGGTTCGTAGACATCGCGTATCTTGCACCAGCTATCCGGGATAGTTAATATTTCTTGAATCCCTAAGAGAGCTTTGATCTTCACCAACAAGATCAAGCCAGTTCTTCAGGAAGTTCACAACAGTAAAAACGCCTTAGTCTCCTTGTAGCTTACGAGCTGCGCGAACTTTGCGTCTGATCGTTTCATGCGACACACCATAATCATCAGCAACTTTTCGGAGAGGTTCTTTCTTCTCTATAACAAGATATAGCACCGTCGGCCATCGGGAAGCGGGAATACCATATGCCGGGTTTCTTGGCCCTGGGCGTCGGTGCTTGATAACAGGAAGATTGCTTTCCTCAGCTTTTTCATCTTCAATGAGGAGGCGTTGGAGCTTTTGATACAGTTTTCCGGAAGGGGCAAGGAAGAGGTATAAAATTGGCGACAGAGTACTCGAAACCCGTCGGTTCCGGTGAGTCTATTTATAGAACACGAAATAAATAGCAGAACTGGCAAGGTGAGATCTGAGGAAAGACGAGTCGCCACCTTTCACTCAGATGTCTGCCGAGGGCGTGTGTCAGAAACGTGCTCGGTGCCTGCTCCCACGCTGTTTGAATGTCGAGCACCTCGCCGACAAGACCGGCAGCACTGGCGCACTGCAACACAGCATCCTTCCCCCAAGAACCAGGCTCGTTCCCGCTCGACATTCCCTCCCCTTTTCTCCTTGGTCTCTCGCTTCTCAAAGGACTTTTTTCTGAACGGATGGACCAAGGAGCCAGCACAGGTCGTCCCGTTACGCGCGGATCACAATGGTAGATGCAGCTTCTTGAGGTGACAAAATATTGCCAGCGCCTACTGCAATAAGCCGCGCTCTTTTGCTCTGCTTACGAAAGTTCCTATCTGAGGTGACAAACATATCTCCGTTAAAATGAATGTGGCTCCATAAAACAAGAACATCACATTTTGCATTTCGCCATTTGGGATCACCGGTGTCGCTTGCAGGGTCATTCAATACGCGAGTACGATAGTCCAGGTTGTCAAAGTCGATAGTTGGAAACAGTATCTCGTGTATTTTGCGCTCAAGGGATCCTGGTTCTCCGCCCGTTGGGTAACACCAGTCAGGAAAAGCCATGCCAGGATACGCAAGTGTTGGAAGGATCTCGACATGTCCTAAGCCTGCCGATCCTATCTTCTGTTTAAATTCATTAAAACTAGCCGGATATGTTCCATCCGGTTTTCGTTCGGATGCGCTAATTGCAACAACCCGTAGATTGATTGTTTGAGCATCATGGAATGAGACGAGTTGTCTTAGAAAGATGGCTGTGGGAGTGTTCTTTTCAAGGTCAATAATACAATTTGTGTCCAGCGTGACGTTCATGCAGTGCAACTCTTTCTTGTGGAAGAAAAATCTTGTCTTTATGAATATCGGCTAATGTAACAGGTTCTAAAGCTGAGAGAAAGAATATCTCATACAACTGTGCTGGCTACTTCGACCATCCGTTCTCAAATAAACTAATCTTTGCCTCCTTCCGCATAATACTCTCACATAAAAAATGTGGATTAGCGATATTATCGCATTTTACGAGCATCTACTTTTTGCGGAGTGAGCATGGAATCGCTTACCTTTTCCGGAGTTAGCGTGGAATATTTCGGAGTTTTCCAAGTGAATATTATCAATTTACGCTCATTTCATTTCGGAGTTACGATGGAATTCTCACCTTTCTCTACTGTGCGAGCCCCAACTCGTGCATGCGCCGGTGGATGGCCGCCCGCGCCTCCAGGAAAGGTCGTTCCAGATAGGCCTCATGGTCCTCCTCTCCGTGGTGGTGCGTCACCGTCCCCGGTCGATCCCGTGGGCTCAGCTCGCGGATGTAGCTCAGACTGCCGTCGATCAACGTGAGCATGTACTGCGCCGTCTCCTGGTCGAAGAGCCACCAATCGCCGCCGCAGGCCACATAGATCGGCGAGGTGTGTGCCATCACTCCGCGCCTCCAAACATCGTGATGCTGGATCGGGTTGGTGTAGCCAGGGCCGCTCACACGCGCGGCCAGCCAGCTGTGGCCGTCCACCTTGATCCTCGTCTTCACCGCCAGTCGGCGCGTACCCGTACGATCCTCGGATGCCTCGACCACGCGCCCCTGTTGGACGATCTGGAGGCTGTGGATCGGGAAGATCGACTCTGCCCACGCCTCTACCTCGACCGTCCCGCCATTTCCACTCAGGCGGACCGTGTCCCCGATCGCGTGGCCGTCCACGCTCAGTGAGATGATGGGCCCGCCGCTCATAAAAGTCCGCCCTGCCGCTAGGTTGGCACACCACGTCTGGTATGTGAAGTCCTGATCCGGCGGAATGGAGACATAGGTGCGGTAGAGCCCTACAGGTACCTCGCTGGACATCTTGTCGGTGCCCCCGACCAGCGGCAGGCGGTACCCGCCGTTCAGATAGCGGTAATACTCCAGGTGGTTGTACATGCTCCGAAACCACGGGGTCTTCGCCCCATGCCAGAGGAATTCCACGGCATCAATGCGTCCGGTCGCGATCAGCGTTGCGGGCTCGCCGTTGGGGTCAGGCAGGTGCGGCAGAATCACCGTCCCACCCTGAGCGTGGCAGCGGTCGGCCCAGTCCGACATCGTCACCTCCAGGGTCCCTCCCATCTCAGCCTCACTGGGACCATCGGTACACCAGGGCATGACGGGGTGCGAGAGTCCCAGCAGGGTCAGGTGCCCGAGCAGGTGCTGGCGATTCTCCTGGGAGGCAGAGACGATCGTACGGCCATCACGCGAGACGCTGGGACCGCCGCTGAACTCTTCCGTGTTCGTAAACAGGTGGCCCCACTGCGACAGCAGGAGGTTCACGACATTGAGGTCCTCGCCCGCCGCCTCGGTGTGGCTCCCCTGCGTGGAAAGAAAGTGGACGTGCGTGTCGCCGCTGAACCAGCGGCGGGCGTTCATGTTGCACCAGCGTGTGAGCCGCAGCGTCAGCTCTTGCTGACCCGGCGCGATCGTCACCCGTGTGCGTAACGGCTCGTATTCAAAGCCGCGGGCCACGTCGACCAGTACCTCGCCACGCGGCAACCAGCCCTGGCACGTGCCATCGATGTAGGCGTAACTCATGCTGCCGAGCCGGACGTCGCCTCCAACGTCGATATGCCAGGTGTCCATATTCGCATTGACCCGGTTGTGGTGACCATGCGGTTGGTAGGGAATGCCGTCAGGGGAGCGGAAGTGCACCCGGCAGGGCACGGGCCGCCCGGTCTCGTCGTCAACCACCGTCGTGCGGACCCAGTTCCGGCCGGTGTCCAGCAGTTCCAGGCGCACGCGTGGCAGCCCCAAGACCTTCTTCTCTTCGATTTCCCCCCAGCGGGCCATCCCGAGCACATCGCTGCCCTGCGTCACGGTGACCGTCGCCGAAGGGAGCGCCGCGATCTCGACCGAAGCGGGGCTGCTCTGCTCATTAAGTGCCTCGCCCCAACCAGCCAGGGGATCAACCAGGAACTCTTCGGCTGACTGCTGGGGCAGTGGATAGGGAAACGTGGCCACGCCGCGGTCGACCGCGACTGCGAGATCGAACGGCCGCGCAGCCGCCGCGAGGTCCGTGATGGTCAGCTTGAGGGGTCGTGCGCCGGAGCGCACAAAGGCATATTCGTCGGAGTGGCCAAGGGTCACGCCGGCGATGAGGAACCGTGGCCCAACAGGGATGAAGGAGAGGGAGGCCAGCGGTTGCTCCGGATGTGGGTTCTGCCAAGCCCACAGATAGTAGCCGCGCGGCTCTGCCTGGTTCACCTCCGCCTGGCGCTCTCCGGCCTCATCAAAGCGTCCGGCGTCTCGCGGCGGCAGGCTGTCGCTCTGATCAGGGACGGCGCGGAAGGGGAGTTGTCCCCAGGCAGTCGGGATCTCGGCGATGTCGAAGCGGTCGCGGATGGTGACGCGCACTTCGTTCTCGTTCTGATAGGTGAAGACATAGTCGGCGATGGGCTCACCGACCGCGCCACCGGCGGCGATGCCCGACGCCAGCAGGCGATGGGCCACGATGACCGACCGCGCGCTCTCATCGATGGGGATGCTCAAGGGAGCGTGCTGCAACCCGTCTCCAAGGGCGACAAAACAGCGTTGCGGGTCGCTGCCGACGAGAAATGGCAAGCCACGGAACTGTTGCGGCCCAATGGGCGCTGTCCCCTGCTCTCCCAGGAGCGCCAGCCCGGCGTTATGAAACGCCGTCAGATCGAGCGGAGTGTACTCGTCCATACGTCACCTCCTGCGGGGTTGAAACTCGTTCTCTCACCAACACATCCTCTCTATTATACTTTATTGCTCTGCTGATGTGCTTAGGGAAGCGTCAGGACTGAGAACAAGATCCAGAGTGAAGAGCCTTTTGTGGTAGACTGACGGTCACCCAGCCCATCTTCAGAAGGAGTGAACCATGAACTGCCCCCACTGTGCGTCAACGACACCCAAGGAACGGACCAAGAACACCTCGCTGGGCTATTGTAAACGCTATCATGATAGAGGCTCTTCCTCACATTTGGGGATTTTGGCATTGGAGAGCTATTTCTTCTCAACAAGAAGTGGCTGGTGAAGCGATGACACAAAAAGGTATGTATCTTATAAGCTCATCTTTTCCCCAAATGTGAGGATGACCCAACTGAGGGATGAACCAGGTGAAGTACAACGAATTCCGCAACCACAGCACGAGATCGTTGCCCGTAAAATGTACGGTGACACTTTTACCTGTTTGGGGAGTCGCCTGGAAGGTGATCGGTGTGGTATTCAGGTCAGCGATCAGGCGATAGAAGACGGCCTGCAGGTGCGGATAGGTCGCATTGCCCACGAGTTGCGCAACGAGGTCCTAGCAGGTAGCGAACAAGTGTAGAAATGTGCCTCCTTACAAGGGAAGAATGAAACATTCCCATGATGTAAGGAGGAACTCTTGAATAGTATCGCCAATTCTCCGGTCACTATCCAGACCTCTTCTCAATCCGTTCCCTCAACGCCCTGCTGGTTCGGCGAAGTGACTTTGATCGCGCACTTCTTGAAACGCCAGGGCGTGCTTGTAGCGATAGAGGAGCAAGCGCGCTTTGCACGTCGCCGCTTCGGGCACTATGACCTCATCGACTTTGTGGCTGTACTGCTGGGCTATGCCATCAGCGGCGAAGCGACCCTTGAAACATTCTATGAGCGCGTGCAGCCTTTCGCCAAGGCGTTCATGGCCTTGTTCGGACGGGAGCGCCTGCCTCACCGCTCGACGCTCTCCCGCTTTCTCGCGGCGCTCGATCAGGTCACGGTCGAGGCCCTGCGCACGCTCTTTGTGCAAGATCTTCTGGCTCGTCCCCTGGAAAGTTCGGGGAAAGGAGGTGGGCTCTGGGACCGGCAGGGAACACACTCCCTGGTCTTCGATGTGGATGGCACGCGACAAGCCGCTCGCCAACGAGCCTTGCCCCAGACTACTGATCTTCCGCCCGTGCAACGTCGGTTGGGCGAGGTCTGCGCTCCTGGCTACCTCGGGCGCAAGCGGGGCGAAGTGGTCCGGACACGGACCACCATCTTGCAAGCCCACACCCAGCAGTGGGTGGGAACGTTCTCCGGGGCAGGCAACGGTGATTACCGCGGAGAGCTGCGGCAGGCCGTGAAGGCGATTAGCACCTATGTGAAAGCCCAGCAAGTTCCACTGAGCCAGGCCGTGATGCGTCTGGATGGCCAATACGGCAATGGGGCCATCGTGGCAGATCTAGCTGGACTGGCCTACGTCATGCGCGGCAAGGACTATGATCTCCTCAATTTGCCCCAAGTGCAGACCCGCCTGGTCCAGCCACCTGATCAGCAAACCACCCATCCCGAAACGGGAACCTGCCGCGCGCTCTTTGACTGCCCTGATCTGCCCCTGACCCCGACAGGACCGCGAGCACGGGTGATCGTCGCCACGCACCAGGCGACCAGCACTGTTGCGCCGATCGGTACCACGCGTGGCGAAGTGGTCTACGAACTGTTCTTCACGGCTTTGCCTGTGGGCGCATTCACCCCTGCCGATGTAATGGATCTCTACCTGCACCGGGGGCATTCGAGACGGTCCTCTCTGATGAGGATCAAGAACAAGACCCTGACCGCTGGTGTTCTCATACGGCCTGCGGGCAGGAGTTCTGGCAGATCCTCTCGCAGTGGGTCTGGAATCTGCGCCTTTCCCTGGGACATGCTCTCCATCCCACTGCCATGCGTATGACGGAGTTTGCCCCACCCGCTGTTGCTCAGGCATCCACCTCTCTCCTTCCCCCCGCCTCATCTCCCAGCTATGGGCCGCCCACCTTTGCCACCACCTGGAAACAGAGTCGCCTGGAAGGTCGTGACTTTGCCCCCCAAGCCGATGGCACGCTGCGCTGTCCTGACGGCTCTCCTCTCTACCCACAGGAACGGCGTCCGGAGCGGGATGGAACCGTGCGGGTCTTGTATGCTGCTCGCATTGGCCATTGTCGTCCCTGTCCATTGCGGGACCAGTGTCAGTGGCATGGGACCTCCAGCAAAAAACCACGACGCGTTAGCGCCGTGCTGCATCCCCGAAGCTCGGCACCTTCGCTTGACGACCCACCGCAGGTGCCTCTGGCTGCCCACCCCATCCTGTGGGGAGACTGGGAGCGACGCTCCCATCGACGGAAATTGGTCAAGCTCCTTCGCAACCAGCGGGTCGACGTCCGACTGCCTGCAACGTCCCCACCGGCTCAGCCCCCGCCCACTCGACCTCTTTCTCGTGCAGAGCGGGCACACTACCGACTCTCCTGGACCCAACGTCTGGCTCGCAATGCCACTGTGGCTGGTTCGCCTTCCGTCTCCATCACCCTGTTCGGGCTACCGGACGCTTTTGCCGCTTCCCTGGGCTTGCAGAGGTTCTAACACCATCTACGAACACTCAGCCCGGCTGGTTCTTTCCTCGGTCGAAATCTCCGTTCCGAGCGGGTCGCCATGTCTCCTTTTCCGCTCCCATGTGCTCTTTTATCGCTATCTACTTATTCTACCTCTCTTGTTCTCAACCCAGTCCCATCTCCTAGTGGAGCACAGGTGATGGGATCTTCCCGACCGACGACTTCGCCTCTTCACGCTGCCTCACCAGGTCCTGTCATCGGCTCTCCATCTCGTTGCGCACCTCGTGGGCTGTACAGATACAAGTCACGTACTTCGCTACCGCTTTTCCTCTATTATGAATGAGAGGATGCAAGGTAAAATGGCCTCTGTCCTCATTCAGCCCGTCTCTTTTTTGTAGGCTGATCTCCAAGTCAGGTGATAGCCTTCTTCCAAACATATCTGCAATTTGGAAATGCTTCATCTCTCGCGTAGAAAAATTATACCGTTGAAAGTAGTACAGTTCATTCACTCGATGTGGCGCTCGTATACTCGGTGGAATATCTATTAGGTAAATGAAGTTAGAACTACGCGCTGATGAGCGGAGAGGCACTATGGTTATCCCTTCAATGGCATACTGAATTTTCGCCAGAAGTTCATTTTCAATCATTTCACGAGTAATATTCATCGGCAGAGCACTTATTACTCCCGGCCGAATTTTGACAACCTCACCTTTGTACTTTTCAGGTTTCTCCTTCACGCCAAGAACGAGCAGTCCCCCTTCTGCATGAGCAAAACCGGCCACAGATTTTGCTAATTCCAAAAAACCGACAATGTCACGAGGGTTTGATGATTTTTTGATCGTATCATCTTGGTTAACAAGCATACCACGAGGTTTATATTCTAATGTCTGATGTTCTTCCACCCCTTGCTGGAAGAAGTTGTAAAATACGGTAAGAAACTGGGTCTGTCTCACTTTCGATACTGCTGGCGAACCCCTGATCTCCTTTTACACGGCTGGACGAAGCAATTGAACCAAAGGTGAGCGCCTCGTCTTCGCGTGAGGTTCGCCATCGAGCCAACGAACAATGCGAACGACATTCATAGCAGCAGCCGTGGCAAGATGCTGGAGATGCGTCTTTTCTTGGCCGATATAGCGAGAGCGACGCAGACCCATGACGCGAACTCGCCTCCGAAATGGTTCCTTCTACCCCTGCTCGGCGTGCGTACAGCGTTTTGAAATCGTCAGTTTTGGCACGTTCACGTGCATGTTGGAGTGCCTGATAGTGCTGTTCAGGCCGTACCGTGATGGTGCGACGCTGACGCGTCGATTGCGTACACAATGCCAGGCTTGGGCAGCATTGACAGTCCTTCGTCGAGAATTTGATCTTGATGACCTCGTTTTTGCGATTGTCGATGGCAGGCGTCCAACTGCTACTCATGCAGCCTTCTGGACAGGTCGCTTGTTTGGCTTGCCAATCAATCTGAAATTGTCCCGCATCAAATCCGGTCTGTTGCTGGGCCTGCCATTTGTAATCAGCACGCGTTGGACCAACCAGATCAATTTCGTAGTCCTGTTGGCTCCTGTGCAGCAACTGGGCATCGACATAGCCAGTATCGACAATGTGCTGATCGGGCAAAAGCTCCTTTTGTTTGAGGCCTTCATGGATAGTGGCTGTCCTCGCGTCGTCGGAGACGGGAGCCGTGGTCGTTTCAACATGCGTAATCAAGTGCGGGCTGTCTTTCTCACAGGTTTCGGTGAGATGAACCTTGAAGCCCACCCAACTGGTGGTGCGCTTCGCGGCTCGTGTGGGCGTCCAGATCGTAGGGCGAACTGATATACAAGGCAGCGGGAGGGATGTTCTCCGTGGAACGCCAGCCCAGTTTGCCCTCGCTCCACTGATAATTTTGTACCCACACGCGGCGCAAGATGTCTACTGCAGGGACTTCCCGTAGCCAGGATGGAGCATCTGGCTCAAAAAGAGCACTGAGCAATGTGCTTCCATCTTGCCCGACGTTTTCAGCCCAGACCTGTCGTTCTTCCTCTCCAGAAGGGAGCCGCGAATCTTCCAATCGCACTCCATAGCGATCGACCCACTCAGGCTGGCTGTGCTCAAGCAGCCACGCAGGAGCCACGATTGCCAGGCAATTCAAGGCATGACGCAGTGTCTCTCCTACACACGCCAGCCGATTGATCGCTCGGATCTTGGCCAGCACATGCGTCGAATCCGTCCGCTGTTTGCCACGCGCTTTGAGCCAACCTCGTTCCTTGAAGAGTGTGAGCATGGCCGTCAAAAGCTGTTCCTCAGCATGACCGACGATCAAACGTGCGCGGAACTCACTCAACACCGAGGCATCAAAACCGGGGTCAGTGAGCTCCAGGCTGAGCGCATACTTCACATCAATACGCCCCCGCACTGCATCAGCGGCTTGTCGGTCTGAGAGTCCCTCGGCGAACTGGATAATGGTGACCAGTGCTAAGCGCCATGGTGCTTCTGCTGGTTGCCCGTTATTGGGGAATAGATCGGCGAAGGACTCATCTTCATAAATGCTGCCCAATTCATCGCGCATATGCATATACACGTTCCCTTTCGGATAAGCTGAACGGGCAATACGAACTGTTTCTTCGGGGACGGGGCTGATCGCTTGTGGCTTGAGTGACATCGCTTTTCTCCTGTCTCGCTTGAAGTGTTGATTTTTGGTTATCATACCAAACGATGTCACCTTTTGCCTATCCGCGGGGTCAACAGGGTTCGCCAGCAGTATCAAAAGTGAGGGTGAGCCCAGTAATGTTACCCTGATGCCTGTGCTGGCTCCTTGGCACATCCGTTCGAAAAACTGGTCGTGTTCTAAGAACGGATATGCCAAGGAGCCAGCACAAGCCAGGACAGGCGCAACCCGCCACACTATGGTATTAGTCACACATCCATTATTCGGACGGTGACGAAGGAGCATTCCGAATAATATGGTTCAAAAGGTGACCGGACACTTGATGGGAGAAAATCGCGGTGGGAGTCCAGATAGGTGGGACCTCTTCACATATGGTTGAGTTTGCAAAGACCACCGGCATGCCGGTTCATGGTTCCATCATGTGCATGATGAGATTTTCTTCCTATTGGACGTGCTTGCTCCGACAAAGTGGCTTCCTCCCGTCTCTCGGCAATACGTACAAAGAGGTCATACAAATACGTCATTTAACAGATGCGCCCTCCCCTTCAGTTCTGTAGACTGTGAGCAGAGGTTCGGACCTCCCAATGAAACACAACCCTATAAGCATCTCTCTATCGTTCTTTAAAACTCTCTAAAAACTCTCTAATACCTATCAATGAGGAGACTTCTATGAAAAGCTTTGTTTTGCAGCGGAAAAATTGGTTCAGCGCTCTGAGCCTGCTCTTCTTACTGATACTCTCGCTTGCAGCTTGCAGCACCAATGCCAGCGGGAATGGAAGCAGCAAACCTCCCTCAACAGCAAGTGCGGCTACCAGTCCTATCAGCACTCCCTCGTCGACTCCAAC
>Ga0137378_10006204_pt1 | contig 10376 bp, 9 predicted proteins | sample SagtaG_21_FD_104813 | JGI IMG/M metagenome (GOLD analysis project Ga0137378, IMG submission 104813) | Vadose zone soil microbial communities from Sagehorn Ranch, Mendocino, California, USA - Sage2_L_60_16 metaG | ecosystem: Environmental > Terrestrial > Soil > Vadose zone | place: USA...
AGCCGGTCAGGGTTCGGATCGGAGTCGGTCGAGCACCTGCTTGAACACGTCGTACGGCTGCGCGCCCACCAGGAGATAGCGGCGGTCGAAGATGTGCGCGGGGATCGCATTGATTCCGACCGACTCGGCCTCGTGCCGGCTCTCATCGATCAGGGTTTCATAACGTCCCTGCGTGATCGCCTCCCTCAGCTCGTCGCCGTCGAGGCCGATGCCGGCGCCAATCCGGACCAGGTCATCGACGTCCTCAAGCTTGGCGGTGCGCTCCCAGTGCGCCTTGAACAGCGCGTGGTGCATCTCGTCGAACCGGCCTTGCTCGCGTGCGAACTCGGCGGCGCCAAGCGCTCGCCGCGAGTTGATGATGACGTCGCGCGACTCCATGCTCAGGCCGACCTCGGCCGAAACCGTACGCAGGTGGTCCTGTGCCTGCGCGAATCTGGCCTTCCCGAAGTATGCCTCGCGCGGTATTCCTTCGGGCGGAGCTTCTGGGTGCAGCTCGAACGGCACCCAGGACACGCGCACAAGGCCTTCGCTCTCCAGCTGTTCGACTCTGACCGAGTCGATGTAGCACCAGGGTCAGACGTAATCGGAGAAGACGATCAGCTCGACCGGCTTGGTCTCTTGCATTCGTTGCGACTCAGTGTGACACCCGGCTGCCCCTCGTCCGGATTAGATGAGCTCTCCGTCCTCCGGGACGACGCTCGCGTCGTCGAGCGCGAGCTCTTCGACGAGGATGAGCAGATTGGCCAGGGCGGGCGAATGATCGTCGCTGCGGTAAGCCAGCGCGAGCTCGACGAGGGGCGCAGGCGACATGGGCCTGTAGGCGATTCCATCCGCCGGCTGCATGCCCGCGTACCGGCGTATGACCAGAATTACTGCGGTCCCTGGCCTGGCCACGGTCTCGATGGCGATGTCGGTGGGATCCTCGGAAACGATGTTCAGCTCCGCGCCGGTGTGCTTCACCAGCCAGCGCCGGAGCGCGCCTATCAGATCCGGGTTGAAGGCCGCAGGCGGCAGACCCAGCGGCTCACCGCGAAGGGACTCGACGGGCACACGATCCATCTGCGCCAGGTGATGATCGGATCGCATGGCCACGGCTACCTCTTCACGACGGATCGTTCGCGCCGATATGCCGTCGGGCCGGGCGCTGGGCATCAGCGCAAACGCAGCGTCGGCGGTGTGGCTCTGCACGAGCTGCAGGTTGGGGCCGGACGATCCCGACATGGTCTCAACGTCGACCCCAGGGAATCGCCTGCGATACTCCGCGATGACGGAGCCCGCAGTCGATACATCGCCCGATGCCTGGTACGCGAGGCGCAGCTGTCCCGCGAGCCCGGACGAGTAGGCCTTGAGGTCATGCAGCGCCTGGTCCTCTGCCTCGACCAGTCTCCGGGCGTGTGGCAGCAGCACGATCCCGGCTGGGGCCAGACGCACCTCCCTGGCGTTTCGTTCGAGCAGCTGAAGGCCAACTTCGCGTTCGAGGGACTGGATGCGCTGCGTGAGAGCGGGCTGGGTCAGATGCAGGCGGACGGCCGCGTGTCCGAAATGGCCTAGGGTGGCGATTTCTACGAATGCCCTGAGCTGCCGGAGTTCCACGTGCCGGTCGATTATTGCGACCGGAGTCCTGCCTAGCTCAATCGGCTTGTTATTGGTCGATCAGGTGTCAGTTTTTGGCGCGCGCAAACCGCTCGGCCAGCTTGCCCAGCTGCGAGACGAGCTCGGGGGGCTCGTCGACGGAGAACTCCGCATCGAGCAATCCCAGGTACAGGGCGAGCATCTCGATGGAGTTGGAGCGGGCATGCACCAGGCATGAGCTGTCATTGATGGGTTCGACAACGACCTCGCGCGGCACGCGCTCGGCAATAAGGGCGGCAGGCGCATGCACGGTCACCCGAGCCTCGTACTTCATCGGCGCGGAGCGGACGCTCCGCATCACATACGCGGCGATGTCTTCAGCGGGCGGCTCGCGAGGCGTGAAATGTGGACCGCCGGAATGCGTGGTCGCCAGGCGGTCGACGCGAAACGTGCGCCACGCGTGGCGGCCTCTGTCCCAGGCCACCAGGTACCAGCGCCTGCCCAGATGGACCAATCGAAACGGCTCGACCGATCGCGTCGTTTCGGTGCCGTCGTGCTTGCGGTAGTCGATCGCCAGCACCTCATGGTCGCGGCACGCGGCGGCTATCACGGCAAGCAGGTGCGCGTCGACCGTCGGGCCGGATGTCGGGATGGCGACCGTATATGCCTGCAGCGCGTTCACTCGCCGCCGCAGCCTCGCGGGGAGCACCTGCTCGAGCTTCACCAGCGCCCGGACTGAGGTTTCCTCGATCCCCGTGACGCCGCCGCCCGCAGAGGATCTCAGGGACACAGCGACCGCGACTGCCTCTTCGTCGTCGAGGAGGAGCGGGGGCAGCGCCGCGCCGGATCCAAGGCGATAGCCGCCGGCCACGCCAGGGGTCGCTTCGACCGGGTAGCCGAGCGCACGGAGCCTGGTGACGTCGTTGCGCACGGTTCGCTTGCTCACCTCGAGACGCTCCGCCAATTGCGCGCCGGACCACTCGCGCCGTGTCTCGAGAAGGGTCAGAACCCGGAGGAGGCGGGCCGACGTGTTCAGCATCCTGGTTTCGATCCTGAATCTTATTGCGGAACGAAACTTGCCGCAATGACAGATAGCCTCCTGCGTGTATTCGGAAGGAAAACTGAGGAGGTTGGTCATGACTCGAAGCTCGTCCCCGACCCAGGTGGTGCTGGCCACCGTGGGCGTGGCCCTCGCGCTCCTGCTGGCCGCGCTCGACCAGACGATCGTGGGCGTGGCGATGCCGCGAATCGTCGCGCAGCTGCACGGCTTGAGCTACTACGCGTGGGTGACCACGGCCTACCTGATCACGTCGACGGCCCTCGTGCCGGTGGCCGGGAAGCTTGGCGACATGTTCGGCCGCAAGCCATTTCTTCTCGTTGGCATGATCGGTTTCATCGCCGCGTCGGCTCTGTGCGGCATCTCTCAGAACATGGTCGAGCTCGTGCTCTTCAGGGGCCTGCAGGGAGCTTTCGGCGGCGTGCTGTTCGCATCGACCTTCGCGGTACTCGCCGACGTGTTCCCGCCCGCGCAGCGGGCTCGCATGAGCGGACTCTTCGGAGCGGTCTTCGGGCTTTCGTCGGTGGTGGGGCCCACGCTCGGAGGCTTCTTGACGGACGGCCCCGGCTGGCGCTGGGTCTTCTACGTCAACGTGCCGCTCGGCGTCGCGGCCGCGCTCCTTGTCGCCACGCAGCTTCCGTTCGTGCGCTCGAGCGCGCGCCTGCGCGACATCGACTGGCTGGGCACGGGCCTGCTCTTCGCCGGCCTCACGCCGCTGCTGATAGCGCTGTCGATGACTCGTGACCACGCATGGCTGTCGACGCAGGTGATGGGGCTGCTCGCGCTGGCGGCCGTGGCCCTCGTCGCCTTCTATCTGATCGAGCGCCGCGTGGAGCACCCGGTCGTTCCTTTCCAGCTGTTCAAGCTGAACGTCTTCGCGGTGCCTGCCGTGATCTCGTTCTTCAGCGGGATCGGAATGTTCGGCGCCGTCATCTTCGTTCCGCTCCTCTACCAGGGCGTCCTCGGAATCAGCGCCACCAACGCGGGCCAGCTGCTGACGCCGATGATGCTGGGCGTGGTCGTCACGGCCACCGCCACGGGTGCGCTCATCGCCCGTATCCCGGCGTATCGCTTCCTGGCGACGGTCGCGTTGGGTGTGATGATCGCGGGCCTGGTCCTGCTCACTCGAATTGGTCCCGGGTCCAGTCCCCTCGAGGTCACCCGCGACATCATCATCATCGGCGCTGGTCTCGGTGTGACGTTCCCGCTCACCCTGGTCGTGATCCAGGCGGGTTTGCCCCACCAGCTCATCGGGGTGGGCACGAGCCAGCTCACCTTCTGGAGAAGCCTAGGCGGGACGCTCGGAACCGCCATCCTCGGTTCGATCCTGACCAACCGGCTGCCGGTGCCGTTCAGCCGGCTTGGTCTCGCCGGCTCGCTCCATGATCTGTTCCTGGCAGCCGCGGCCGTCGCCGCGGTGTCCGTGATCGCGAGCCTGTTCTTGCGGGAGGTGCCGCTGACGCGCGAAGCGCCGTCGGTGCCGGTCGAGATCGAGGCGGCCGCCTAGCTCGATTCGAACCATGTGGCCGGCGGTCTTCCGCCGGCCACACCCTGGCAACGTCGGGTATCAGGGATCCGCATTTTTGGCGCCAAACGAGCCCCTCGACTCGATGAATTACGTGTTTTTGGCGCCGGCGGTGCCTTTGGTGAGCTCGGCCCGCCACGGCGGATCGGCGCCCGAGCGGGTGCAGGTGATGGCTGCCACCAGGCATGCAAAACCGAGCATGGACTCGAGGCCGTCACGATCGAGGGCGAGATCCGGCTGCAGGTTGTCGTGATCATGCAGCCAGGCCAGGACGGCCGCGCCAAATGCATCGCCGGCGCCGATGGTGTCGACCACGTCGACCTTGGGGGCCGCGACCCGTACGGTGCCGCCCGCGCTCACGGCGACGGCACCATCGGCTCCCATCGTGACCACGACGAGGCGCGCGCCGAGCTCCAGCATCCGGGCGGCGCTCGCCTCGCAGTCCAGCTCGGGAAAGAGCCAGGCCAGGTCGCCTTCGCTGGCTTTGACGATGGTGCTGTGCGCAGCGAGCGCATCGATGCGGCCTCCATACGCTTGGTTGTCCCTCAGCAGCTGGGGTCGAACGTTGGGGTCGAGCATCAGGAGCCGGTGCTTGCTCTCCCGTCGAGCAAGATCGGTGAGCGTCGTCGCCATCGGTTCCAGCACCAGGCCCAGGGTGCCGACGTGCAGAGCGTTCACCTCGGCGGGCAGTGTCGCGGGCACCATCTCCGGCGTCAGGTTCGGCGCCGACGTTCCGTGCACGTAGAACTCGTACTCCGCGAGGCCTTCACCATCGAGCTCGGCCACGGCCAGGGTGGTCGGTTCGGGCCCATAGCTGACGAGTGATAGTTCGGCCCCGTCCGCCTCGAGCTCGTGAGCAAGCATCGCGCCGAACGCGTCTGTCGACAGCCGGCCGAGAAACGACGTCGGAGCGCCGAGGCGAGCCAGCGCCCGTACCGTGTTGAACGGGCCGCCGCCGGGTACGGGGCGGCGTGTGTCATCGCCCGCGGGGATGATGTCGATCAACGCTTCGCCGCAGACGACGATCAAGGTCTGATCTCGCCCGAGCCTCGCGTGATCATCTTCGTCTGGACGATGTGATGCTCCGATGGCGAACGGTCGCCGTCGAGCCGCCGGAACAGCAATTCCGCGGAGACGCGCCCAATCGCGGCCGGGTCCTGCGCGATGACCGTGATGCCGGGATCGAGGAGGTCGGCGAGCAGGATGTCGTCGAACCCGACAAGCGCGACGCGATGGTGAAGGTTCAGCCTGCGGAGCGCCCGGCAGGCTCCGATCGTGATGAGGTTCTGTCCGGTGAAGAGAGCGGTAGGGGGCTGCGACATCGCGAAGAGCTCTTCGACCGCGGCCTCGGCGCCCGCCGTCCCGCGCACGTCGAGCTTCACGAGGCGATCATCGACGTCGAGGTTCTGGGCCGCAACCTCCTCGACGTAGCCGCGGTGCCGCTCGATGGCGGTCGCGATCGTGTGCAGGTCGCCGAGGTATCCGATGCGCCGGTGACCCTGGGCGGCCAGGTGCCGGATGCCAATCCGCACCCCGCTGGCATTGTCTGCGAGGACCGTGTCGGCATCGAAGAAGGCCGGCGGGCGGTCGACGAAAACAATTGCTGTTCCGGCCTTCCGTTCCATCGCGAGGTAGCCGTGATCATGGCTCGCGGGCAGGATTATCAGGCCGTCCACGCGGCGCGACGTGAACGCGGCGATCAGGGCGCGTTCGCGGTTCGCGTCCTCGTCTGAGCTCCCCGCGAAGACCAGGACCCCCCGCGTGACCGCGACATCCTCGATCGAGCGGTGCAGGGCGGAAGAGAAGGGGTTGGCGACGTCCTCGAGCACCACGCCGATGCTGGCGCTGCGTCCGTCGGTGCGGCGGAGGCTGCTCGCGGTGAGGTTGTGGCGGTAGCCCACCATCTCGACCGCCGCCGCGACGCGTGCGCTCAGCTTGCCGGTCACGCCGGGCTCGCCATTGACGACGCGAGACACGGTCTTGATGCTGACCCTGGCCGCGGCCGCGACCTCCCGCATGGTCGGCCGCGACCGGTTACGAACGGCCGGAGACTTCCTCTTTGTCAACGTTGTACAGGATCGGGCACCGGGGCCGGCGCAGATGGCGGTACGAAGCCATCTTGCTTTTTCATCGAGCCCATGTTATACCTTGACAACGTTGTCTTTGACAACGTTGTCCGGAACGCCACGAGGCGTGTGCCTGCGATTGGAGCTGTTCAAAGGGGTGACTCTCTATGACTGGTAGGAACCTTCGATTTTTGGACCGACGCCTGGCCATGGGGACCCTTTTCCTCCTCATCGCACTGGTCGGCGGAGCCTGTTCTGGTGGAGCCGGGGGCGGCGGGGGCGGGGGCCAGACCACCATCACCCTCGGCGCGGTCGACAACCCGTCGATGGCCGACCTGAAAAAGCTGGTTCCTGACTTCCAGAGCGCCCACCCCAACATCAAGGTCAACATCGTGACCCTACCCGAGGACCAGATCCGTCAGCAGGTGACGCAGGACGTCGCGACGCAAAGCGGGCGCTTTGACCTGTTCACGATCGGCACATACGAGGTTCCGCTGTGGGCCAAGCTCGGCTGGCTTCAGAACCTGAACCCATACATCGCCAAGGACTCGTCGTATGCACCCGACGACCTGATCCCTGGGATCAAGACTGCCCTCACATACCAGAACGATCTCTATGCGGTGCCCTTCTACGGCGAATCCTCGATGCTCATGTACCGCAAGGACCTTCTGGCGGCCAAGGGCGTGACCATGCCCGATCATCCGACGTGGGATCAGGTCGCGGCGGCCGCGAAGGCCGTCAACAGCTCGAGCGTCAACGGAATCTGCTTGAGAGGTCTACCCGGTTGGGGCGAGCAGCTCGCTCCGCTTGACACCGTGGTCAACACATTCGGTGGACGCTGGTTCGACACTAGCTGGAACGCCCAGCTGAACACGCCGCAATGGAAGGACGCCCTGACCTTCTATGTGAACCTGCTCAAGACGGCGGGCGAGCCAGGGGCCGGCAACGCCGGATTCACCGAGTGCCTCAACGCGTACAACAGCGGCAAGGTTGCGATGTGGTACGACGCCACCGTGGCGGCAAGCTTCTTCACGGGGGACGCCGCGAAGAACTCGGGCTACGCCTACGCCCCCACCAAGGTCAAGGACTGGTCGGGTTGGCTGTGGGCATGGACGCTGGCCATGGGTTCGGCCAGCACGAAGAAGGACGCCGCCTGGACCTTCGCGGACTGGGCCACCTCCAAGGACTACGCCAAGCTGGTAGGGACAAAGCTTGGTTGGGCCCGCGTATCGCCGGGCACGCGTACTTCGACATATGCGATCCCCGAGTACAAGGCGGCCGCCGGCGCTTTCGCGCAGGTCACCCTTGATTCGATCGCGCACGCCGACGTGACACACGCGACCGTTGACCCGGTTCCCTACGTCGGCATCCAGTACGTCGACATCACCGAATTCCAGCAGCTCGGCGACAACATTTCTCAAGAGTTCGCCAAAGTGATCGCCGGCAACGAAACGGTGGATCAAGCGCTGCAAAAGGCGCAAGCGCTCGCAACTGTCGTTGGCAAGGTCTACCAGCATTAACGCGTGATCTCCAAGAGAGATCGCCCCAAGTGAACAGCACCGGAAGATCCATCCTCCCTGTCGTCGGGAACGGAGGCGCGCGGGAACCAACCGCCGCCTCCGTCGCCCGCCGGGATGCCTGGCTGCGACGGCTGCCGCTGCTTCCAGCGTTTCTGTACGTCGTCCTCGTGACCCAGGTCCCGTTCGTGCTGACGATCTACTACAGCCTGTTCTCCTGGAACCTTCTCAAGCCAGGCAGCTTCAAGTTCTCGGGGCTCGACAACTACACGAGGCTCGTGACCGACGAGAGCCTCAGGACCGCGCTGGTCAACACGGTGGTTCTCACGGTGTCGGTCATCGCGATCTCGGTCGTGCTGGGCCTCGCGGTAGCCTCGCTGCTGAACTCAGAGGTCTTCGGCAAGGGTCTGATGCGGACGCTCATGATCGCTCCTTTTCTCATCATGCCGACGGCCGGCGCTCTGATCTGGAAGGACACCCTCCTCAACCCGTTGTTCGGGCTCCTACCGAATCTGTTGACCCCATTCGGTCTCGGTCGCGTCGACTGGGTGAATCGTTTCCCGATGGCGATGGTCGTGGTCGTGGAGGTCTGGCGATGGACGCCCTTCATGATGCTGATCATCCTCGCCGGTCTGCAGTCGCAGAACCCCGAGATCCTGGAGGCAGCACGCGTCGACGGCGCGAACGCTCTTCAGGCCTTTCGCCGCATCACGCTGCCATTGGTCCGGCCGTTCATCGAGCTGGGCGCGCTGCTCGGATCGCTTTTCGTCGTGCAGACCTTTGATTCGATTTACATGCTGACCTATGGCGGCCCTGGCGAAGATACGACCAACCTCCCGTTCCTGCTCTACATCGTCGCCTTCCAGGGGTTCAGCATCGGGCAGGCGTCCGCGATCGGGGTGGTCGCGGTCATCATCACCACTGTCGTTGCCACCTTTGCGCTGCGCACCCTGTTCTCGATCTTCCAGGTGGAAGCCAGGCGATGAGGGCGACCATGGTGTCGACCCGGTCGAAGGTGCTGTGGTCGGTGGTCGGCTGGCTGGTGGTGATCGTTTTCTTCTTCCCCGTCCTGTGGATGTGGCTGGAAGGTCTCAAGACGGAGCCGCAAGCCGCCAGCTCTCCGCCGACGATATTCTTCGTGCCGACCCTGGCGGAATTCCAGGAGGTCCTTTCTGGCGATTTCCCGCCGTTCTTCATCAACTCGGCCATCGCAAGCATCGGGTCGACGCTGCTGGTTTTGATCCTGGGGCTGCCCGCCGCGTATGCGCTTGCCATCAGGCCGGTCAAGCGAACGCGGGACGTGCTTTTCTTTTTCATCTCCACGCGATTCCTGCCCTTCGCCGCCAGCCTGGTCCCGCTTTACCTGCTGGCTCGGGACCTCAAGCTGCTCGACAACATCTTTGCCCTGGTCCTCATCTACACCACGATCAACCTGCCGCTTGGAGTCTGGCTTCTGCGCTCGTTCCTGCTCGAGATCCCAAATGACTTGTTTGAAGCTGCGCGTGTGGACGGTGCCGGATTCCGGCACGAGATATTGCGAATTGTGGTGCCGCTGATCGCGCCTGGGCTTGCAGCGACGTCCTTGATCTGCCTGATCTTCAGCTGGAACGAGTTTTTCTACGCGGTCAACTTCACGTCTTCGGTCGCGGCCACGGCGCCAATCTTCCTGGTCGGCTTCATCAGCGGTCGCGGCCTGTTCTACGCGAAGCTTGCCGCCGCGGCCACCCTGGCCAGCCTGCCGGTGCTGCTGGCGGGCTGGATCGCGCAGAAGCAGCTGATTCGTGGTCTGACCATGGGGGCCGTGAAGTGAAGGCGGTCGTGATCGAGGAGCCGGGCAAGTTTGCGGTCCGGTCGGTCGACGACCCTACGCCTGGCGAGCTGGACGCCATCGTCAAGGTGGAAGCCTGCGGTATCTGCGGCACGGATATTCACGTCCTCCACGGTGAGTTCGCTCCGACCCGCTATCCGATCGTTCCCGGCCACGAGTTCTGTGGCGAGGTGGTCGCGGTGGGCTCAGAGGTCAGCAACCTCTCGGTCGGAGATTTCGTAGCGGTCGACCCTTCCCTGTTCTGTGGCCACTGCCGGATGTGCCGCCTCGGCCGCTTCAATCTGTGCGAGAACTGGAATGCGATCGGCGTCGGGAGCGTCAACGGCGCCTGTGCCGAGCTGGTCAGGGTTCCGTCCGCGAGTGCGTTCAGCGTGGGGGCTGACTTTCCTCGTCACTGGGCCACCCTCGTCGAGCCGTTGTCCTGCGCCGTGCATGGCCTGGATCAATTCGGTCCCAAGCCTGCCGACGATTACCTCATCTACGGTGCCGGGACGATGGGCCTCCTGCTCGCGCAGTTGATCAAGCACAACGGCGCGGGCCGTCTGGACATGGTCGAGACCAACGCCAAGCGTCACCAGCTGGCGAAACGGCTGGCCGCCGATCGGGTCGCCGTGTCGGCCGACGAGCTCGACCGGCCGCAGGGCTGGGACGTGGTCATCGATGCAACAGGTGTGGTCGCCGCCATCGAGGATGGGCTTCGACGAGTGGGACGCGGCGGCACTTTCTTGATGTTCGGCGTCGCCCGCTCCGACGCGACCGCCAGGATCTCACCGTTCCGCGTCTACAACGACGAGATCCGGATCATCGGCTC
>Ga0137378_10006208_pt1 | contig 10373 bp, 16 predicted proteins | sample SagtaG_21_FD_104813 | JGI IMG/M metagenome (GOLD analysis project Ga0137378, IMG submission 104813) | Vadose zone soil microbial communities from Sagehorn Ranch, Mendocino, California, USA - Sage2_L_60_16 metaG | ecosystem: Environmental > Terrestrial > Soil > Vadose zone | place: USA...
ATCAACCGTTGCGCTGATCAGAACCACTATCACGATGAATACGCCAATGCTGACCACGTTGAGCGGTCTGAGAACAGTTTCAACAGCCAGCTCTACCAGGTCAAGAATGATATTTCCAACCTGGAATACCGCATCAGTGACGTGCAGCGCACAGCAGAGCGCGCACAATCTACGGCTGATAGCGCAAGCCGTAGCGCAAGAGGAGGCTACTACTAAGCCAGAACCGGAGCCCGTCTCCGTTCTGATAGATTGATACTCTGGAGCAAGAAGGGAGGGATGCGCCTACATCTGAATTCCAGTAAAGGATAAAGAAGATAGATAGGGATTTTACAAGAAACGCGCAAATCTGATTTCAAAAGAAAAGAGCCTTGACTGAACTCATTATTGATAAGATGAGAAAAGTTTTTCAGTCAGGGCTCTTTTCTCGTGTTATAATGAGAGGAAAAGGAGAATGCTATGCCTGAAAGATGCACCCGACAAGGCTGCGACGAGCCAGTTTCAAATGATATATTTGAAATGCAGCTTACTAAACAGGAGAAAGTCACCGAAACAAAGCAATATCCAATGTGTGAAAGGCATCTCAACGAGGCTAGAGCCATGTGCATAGCTTTAAACCTGCTCACAGGCATACCAACCATAACGCAAGAGATTATAAATGCCTAACGTTGACTGGCCTTCCATTCGCCAAGAATATGAGCAAGGTTTCTCTCAGCGTTCACTCGCTCTCAAATATTCTGTATCTCAGGCTGCCATCTCCAAGAAAGCCAACAAAGAGAAATGGGTTATCACCCCTGTTATCACCCCTTCACCCAAAGTTGTCAGTGACAACCAAGAAATTGATACCTCCAATATTCCTGCTCTGGTTGAAGCTGCTCTTCGCAATCTAGCCAAGCTGGACCCAGAAAACTTCCTTACCCTGAATGAACATAAACTGTTTGCCGACGCTTTAAATCAATACAACAAGATTAAGCTGACACTTCCACAAGAAGACCAATCATCATCATACCTAGACCTCCGTGAATTCCTGGCGAGTTGCACTCCGGAGGAGCTGACTGTTGTCAATCCTGTGATCAAAGCGGTGGCTGCCAGAAAGCAAGAGCAGGATGATAAGGTAAAACCAATCAGGAGACTTGGATAAGATGGATAATCCAAAATGTACAGGTAAACTTAAACACATTAAAAGAGACGAATTAAGACGACATACTTTCTATGTTTGTCTTGAGTGTGGCGCAGAACTAACGGTCACTGATCATTACAGAGAAGCGTTACCTCTACCCACAAAACATATACGCAAAGACGATAAAATTACCCCGTTGCGCAAACAAGGCTAATCAACTGTCGAACAGTTGTCAAGTACAAAAGTATCAGACTATTGACACGTCCCTTTCGTTTTGATATACTCCACATATCAAATAAAAACGCTTTGGGAGCCTATCCAAGTATCCCAAAGCATAACGAAAGGAAAACTATGATGTCAAAGTCTTCTGCAATCGTCCATCTACGCTTACCACAATTTCTTGTCGATGTCTACAAGGCCAGAGCGAAAGAGCGCCAAATCTCGTTCAATTCCGAGATAGAGCAGGCGCTTTTCAACTATTGGGAAATCAAAGTTCAAACCCCAGATGACGCAACACAACAAAAAGCAAATCAGCGAGAGATACAAAAAGAACGTGAAGACAAAATTTTACACTACATCCAATACTTGACCAACCCAACGCTACGCGACCTCGGGCGCTACCTTCCCAAAGTTTCCAAAGACACATTAAAAGCTGACTTAGCTCGACTAACAGAGCAAGGGAAACTTCAAACCAAAGTCACCATCCGCACATGCCGCTACTTACTTCCGTCAAAACAAAAGTAACTATGCTATGACAATGTCATAACAAGTATAACAGATTTACGACATACTAGACTAGCTTCAGAAGCTAGTCTAGTATTTTTCCAATGCCAACTGCCGAAAACTGTCGAAATGCTGTTTTGCCCTCTTAGCTATCTTCTCAGGCTCATTTATGGCAAGTGTCACCGGCTGTCGATCTGTCAATGAGGCATTTTGAAATTTGAGTTTTTGACCTGGCAGGGGAGCCTGGATAGGAAAACATACAACTCTCTCAAAATCTCCCTCAGATTTTCATTCTGGCGATGAAAAACAGGATTGTATATCCAGCTCCACTTTCCAGATTTTTTTATTTTCAATTTCTCACCTAGCAGGGAGTATGGTTCAGCTTTTTAAATTAGTACTTTTGTGCTAGTTGACATCTATGTTATAGTGTATAGTAATATACACTAGACACGGTATAGCTATTTTTTTAATATGAATAAATAATATAATAACTATTAATAGAACAACTAGATAGTCTTACCCCCTGCTAGGTAAGAAATTTAAAAATATTTTTTGAAAATTAAAAAGACAGAAAGGCACCTCGACACTTGCCCCCTGCTATGGTATATTTGTTTTAATGGACGGCGAGCAGCAATGGAGAGGTCCAGAAATGGAGTCGGTAAGTAGCGGTACTCGATGCAGTTCGGGGCTATTGCGCTTACCACGCACAAAGGGGCTGCCAGGAATGAGAGCCTAGCATTCCAACGTCATTCCGCCATTAGGACGTTAACTGAGTGGCGCTAGTTATGAGGTATGCTCTTTTCGTAGTTGCGCCTAACGTAGCTAAAAGCTTGCTTATCCTCTTTTCCGAGGCTCTAACGCAGGCTTTTTGTTTTCTCCTGTATCCTATATCACGTAATCATAATGTGATCCCGTAGCTCAGTGGATAGAGCGACAGATTGCGGATTGTAAACTTACCTGAAGTTGTGTATACTTGTTTGGTGAGTCCAAAAGATATGCAGCAGAGGGCAAAAGATTGAAGCAAGTAGCACAAACCAAAAACGTGGCGATCCCGAGAGGGGTCGAACCTCCGACCTACAGATCCGCAATTACCTTCCCATTCCGTTTTACTGCTATTCTTCTATCATTGCCCCCTGCTTTGTTGGCTCCAATATATCATTTTGAAAATGCCTATTCGACACTTCGACACCATGTAATTTACCTGATACTTGTATGTAAAGTCGCTTGCAGCCTATGTTTACATGCTAAAATAGTGTTTCGACATTTGCTGACAGTATTGATAATAAAACATGCTGAACGCGCTTCTGAAGCCGTTTTATTATGTCACGTATATACTATCACTTTTGTGACATGTGTCAAGCACAGTGATAGCTTTGTGCTTGACATCTCAACAATTTATAGCAGGGGGACAAATGGACATTGAAGAGGCGTGCCAGGAATATCTAGCAACGCTCAAACGGCTCCGACCTCTCACGGTCAAAGGTTATGAGCAACGCTTGAATGTATTTTGTCAGTGGATTGATGAGGCTAATAAAAAGAAGGTTATAGATCATCTCAAAAAAATCACATTAGAAACTGTCAATGTGTATGTTGTGGATAACTTCGTGGAACATTTGAAAATATATCACAAGTCGCACAAAGCAGGCCAGGAAGTCTCAAGTCATACCCTGGCGGGCTACGTGCGTGTGATCAAGTGTTTTCTCAATTGGTGCATGGATGATGAGGAATATTCGCAGTATGTGAAACTTTCGACAGTGAGGCGGATCAAGCTACCCAAGCTTGAGCAAAAAATCATTGAAGTGTTTTCAGAAGAGCAGTTAGCCGCGCTTAGGAAAGCTTGTAAGTTGGAATACAACGTGCATCTCCAACTTCGAGATGAATGTATTGTCTTTCTTCTCATTGCAACTGGCCTGCGCGCTTTCGAGTTATGCGAACTGACGATAGAAAATACTCGTCTGGACCCGAAAGAGAGTTATGTCAAGGTGCTTGGAAAAGGCTCTAAATGGCGCGAAGTTCCAATGGATGATAGAACACGACGTCTGCTGAAGATTTATAAATCACGCTATCGTAGTGAAGCAGCTCCTGGTGATACGTTCTTTGTTGGACGAGCAGAGGCCAGGCCGCTGACAGTATCTGGCTTAGAGAAGATCATAGCCAGATTGGGCGAATGGGCAGGGATTACTGGCGTCAGGTGTTCGCCACATACTTTCAGACATACATTTGCAGTTACGTTTATGAAGGCTATTGGAGACATTTATTTGTTGTCAAAGCTGATGGGTCATTCAAGCGTGAGAGTCACAGAAGAGTATTTGAAGTCATTTACTGGCAAGGAGGTAAGATTAAGCTTGTTGAAGCGGATGAAAGAATTGTAGCGCAAACAAAGCCTGGATAGTTTAAGGCTACCAGGCTCTAGATCCTGAGCCGAAGTTCAGGAACGATTAAAGTGTATAACATCGTTTCTCGAAAGGAAAAACAACAGAATGCAAGGGCAAGATTTTGCAAACGTATTAGGGAACTTTTTTAAGCTGCTGGCCGCTGTAGTTGTAGGCGGTTTTGCGGTAGTATTGGAGTATGCTTTTTTCCAAAGTATCTCACCTCCTGATAAGCCGTGGTTCCCCTACCTGGCTATGAGTTTAACTATAGGTGGTTTTCTCTGTTGGATGCTGTCTTTCAGGCTGATCAGACACAACCCTCTACACACGATGATAGCTTTTTTGATGATGATAGGGTGTGCAGCGGCAAGTCTGGTGGTAGCAGGTACAGAGTTTTATAGCTGGATAGCAGAACATTACAGCATAACAACAAGCCCGTTGATGTACCAGAATGTTACTACCATGCTGCTTATCATCTTTTGCGCACATGTGGTAGCTCTCATCGTAGATGTTTCTTGTGCTCACTTTGCAAAAAATCCATTTCGAAGTGGCGGCGTCAGATTAGGGCAAGCAGTAGAAGTACACAATTGGCCTGAAGTCCATCAAGGAGACTTTCATGCAGTTCCCAGGCAACGTACAGAGGCACAATTGGAAGCTGAATTACGCAACAATCCCATGTATGCAGCCTGGTTCAATTGGATGGAAACCCAACGAGGTGGATCCGCGAGCCCTTTAGCCTCTCATCGCCAGAGCAACCAACCCAAAGAGGAAGCCGTGAACATGGAGAATTCAGCGGAGATAGAAGTACCCCAGATCGAGCAGCCGAAACCCCGCCAAGTGAAACCTCTACCTCAATCCAGAAACAGCCAACAAACAGGGTTACTGCAGGAGGGAACGGGTGTCCTGGTGGACGGAATGAAAAGCCTGTTCAGCAGAAGAAACAAAGGAAATTAGGAGAGCCAGGCCGCAACAAATCTGATAGAGACCATGCATACAACGTATGGCTCTATCAGACATACGGAGACTTGCTTCCTGACTCGTGGGGTAATAAAACAAAGTTCAAATCGTATGTCAAACACAATCCTCCGAAACTGGTTTACACGCCTGAAGAGGGTTGGATTGAAAATCCGAGAAAGGTGAAAAGTATTGGAGCTAAACACAGAACATCCAATAAAATCAGAAACCTCGCAACTAAAATCCGGTGATACCGTTTGGGCAAAAGTTCAGGGCCGCAAAGGAAAACTGGTTGTTGTTAGGGCTATTGTTGACTCACTTCCTGAAGGTCATGCAATCGTAGAATTGTACCCTGAGCTTTCTTTACCTGTTAGATTTCTCGTTACTGTAGCGTGTGAAAACATCGAAGAGAGATAAAAAGTATTGGATAAGTTCAATACTTTATCCAATACTTTTGAGCAGAAAGGGAAAACTTTCGTGATAGGTTTGATCATCTGGAATATCATTCTCACGATTGCACTGGCTCTGGGTGCGCTTGTAACTCTTGGTAAGTTTTCACGAATGAAACGAGAGTTTTCTGTAGGAGTTGAAGAGGACTTTGAAAAACTATGGGGAGTTTTTGAGGTTACATTGGCCGATATCAAAAACCTCCAAACGAGTTTTGAAAACCTTCAGAAAACCTCTCAATATGATAGCTCCACATTGGCCGGGAGCATGGAGCAAATAGAAAATCGGATTGCTCAGATAATCGAAACCCAAGAGGGGTTACGTCAAGATGTAAACCTGCTTTTGCGAGTAGATAAAGAGCATCCGGTTTTAGCTCCAACTAATAAAGGTGGACGGCCACGAAAGGAGCCTGTGTGATGATGACAAAACGAGATTGGTATCTTCTCCTGTGGTTTTTCGTGGCGTTAGCTGCAATGAGTGTAATCTTTTTCGCATATGGGGGCCATTAGTTGTGCAAATCGAACTAATAGGCGCCAGCGTCTGTGTAAAAGCAGATGATTTGAGCGCCGTTTTCACAATCTCAGAACTCATCGAACTGGTCCGCTGGGCCATTGATCATGAAGTGGAGTTACAGGCCAAAGTTTGGGAGCGCAAAGAGCCGCTAGAAGGGATCAGTGGCCTATGACGGAGCGTATAATCACGATCGCGCTGTTTGTTGTCATCCTGGCGGTAGTGATCGTCATAGCGGCCATGTTGCCGCCAGGGTAGAATAATAAGGTAGTTGAAAGGATAAGTTTATGGCACCTGAAGAACTGGAAAAGTTACATAAAATGCAACGTGCATTGGTTTTGTTTATACGTCAACTTGAAGCGGTGGAGAAAGATCAAGGTTATATGGATACGCGACGGTTAGTTGCTGAACGTGGTAGGCAAATTAATAGTGCAATGGAAGATTTATGTAGCATTTTAGAAGCTGGAGAAAAGAAAGAATAAAATTATGAGCACTGAACGGAACTGGGTCGGTGAGATTACTTTAGAGTGTTTTCTTGATGACGAGCCACGTGTTCGCCTGGACATTGATGACGTAGGGGCTACTCTCTTAACGATGGATCAAGTTGACTCGCTTGCTTCTATCCTTCGCGGGTGGGTAGACAAATACCGGCAGGCTGAGAGAGATGAGGATACCGCACGTTGAAGAAGCCAGGGAGCAAAAGACGGGTGGGACATCCGACGTGCCAAATAGGATAATTGTTCGCAAGTCGGGCCTGTTTTTCAGCAGAAAACGACTTGCGGGAAAATAGCGGTTATAGACGCTGTAGATTGGCTTGACAGGTGTATTTGTGGGTTGGTTGCAATTCCTTCGATCCGTTTGAGGATACTGAAATCTTGAGGATACTGAAAACTGCTTGTTGACATTTTGAATTGTTCAGGCTATACTTCCGTATAGCCCGTTGGGGATTGAAACTTTCTCGAAAGAGACAAAAAACCTGGATTAACTTCCAGGTTTTTTTTATGTCTTTTTCACAAGTCCGTAACATATGATACATAGCCCATTGCTTATGTGTAGGTAAAAGATGTATATTTGATGTAACTACTGTTTCACTTTATGGAAAGCAAGGGTGCCAGACTTGCTTACAGCCGTCAAGTATGCATCTGAATTGAGTTACGAGCAGATCGCCGAGGCTGAAGAGTACCGGCGTAGCTTCAAGCTGTTCGCAAAAGCTGCGTGGCATATCATCGAGCCAGGGAAGAAATATGTTTCTGGCTGGCATCTTGATGCGATTGCAGAGCATTTGCAAGCAGTGATAGAAGGCGATATCAAGCGTTTGCTCGTCAATATGCCTCCCCGTCATGGAAAATCAAGCTATATCTCCACGCTTATACATCCCTGGTCCTGGCTGCAAAATCCATCTCTCAGGTGGCTATGTGCTAGTTACGCTTTAAATCTGGCGACACGGGACAATTTGAAATGCCGCCGTATCATCAAATCTCGCTGGTTTCAAGCTCGTTATGGACATCTTTTTGAACTGACCAAAGATCAAGATGCGAAAATGAAGTTTGAAAACAACTTCTCAGGTTATCGGCAAGCGGTATCAGTTGGAGCTGCTGGCACGACTGGCGAAGGTGGAGACATTCTTGTAATTGACGATCCGCATCCTATCGAGCAGAAACGGTCAGATATCAAACGTGAAGCGGTTCTCGACTGGTTTTTAAATACCTGGATGTCCAGGCTCAATGATGAAGCCACAGGCGCCATGATTGTTGTGGGCCAGCGTGTACACAGTCAAGATGTGAGTGGACTTATTAAAGAGGGGGCAGCTGGAGGTAAGTGGGTGGAATTAAATCTGCCTGCTGAATATGAAGCTGGCTCACCATGCAGGACGTATTTTCCTCTATCTGGTAAATCCTGGCAGGATCCGCGCACTGAAGAAGGTGAATTACTCTGGGAGGAAAAGTTTCCCCGGCCAGTCATTGAACAAAAGAAAAGAATTCATGGGCCGCTTGGGTTTGCAGCAATTTATATGCAGCGTCCTGTACCTGCTGGTGGCAATATCTTTCAATCAAAAAATCAACGATATTTTACTATTGATCAGATCACAGAATGTTATTTGCTGGAAACACCTCGGGGTATTAAGCCAATTCGGTTTGAAGATTGTTGGAAGCTCTGTACAGTTGATCTGGCTATTTCAGAAAAACAATCAGCAGATTTTACTGTGTTTGCGGCTTACGCGGTCACACCCTACAAAGATTTATTGCTGCTTGAAATCATCCACGAACATTTTGCATTTGATGAACAATTAGATCAATTGGTAATGTTCCATGAAAAGCACGGTTTCAGTCTGGCAGCTATTGAAAGCGTTGCTTTCCAATTGGCTATGGTTCAAATGGCAAAAAACAATGGTTTACCTGCCCAAGAATTTAATCCTCCATCTGATAAAGTAACTCGCTCCACAACTGCTAGCATCTGGGAAAGTAATGGAAAATGCTACAGTCTTAAAAATGCACATTGGTTGTTTGTGTATGAAAAAGAAGTATTTGATTTTCCGAAAGCTCCGCATGATGATCAGGTAGACACACGCTCAATGGCAGCTATTGTTGTTTGCACACGCAAAATACCAGGTGTGCTGGACCTGGATAGCGATGACACAGTAAACAAAATTGACCCAACACTTTCAATAGAGCAGATTATTGATGCAACGGCAATTCAAGCAGAGCAAGCTTTACAAGCTCTTGAAACACAGAAGGAACAAGAAAAAGAAATCTTTGCCAAAGGCGGGCTACTTATAAATCCTTTCGAGTGGGCTGAAGCGCACGAAGGCGGCGGAGGTGGTTGGGAATGATTAAAGCTGGCGCCAAACTTTCAATTCAGCGTATACCGCTTGAATGCTTACAAGTGAAAATGTATGAATCAAGACATGTGGAACGGTTGCTCTCGTATATTTCAGCCGTTCGGCAACATCCACAGAGCGATATCCTTTTGCATGTTGCTCCATCGAATACTCATCCTGGCATGTACTGTATTTTAGATGGATACCATAGATTTTGTGTTTCTATCATGACAGGCCGAAAAGACGCTTTATGTGTGGTGATTGAAGAGGTGGCGGCTAAATGAGCGAGCGATTAACACATGTCACAGTAATTACCGATATGCGAAAGTTGTCGCAATATCAACCAGGTGAAGTTGGTAAACCCTGGTCGCATCCTGATTGTTCATGGTTTATAGCTTGTCCCCAATGCGGAAGAAGATCAGAACTTCTTCATGCTTGCACTGTGAACGATGATAACACTTTAACTTTTTCACCTTCTTTGGTATGCCCGCATGATGACTGCAAGGCACACTACTTTATTGTCAATAACGAAATAAGGTGGTGCTGATGACTGAAGAACAAATATTACAACTTCAGCATTTACTTGCCGATGCTCTTTATGTTGATGAGGCGTATCATAAGCAGTGGTTTCTTTGGCGTATTGCTGAGGAGCTTGGGCTTGATCTTTCAGGTGAATGGGATGAGAACTACCCAAAGCCCGATGAAGGGATAGCGCCATGAGTAGAAATAAAAACCGCTCCCATCGTTCCCTTGCAAGGGGCCAACAATCCTATAAATCAGACCCGAATGTAGCTGTAGTTGTCGCTCAGCAAGGAGTCGGTACTCCTGCGACAATGCCGCGCAACATGAAAGCCTATATCCAGGAAGGCTATCGTTCCTCAAAAACAGTTTTTCGTGTCGTTGGGCATATCGCGCGCGCAGGCGCTGGTATCAAGTGGAAGCTCTATACTGACGAATCTAAAAAAAGAGAAATCACTGATCCAAACAACGATCTCATGAAACTTTGGAAAAAACCCGCGCCAAGGACATCGGGGAATCGTTTTCGCGAAGCCATGATTGCTTATTATTGCCTGACAGGTAATTCTTATGTTGTAGGTCTTAACGCTAATCAAAATCCTACTGCCAAATTTGATGAACTGTACAACCTCCGGCCAGATTTAACGAAAATTAAAGCTGACGACAACGGGCCCTTATATTATGAATTCGGCAACTTCACACCTCCTAAACGCTATCTTGATGCTTTCGTGATGCACAACAAATTGTTCGCAGGCAACGATGATATTTACGGTATGTCGCCTGTAGAAGTAGCGGCTATGCTGATTGACGTGCAAAAAGCTGGCCAGAAGTGGAATTTGGGACTTTTAAACAACATGGCGCGGCCAGGTGGAGCGTGGGTAACAGACGCGCTATTGGATGATACTTCTTATAAAGG
>Ga0137378_10006211_pt1 | contig 10370 bp, 11 predicted proteins | sample SagtaG_21_FD_104813 | JGI IMG/M metagenome (GOLD analysis project Ga0137378, IMG submission 104813) | Vadose zone soil microbial communities from Sagehorn Ranch, Mendocino, California, USA - Sage2_L_60_16 metaG | ecosystem: Environmental > Terrestrial > Soil > Vadose zone | place: USA...
ATGCGGTCGGGCGCCAGCAGGGCGGAGGCCATCTCCCGTAGGGCGCCCTGAGCGCGGTCGGCGGCAGGACCCATCGCGCCGCTCGCCATCGAACGCATCGTCACCACCAGCCCTGGAGGGATGGTCGGCGGCGCGGGCGCGCCGGCCGGGTCGACGCCGAACGCCGCGCAGATGGCCATGCCGCACGACCGCACGTCCGCGCGCAGGTCGCTCTGCGAAGGAGCGCCGCGCACAGCGGCCGCGGGATGACCGCTGAGACGCACCTCTCCGTTTCCGGTGACGCGGATCGCCGCGGCCCCGAATCCTCCCATCGCGATGCCTTCCTCGTGCAGGGCGGCAACCCCGGAAAGAATCGCCGCCCCGAGGGCCGCTGCCGCCGGGGGCGTGAGCGGACCGCGAGACAGGATCGTGCCCAAAGACGTGCCTTCATTGGGCTCCACCGCGACCCAGATCCCGTTGGGATCGGTGCCCCACGCAAGGACGGGCGCAAGCGAAGGATGCCGGTGCTCCGCCAGGCGCTGAAGCCGCGGCACGGCGGCCCCGGCCTCCGCCGCGGGTGCGGGGATCTCGTGGACGACGACCTGCTTGCCGCTCTTGAGGACCGCCTTCCAGCCCTGGCCCGCGCCAGGGGCGACGAGTTCGATCAGCTTCGGCTTCGGCTCGCTCTCCGGCATAACGGGTGCATGGTAACCTTGCGGCACATGGCTTATATCATCGTTCAGCCCTGCGTTGGGGTAAAAGATGCCTCATGCGTAGAGGTCTGCCCGGTGGACTGCATACACACCGACGACGCCGCGAACATGTATTACATCGATCCCGATGAGTGCATCGATTGCGGCGCATGCGTCGATCCGTGTCCCGTCGACGCCATCTTCCCCGAGGACGAGGTTCCGGAGCAGTGGCGCGAATACATCAAGATCAACGCCGACTACTTCAAGAACCGTCAGTAGCGCGTAGGCCCCCGTCAAGAGTGGCGAGGCACGCGGTCACCCTCGTTCCGGGAGACGGTGTCGGGCCCGAGATCTGCGACGCGGCAGTGCGAGTGCTCGAGGCCACGGGCGTTCAGTTCGACTGGGACGTGCACCAGGCCGGCGAGCGCGCCATCAAGGAGTTCGGGACGCCGCTGCCCGAGCACGTGCTGGACTCCATCCGCAAGACCAGGGTCGCGCTCAAGGGACCGATCACGACGCCGATCGGCTCTGGCTTCAGGAGCGTCAACGTCGCGCTGCGCCAGGAGCTCGATCTCTATGCGCTCGTCCGCCCTGTCAAGGCCTACAAGGGCGCACGCAACCTGCGCGACGACCTCGACTTCGTGATCGTGCGCGAGAACACCGAGGACATCTACACTGGCATCGAGTTCGAGCAGGGCACTCCGGACGCCAAGCACCTCGTCGAGGAGATCTCGACTTTGGCGAAAAAGAAGATCAGGCCGGACAGCGGCCTCTCCATCAAACCCATCTCGATCAGCGGATCAGAGCGCATCGTGGAGTTCGCGTTCGATTACGCGCGCAAGAACAAGCGCCGCAAGGTCACCGCCGTGCACAAGGCGAACATCATGAAACACACGGACGGGCTGTTCCTCGCGGTCGCCCGCAAGGTCGCCGAGCGGAACCCCGACATCGAGTTCGAGGATCGGATCGTCGACAACATGTGCATGCAGCTGGTATTGCGCCCCAAGGAGTACGACATCCTCTGCTGCCCCAACCTGTACGGCGACATCATCTCCGACCTCGGGGCGGGCATGATCGGCGGGCTGGGGCTGGCGCCGGGGGCCAACATCGGCACCAACGGCGCCGTGTTCGAGGCGACCCACGGCAGCGCGCCGAAGTACGCGGGTCTCAACAAGGTCAACCCCATGGCGGTGATGCTGTCAGGCGTGTTGATGCTGCGCCACCTGGAGGAGACCGCCGCCGCCGACGCGCTCGAGACGGCGATCGCCGACGTCATCGCGCTCGGCAAGAGCGTCACGTACGACCTCAAGGAGATGCGCGACGACCCCACCTCGGTGGGCACGAGCCAGGTCGCCGACGCGGTCGTCGCGCAGCTCAAAGCGGTCGGTGCGTAAGGAGAGTCCCGAGCTCAGGCAGCTTCGGCGACTGTGGCATGAGCACACCCACCGGCCCTTTCCCGCCGCCGGCCCAGACCCCCGGTCGCAGGAGGTGGCGCTCTACGCCTCGTGGCTGGGCAGCATGGTCGAGGTCGCCCTTGGACGTGGCGCCCTCGATCCGCTGCACGCGGACATGCTCGAGATCCGCCGCGCGGAGGGCAACCGTGAATTATTTCGAGCGGGCGGAGAGCTCGGTGATCCAGTACGCTCGTACGTCGCCCGGTTGATCGCCATCGAAGACATACTCGTCAGCCTTCCCGTCGATCGATGAGATCCTCAGTCGCCCTGCTGGCGGCGGTACTGCTCGCGGCCGCGTGCTCCAGCGGCGCGCCATCCGCCCTGAGCACGCCCCCCGTCGCGACCGCGCCGGCAATCGGACCGGTCCTCGATCGCACTGACCAGCCTTCGTTCGCCTACCGGACCGGCCGCCCGCCCGCGCTCAGCCTGCAGGAGCTCTTCCACCCGACTTACAACCTGCCCGCCGACCCGTCGATGGTGCGGACTTTGCTGGTGACCGGCGACATCATCCCCGCGCGGGGAGTCGCCTACTTCGCCGCCGTGCGGCATGACTACCTGTGGCCTTTCCGGCCGACCGCCGGCTTCACGAAGAATGCCGACATCACCTACGTGAACCTGGAGGCGCCGCTGTTCGCCGGCTGCCCGGTCAGCCCCGCGTCGAGCTTCACGTTCTGCGGCGACCCGCGTTTCGTCAACGGGCTGACATTGATGGGCGCCAGGGTCGTGAACCTGGCCAACAACCACCTGACCAACTACGGCGCGGCCGGCGTCACCTCGACAGACCAGCTGCTGAACCAGCACGGAATCCTCACCAGCGGGCTGGGCCCGGTCGCCGTGATCGAGGTCCGGGGCATCAAGTTCGGGTTCATCGGCTTCAACGGCGTGGGGCGCGCGATCGACAAGACCGCGTTGAAGGCAGGCATTGCGCGTGCTCGGCAGCTCGCCGACATCGTCGTCGTTCAGTTCCACTGGGGCAAGGAGTACGAGCGCCAGCCGATGGCGGACAGGGGCGTGCCGACTCCCGATGACCCCGTCGTCATCGGACATGACGCGATCGATTGGGGCGCCGACATCGTGATCGGCAACCACCCGCACTGGTACCAGGGCATCGAGGTGTATCACGGCAAGCTGATCACCTATGCGCACGGGAATTTCATCTTCGACCAGATGTGGTCGGAGGAGACCCGGGAGGGAGTGATCGGGACGTACACGTTCTACGGCACGCAGCTGGTCGCGGCCTCGTGGAAGCCGGTGCGCATCTACGACTACGGCCAGCCGGTGTTCATGAACGCCAGGGACAGCACCACCGCCATCACGACCATGGAAGCCGCCAGCGATCAGCTCGCCACCCGCCTGGGCGAACCGACGACCAGGCCCGTGCCGGCGCTGCCGCCGCCACCGCCATTCGCGCCGGAGCACGCACCCTAGCCTCCCCACCCTGTGGGGAGGTCGCCTCGACGCGCAGCGGCCAAGCGGGTGGGGCGTAACAAGTGCTTTAGAATCTCGGCAACTCATCCCCAGGGGGTTCCACCGTTCCAGCTCACGTCGCAGCAAGCGAATTCCAACGGATGCGCGGACGCCGGAAACGGCGTCGCGACAGGGTCGTCTTCTTCGCCACCGTCACGCTCCTCGTCGCCGGCGGCGTGACGAGCGGTTTCGTGCTCGCCAACCGGCCGGCCGCCGCCGTGTTCACCGCCCAGCGCACCAGCGTCGACACGAATACGCAGGCGGTCGTGCAGCCGCCGGCGAACTTCGATCACTTCGACTTTTCCAATCTCTGGCTCGCGGTCAGGCCACAGCCGTCGCTGCCGATACACGGCCAGGCGGCGTACCTCGTCGATCTCGACACGCGCCAGGTCCTGTGGGCGCGCGACCCGGAGACGTCGCGTGCGCCCGCGAGCCTCACCAAGCTGGTCACCGCGATGGTGGCCGTCGACGACGCGGGATCGCTGGACCGCACGGTCATCGTCGGCAAGGAGGCGACGCAGGTGGTCCCGAGTGTGATGGGGCTTTCGCCCGGAGAACACGTCACCGTTCGCGAGCTCCTCGATGGGCTCTTCCTCGACTCGGGCAACGACGCTGCCGAGGCCCTGGCGCGTGGGATCGTGCCTCGCGATCGATTCATCCGCCAGATGAACCAGAGGGCCAAGAGCATCGGACTGACCGCCAGCCATTTCGTCAACCCGAGCGGCCTCGATGCTGCGGGGCATGGGATGTCGGCGCACGATCTCGCGCACGTGGCCGCCTACCTCGATCAGTACTACCCGGCGCTCGCCACGATCGCGAGCACCAGGGATGTCGCCATCGCAGCCACCGCACAGCACAAGGCCTTCTACCCGCACAACCTGAACCCGCTGCTGTGGAGCTACCCGGGGGCCACGGGCCTCAAGACCGGCCTGACCGACAATGCCGGCGGCTGCATCGTCGCGACCGCCACGCGCAACGGCAGGCACCTGGTCGCTGTCGTGCTCAACGCCACTCTTCACTCGGCCGCCGACGCGACCTTGCTGCTCAACTACGGATTCAACACCCAGGCCCGCCTGCCCATGCCGCCGTGGCCCCAGCCGAGCAGCAATTAGACTTTCCCGGACGTGATTCGGCTTGAGGGCCTGAGCGCGCAGGAGGTGCTCGACTCGCGGGGCAACCCCACCGTGTCGGTCACGGCCCACACGGAGTCCGGGAGCGGCACCGCGATCGTGCCCTCGGGCGCGTCGACCGGCAGGCACGAGGCGCTCGAGCTGCGCGATGGCGATCCGAACCGCTACGGGGGCAAGGGCGTTCTGAAAGCGGTCAACAACGTCGAGAGCACGATCGCGTCCCACGTCGTCGGGATGGACATCACCGACCAGGCCGCCCTGGACGCCGCCTTGATCGGCCTCGACGGCACGGTCGACAAGTCTCGTCTCGGCGCCAACGCCATCCTGGGCGTCTCGCTCGCGGTGGCTCGCGCCGCCGCGCAGGCGATGGGAGAGCCGCTGTACCGCTACCTCGGGGGCGCCCAGGCCCACCTGCTGCCCCTGCCCATGGCCAACATCCTCAACGGCGGCGTCCACGCCGACACGTCGGTCGACCTGCAGGAGTTCATGGTGTGCCCCGTCGGCTCGCCGTCGTTTGCCGAAGGCCTGCGCGCGGTCTCAGAGGTGTATCACGAGCTGAAGCGGGTCCTGAAAGCGCAGGAGCTCGCCACGGGAGTGGGGGATGAGGGCGGGTTCGCCCCCGACCTGCCGTCGAACGAGGACGCGCTCAAGCTCATCGTCGAGGCGATTCGCGAAGCCGGCTACAAGCCGGGTGACGACATCGCGCTCGCGCTCGACCCCGCCGCCAGCGAATTCTTCAAGGACGGGAACTACCGGCTCGCGGGCGAGGGCCTTGCGCTGACCTCTCTCCAGCTCGTGGACCTGTACGAGAAATGGGTTGCGCGCTACCCGATCATCAGCATCGAGGACGGCATGGCCGAGGACGATTGGGACGGGTGGAAGCTCCTCACCGAGCGCCTGGGCGGGAAGATCCAGCTGGTCGGTGACGACCTGTTCGTCACCAACGTCGAGCGGCTCGAGGAAGGCATCGAGAAAGGCGTCGCGAACTCCATCCTCATCAAGGTCAACCAGATCGGGACCCTCACGGAGACGCTGCACGCCATCGACACAGCGCGAACGGCGGGTTACTCGGCGGTCATCTCGCATCGTTCCGGCGAGACCGAGGACACCACGATCGCCGACCTGGCCGTGGCCACCGGCGTGGGCATGATCAAGACCGGCGCCTGCGCTCGCTCCGAGCGTGTTGCGAAATACAACCGGCTGCTCGCGATCGAGCGCGAGCTCGGAACCGGCGCGTACTACGCACGGGGCTCGAGCCTGCCGTGAAACTGGCATCGCGGGCGGTGCACGCCGGCCGCGAACTCGTTGCCCGGAGCCCGCTCGCACCCGACCTGAGCCCGGCGGCGGTGCATGTCTACACCGACCTCGACGACTACGACGCGGTCGCCCGCGGCGAGCGCCCGGGGCACTACTACGGGCGCAACTCCAACAGCAATCGGTCGATGCTCGAGCTCGCGGTGGCCGAGCTCGAAGGCGCGGAGGCGGGCCTGGCCACCGCCAGCGGGATGGCGGCGCTGTATGTGGCGATCCTCGCGCTCGCGCCCAAGCCCGTCACGATCCTGGCCACACGCGAGCTGTACGGCGGTACGCTCGCGCTCATCCGGCACGACCTCGAGCCCGCCGGGTACGAGGCCAACTTCATCGACATGACCGATCTCGAGGCCGTCCGGCGCGCGATCGACGGCGCGGGGCTGGTGCTGGTCGAGACGATCACCAATCCGCTGTGCACGATGCCCGACGTCGAGGTGATCGCGTCACTGGCTCGCGATCGCGGCGTGCCGCTGCTGGTCGACAACACCTTCGCGACTCCAATCCTGTTTCGCCCGCTTGCGCTCGGCGCGACCGCCGTGATGCACAGCGCGACGAAATACATCGGAGGCCATTCGGACCTCGTCGCGGGCGTGGTGGTGGGAAGCGACGATGCCATCTCCGCCGCTCGGGCGCGATCGGTGCGCACCGGAAGCACGCTGGGGCCGTTCGACGCCTGGCTCGCGCTGCGCGGCCTGCGGACCCTTGACCTGCGCATGCGCAGGCACAGCGACAACGGCATCGCGCTGGCGCGGGCCCTGCGCGCCATGCCCGGCGTCGCGCGCGTCCATCACTCGATGCTCGAAGGCTCGCCGTCGTACGAGGTCGCGCGCCGGCTGATGCCCGAGGGGACGGGGGGAATGCTCGCCTTCGACCTCGACGGTGGGCGCGATGCGGTGCAGCGGATGCTGTCGCGCTTCGAGATGGTCCGGTTCGCCGCCAGCCTCGGCGGACTCGAGACCACCGTTTCCTACCCGGAGATAACGTCGCATCGCGCTCTGACGCCTGCGGAGCGAAAGGAGCTCGGAGTCGGTGCGGGGACGGTACGGGTGTCGGTTGGCATCGAGGCCGCCGAGGACATCGTCGCCGACTTCGCCCAAGCCCTGAAGAGCTAGTTGTCGGCCTACACGCTGCTGCAGCTGGTCGAGGTCCTGGCGTTCAGCGCTGTGCTGCTGTTCGGAGTCCTGGTCCGCTCGCCGTCGATCGCCATCCTGGGCGGCGGCTTCCTGATTGGCAAGGCCGTCCTCAACATCCTCGCGCCGGAGGGTGGGAGCGTGTACCGGCGCTCCCTGATTGGATATGCGCTCGGCGGGATCTTCGTTTTCATCGGCATCGTCGCCGCCCATTTCCTGACCTGAGCGGGAATCCTCGCCCCCCCACGCCGGGTTCCTATCCTTGTTAGCAGTGGCCCAGAAAACGGTGAGCGCCGGCATCACCCAGCTGATCGGCAACACGCCTCTGCTGCGCGTAAGGCTCTTCGAGCACGAGTTTCCGGGGCTCGAGGTCTACGCCAAGGCCGAGTGGTTCAACCCCGGCGGTTCGGTGAAGGACCGCGCGGCGCTTTCGATGATCGAGGACGGCGAGAGGCGTGGAGCGCTCACGCACCACAAGACGATCATCGACTCGACATCGGGCAACACGGGCATCGCATACGCGCTGGTCGGCGCGGCCAAGGGCTACCGCGTCAAGCTCGTGATGCCGGGCAACGTGAGCGCGGAGCGCAAGGCCCTGGTCACGGCTTACGGCGCGGAGATCGTGTACAGCGACGCCGGCGACGGGTCCGACGGCGCGATCCTGATGGTGCGCGGGCTCGTGGCCATGGACCCTGACCGCTACTTCTACCCCGACCAGTACTCAAACCCCGCCAACGTCCGCGCGCATTACGAAGGCACCGCGGTGGAGATCCTCGCGCAGACGTCTGGGCGCATAACTCATTTCGTCGCCGGCCTGGGGACCACCGGCACTTTCGTCGGCACCTCGAGGCGGTTGAAAGAGCACGACGCCTCCATTCGCACGATCGCGGTCCAGCCGGACGATTCGTTCCATGGCCTGGAGGGCCTGAAGCACATCCCCACCGCGATCGTCCCGAAGATCTGGGACCCAAGCGTTGCCGACGAGATCTGGGACTGCCCCACGGAGCCCGCGTACGACCTGGCGCGCGCGGTGGCGCGCACTGAGGGCCTCTTGGTCGGCCACTCGAGCGGCGCCGCCCTGTGGGCGGTGCGGCGGCTTGCCGAGAGCGTGCGCGAGGGAGTGGTGGTCACGGTGTTCCCGGACTCCGGCGACCGCTATCTGTCGACCGGCCTCTACGGACGCCGGTGAAGATTCGACGGTCCGCCCTGGAGGCGATCCAGGCGCACGGCGCCGAGGGTTATCCGAACGAGATCTGCGGGATCATGCTGGGCCCGCAGGGCGATCATTCCGTCACCGAGGTCCGGCGCGCGCGGAACATCATCGTCGAGCGCTCGCGCGACCGCTACGAGATCGACCCGCGCGACCACATCCGCATCCAGCGCGAGGCCGACGAGACGGGCATGGACATCGTCGGCTACTACCACAGCCATCCGGACCACCCGGCCCGGGCCTCGGTCTTCGACACCGAGCGCGCCTGGACGGGTTACGTGTATGTGATCGTTTCGATCGAACGCGGCAAGCCGGTCGACGCCAACGCGTTCGTGGCCGACGAGGATGGCGGTCCATTCCGCCCCGAACCGCTCGAAGTCGCCTGAGCGACGGCCAACCGGCGCTCTCCGTCGCCCGAGCCTCGTGGCTCAATCGAAACGTCGTCGGCATCGGCATCGCCGACCTCGCCGCGGACGCGAACTACGAGATGGTGTTCGCGGTCCTGCCGCTGTTCATCATCGCCGGGCTCGGCGCACCGGCTGTCGCGGTCGGGCTCGTCGAGGGCGTGGCCGACGGCTCGTCGGCACTCGTCAAGCTCTGGAGCGGTTGGTACAGCGACCGCATCGAGTGGCGAAAGAGGCTCGCGGTCGGCGGGTATGGGACGACGGTGTTCGGCCTCGCGCTGCTGCTCGCGGTGACCACCTGGCCGCAGGTGATCCTGGGCCGCGCCCTGGCGTGGATGGGCAAGGGGCTGCGCCAGCCGATTCGCTCCGCCATGCTCGCGGGCTCGGTGGGCCAGGGCGACCTCGGCAAGGCATTCGGGTTCCACGAGGCGCTCGACACGGCGGGCGCGCTGCTGGGCCCGGCGGTCGCCTTTCTTCTCCTTGCGACCGGCCATGGCTTCGGCACGGTGTTCGCGGTGGCTGTCATCCCCGGAGTCCTGGCCGTGTTCTTCTTCGCCATCCTCACCCGCGATCCCAGGCGCCGGCGCCCGGCGCCGGTCTCGCTGCGTGTCCCCCTGCCGAGGTCCTTCTGGCGATTGATCGTCGCGGTGGCGGTGTTCGGAGCCGGCAATTTCGCCACGGCTTTCTTCACCCTGCGCGCCGCCCAGATGCTGCAGCCCGAGCTGAGCCCCGGCCGGCGGCGCTGTCGGCCGCGGTCGGCTTCTACCTGGCGCACAACGCAATCGGGGCGGCTGTATCCTTTCCGGCCGGGTGGCTCGCCGACCGGGTGGGCAAGGCGCCGGTGCTCGCCTCGGCCTACATGACGTTCGCGGCGGCATGCGCGGTGGGGATCCTCGGCCACGGCTGGCCGGCCGTGGTGCTGCTGGCGCTTCTGGTCGGGGCTGAGAACCCCGTGGTCAGCTCGGTCGAGGGCTCGCTGACCAGCTCGATCGTCGAGGAGTCACGGCTCGGCACCGCGTTCGGGGTGCTCAACGCGGTCAACGGCGCCGGCGACCTGGCGTCGAGCATCGTCGCGGGCGTGCTGTGGACGGCGCTCAGCCCGGCGGCGGCCTTTGGTTTCGGGGCCGTGCTGTGCGCGAGCGCGGCTTCGACGCTGGTGCTCCGACCTCCGCTTGCCTCCCCACCCCGTGGGGAGGTCGGGCCGCAGGCCCGCGTGGGGAGACCAGCTCCTTGACGAGAGGTGTGCTGAATCGGGGCAGCACCCTACGGTCGCCGAGCCAAGCCCGCATCCGTTCCGCCTCAGCCTCGACCGCACCCTTCCCGTCCCGGCCGATGTCCTCGAGCAGGCGCATGCGGATCTCACCGTTTGGACGCTGCGCCCAGCCACCCACGACCCGGCCGTCCCACCAGATCGTCGGCCCGGCGTTGCCCGAGCGATCGAACAGGGCAGAGCGGTGAGGGCCCAGGTACCAGTCGCGTTCGGCCCAGCCCATGACCGTGGGGTCGAGGCCGGGCAGAAGAGCCGCCCACGCCCCGGACTTGCGCACCGGTTTGAGATCGCCCGCCAGCGCGATCCCGGTGGTACCGCCCAGG
>Ga0137378_10006216_pt1 | contig 10366 bp, 7 predicted proteins | sample SagtaG_21_FD_104813 | JGI IMG/M metagenome (GOLD analysis project Ga0137378, IMG submission 104813) | Vadose zone soil microbial communities from Sagehorn Ranch, Mendocino, California, USA - Sage2_L_60_16 metaG | ecosystem: Environmental > Terrestrial > Soil > Vadose zone | place: USA...
AGTCATCAACCGCTTGCTGCGCAAGACGGCGAGCCTCCTGCACTCGACCCCGCGTCAGGTTTAAATCGGCGAGCCGATACAAAAGGTACCCCGGCTCGCTGGAGTCGAGAGACGCATCAATCTGAAATGCCTGGCGATAGAGCCTCTCCGCTGGCGCGAGGCTGCCCCTAAGATAAAGGATGTCTGCGATATTACCGATCGCGGTGACCTCGTTATTCCTGTCCCCAGCTTGCTCGAAATCAATCCTTGCCTCCCGATACAGTTGTTCCGCGCGGTCCAGATTGCCTTCATTCGCGAAACCAATGGCCATGTTGTTAAGCACTGAGCCAGTTTTCTCGTTGTCCCCAAGCCCTTGCAGCACATCCAGCGCGCGTTGGTAAGTCGTGATCGCTTGCTCGTAATGTCCCTGGGTACCAATTCCGTCGGCGAGGAGCCGAATCGTATCGGCGGCCGCGAGGCGGTTTCCCGCCGATATAAAGATGTTGTAAGCGTCTTCGCATGAGGGCGGGGCTTGATCGGGATGCTCGCCATATGACAGAAGCATGCATTCTTCTTTCTTTGCCGTCCCGTAAACTAACCTTTCACGCCGGTCGGAAGCTTTTCGTATCGCTGTTCGCACCAGTGTGAGCGCCACCTGTTTGTCGTCTTTCATCGCGCGCTCTTCGGCTAAATCGATTCGCGGATCGTCCGAGCCAGAGGGCAAATTACGAAGCCGATGAATCACTTCCATCGCCTGACTGCCATGACCAGACAATGTCTGCGCCGCTGCCAGTCGCAGTCCGTAATCGATATTGTCGGGAAACAGCTCGAAGAGCGCGTGATATACCGACGCCGCTTGTTCTTGCTTGCCCAGGCTCTCGTAATATTCGCCTTCGACTAACAAACGCTGGGCGCGTGGCAAGTCGGTAGAAAGATCAAAAGCCTTCTTGGCCTCTTCCAGATGCTTTTGTTCGTAGCCCAACTGTGCCCACGCCCGCGCCAGTATGGCGTGGACGAGAGGAAATTTCGGATCGGCTTCCGCCGCCTGTTCCAGAAGGTCCTTGGCGGCGAGCGCATCAAACTGCCGCAGTTTGGTGACCCCAAGGGCGTAGAAGCGCGCCGCGTCCGGATCGAGCGGCAACGCCGCGAGCACACCTGCTTCTTCAGAGCCTTGCAACTGCTCGACCCCGAGGCGGCTGCGCAATTGCGCGCCAATTCTCGAGACCAGACCGAACAGGCCTTGTGTGCTTCCAACTTCTGCGGTCTCGGTCAGAATCTCGCCCGTTTTGCCATCCTGCATGCGCACATCGAGTCGCATCTGTGCGCGATCTCCGGTCCCGATCATGGTGTAGGAACCGAGAACCAGCACATCACTATTTAGAGATTCGCATATCCGCGAACTGGTGGCTTGGTCGAGTGTGTCGTTTTGCGACCAAGGCGATGAGGTGCGAAGATTGCTAACGTCTTCTCCGGAAACCAGACGGAGTTTCTCGCCTCCCGCTAACTCTGTGCTCAGCATGTCGGAAAGGGCGGTAGCAAGCCATGCGTCGCCGACGCGGTCCGAAAGGTTCCGAAATCCGAGCACCGCAACGGACTTGCGGACGTGAATTGGTGTGCTGCCCAGGCGCTTGCCAAAGGATCCGGCCGGAACGTGAGGCCACACCAACCATCCCACGACACCTAGCAGGAGAACCACGACGAGCGCAGAACCTGCATATATAAGGTAGGGCCTAGCTCGTTTGGCTTGATTAACAAGGGGAACTCCCTCATCGACCGTCGGAACGGGAGCTTGAACGGTTTCAACCTGTGTCGCCGCTGCAGTGTTCGCCAGCAACTGCGGCAAATGCTCTTTTGATGCCGGCTCGACGACAGAAACCGGCGCAATGAATCGGTATCCGCGCCGTGGGATCGTCTCGATAAAGCGGGGATTTTCCGGGTCGTCGCCAATGGCTGCGCGCAGCCTCTTCAGGATTACGTTGAGGCTCCCATCAAAATCAACGAACGTTCCTTCGGGCCACAAGTTCTGGCGTAATTCCTCCCGGGAGACGACCTCACCCGGCCGCTCAAGCAGCAGCACGAGAAGCCGGAACGGTTGCTCCTGAATTTTGACGCGAACGCCGCTGCGGCTCAAGATGCCGCTGGCAGCATTTGCCTGAAACAATCCAAAGCAAAAGACGTGACCGGATTCCACTGCGTGTTCCATAACCGCCCAACGAATGTGGCTGGAATTATATCCGGGTGCGCAACAGATGGGAGCAGGAAAAATGTCCATTCAGAACAAATTGATGGTGACTGCGCGAGACCGAACGTTACGGATATCCCCAGTACTCGAGCGACTCTCGGAAAACTGCTCCGCCTTGAGATTCCAATCGATTTAGCTGTAGGCCTCCATGTCATGAACCCGTCTACTTCATTCATTACAAGGCACTTGGTGTGTCAGAGCGATTTAATCCGTATTTCCTTTGACCTTTTGGCTACTCGGGGGCAGTCTGCAGTCCAAGGCCGACAGCGCTTCAGCGGCCGTGATCAACACCACAAATCTCGGGAGGAAAAATGCGGTCACTAAATTGCAGAAAACAGTTGCGTGTTGGTGCGACTATCTCATTTCTGACAATAATCGTTGCAGTTCCTATGTTTGCCCAGCAGAAGCCCCAGAAGCCTGATTCGGGGAAGACGTCGCCCGCTGTCAAGGTCGTGCCTTTGAACATCAAGCCTGGTCTCTGGGAGACGACAATTAATTCCAATGTGGACGGCGGGCTGCCAATTCCGGCAGGCATGCTGGAGAGGTTGAGCCCGGAGCAGCGAACCCGCTTCGAAGAAAGAATGAAGGCCAACTCTGCCGCGCATGCCCGGACCACGACACATACAAAATGCGTCACCCGAGAGGATATTGAAAAACAAAAATTGGACTTCGCCTCGAGCAAGGAATGTACCCCAACCGTCATTACTTCGACCAGCGCAGCCGCGAAGGGAACCCTTTCTTGTGAATCCGACGAGATGAAGAGCACGGCAACATTCAGCGTGGAAGCTCCAGACCAGGAACATCTCAAAGGGTCGTCGCACGGCACCATCGCAGGCAGCGGCCATACCATGAAGATCGATACCGCATTCACGTCCAAGTGGCTGGGTTCGAGCTGCGGGAATGTAAGGTAGGGTCGGCGCTTTAGCACCGCCGGCCACGAATGGCGAAGGCGATCGTTTGGCTCAGGGCAACTTCGACAAAGCCATGGCGTGAAGAGGAAATCGCAGAGGCGGCACGTATGCAAACCGCGACGACTTCCGCGCCCTGACTGCTATGGGGTCCGCTTCAGTATTCTCCGCGCCTCGGGACGGTCCCGCGTCAGGGGGATGCCAGAATGCGGCTACAACCGGATTCAGTACCTGGGCTGAGGTGCGGGCCGTCGTCAAATAGAATGGCAGCCACTTGATGAGGTGATGCATCGTGAGGGCATGTGCTGGCGAGCGGAATTTGCGCGAGAGCTGTGTTCAGGTCGATACCACCCCATTTATTATCGTGCCCAGGGAGGCGGGACACGAACCCACGCCATTCCGGCACTGATCGCTGCCTCAATTCCCATCTGCGTATCCTCGAATACTAAGCAACTCTCGGGCACTACACCCAGACGCTCTGCTGCGACTAAGAACGGCTCCGGATCCGGCTTGCTCTTGACGTAATCGCCTGCGCACACGAGTATGTCAAACTTTTCGAGCATATTGAGTGCCTGCAGTGAAGCTTCCACGGAATCCCTCGTACTGCCAGACACGATCGCGAACGGAATGCGTCCATGCTGTTGTTCGATATGCTCGAGGACCTCCGGTACAGGTTTCAGATTTGGAAGGTGGTGGCAATACAGTTCCTCTTTTCGCTTTGCGACTTGCATCGAGGGCATTTCGATGCCCTGCTCGTGCGCGAGCCGCTCGACGATTTCTTGTATTGGCATTCCGCCCCATTCATAAAACTGCGCCTCAGAAAACGCGCAGTTCCACTCAGCCAGTGCGTTGGTCCACGCTATGTAATGCAATGGCATAGAGTCTGCAACAGTGCCATCGCAATCAAAGAGATATGCCTTAAAGTTGCCGGTGGGTAACGTAAGTCTGGGCTGAGTCACTTTATAGCTTATCGTAATGCCGCCTGGGCGAAAGGATGAGTCGCAAAGCGTATTCTTTCGTTCTAGCACTGCTCTGATGCGTTCAGGTCATAGATATACTGGCTTTTCCAATGTTTCGTTTCTGGCGAGTTGCATGCACGCAGTTCCTGATGTTGTTTGTCGGTTGTGCACTCCTTCTGAACGCGCAAAACTCACAATCTGGCACTCAGACCCAAGGGGCGGTCTCCACTGGAGCCGCTCACGCGGCTGTGCTGGATACCGAGAAGCGCCCCATCACTGCTGGCGGATTTGTCGATAATGGACCTATTGTTTTACAGGATGTTGCCCAGCAGGCGGGCCTACCGAGTTGGCGTCATGTGATGGGTCCTTCGGAAAAGAGATTCATTCTTGAAACCGTCGGCTCAGGAGTGGGGCTGGTCGACTATGACAACGACGGCTGGCTCGATATTTACCTGGTCAATGGATCTACTTACGACGCGGAGAGCGGCAAAGCCCCGTCGCCGCATGCAGCACTGTTTCACAACAATCATGATGGAACTTTCACCGACGTTGCGATGAAAGCTGGCGTCACGAATGATCGCTGGGGATTCGGAGTTGCGATTGGCGACTATGACAACGACGGCTGGCCGGACATCTACATCACCAATTTCGGAAAGAACCGCCTTTATCACAACAACCACGACGGGACGTTCACGGACGTGGCGGAGAAAGCTGGCGTCGCTTTGGGCAACTGGTCAACCGGAGCGACCTTCGGCGATTACGATGGCGACGGGCGCTTGGATCTGTTTGTGCCAGGATATGTGCACTACGACCTTCAGCACCCGCCAATTCCGGGCACCTCGGCAGTCGCGTTTCCGCAATGCGAGTTCCGTGGGCTGAAAGTAATGTGTGGTCCGCGCGGCCTGCTGGGTGAGCCCGATCACCTGTTTCACAACAACGGCGATGGCACGTTCACAGATGTGAGTGAAAAAGCTGGCGTAGGGGACAAGAATTCATACTACGGGCTAACTGCCGTTTTCGCCGACCTGAACAATGACGGCAGAGTTGATCTCGTTGTCGCGAATGATTCGACGCCGAACTATCTCTATATCAACAAGGGAAACGGCACCTTCGAAGACGCCAGCTATGTCTCGGGTTATGCACTCAACGAGACCGGCAAAGAAACTGCGTCAATGGGAATCGCGATCGGGGACTACCTTAATAACGGGCACCTCGATTTATACAACACAGTTTTTTCGGACGATTACAACCCGCTGTACAGAAATGAAGGCGACGCGAGCTTCACAGACGTCAGCTATCCCGCCGGTGTGGCTGAGGTTAGCATTCCCTTTCTCGGTTGGGGCGACGGCTTTCTCGACTATGACAATGATGGCTGGCTGGACCTATTTGCGGCCAATGGTCACGTGTATCCAGCGGTGGACAAGACTGACTGGGGAACCACGTTTGCCCAGCTTCCATTGATGTTTCACAATCTACAACACGGAAAGTTTGCGTTGGTTCCACCTGTAAAAGCGACGGGACTTGCGCAAACATTCGTTTCGCGCGGAGCCGCCTTCGGGGACTTGTTCAATGACGGAAAAGTCGATGTGGTTATCAATCAACTCGATGGTCCGCCCGTATTGCTGCGCAATGTAACTCATCCGGCCAACCACTGGCTGGGGCTTCGGTTGATTGGAGGACCTAAGGCACCTCGAGATGCCGTTGGTGCAACCGTTTACTTGAACTCAGGTGGTATCCGTCAGCGGCGGGATGTGTTGAGCGGTGGGAGCTTTGCCTCGTCGAACGACCCCCGGCTGCACTTCGGTCTTGGCTCCTCGACAGCCGTAGAATCGATTGAGATCCAATGGCCTGACGGTTCCATTCAAAAGTCTGGTATTCCCGCCGGAGTTGATCGGTTCTACATAATCGAGGAAGGAAAGCAGCCACTTCCCGGGCTGTAGTCTTCCGAGTTTTACCCGTAGGCGGACACAATCCCAGCAAGATCCAAATTGCGAACTACTGTGCAGCGTGGGCCAATCCTAAGTAATTGCCGTATCCAACGATGACGGTTGAAGCGACCAGGAGAAACAGTGCCAAAGCCAGGAGCTGTCCCGCGCGACGGCCCGCGCCTTTCCACTCCTTGAATCCAATTCCCCAGAGACTGCTGAATATGATGATGCTGGCCATGTGAAGGGTCCAGCTGGAAAACTTGTAGCGTCCCATTTGGGTCTCGCCCATCGTGTAAAAGAAAAATTGGAAATACCAGGTCGTGCCAGCGAGAGCGCAAAGAAGGTAATTTGCAAGCATCGGGGCGCGTTCTGCCGAGTGTTCTTCAACGGGAGGAGCATCGAGAACTTGAACTGCGTGCTGCGGCGAACTGCGTTCAACTACTTCGCGGCTGGGAGCATCGACTGCGGTTTCGATGATGGTCTCATCGTGCTGGTATTGCTCCTTCGCTCGCGACTTAAAAAACTGATGGCCAGTCTGGTTACGGACTAGAAGGACTAAACACCAGATGAAGTTCGTCGTGAAGCCGCCGATGAGCACAACCACCAGCACCGGCAGCCCCTGCCATAAGGTCGCAGTGCCGTGCTTAAGGGTCAGCGCCTTAATGGGATCTCCAGCGGCCAGGCCATAAGCGAAACACGCACTCATCACACCAGAGAGAACGGCGACCCCGATTCCTTTCCGCAGATCGAATTCCTTGATGGCCGCCTTTTGCTGTTCAGGCGACATCACTCGCTCTTTCGAGATGCCGGCCAGCCCTGCCGCAGTAATTCCAGCGAGGCAAACGGCAATGCCCAGGAGAATGATCCGACCTGAAGTCGTCCCGACTACATCACTGATGAATACACCGCGAAAGATTGGCGGCATTAATGTGCCGAATGCGGCACACAGGCCGAGAACCACCGCCATTCCAAGTGAGAGGCCCAGATATCGCATGGTGAGGCCGAACGTGAGCCCACCGACCCCCCAAAGAATTCCGAAGAAGAAGGTCCAAAAAATAGCGCTCGCGGGTGCTTCGTGAAGAACAGTGAACAAATCCTTCGTGATTAGCAGCCCGAGAATCCACGGCGCAATGATCCAACTGAAGAATCCGCCGGCCAGCCAATACGTCTCCCATGCCCACCGTTTCACGCCTCGATAGGGAACGTAGAAACTGCCAGACGCAAGACCGCCCAACCAGTGATATACGACGCCAACTGCAGGGTTAGCTGTCATGTACGCCTCGTTCCTCTAGTCCAGATGAAATATCTCTTCGAGCGGCGCCATTGCGCGATCGGGCAACAGGCCTGCCGGTTGCACGAAGAAGTCCTTCATCTCGCGCTGCCATCGTTCGTTGACTTCGCTCGAGGCCATGCCGGCACGCGCGCGTTCAAAGTCTTCGGTCTCAAGATAGCCGACCAGCAGTCCGTCCTCGCGCAAGAACAACGAATAGTTCTTCCATCCCGTCTCACGCAGGGCGTTCAACATCTCCGGCCATACCGTGCGATGGCGGCGCTTGTACTCGTCTAACCGATCCGGCTTGACCTGCAGTAAAAAACAGATTCGCTTCATGTTCTTCTCAGCGAAGAAATGCTTCCGGCAATCCGCCGTCCACGGGAATAACGTGGCCGGTTGTTTTTGCGCTTTGATCGCTCAATAACCAAGCGATTGCATTGGCGCAATCCTGAGGCAGGATGGGCCGCTTGGTCAGCGTGCGTTGCGCGTAGAAGTCAGCCAGCTTGCCACGGAGTTGTTCAGTGCTCTCGGTTTCTGAAAAGCTGATCTTGTACTTTTCGAGTGATTGGATCACCCGGTCACGCGGAAACATAGTTGATCCGGCAACCACAGTCGCGGGCGCAATACCATTCACCCGCACCTGAGGCCCCAGCTTAATCCCTAACTCGCGCACCAGATGATTCAGCGCGGCTTTGCTGGTGTCGTACGCTTCGCTGCCTTTCTTTGGGACAACGGCATTGGCTGAGCTAGTTAAAACCATCGAAGAGGGCAGGTTCTGATCTTTGAACACCCAATCGCTGTCGCGCGCGAGCAGGTAGTTCCCGGTGACATTGACCAAGAATGTGCTCGCCCACTGCGTCTCGGTGAGTTCGCCATCTGCGCCCGGCACCGGATAGATGGCAGCGGTATTAACGACTCCGTCAATCCCGCCAAACTGAGCGAGGGTGAACTTAACTGCCTCGCCCAGACTCTGAGCAGATCCGAGGTTTACCTTGGTGGAGACAACCTGGTCGCGCGATGACAAGACCCCAGCTTCTTCGGCGACTTTTTGCGCGCCGGCTTCATCGAAATCCGCGACGACGATGTGCGCACCCTTGCGCGCCAGCAGTAGCGCTACTTCGCGTCCTATTCCGCTGGCGCCGCCGATCACCATCACGATCTTGCGGCCGAACTCAGCCTCGGGAGGCATTCGTTGCAGTTTCGCTTCTTCCAGCGCCCAATATTCAATGCGAAAGGCCTCGGAGCGTGGCAGCGCCACATAATTATGAAACTGCGTGAACTCCCTCGATTGCTCAGCAGTCTTCGCCTGCGGCAAAGAATCTGGCGCCGACCCATCTTCCAGAGCGTTGGCTCCCGACATTACGTGAATGGCGTTGATGAAGAACTCAGTTGTGATGCGCGCTTCCTTCTTGTTCTTCCCGAAGCCGAAAAGCCCAAGGCCGGGCACGATCACGACCGATGGATTGGTATCGCGCAACTTGGGAGAATCCGCACTGGCGTTGCTGTCGTAATATTGTTTGTAATCGGCGCGATATTGAAGCACCTGCTCTTGAATGCGTGACTTCAAAACGCTCGCATCCTCTTTTGCAGGATCCCAGGGAATGAACATAGGGCAGACACGGGTCCGCAAAAAGTGATCGGGGCAGCTTGTGCCGAGCGCGCTCAATTCGCGCGCCCAATTTGAATTTGCAAATGCCAGGGCATCTTCATGGTCCGTATAGTGCGCAATGACACGCCGATTCGACGAAACCGAGCCTCGGAGTGCGGGAAGAATGCCGACGGCAATCTCGTTTCGATTCTCTAATCCTGAAGCCACCACCCCGCCGAATAATGGACCCTTCTTCTGGTGCTCGGAGATAAACTCGCCCATCTCATCAATAGTGCGAATGCTGTTCAGGTAACACTCGCGTTGCGTGTTACCCCAGGTGAAAAGGCCGTGGCCGCCGAGGATCAGACCGTCGGTGCCTGGATTCTCCTTTGCGGCCCGCTCCAGCATGAGGGCGAGTTCAAATCCCGGCCGCTGCCAGGGAAGCCATGCGATCTTTCTCCCAAACTGTCGGTTGAATTCTTCGAGCCGCGGTTTGCCATTGGCGCTGGCCGCAAGCGCGATCGCCCAGTCCGGATGCAGATGGTCCACATGGTCGAACGGCAAGAATGCGTGCAGCGCGGTATCGATAGACGCCGCCACGCGGTTCTCGCCAAACGCCGAGAGCGGGTAGTAGCGCACCATTTCGTCCTCGTATTTCTCGCCGCGATAAAGTTTTTTCAGTTGTTCCAGGCGGTCGAGGTAAAGAATCGCGAAACCTGATTCCGTGATGGACCCAATGTCTCCGCCACTGCCTTTCACAGCCAGCACTCTCACAGATTCGCCTGAGAACGGATCTTTCATTTCAAACTTCGAGCTGGTGTTTCCGCCGCCAAAGTTCGTGATGCGCAGATCGGCTCCCAATAAATTAGACCGGTAACGCAGCAACGCCAGTTGGCCGTCTTCCAGGCTGCACGCTTTCTGCTCGTCCCACAGATCTTTGAGGTGAAGCATCTCCTGAATTTCAGGCATAGACTGTCTCCGTGTAGTGCTGGAAACGCGCAACATGCCGCTCCCATTTATCGGTGTCGCGCGGTTCGAAACTTTCCGTCGGGAAAGATCGATCCACCATTGCCCGCACTTCGGTGAGCGAACTCGCAGCACCGGTGGCCAGGATCTGCATTGCTACGTTACCGAGCGCGGTCGCTTCTGCCGGACCCGCCAATACTCGTCTTCCGGTTGCATCCGCTGCGAATTGATTCAGCAGACGATTCTTGGAGCCTCCGCCGATGATGCGGATCTGGTGAATCGGCTTGCGCGTAAGCCGCTCCAGGTCACCAATGATCTGACGATATTTGAACGCAAGACTCTCGAGAACGGTGCGCGCGTAAGCGCCCGGTGTTTTAGGCGCCGGCTGCTGTGTCCTCCTACAAAAGTCGTCAATTGCCCGCGGCATGTCGGCCGGATGTAGGAAGGATTCATCGTCCGGGTCAACCAGTTGTCCGAATTCGGGTTCGCGCGATGCCATTTCCATCAGCTCGCGGTACTCATA
>Ga0137378_10006228_pt1 | contig 10355 bp, 8 predicted proteins | sample SagtaG_21_FD_104813 | JGI IMG/M metagenome (GOLD analysis project Ga0137378, IMG submission 104813) | Vadose zone soil microbial communities from Sagehorn Ranch, Mendocino, California, USA - Sage2_L_60_16 metaG | ecosystem: Environmental > Terrestrial > Soil > Vadose zone | place: USA...
AAAAAAGACGAAAGCGAAGCCAGCCCCGGCGCTCTCTATTCCTCCGGACTCATCGCCGCCGGAGGTGTCTTCGGACTTCTCGGCATCATCATCAATCTTTTCCAGGACCCGGAAATTTCCAACAACGTGCCGCACTGGCTCACCGCAACGCTGCGGCTGCCGTGGCGTCCCGACCTCTTCGCCTTCGGGCCAAAGGTTCTCGGACCGTTGGCGACCAACAATCTTTTCGGCGTCTTCATGTTCCTGATGCTCGCAGCCTCTCTGTTCTACTTCGCCCGCAAAAAACTGGACTGACATGAAAGACGTTCAAGGGTTTAAGAGGTTAAGGGTACAAAAGTGAAACCGGCCTCAGCGCTACTCTTGCACTCTTGTACCCCGTTCTTTACTTCACCCGCTTCCGGACCGTAAACTGACCTGAGTATGGCTCCACGCTCCAGCATCCGGAACTACCGCTTCAGCTTCGATTTCTACATCACTCCGGGTGTGCAACTCCTCGTCATCGCCAACTTCGCCGTTTTTTTCCTCCAGCTCTTTATCCATTATTTTCGCGGCGTTTTTCCCGAACACCAGTTTGAAATGTGGTTTGGCCTGGTTCCCAGCGGCGTAATCCCGGGCCTACGTGTCTGGCAGCCGCTCACTTATCTGTTCCTGCATAGCGTCGACAACGTCTGGCACGTCCTCGTCAATATGCTCATGTTGTGGATGTTTGGCCGCGAACTCGAACTTGTCTGGGGGCGGAACCGTTTTCTTCGCTACTACTTTCTGACAGGCGTTGGCGCGGGCATTCTCAACGTCATCGTTCGCACCGTTCCTACCCTCTGGGGTAAACCGGCCTACGACATTCCCACCATCGGAGCTTCCGGCGCCATCTTCGGAATCATGATCGCCTGCGCGATTCTGTTCCCTGATCGCCGCGTTTTTCTCTTTCCCATTCCGATTGCCCTGCGCCTTCGCACGGTTGTCGCCATCATGGCCGCGCTGACCTTTCTCGGCACGTTCGGCCTCGGTGACGACAAAGTCAGCCACCTCTGTCATCTCGGCGGCATGCTTATCGGCTATCTCTACCTCCGCCGCGATTCCTACCTCTTCCGCCTCCGCAACGAAGTCTCCGACTGGAAATACCAGCGCAATCGCAAAAAATTTGACGTCTACATCAACAAACACAAAGGCGAACCACCGTCCCGCCCCGACCGCTGGGTGAACTAGGTCACAGTATTTTAATTTTCCGGCGATTTTCTCGCCGCTGTAGCAGTCTATACCGCGCCGTTCTGTTTTTAAGGCTTACATCTCTCGAGAGATGGATTCATTCACCGCGCACTACCGCTCGTTCGGCGGCTAGCGTTCTCCAGAGCTTTATCAAGGCGCTCCAACTGGTCACGCAGGTCGCTCCAGCCTGACCTCTTCCGCTCGAAGTTGTTGCTCGGCCTCTATTTCTCGCGTTTGTCGTTGTTGTTCTTCGCTCTCGAGCAATTCTAGCCGTGTCTTGAGTTGGCGAACCCTGTCCTCGAGCTCTTTCCGTTGGGTTGCAGGATTCTCGGTGATGCTTATGAAATCTTCCGTCTGCTTCGCATCGCTCGACACATGCTTCCGTTCATCTTGAATTCTCGCGAGCTTGTCCCGGGCGTCATCGAGCCGTTGGGAGGCTCGCGCGACAGCCGCTTCCTGTCCCTGCAACCGATAGATGAGAATTTGTGCTCTTTGCGCCGCGATGGTTGTTGTTTGTAAATCCTGCCGCAACAGCCGAATCTCCGATAGCAGAGCTTGCAATGTCTGAGAGTCACCCGTGGTTGTCTGCCCAAAACATGTCGTTGAAAAAGACAGAAAGCCCAGCACAAGGCCCAGCATAAGGAATGATGAGCGATTCATCGGCCACCCCTGAACGGATTGTATCTGAGATTTTTTGCCGTGAAGCGCTAGGTCAAATACTACTAATCGCCCTCGTGGACAAACGTGCTCAACATCCTGCCAATCGGGCCGAACGATTTAGCCCCATTACCGGGATCGCTCTTAGAAGCGCTCGGTGTCAATCTCCGGATCACAAATTCCTGAAGAATGTTGGCGGCGGCCGTTGCCCCAATCCCGATAAGCGCGTTTTCAAACGTCAATCCCGCTCCATTGCGATCTTTCGCCGGATAATAGAGATTCGAGATGCCGCCTGCAGCGAGACCTCCGAAGATTCCCGAGTAATTTGCCTGCCAGTGACCATTGTCGCCCTTGCAGATGACAGAATTCGCCACTGCATAGAAAACCCGCGATCGTTTACTGCCGGTTCCCTTGTAGAAATAACGTGGATCTTGTTTCAGCAACGATGGCAGAATCGCGCTTCCGATCAGCGTGCCCGTAACCGTGTTGGCGTAGGATGCCCCATAGCGCTTTGCGTAGCCCTGTGCGCCTTGGCCGTATCCACTGAAATCATTTTGTGCCTGCTGTATTCCCGCGATGGCCCCAGTCAATCCAAACGTGACTGGATCCACCATCTCCTTCCACGCAAGCTCGAATTTTTGCTTCGGCGCGAGAGGCGCTGCATTGGGGACGTAGCTCACATAAAAATTCGGAATGAATCCGAGCGCGCGCTGCTTCTCTTGTTCCTTGATCTGCTCTTCCGCTACTTCGATTTGCGGAGGTACGACGCGCACCTCTGTGACAGCCGTGGCAATCATCAGCACGATCTGTGGAACAATATTGCTCTCCCCGGAACGCAGGTTTCCAAGGAATGCTTGCGTCGCGAATCCTGCCGACGTAATCGTCAAATGAAATGGCCCGGGAACGACGTTGGCAAAGGAGAATTGCCCGTCGTCGCCCGTGAGCATCTCCTGGTCCAGGCTTTGATCTTCGCGTAGAAGTCTCACTGTGGTCCCGGCGACAGCCACTCCCGTTTGATCAACAACTCGTCCGCTGATCCGACCCGACGATTGTTGATCTGGCAATTGTTGATCGGCCACTGCCATTCCCGGAGCAGCAGGTACCCCAACGGGCTGCTGAGCTGCGATCGGAAAGCCACAAACCAGAAGGCTGAGGATAAGCCAGACTCTGCTCTGCGAGCCAAAGACTCGACACCGGGCATTTCCGCCCCAAAATCTCTTGTTCGATTCTGTTTTTGTAAAACTCACGCTAATGACTCCGCGGCTTTCCTGTGCCCGTCGAGCAAGCATTGAAGATCGACTCCACAACAATAGTAGCAGCAACCCACCTCGCTCCTTTGGATGCCTATCGAGCGCAGAATGAAGCCTCAACCCACTGTGGTAAAGGTGCTGTCACATCCAACTGTCTGTGCGCGGTGGATTCCATGCAAAAGCTCGGTCAGGCCAACCGCAGAGAGCACTGCCCTCTGATCACCTGTTGCGGCAACGATTTGCTTGAGCATCTACCTTACGTTGTCGCCTCGGCGCTCAGCAGCGATGACCACGCTGGAGTCGAGGATCAGTCCCATGCGGGCGGTTCAGCGGTTCACGATGGCTATTAATGATCTCTTCGAGATCGCGCCCGAAGTCTCCGTCGAGCGTCACGGTAGAGCCGTGGGCTTCCGCCAGCGCGATAGATTCCGACAGCAGACGGCCGGGATGTGGCTCCGCAGCGCGCAGTACTGCCACGGGCCGCACGTCGTTCTCGATGACAACTTCCGCGCCTGCGCGCACGTGGACTAAGAGCGTCGCCACGGTGGTTGTGGCGGCTTCTGCTTCGGAGATGTGGATCACATTCTTTGCCATGGTCTGATTATAACTTGGGTTTCTTGCCTTCAGATATTCGGAGCCGTTAGTTCCTCTTCTCGCGATGATCGCAAGAACTGAATCACGATAAACGCTGGCGCACCAGATCGCTAAGTGCTTTCCCATCTACGGTTTTGCCCTCGAGAGCCGCCTTTGCGGCCTTCACGACGGCACCCATCTGCTTCATTGAATTCGCACCGGTTTCGGCAATCGCTTTCGAAACCGCAGCATCCATCTCTTCGGCGGACGCACCAGCAGGAAGATATTGTTCGATGAGGGCAGCTTCCTTCGTTTCCTTCTCGGCTAATTCCGGGCGGCCCCCCTTCGTGAATTGATCGATCGATTCCTTACGCTGCTTCAGGATTGTTTGCAGAAGTTGAATCGATTCGTTCTCGTCGAGTTTGCGGAGTTTTTCCACTTCCTTCAGCTGAATCGCAGCCTTGACCATACGCAACACGCTGAGCTTGAAGTCGTCCCTGGCTTTCATAGCGACGACAATGTCCGACTGAATTTTTTCCGCAAGACTCATTTTTTTCTCCCGCGCCACTATAACAGAAAGCTATGGAGAACTTTTTCGCTCAGGGTTTGCGAGTACAAACCCCGAAACCCGGCTTTCCCTCCGGTTTGACACTGATGCTGCCGCTCGGTAACTTGGATAGTTTCCGGGCGAGGAAAAAACTGCGCCGTGGAGCTGGTTTCCTTTTCCCGGAAGATTTAATAATTCTTTGGCGCGACCGCAATTTTCCGGGAATACTCGGGACGAAAAGGGCGAAGAGGACTCATGAAAGTCATTGTAGCGGACAAGATCAGCGAACGCGGCGTGGAGTTGCTGAAAAAATCTGGATTGAACACCGTGCTGACGACGAAGGAGACGATTGCGGCGGAGTTGGCAGACGCGGATGCGCTGATTGTTCGCAGCGCAACACGGGTAACACCGGATCTTCTCGACAAGGCGCCAAAGCTGCGCGCCGTTGGCCGCGCTGGCGTCGGCGTCGACAATATCGATCTGCCGGAGGCTACCAAGCGCGGCGTGTTGGTGATGAGCACGCCCGGAGGAAATGCAGTGAGCGTGGCGGAACACACGTTCGCACTGATGCTGGCGCTGGCGCGGCAGGTGCCGAAAGTGGATGCGGCGTTGCGCGAAGGCCGCTGGGAAAAGTCCTCGAGCGGAACAGAAGTTCGTGGCAAAACACTGGGATTGATTGGACTTGGACGGATCGGTGGGGAAGTGGCGCGTCGCGCCGAAGCGTTTGACATGAAAATTCTCGCCTACGACCCGTATATCAGTGAGGCGGCAGCCAAGGAGCTACAAGTAGAACTGGTCAGCCTCGAGCGCCTGCTGGCGGAGAGTGATTTCATCTCCATGCATACGGCGTTGAGCCCCGCGACGCAGAAAATGATCAACGCTGAGTCTATTCAGAAAATGAAGAAGACGGCGCGCATTGTGAATGCCGCGCGTGGGGAATTGATCGATGAAGCTGCGCTTGCGGATGCGCTGAAGAGTGGGCGTCTGGCTGGAGCGGCACTGGACGTTTTTGTGGAAGAGCCGCCAAAGAATTCGCCGCTGATAGGGCTTCCCAACGTAATTTGCACGCCACACATCGCGGGATCAACCGCGGAGGCGCAAGAAGAAGTTGGCACGCAAGTGGCGGTGCAGATTCGCGATTACTTGACCGACGGAATCATTCGCAATGCAGTGAATCTGCCGGCACTTTCGGCGGACCAATATCGTCGCGTGCGACCGTACCTGGAATTAGCAGAGCGGCTTGGCTCACTCGTGTCGCAAGCGGTGACCACGCGTCCGGAGCGCATTCACATCCGCTATGCAGGCGAAGTGGCGGAGGTCGGAACGCATCTCTTGCGCAGCGCGGTGCTCGCCGGCGTATTGAACGCGGTGCTCGACGAAAAGGTGAACGTAGTGAACGCTCCTGCAATGGCGGCGGCACGCGGACTGACCGTGGAAGAAGAGACGCGGAAGCGTGAACATGGCTTTCCCAATACCCTTGAGGTGTCCGCCCTTTCAAAAAAGGCGGGTGACGCAGGATTTACCGCGGAAGGAACAGTTTTATTTGACGGGTCGCCCCGCGTGCTGGCAATTGATGGAATCTCCCTCGAATCGTTGCTGGAAGGAACCATCCTTTATTTACGAAATCACGATGAACCCGGAGTCATCGGCCAGGTGGGCAGCACGCTTGGACGCCTGGGCGTAAACATCGCGACTTTCGCTTTGGGCAGGCGAGAGGCCACGCGCGGCGCCGAAGCTGTTTCCCTAGTTCGCGTCGATGGCCCCGCACAGGATTCCATCCTCAACGAAATCCGCCAAATCAAGGCCATCACCGAAGCCCGAATCTTCCGCCTGGGCGCCGACTGAAACGCCCGCCAGCACCAGAGAAGTGTCGCCAAGTTGTAAATTATAAGAACTTTCCTTGACATAATACGGTCATCTGTCTTAAAACAAGCGCAACTTTATATACCGACTGTGGTGGAATAGGTCACCAGGAGGGTGGGACCATTTCGCACCTCTCTCCTAGTTTCGTGTTCGGGTCGGCCGAACGTGCTTCCTACCCAGTTCGTTTTCACCCATTCATATCGGAAATACGTGTATTGGTGCTCGAACGGAGGAATTATGATTCGGGTTCTAATTTCATTCAGGTTTATGAGTATAGCTCTGTTCGTCATGCTGTCATTGGCGGGCAGCGCATGGTCTCAGAATGCGGGACTTTCGGGAATGATATTGGACACCAGTGGCGGGAGCATTGCGGGAGCTCAGATTGTACTGACAAATGAAGCGACCGGAGCTTCGCGGGAGACGGTATCGGGTGATGACGGAAAATATGTGTTCACGCAGCTTGCGCCGGGCAAGTACAGGGCCGAAGTAAAGGCACCGGGATTTAAGGCTTCGGTTCGGCAGCACTTAGAGCTTTTGATCGGAACTACGAGCACATTGGACATCAAACTGGAGGTCGGAGCGCTTTCGGAAACGACTCTCGTCGAAGCGAGACTAGCTCCCCTCAATACGACAGACGCGAGCATCGGAACACCTATTTCCGGATCCGAGCTTGATTCGCTGCCGATCCTAGACATGAATCCCGCGGGATTACTGAGCTTACAGGCAGGTGTGCCTTACATTCCGAGTAAGCCGGACAACCCCAGTGGCTATGGAGGATCGAGCGAGCAAGACGGGCGCAGCGGCGCCGTTAACGGGGCGAGAAGCGATCAAACAAACGTGACCTTGGATGGGGTGGACGTGAACGATCCTCAAAAGGGATATGCTTTCACGAGCGTCTTGCGCGTTCCCGCGGAGTCATTGGCAGAGTTTCGTACGACGACAACCAGCTACGACGCAGACTCCGGCGGGAGATCGTCTGCTGCACAAGTGCAATTGCTGACGAAGAGTGGAACGAACAAGATTCATGGATCGGCCTACTATGCTCATCGGAACGAAGCATTCAACGCGAATGACTTCTTTCTTAACCGGTCCGGTATTGAGGAACCGAAGTTTCGTCACCATTTATACGGCGCATCCTTGGGCGGACCAGTCATCAAAGATCGCGTTTTCCTGTTTGGCAATTTTGAGCGATTGACAGAGGCGCTGTTTAGCTCGGCAGAAAGGAACGTGCCGTCAGCAGCGTTCAAGGATGGCGTTTTCTTCTATCAGTGTCGTAATTTCGACCCCGCGAGCGACATTTCTCGGTATCAAAACAATCCTTCGTGCACACCACCTGCAGGCGGTTTTGTGCAAGGTGTGAGTGGTGAGAATTACGGGATGAACGCGAATTTTCAGCCGTGCAGAGCCAGTTCCGCTGGTTGCGGCCCAATTCAGGCTGGGTACTACGCTCTGAGCCCCGCGCAGATAACGGCGCTAGACCCGCTCGGCATCGGGCCAAACCCGGCTGTTTTGCAGTACAACCAGCAATTTCCGGATCCGAACTCGAGCGGCACCTCCGATGGCCTGAATATTCTTGGCTTCCGACTCGGCGCGCCGGTCAACAATCTGTTTAATACAGCGCTCGTACGCGCTGACGTGCACTTGGATCGTGCCGGCAAGCACACACTCTTCTGGCGGGGTTCGTTAATGCACGACACGATTAACATTGACCCACAATTTCCGGGAGAACCGCCGCGGCAAACCAACTTAAACAATAACAAAGGTTTCTCCGTTGGCTATACGGCGGTGATAACTAACAATCTGGTTAACAGCTTCCGATATGGCTTGACAAGAATAAGTGAGAAGTTCAGCGGGATCCGAAATTCCGAATTCGTCGACTTCAGGTTCATCGATGACTTCAACGGTTTCGAGACGGCAGGGACGTATAACAAGACTAATGGACGGACCTTGCCGCAGAATCATATTCGCGACGATATAAGCTGGACCAAGGGAGTACATACTCTGAGCTTCGGCGGCGAATTCCGCATGACTCGCAATGCTGCGTTCAGCAACTCAAACTCCTTTAATCAGTTCCTGATTAATCCTTCATGGCTGCCGAATGGTGCGCGCGAAATCGAGCCCGGCCAGGCGAGATGCGTCACGAGTGAATGTACTGCTGTTCCTCTGAACAACAGCGGAACGGCCTTTCGTGATCGCCTAACGGAAATGCTCGGGCCGATCAGTCAGGTCGACGCGCTGTACAATTTCGACAAAACAGGTGCCACGCAACCGGAAGGGAATCCCGTCAGCAGAAGATTCGCCGTAAATGAGTATGAGCTCTACGTGCAGGACAAATGGCGTGTCAAACCCACGTTCACACTGACGGCGGGGCTTCGCTACTATATCAGCACGCCGCCTTGGGAAACGAACGGCAATCAGGTGAATCCCAATCCCGGCTTTAGCAGTTGGTTCGACTGCCGCCAGACAGCAATGCTTTCGGGCCAACCTACAAGCGACTGCGGCCTCATAAGCACCGAGCTTGGCGGGCCAGCAAATCACAAACGGGGATATTACGACTACGACTACAAGAATTTTTCCCCGCGGATTGCGTTTGCATGGGCGCCACGGGCGACCGGAGGTTTATTTCATAGCCTGTTCGGCGAGGGCAAGACTTCCATTCGCGGTGGCTACTCCATCGTCTACGATCGGATTGGTAATGGAATCGCCACAACCTTCGATCAATACGGTTCATTCGGGCTGTCTACCGACATAACCAGCCAACAGGGGGGCTGCGGAATCGGAAATGAAGGCGCAAATTCCGTGGGTCCGTGTGTACGGTTCACTGGTCTTAACGATACAGCAGCGGCGAAAGCACAAAGCTTGGCATTGTCTCCGGGCGGGAGTTTCCCCGCAGTGTTGCCGGAAGGGAATCTGACCGTGTATGCGGGACTGGACGATAAAATCAAAACTCCATATGCGCATACAATGGATCTTTCGGTCTCGCGTGAATTACCGGGAAATTTGACGCTCGAAGTCGCTTATGTCGGGCGCTTGGCGCATCGGCTCACACTGATTAGGGACTACGCAATGCCAGCAGACTTGAAGGATTCCAAGTCAGGTGTTTCGGCATTCCAGGCCGCTAAGATACTCGAGCAATATGCGGCTACAAATGCAAACGTACCCGGACAGGGCTTCTCGGCGGTTTCGGCTGCGAACGTCACCTCCTACTGGGACAATCTGTTTCCTGGCTTTGGTCCGACCGGCGTCAATGGTGGATGTCTGCAATTCAACGTTTTTGGAGTTGGGGCGAACGCGGACGGATCCGCGATCGGCTCGAGCGGATTGCCTTGTGGTTACTCGACGACCCAAGTCGCGTATGACTACATGATTGGCTACCACGGAACCGGATCGGGAGGTTCTGGATTTGGCACAAGCACTTTCTGGCAGGATGTGGATTATTTTGACTTTCCGTCTTATCCCACTTGCTTGAATGGGGGCGGGACAGACCTGGACGGAGATGGTTTCCCCGATTGTCCGAATTCATTCTTCCCATCACAGTTCGTGAACTTGCACACGTGGACCACGACTGGCTATTCGTTCTATCACGCTGCACAGGTGATGCTACGGAAGAACATTAGCCATGGCCTTTCTTTCGCCTTGAACTACACCTATTCGCACTCAACCGATACATCGTCTACCCCCGAACGCCAAGATATTTTTGGAGGACAAAGTCTGACAGGCGGTTATTCAGGCACTACGATCAACGCATGGGATATCCGAAAGGAATATTCGAATTCCGATTTTGATATCCGGCACCAATTCAATGGATATTATGTCGCTGAACTGCCCTTCGGCCGGGGTAAAGCGCTTGGAAGGAACTCGTCGACCTGGCTGAATGAAGTTATTGGCGGCTGGCAGCTCTCGGGCATCGTTCACCTGAATAGCGGTGTGCCCGCCAATATCGTAAACGGACGCACCTGGCCTACCAACTGGGACCTCCAGGGGAATGCGACATGTGCTCCAGTGGGAGCGTACCCATTCGGCCTGGACGTGGGACCCTGTCCCTCAACGCAGAACGTTCATGGCGCGATCCACGGCACCGGTGGGCAAGCGACCCCAAATCTGTTTGCGAATCCCGATGCCGCATTGACTCATTTTCGTTTCACGGCAACCGGGGATCGCGGACAACGGAATGTAATCTACGGAGACAAATATTTCAGTACAGATCTGGCGCTTCAGAAGAGGTTTTTTCTCGGCGAGCGCCTGAACCTCATTTTGCG
>Ga0137378_10006239_pt1 | contig 10343 bp, 9 predicted proteins | sample SagtaG_21_FD_104813 | JGI IMG/M metagenome (GOLD analysis project Ga0137378, IMG submission 104813) | Vadose zone soil microbial communities from Sagehorn Ranch, Mendocino, California, USA - Sage2_L_60_16 metaG | ecosystem: Environmental > Terrestrial > Soil > Vadose zone | place: USA...
CGCCTCAGCACACAACCGAGTGCTCAGCCTGCCGTTCGCCGCCCTGCACGGCGTGGTCCAGCCCCGTCTCAACCAGCTCATCATGCCGCTGCTCGACCGCCAGCGCGTGGTCGCCCAGCACGACACCATCCGCGCCGCCATCAGCGCCGGAGAGCCGGGCGCAGCCGAGCAGGCCGTCATCCACCATGTGCAGGACCTCGAGCGCCTCTACCGCCGAGCCGGCCTGCTTGGGACCTCCCCTCGCGCCCATGATGCAACCCGGGCCGGCGAGACGAGCCGAAAAGGTCGACCGAAACCTGCTGCCCGCCGATGACGCGGCGGTGGGACAGTCACCGTCCTTGCCGCTCGACACCGACCGCCCGGTGGTGCCTGGTTACGGCGCGCCCGGTATGATCCGTGCCGTGAACCCCGACCGTCAGCGTGGAAGAGGACAGCATGCCGGAGACTGGTGGCAGCAGCGACGAGGAGACCCAGCAGGTCCCGTTGGAGCTCAACACGAACGTGGCCCAGTCAGCCCGGGTGTACGACTATTGGCTGGGCGGCAAGGACAACTTCCCGGCCGACCAGGCCGTGGCTGAGGCCATCGCCGAGCAGGTCCCCACGATCCGCGCCCAGGTCCGCGAGCAGCGGGCGTTTCTTGGCCGCACCGTGCGGTACCTGGTCGGGGAGGCGGGGATCCGGCAGTTCCTGGATATCGGCACCGGCATCCCGTCCGCCGGGAATGTCCACAACGTGGCGCAGGAGCTGGCCCCGGAGTCGCGGGTGCTGTATGTGGACAACGACCCGATCGTGCTGGCGCACGCGCGGGCGCTGCGGCCCGGCACGCCGCAGGGGCGGGTGGCCTACATCCAGGCCGACCTGCGCCAGCCGGAGACGATCCTTGGCGACCCGGCCGTCGCCAGGACCCTGGACCTTGCGCGGCCGGTCGGTCTGGTGCTCATCGGGATCATGCACCACCTCCGTGACGAGGACGATCCGCGGGGGATCGTGGCGACCCTGGTGGGTGCGTTGGCGTCGGGCAGCTACCTGGTGTTGTCGCAGACGACCCCGGACTTCGACCCAGAGGCGATGCGTGGCCTGGCGGCGGTGTCGGAGCAGGGGGGGATCGCCAACGTGCCGCGCACCTTGGCTGACACCCAACCGTTCTTCACGGGCCTGGAGATGGTCGAGCCGGGCCTGGTGCCGATCCTGGCCTGGCGGCCCGACCCCGGGCTGCCCGAGCGGGATCCGCACAGCGTCTACGTCTACGGCGGGATCGCCCGCAAGCCCTGAGGGCGCCGCTGAAAGCGGGAGGACCTCACCGCCGTTCACGCCTGCGCGTGCCACGTCCCGTAGGCTCCTCAGCGGTATCGGTAGGCGGTGGCGAGGAAACGCCGCTCATCGGTCTCCAACAGCAGCTTCTTGGCCAGCATCTGGTCGGCTTCAGGCACCCAGGGAGCCGCCTCGATGCAGTAGGCAGACCTGCGGGCATCCATCCGAACGACCTTTCGTGGGCAGACCCGGTAGCGACTGCCAGTGGACGTGACGACGTCGAACCAGCCACGTGCGCGGTACTGCGAGCGCTGCCCAGGCGAGAGCCAGCTCAGCAGCAGAGCCTTGGCTCGCAGCTCCGCTCGGCGCCGGCGCGTCAGGGCACGGTGCGCGCAGCGCACCGGACCGGCCAGCAAGCGCGCGAGCACGACCAGCGCTGCCACGACGAACGCGGTCGTCCCGACCACGAGCCAGGCGCTCACGGCGCAATCCCTAGCCGCCGACCAGACGCGGCGTGACCGTCAGTTCCGTGTGCTCCACAGGGTCCCAGGTCTCCAGCGTGACCTGCTCGCCCTTGCCGTTCTCGGCCTGCCGGTAGACCAGACGGCCGGCTCGTTGCGCCTCCCGGAAGACCTCCTCGGTTTCCCGGATTGTCTCAGGGTCGGCAGTATCCCAGGTGCGGGTCGTGTCACCCTGCGCGTTCGTGATGTGGATACGACCGGTCATGAGCCATCGCCTCCTCCAAGCGACCGGGACGCAACCAGTCCGAGGGCGCTGTCGTACGTGCCCCAGGTCGGCCCTTCGTCCCGGTTCGCCGGTCACACTCCGCTAGAAACCCCGAGCCGATAGAACCGAGGTTCCTCCGCGGACCGGTTGTCAAACCCAGTCCGGTGCCGCCTCCGAAGCAGGCGGCTCTTCTTCGAGGGTGCATGCCGTCGGCGCCTAGCGGAGCCAGCGACGCAGCGCTCGGCGCACGGCCCTGCGGAGATCGTAACCTCGCCGGGGCCGGCGGCCCCGGCCGGCAGCCCGGGCGGTGAAGATGGCCCGGAGGAGGCTCCACAGAGAGCCACTGCGACGATAGGTCATGGCCAGTCCTTCCTGCGCGCGGCGGCCTCGACCCGCCTCTTCGACAGCTTCCTCCGTCACGCCCTGCCGCGCCACCGAGACGTTCCCTTTCAGCCTGCCGGGACTTCCTCGGCGCATTCCGCTCCCCGGCCACGGTTTCGCCTCAAGATCGCGCTCCGCGCGCCGACAGATCCGGCGGAAGCCGGCGGAACCGCCCGAGGGCTGGCGCCTACCGCGCCTTCCACTCCTCGACCCGTCCTACTGCGAGAACGCGGTCAGGTTATCGGCGTTCAGTTGACTCAGGGGACTCGAACAGGCCAGGCCTGCGTACTCCCCTGGGTGCAGCGGACCGCCTCCCCCTACGCCAATGGTGCAGCAAGCTCGCGCCGCTGGTCCGACGACGCCCGCGCCGCCCATTCGTACCGTCGCTTCGTGTCCAAGACCATTCTGATCAGCGAAAGGCGCCGACATGGATCGACTATCGAGGTTCCTGCTCCGCCACCGGCTGGTGGTGGGGCTGTGCTGGCTGGCTGTCCTGGTGGTCGGCATCGCGACCGCCGGCACGGTGTCCGGCCGGCTGGCAACCAACTTCTCGCTGCCCGGGGCCAAGAGCTACGAGACCAACCAGGCCATCCTGCGTCTCTACGGCAACGGCGGCGACACCCGGCCGCTGGTGCCGGTCGTCACGCTGCCGGCAGGCACCACGGTGGACAGCCCAGGCGTCCGGGCGACGCTCGACCGGTCGTTCGGTGCGGTCGCCCGGGACCCGCGCCTGCGGGTGGTCTCCTGGGCGTCGACCGGCGACCGCGCCTTCGTCTCCGCCGACGGGCGTACCACCTTTGGGCTGGTGTTCACGCCGCCGACCGGCCGGGGCGGCCCTGACCTCGGCCCGGCGGTGGCCACTGCGATGGGTGGCGCCCTGCCGCCGGCGGCGACGCTGCGGGTGACCGGCTTCGATGAGCTGTCCGCCAGCGACGGCGGTGGGGGAACCGGCGTGCTCACCGAGACGCTGCTCGGCGGGCTCGGCGCACTGGCCGTGCTGGCCTTCGTGTTCGGCTCGCTGCTCGCCCTGGTTCCGCTGCTGATCGCCGCCGTCTCGATCCTGGCCACCTTCCTGGTGATCCTCGGCTTGACCACCTTCACCGAGGTCAACTTCATCGTGCAGTTCCTGGTCGCGCTCATCGGCCTGGGGGTGGCGATCGACTACTCGCTGCTGCTGGTAACCCGCTGGCGCGAGGAGCTCGCCCACGGCCACTCCGTCGAAGAGGCGGTCCACCTGGCCATGGCCAGCGCCGGCAGGGCGGTGATCCTCAGCGGGGTGACCGTGGCCATCGGCCTCCTGGCGCTGGTGCTGCTGCCGGTGCCGTTCCTGCGTAGCGTCGGCTTTGGCGGCATGCTGATCCCGCTGGTCAGCGTGCTTGTCGCCGTCACTCTGCTGCCAGTGCTGCTGGCTACCGTTGGGCGCCGGCTCGACTGGCCTCGGCTGCGCAGCGAGAACCTGGCGAGCCGCGGTTGGACCGCCTGGGCGCATGGCGTCGTCCGGGCCCGCTGGGCCGCGGCGCTCGGCGCCGCCGCGATCCTGGCCGCTCTCGGTGCCGCCGCGCTCGGCATCCAGGTCGGCGACGCCAAGGCCGACACCCTGGCCACCTCCGGCCCGGCCGCCGAGGGCCTGGCCACGCTCTCCAGGGCCGGCGTACCCGCCGGAGTGCTCAGCCCGATCGAGGTGCTGGTGCCCGCGGGCGCCGACCCGGTCACAGCCGCCACGAGGCTGGCCAGCGTGCCCGGCGTGCGCGACGCGGTCGCGCCCATGGGCCAGGCGTGGCGCCAGCACGGTACCGCGCTGGTCACCCTGCTCCCCTCCGACGAGCCCAGCACCAGCGCCGGCCGGCAGGTGGTGACCCGGGTGCGCGACACGGCCGCCGCCGAGCTTCCCGGCGTGCGCGTCGGCGGTTCGGGAGCGAGCCTGATCGATGGCGTCCACGCCATCTACGGCAACTTCCCGCTCATGCTCGGCGTCATCGCCGCCGTCACCTTCGTGCTGCTGGCCAGGGCGTTCCGCTCGCTGCTGCTGCCGGTCAAGGCCGTGCTGCTCAACCTGGCCTCGGTCGGCGCCACCTACGGGGTGCTGGTGCTGGTGTGGCAGCGCGGCTACGGTTCGCATGCGATCTGGGGCATCCCCGCCACCGGCGCGATCACCTTCTGGGTGCCGCTGATGACGTTTGCGTTCCTGTACGGCCTGTCCATGGACTACGAGGTCTTCATCCTGGCCCGCATGCGCGAGGAGTACGACCGCAGTGGCTCCACCACCACCGCCATCACCGAGGGCCTCGGCCGTACCGGGCGGCTGGTGACCAGCGCGGCGCTGATCCTGTTCCTGTCCTTCGTCTCGCTGGCCAGCGCGCCGGGGACCGACATCAAGATCATGGCCACCGGCCTGGGGGCTGGGATCCTGCTGGACGCCACCGTGGTGCGCGCGCTGCTGGTCCCAGCGCTCGTCTCCCTCTTCGGCCGCTGGAATTGGTGGCTGCCATCCTGGGCCGCCCGCCTCATGAGGGTGGCCCCTGCGATGGCCCATGCCGAGCAGGCCAACCAAGCGACCAGTCCAATTGGCCGCGAGGTGGCCCAGCCCTCCGAAAACCGGGGAACCTCGACCGGCTGAGGCGGTCGGTGTCGCAGTGGGCGCCGGTTGGTGGCGACCGGGTCGCCTACGACCAGCGTGGTAGTCGGGTCGCACCTCAGAGGGGATGTCGAGCGGACGGTTGGTCCCGTACCGTAGCCGCATGGAGAGGGTTCTGTTGGAGCGGCTGCGGCGGGTTCCCCTGCCGGTCGGCGACGCCGCCCTGGCCGTGGCGGTCGTGATCGTCAACGTGGTCGCGATCAGGGTGGCGACCGAGCCCGGCTCGCGCCCGCTGAACCCGCTCGCTTACGCGTTGGCTGTCAGCTACGGCGTCCTGCTGCTGGCCAGGCGACGGTGGCCGCTGGGTGTGCTGCTGGCGTCGACCGCGATCCTCTTCGTCTACTACTCGCTCGACTACCCGGGCGTCAGCCCGGCGTTCCCGCTGGCGGTCGCGCTGTACACGGCCGCGGTGGCCGGGTATTTCCGCTGGGGGCTGCTGATCACCGCGTTCTACATGTCCGCGGGTATTCTCGTCGTCGGCGTCCGGGAGGGGACGCCGACGGAGGAGGTGTTCGCCAGCTTCCTGCCGCAGACGTCGCTGCTGGTGACCCTGCTGCTGCTCGGCGAGGCGGTGCGCAGCCGCCGGGCGTGGCTGGCTGAGGTGCGCGAGCGGCTGGCTCGCGCGGCGGCGGAGCGCAAGCGGGAAGCGGCGAGCCGGGTCGAACAGGAGCGGCTGCGGATCGCCCGTGAGCTGCACGATGTCATGGCGCACACGATCTCGGTCATCGCCGTCCAGGCCGGGGTGGCCTCCGACGTGCTGGTCGACGCCCCCGATACGGCCCGGCAGGCGCTCGGCACGATCCGGGCGGCCAGCCGGGAGGCGATGGCCGAGCTGAAGGCCACCGTCGGGGTGCTCCGCGGCGTCGACGGCCAGCCCGCCCCCCTGGCGCCCACGCCGGGCCTGAGCCAGCTCGACAGCCTGCTCGAGGCCGCCCACCACGCTGGACTGCAGGTCGAGGCGGTGGTTGCCGGCGAGCCGCGACCGCTGCCAGCGGCGGTCGACCTGACCGCCTACCGCATCGTCCAGGAGTCGCTCACCAACGTGGCCCGCCACGCCGGGGCGAGCAGCGCGATCGTGGCGGTCCGCTACGAACGCAACAGCGTCGTCATCGAGGTCTGCGACGACGGCCGCGGCGCGACCGCCGTGGCCGCCGCCGGGCAGGGCGGCCACGGCCTGGCGGGGATGGCGGAGCGGGCGGCTGCAGTCGGCGGACGGCTGGAGACCGGCCCGCGGTCCGCCGGTGGGTTCCGGGTTTGGTCGTCGCTCCCGACCGGGCAGGGGGTGTGAGCCCATGCCGATCCGGGTGCTGCTCGCCGACGACCAGAACCTGGTCCGGGCCGGGTTCCGGGTGCTGCTGGAGCGCAGCGGCGACATCGAAGTGGTCGGCGAGGTCGCCGACGGTGCCGAGGCGGTCGACGCGGCCAGGGCGGCGCGTCCCGACGTGGTGCTGATGGACATCCGCATGCCGGTGCTGGACGGGTTGGAGGCAACCAGGCGGATCGTTGCGGACGAGTTGCTGGCCGGCGTGCGGGTAGTGGTGCTGACGACGTTCGAGCTGGACGAGTACGTCTTCGAGGCGCTGCGCGCCGGAGCCAGTGGCTTCCTGCTCAAAGACATCGACCCCGATGACCTGCGCCAGGCGGTGCGGGTGGTAGCCGGCGGCAACGCGCTATTGTCGCCGAGCGTCACCCGCCGACTGATCACCGAGTTCGCGACCCGGCCGGCGCGGGTGCCGAGCGACTCCGCGCGGCTGGAGGTGCTGACCGTTCGGGAGCGTGAGGTGCTGGCCCTGGTGGGCGGTGGGCTGTCCAACGAGGAGATCGGCCGGCGACTGTTCATGAGCCCGGCGACCGCCAAGACCCACGTGAGCCGGGCGATGGCCAAGCTCGGGGCCCGCGACCGTGCCCAGCTGGTCATGGTCGCCTATGAGACCGGCCTGGTCACTCCCGGCCAAGCCTGAGCACTCCCTGCAGCGGGCGCCGCCGGCGCTTCGCTGAGCTTCCCCGCCTTGGCTTCCGTTGTGAATTCGGCTCGAGGGGCCTTCTTTCTCTTGTCAGTTTTCATCCGCCGGTGCCTTCGAGCGGTGGATTTTTCACCCGCTGTCGATGCATTCCATTAGACCCGCGCCACCGGCTCCGTCATCCGTGAGCATCAAACCCGATCGACCATACAAGTGATCATCGCCTGTAGTGCAATGTTTGTGAGAACTGCTATACACGGCCACCTGGACCGATGTATAACTAACGGCGACTTTGGCCGGTAGCAACCAAACATCCTCGGGGGGGGCCATGGCCGGCGTCATGACAGCGTGGGACTATGCGGTTTGGGGGCTGTTCGGTGGCTTCGCCATCAACGGCTTGGAATTCGCTGGAGCTATCCGGCGCGTTGGCGGTTGGCCGTGGCATCGGCTCGGTGGGCCCGGACCGCTGCCGCTCGCAGTACCGGTGCTCATCCGCCCGCCAGGCAGTACTGGGCACGCCGCTCCAATCAATGGGTTGATGGCCGCATCGACCCCTGAGCCTGCGGTGCCAGCGCAGACCGAACCTGCACAAGGCGGGGATGCGTAATGCTTGCCGAGACGTTCCTCGGCCGCTTCTTGGCGGCGTTGTCGCGCGATACTGAGGCTGCTCGACAGGCATGGCCTGGTAGAGCCAGCGCTCTGATCGGCGCCTTGGCGCGCAGCACCCCCGCGGTCGATACGCGCCACGATGGGCCCATCTCACCCGCCCAAATCCCCATCATCAGCAACGACAAGGCCGCTCCACGACGCATCCGCACATCAAGAGATCTTCACAAGGCCCTTGGTCGCGGAGCCACCCTCCGCGGCGCCGACCTCCACGGGGCTGACCTGGAGGGGGCCGACCTCCGCGGGGCCGACCTGGAGGGGGCCGACCTCCGCGGGGCCGACCTGGAGGGCGCCGACCTTCGCGAGGCAACCCTCGACAAGGCCGACCTCGACGGGGCCACCCTGGACGGGGCCACCCTCCGCAGGGCCAGCTTCCGCAGGGCCAGCCTCTGCGAGGCCACCGTCGACAAGGCCGACCTCGACGGGGCCACCCTCGACGGGGCCACCCTCCGCAGGGCCAGTCTCCGCGAGGCCACCCTCCGCGGGGCCACCGTCCGCAGGGCCGATCTCGGCCGGGCTGACCTGGAGGGGGCCGACCTGGAGGAGGCGGACCTCAGCGGGGCCACGCTCCACGAGGCCACGCTCCACGGGGCCAACCTCCGCAGGGCGATCTTCCACGAGGCCGACCTCCGCGGGGCCGACCTCGGCGGGGCCAGCATCGGTGGGGCCGACCTGGAGGAGGCCGACCTCAGCGGAGCCACCCTCCACGAGGCCACCCTCCGCGAGGCCACCCTTCGAAGGGCCACCCTCCGCGGGGCTGACCTCAGCGGGGACCTCCGCGGGGCTACCCTCCGCGGGGCCAACCTCGGCGGGGCCATCCTCCGTGGGGCCATCCTCCGCGGGGCCGACCTCGGCGGGGCCAGCATCGGTGGGGCCGACCTGGAGGAGGCCGACCTCAGCGGAGCCACCCTCCACGAGGCCAACCTCCACGGGGCCGACCTCCGCAGGGCCAGATGGACAGAGGAAACCAAGTGGCCAGCTTCCGTTGAGGTATCCATTCGGACGCAGTCCGAAGAAGTCGGCCTCGGGGTATTTCGTGTCCGGGGCGGGACCGAACGCGCGCGTGGGTCCCGCCACACCAGTTGACATCGAACCGGCCTCAGCCAGCCCTGTCGTTCCCGGTCATCTCACCTCTGGGGTGGGTGAGATTCCGGGCCTGCTGGGCCACCCACTGTCCCACGGCTTGCGGCGTCATAGCCGGCAGGGTGGACACCTTAGCCTGTGACAACCTTGGGTTCAGCGGCTTTGTCGGCGCCCCTGACAGAATCGAGCACGGTGTGGGCCTGCTGATCGACGAGGCGCGTGAACAGCTGTTGTGCGTACCCGAAGACCAGCGCCCAGGCCAGGATCTGGGCTGGCGTGTCCAATGCGCTGAGGCCGGGCACGAACTGGCCGCGCATGAGCAGCAGGCCGAGGAAGGCGGTGATCGCCCCTGTGGGTAGCTTCAGCACGGCGAGCGCAAGCGGCAGGCCGTAAGGCTCCGAGGAACCGCGGATACCGCGGACCGCCGCGGTCGCGGCCACCGCGGCGGCGATGAGCCCAACGAACTCGACGAGGAACAAGTCGCCCGGTTTTGCAGCCCTCTCAATAGCGGCGTCGAGAGCCGGGCCGGACTGCGGCCCGGCTGTCACGGACTCTGAGTGCGCGGTCGGGCAGACAATTGAGACCCGCCCGGACTCTTCTGGAGCGAAGCACAGGGGGATCATCGCGGGGCTGCGGAAGCCCGTGACGGCCACCAGGACCGCGAGCACGGTCATGGCGATGATCGTGATGACCAGGACATTGCGGAAGCTGCGCACCCGCAGCTGCTCGCGGAGCGAAGCCGAGCTCGCTCCACGCACTGTGCTCACGATCTTGCCGCGCTCCTGATCGACCTTTTTCCTCTTGTCCTGCAAGTCCTTCTCACTGTCGCCGGGGTGCTGGAGCAGCGGGTGATCCGGATCCTTCACGCCGAGCTTCTGGGCGATGCGCTCGAATTCTTGTCGCCGCGGGTCGTTTGCAGTGAGGTGACACTGGACGTGCTTGAGCAGGCAGGGCATTTGACCAAGCACATAGTCGGCCGGCGCGACGTGGAGGAGATTCGCCTCGGCGGCGTGGAGGTTGCTCATCGCACGTTCGAGGAGCGAACCGTTGCGGAACATCGGAAACCCGTGCTTGGCCCTGACCCCGTTCGCCGCGTCCCTGGCCGCCTGGAGGTGACAGGGGATGGACCTCGCCAGATGCTCGGACTTGCCCGGTGATTGGTGCCCGAGCAGCCAGGCAGCCTGCGATTCGAGCTCCTTGGCCCGCGTCAGGGTGCCTTCGCGCCAGGCTCTCCAGACGGGCCCTCCGACCGGTGCGACCGGCAGGACGGGTTCTCCGACCATCTGGACGGACGCCGTCAATGGCGGGAGAGACTCCGTGACGTAGGGGGCGGGTTCCTCGATCGGCAGGGCCCCGGTGCCATCTGACCCGCGTGGTGCTGCTCCTGGAGCTCGGGTACCCGTCATGTGACCCCCCCTCGACCACGCTCGTTGTCACCTGTGCAGAGTCATCCAACGCTGAATCTGATACAGGTAGATACCGTCGCTCAGGCCCTGAACAGGCCGAATCATCGCGACCCGATCAGACGAATTCGAAGTCAGACCTTGGGCGATGCTCCAGGTCGATGGCCACAGGCAGGGAGGCCTCGCGCCAGCCACGCAGGTCGCCGGCGTAGCCGGGCTGGTACTTGTTGGTCACCA
>Ga0137378_10006245_pt1 | contig 10338 bp, 8 predicted proteins | sample SagtaG_21_FD_104813 | JGI IMG/M metagenome (GOLD analysis project Ga0137378, IMG submission 104813) | Vadose zone soil microbial communities from Sagehorn Ranch, Mendocino, California, USA - Sage2_L_60_16 metaG | ecosystem: Environmental > Terrestrial > Soil > Vadose zone | place: USA...
GGCGCCCTGGGGCAATCCGACATTCTCGGCGATGTTCATCTCGCTGATCGGTTTCGGGTTCCTCGGCGGCATTTCCGGCGTGATGATGGGCACCGAACAGTTGAACCTCATCATCCACAACACGATCTACGTGCCTGGCCATTTCCACGCGACCGTCGTCGTCGGTACGACGCTCGCGTTCATGGGCCTCACCTACTTCCTGATCCCGGTGCTGTTCCGTCGCGAGCTGATGTTCGCCGGGCTTGCCAAGTGGCAGCCGTACCTGTTCGGTCTGGGCATGAGCGGGTTCGCGCTGTTCATGATGGGCGCAGGAACGCTGGGTGTGCCGCGGCGGCACTGGGACATGACCTTCGCCGGCAACCCACTGGCGCACGAATTTCCCGGCACGGCGTACCTGATGATGGGCCTCATGGCGCTCTCCGGCCTGGTGGCGATCGTCGGCGGCGCGGCCTATCTGCTGATCACCGTCGGCAGCGTGTTCCTCGGCAAGAAGATCCAGACGCCCGATTTCAAGCCGGTGAGCGTGCGCCAAGGGCGGGCGGCGCCTCCTTCTCCGCAACCGATCGCGGCGGCGATCACCGGCCACGGCAGTATCGGCATCGGGGGATTCGTCGCTCCGGGCACGTTCACGCTCGCGATGGTGTTCCTGGTCGCGTTCATTCTGTACTACTTCGTCAACTGGAAGTATCTCTCGACGGTGTGGCCGCTGTCTTAGCAGCATGCCCCGCACATCAGTGGCGTATGCGCAGATGACGGAAGCGACAATGGCCAAACGGATCGCGCTCTTTTTCGATCTGTTCAAGCTGCGGATCGGACTGGTGATCGGCGCCACCGCGCTCGCGGGGCTCGCGGTTGCGCCGGGTACGGCCCCGGCGGCGTGGCGCATCGCGCTGCTCGCGCTTGCGGTCACCGTCTCCTCGGCCGCGGCCGGCGCGTTCAACCAGTACGTCGAACGCGACCTCGATGCCCGCATGGCACGCACGCGCGCCCGGCCGTTCGTCACCGGAAAACTGGCGGCCTCTCCCGCGTGGCTTGCGCTGATCGCGCTCATGGGCATCGGCTCGGCCGTGGTCGCGGCGCTGGCGACCAATGCGCTCGCCGCGCTGTATACCTTCGCGGGAGCGTTCGTGTACGCCGTCGTCTACACGGTATGGCTCAAGCGACGGACCTGGCTCAACATCGTGATCGGAGGTCTCGCCGGCAGCTTCGCGGTGCTCGCGGGCGCCGCCGCGGTGACACCCGATCGCCTCGATGCCGCGCCGCTCTGCCTCGCGATCGTCCTGTTCCTGTGGACCCCGCCGCATTTCTGGAGTCTGGCGATCGCCTACCGCAAGGATTACGAAGCCGCGCGCGTGCCGATGCTGCCGGCAGTGGTTGGTGACGCCAGAGCGGCGCGGGCGATCCTGCTCGGCACCGTGCTGCTGGTCGTCGCCTCGATCGTACCGGCATTCTACGGGTTGTCCTGGCTCTACCTCGCCGCTGCCATCGGCGGCGGCGCGTATTTCCTGTGGAAGAGCGCGGCACTGGTGCGCGATCCGTGCCGACGCACGGCAATGGCTAACTTCCACGCCTCGCTGCTGCAGCTCACGCTGCTGCTCGCCGCCGCGATCGCCGATGCCACGCTGCTCCATTGACGGCGCCCGCGCGATCCGGTGTCTGGTCACCGGCGTGGCGGTCCTCTTGTCGTCGGCGCCGCTCGCTGCGGTCGACTCGCTCAACCTCGACGATGCGCTGCGTGCCAGCCAGGCCGCCATCGGTCGCCCGATCGGCGACTACACGCTGACCGCGACCGACGGCTCGCGAGTACGCCTGTCCGACTTTCGCGGCAAGCCACTGCTGGTGAACTTCGTCTATACCGGCTGTACGCAGGTCTGCCCGACCACGACCAAGTTCCTCGCGCGCGCAGTGCGCGAAGCGCAGGCCGCGCTCGGCACCGAGGCGTTTTCCACGCTGACCATCGGCTTCAATCCGCCGGCCGACAACCCGCAGGCGATGCGTGCCTTCGCACGCCAATACGATCTCGATCTGCCGCACTGGGAGTTCCTTTCGTCTGACCTGGCCGACGTGGCGCCTCTTGCCCGTGACTTTGGCTTTTCCTACACGGCGACCTCCGGCGGGTTCGATCACCTGACGCAGGTGACGGTCGTCGCTCCCGACGGCCGAGTGTTCCGCCAGGTCTACGGCGAGAGTTTCGATCTGCCGATGCTCATCGCACCGCTCAAGGAATTCGTAACGGGCGTGCCGGCGCCGGCGGCCACACTCTCGGCGCTGCTCGAGCGCGTACGCGTGCTCTGCACCGTCTACGACCCGCGTTCCGGCCGATATCGTCTGAACTACGGCTTGTTCATCGAGATCTTCGCGGGCGTGTCGATCCTGGGCAGCGTGGCGTGGTACCTGACCAGCGAATGGCGGCGGCAGCGGCACGCCGCTTGATGCAAGTCATGTCGGAGTCGCGGCCGCCGGGCTAGGATCGCCGGCATGCTCACGATTCATCGGTCCGACGGCGAGCCCAGCGTCGCGGCGAGGCCTGGGAGCCTGTCCTAGATGTTGAAGCTCGTCCAGCGCGCCGGCCAGTGGCTGTTCCTTCACGTCGAACGTTTCTTCAACCACACGTTCGGCGAGGAGAACAATCCGCTCTATCACCTCGGATCGATCACCTACTTCCTGTTCTGGATCGTGCTGGCCACCGGGTTGTATCTGTACGTCTTCTTCAAGACCGGAGTCGACGAGGCTTACGCGTCGGTGGAGCATCTCACCACGGCGCAGTGGTATCTCGGTGGCGTGATGCGGAGCCTCCACCGCTACGCCTCCGACGGCATCGTGCTCGGCATGCTGTTGCACCTCGGGCGTCACTTCGTGTTCGACCACTATCGCAGCTTCCGCTGGTTCTCGTGGATTTCCGGCGTCGTCGTGCTTTGGCTCGTCTATATCTCCGGAATCAACGGCTACATGCTGCCCTGGGATCGCCTGGCGCAGTTCGTGACCGTCGGCACCGCCGAGTGGCTCGATTGGCTGCCGCTGTTCAATGGCACGCTCATTCGCAACTTCATCTTCGAAGGTGCAGTGAACGACCGTTTGTTCTCCTTGCTGTCGTTCCTCCACATCGGGCTGGCGCTCGGCATGCTCGCGCTGCTGTGGGTACATACGCAGCGCGTCCCAGGGGCGAAGACCACGCCGCCGCGGCCGATCATGGCGTGGCTCGGCGCATCGCTCGTGGTGCTGTCGCTGCTGACGCCGGCGATGAGCCAGGGTCCTGCCGATCTGGCCACCGTGCCGGCGACGGTCGCTCTCGACTGGTATTACCTGCCAATCTTCCCGCTGTTCTACCGGTGGTCGCCGGGCCAGGTGTGGCTCCTCGTCGGCGCCACAACGCTCATCGTCGTACTGTTGCCGTGGCTGCCGCCCCGGTTGCGCCGATACAAGGAAGCATTTCATCTCATGATCCGGCCCGACAACCGGATCGTCGCCGCGCGCGAAGGCGAAACCCTGCTCGAGTCAGCGCTGCGCGACGGCATTGTCTTTCCATTCGACTGCCGCAATGGCGGCTGCGGGGTGTGCAAGTGCACCATACTTCACGGCAGCGTCGATCACGGCGTCCATCAGACGGAAGTGCTCACCGCGGAAGAAAAGGCCGCCGGCAAGGCGCTTGCCTGCTGCGCCACGCCGAGCTCCGACCTCGAGCTCGAATACGTGCCGGTACGACCGCTCAGCGGCATCGTGGTCGCGCGGCACCGGGCGCGGGTGGCATCGATGGCGCGCCTCGCCGACGACGTGATGCGCGTGCGCCTCGAGCTTCCTGCGGACGATGCGCTCCGCTATCGCGCCGGACAATACATCAACATCCTCCTGGCGGACGGCGAGAAGCGCAGCTTTTCGTTCGCCACCGCGCCCCATGAAACGGGAGGAATCGAGCTGCAGATCCGCCACATTCCCGGCGGCAGGTTCACGACCCACGTCTTCACCGAAATGAAGGTCGGCGAGAGCGTCGAGTTCGAGGGGCCGCTCGGTTCGTTCTTCCTGCGCGAGGATAGCGACAAGCCGATGATCTTCGTCGCCGGCGCCACGGGCTTCGCACCGGTGAAGAGCATGCTCGAGCACGCGTTCCACGTCGGCTTCAAGCGCCGCATGGTGCTGTACTGGGGCGTGCGCTCGAAGGCGGACCTGTATCTGGCCGAGCTGCCCGCGAAGTGGGCGGCAGAGCACCCGAATTTCACGTTCGTGCCGGTACTCTCCGAGCCGAAGCCGGAAGATCATTGGACCGGCCGCACGGGGCTCGTCCACGAAGCGATACTGCAGGACTATCCCGACCTCTCCGCGCATCAAATCTATGCCTGCGGCTCGGTCGGGATGGTCGAGGCCGCGCATCCGGCATTCGCCGCGCACGGGCTGTCGCAGGACGACTGCTTCTCCGACGCTTTCAAGCTCGCGCCGCACGTCGCCCGGCGCACGAAGGACGCGGACCTGGTTCTGCTCGGAGGGCGCGCCGCCAATGGCTAGGGTCTTACGCTACCTCTCCCAAGCGGTGCTCTACGCAGCCTTTGTCGCCGCGATCGGGTACTTGTCGACCTCGCCGACCTACGTGCACTTGCCGCCGGACGAAGCGCTGATCAAGCTCTCGTTCAGCCACGCCGCGGCGCGCAAGGAGGCATGCCACGAGCGCACCCCCGAGGAGCTCGCCAAGCTGGCACCGAACATGCGCGCCCAGACCGTGTGCCCGCGCGAGCGCGTGCCGGTGACGGTCGAGGTCGTGCTCGACGGCGAGCCGCTGTTCCGTGTCGTCGCGCCGCCCTCGGGCATGGCGAAAGACGGCGCATCGACAGTGTATCGGCGGGTCGCAGTGCCTTCCGGCACGCATCGGATCGCCGCCCGGCTCTCCGACATGCCGGACGGCACGTTCGACCATCGCGCGGAGACGACCGTGGCGCTGCCTCCCGGCCACGTGCTGGTCATCGATTTCGATGCCGGGAAGGGCGGGTTCCTGTTTCGAAGCTAGTCGGCAGGGGCTGTCGCAGCCGCGAGACTTAACACAGATCAATTCGCGCCTCGGCGCCCTCCCGTAGCATTCAGCATGGCGACCGCGCTTACGCTCACCCCTTTCCCGCTCGCGCCGAGCGCGGCGTCGTCGGTCCGTCGCGCCATGCAACGCGCCCTGCAGCGCGTGGAAGGCGAGTTCGATTTCGCGTTCGGCCCGCGCGCCAATCCATGGCGGCATCTCGGCGCGCTGTCGTTCTTCCTGTTCTGGATCGTCGCGGTGACCGGCGTCTATGTGTACGCAGCATTCGACACCAGCGTGGCCGGCGCCTACGCCTCGGTCGAGGAGATCAGCCGCAGCGCATGGCCTGTTTCCGGGCTCGCCCGCAGCCTGCATCGCTATGCCTCGGACGCCTTCATCGTCGTCGTGCTCTTGCACCTCGGCCGCGAATGGGTCAACGGGCACGCGCGCAGCTTCCGCTGGTTCTCGTGGCTCAGCGGCGTGCCGCTCTTGTGGCTGGTCTACGCGTCGGGTATCGGCGGTTATTGGCTCGTCTGGGACAACCAAGCACAGTTCAGCCTGATCGCGACCGCCGAGTGGCTGGATTGGCTGCCTCTGTTCGGCGACCCGCTGGTGCGCAATTTCATCGCCGGCGGGAGCGTGAGCGATCGTTTCTTCTCGCTGCTCATCTTCCTGCACATCGGGATCCCGCTGGTGCTGCTTCTTGGCATGTGGGTGCACATCCAGCGCATCAGCCAGCCACGGACCAATCCGCCGCGCGCGCTCGCGCTGGGATCGTTCGCGTCGCTCATCGTGCTCGCGCTCGTGAAGCCCGCGACAAGCGGGGCGTCAGCCGATCTGTCGCTCGTTCCGGGGGCGCTCGATCTCGATTGGTTCTATCTCACGCTCAACGCGCTCCTTTATGCGACGTCCGGCGGCGTGCTCTGGGCAATCTGCGGCGGCACAACGCTCCTGCTCGCGCTGTTGCCGTGGCTGCCGAGAGCCCCGCGCGCGCCCGTTGCACGAGTCGATCTCGCCAACTGCAACGGCTGCGGGCGCTGCTTCGCCGACTGCCCGTACGCGGCGGTGACGCTCGAAGCGCGCACCGACGGTAAGCCCATGCCGCGGCAAGCGGTGGTCCACCCCGATTTATGCGCGGCGTGCGGGATCTGCGCGGGCGCCTGCCCCTCCTCCACGCCGTTCCGCAGCGCGGGGGAACTGGTGAGCGGCATCGACATGCCGCAGCGGCCGATGCGGGCGCTGAGGGCCGAGCTGGAGGGTAAGATCGCCGCGTTACGCGGGCGAGTGAGGCTCGTCGTCTTCGGCTGCCAATGTGACTGCGCGGCCGACGCGGCCGCGCTCGCCGCGCCCGACACCGCGGTCGTGTCGCTGCTGTGCAGCGCGATGCTTCCACCGTCGTTCGTCGAGTATGCGCTGCGCAGCGGCGCCGACGGCGTGCTCATCACCGGTTGCCGCGACGGGGATTGCCAGTACCGTCTGGGCAACCGCTGGACCGAGGAGCGGCTCGCGGGGGCTCGCGAGCCGCATCTACGCGCACTCGTGCCGCGCGAGCGGGTGCGCGTCGCCTGGGCCGGTCCCACCGACACCGAACCGCTCGCCGCCGAGCACGAGCGCTTTCGCCGTGCTCTCGACTCGCTTCCGCCGTTGGCGCTCACCGGATGGCGAGTGCCGAAACGCACGGAGGCGCTGCATGGCTAGAACTGCGCAGCTCGATCTTCAGCACACGCTGCGCGCGCCCTTCGATCGCGCCGAGTTGGACTTGACGGGCACCATGCCGCGTTATGCGCTGACGGTTCCAGTCGACGATCGCCGCGCGCTCGCGGTGGCGTGGCTCCTCCTCGGCATCCTCGCGCTCGTTGCCGCCGGCATCCTGTCGATCCTGCTGGTCGCCTCCCGCACACCGGGTTTGCAGAACGCGTTCCCGATCGCCGACTTCTTCCGCGTCGCGCTCGTCACGCACGTCGACTTGTCGGTGCTGGTCTGGTTCCTCGCCTTCGCTGGCGTGCTGTGGACGATGAATAGCACACCGCGTGGCGTCGGCGTCGGCTGGATCGCATTCGCACTCGCCGCCGCCGGTACCGCAGCGATCGCCTCGGCGCCCTTCCTCGGCCAGGGCCGGCCGGTGATGGCGAATTACATCCCGGTGCTGCGCGATCCCGTGTTTCTCTTAGGCCTGGTCACGTTCGCGGGCGGCGTCGCGCTGCTGGTGTTGCGCGGCATGGCCACCGCGCCACGGGTCGGTATGCGCCTCGATGGCGCAGGGGCGCTCCGCTTCGGGCTCAACGCCTCACTGGTCTCGACCGCGATCGCGTTGATCGCGTTCGCGTGGTCATACCGCGCCGTTCCCGCCACGCTCGATCCGGCGGCGTATTACGAACTGGTGTTCTGGGGCGGCGGCCACGTGCTGCAGTTCTCCTGGACGCTGCTCATGCTCGTCGCCTGGCTCGCGCTTGCGCAGGCAACCGGAGCGCGCGTGCCCCTCTCGCCTCGCGTGATCACGCTGCTCTTCGGCATCGGGCTCACCGCCGCGTTCATCACGCCGGCGATCTACCTCGCCTACGACGTCGGTTCGGTCGAGCACCACCGACTCCTCACCTGGCTGATGCAATTCGGCGGCGGCCTGGCGATCCCGCCCGTCGCGCTCGCGGTGCTGTGGGCCTGCCTGCGCCACAGGCGCATCGAGGCTGATCAGCGTCCGTTGCGCGCGGCGCTCCTCACTTCGATCGTGCTGTTTGGAATCGGCGGCGTGATCGGTTTCTTCATCCACGGCAGCAACGTGAAGATCCCCGCGCATTACCACGGCAGCATTGTCGGCGTGACCATTGCGCTCATGGGTCTCGCCTATTTGCTGTTGCCCGCGCTCGGCTTCGCGCGCCCATCGGTGCGCCTTGCGACGCTGCAGCCGTATCTTTACGGCGGCGGGCAATTGCTGCACGTGATCGGACTGGTCTGGTCGGGGGGCTACGGCGTCCAGCGCAAGGTCGCCGGCAGCGAGCAGGTGCTGCACAGCACGCAGGAGATCCTGGGGATGGGCCTCATGGGGTTGGGCGGCCTCATCGCGGTGATCGGCGGCGTGTTGTTCGTGTTCGTTATTCTGGAAGCGATCTATCGTGGTGCTGGACAGCGACCGGCACCTTGACCCGGGGGTTTCCGATCGGGCGTCGGTGCAGCGGCTGCTGCGCGTTGTGGCGAGCGTGGGTGGAGCGCTGATGCTGGTCGTGGTCGTGTCGAGCGCATACCTTCGCCTCACCCAGGCCGGCCTGTCGTGCGCCGATTGGCCGGCGTGCTACGGCCGCGTCGATTCGAACGCGGTGGCGACGACCGGCGTGAACGTCGCTCGGCTTGCGCACCGCATCGCGGCCAGTGCGGTGGGCATCGCGTTGGTCGCCGCCGTGTTGATCGGCGCGACACAACGTCCCTGGCTCAAGCGTCAGGTCGGGATCGCCGCAGCCGCACTCATCATCGCGCTTTGCCTCGCCGCTCTTGGAGCTCGGTTTCCGGCCTCCGCGTCCGAGATCCCGTCGCCGGCGGTCATCCTGGCCAATCTCGGCGGCGGCTTCGCGCTGCTCGCGCTCTTGTGGCTGCTTCGAATCGCGACAGTGCCGCCGCTCGCTGCACAGACTGCGCCATGGCTGAAGCTCGCCACGACACTGGCGCTGCTGGCGGTGATTGCCCAGATCGCGCTGGGCGCGTTGGTCAGCGCGAAGTTCGCCGCGCTCGCGTGCCCCGCGTTCCCTGCGTGCGGCAGCGATTGGTCCGCCGGCGCGTTGCTCGAGAGCCTCGACCCGTTTGCCGACCGCGTTGTAGGTCCCGACGGCGCGATCGTGCGTCCCCCCGCCCTTGCAGCGCTGCATTGGGCGCATCGGGTCGGCGCACTGGTGATGTTCGTCCTCGGCGCAACGGTCGCGGTATCGCTCCTCCGTGCCGAGAGCCCTGCCCGAGGTCTCGGTGCAGTCGTTGGCGCGTTGCTCGTCGTCCAGCCCGCGCTCGGTGCCGCGGCCGTACTTGCGGACCTTCCATTGCCGCTGGTCGTCGCGCACAACGCCGGCGCGGCGCTGCTGCTCGTCGCGCTCATTACCGCGGCTCGAACGCTCTACGCAAGGGATTCGCATATATGACGACGGTCGACGCGGTCCCGCTCACGACGCGGCTCAAGCCGCTGGTCATCAAAGGCCGCTCGATCCTGCCGATCGTCCAGGGCGGTATGGGCGTGGGCATCTCGGCGCACCGGCTGGCCGGCAACGTCGCCCGTTGGGGCGCGATGGGAACGATCGCCAGCGTCGACCTGCGCCGGCACCATCCCGACCTGATGGCCGAGACCGCGCATTGTCGCGATCGCGCCGCGATCGACCGCGCGAATCTGCACGCGCTCGAGCGCGAGATCGCGGCCGCGAAGACGATCGCGGGCGGACGCGGTCTGCTCGCAGTCAACGTCATGCGCGCGATCTCCGCCTACGCCGATTGCGTGCGGGTCGCGTGCCAGAGCGGCATCGATGCAATCGTCGTCGGTGCCGGCTTGCCGCTCGACCTTCCCGATCTGACGGCGGAGCATCCCGACGTGGCGTTGATTCCTATTCTCTCGGACTCTCGCGGCATCCAGCTTGTGGTCAGGAAGTGGGAGCGCAAAGGGCGGCGGCCGGACGCCATCGTCATCGAGCATCCGCGCTATGCCGGCGGCCACCTGGGCGCGGCCCGGATCGAGGATCTCGCCGACGAGCGCTTCGACTTCGAGCGCGTGATCCCCGAGACGCTCGAGTTCTTCCACCGCCAGGGGATCGCGGAGGGTTCGATCCCGCTCATCGTCGCAGGTGGCATCAATTCGCACGCGCGCATCGTCGAGCTGATGGCGCTCGGCGCCGGCGGCGTGCAGCTCGGGACCGCCTTTGCGGTGACCCAGGAGAGCGACGCCGCTCCGGAATTCAAGGCCGTGCTGGCCGAGGCGAAGCCCGAGGACATCGTCGAGTTCATGAGCGTCGCCGGATTGCCGGCGCGCGCGGTGCGCACGCCGTGGCTCGAGACGTACTTGCGCCACCTGCCCGCGATGCAGGCGGTCGCGCGCAAGAAACGCCGCTGCACGCTCTATTTCGACTGCTTGGTGCAATGCGGGCTGCGCGACGGTGTTGCCCGCATCGGCCAGTTCTGCATCGACATGCAACTCGCCGCGGCGCTGCGTGGCGACGTCAGGAAAGGCTTGTTCTTTCGAGGCGCTGCGTCATTGCCGTTCGGAACCGAGATCCGGGCGGTCCGCGATCTGCTCGATTTTCTTCTGGGCAACGCGGTGCCGCAAAGCCCGTAAACGTGGCGATCCGCAGGCGCAAGGACGGACTCAGCTCGCGCGCCGCAAC
>Ga0137378_10006255_pt1 | contig 10334 bp, 6 predicted proteins | sample SagtaG_21_FD_104813 | JGI IMG/M metagenome (GOLD analysis project Ga0137378, IMG submission 104813) | Vadose zone soil microbial communities from Sagehorn Ranch, Mendocino, California, USA - Sage2_L_60_16 metaG | ecosystem: Environmental > Terrestrial > Soil > Vadose zone | place: USA...
CTCTGGCGTACGCACCCTATTGGGCCGGCCTCAAGACGTTCCGCGGGCTCGCAGCCGTGGGTCGGATGACCTCGTCCAGCCTGGCCGGCGCGGTCGAGGGATGGATCGGCGCGCTGCTCTCGGGCCTGGACGTCCGAGGGCACGGGCACGACGCCTGGTTCCTGGTCCACGTTTCCGCCGCCGTCGCGGTCGGTGCGTCGTGCGCCATCGTGGCGCGCTCCCGGAAGACGACCTCGGAGCCGTGGCGCGCATCGGTCATGCTCTTCCTGGTGTTCTTCCTCGTCACGCCGTGGTTCATGCCCTGGTACGCGATCGGCCTGCTGGCGCTGGCGCTCCCGCTCGGCGACGCCCGGATCGCGGCCCTGGCGCTCTCGTTCACCGCGACGGCCCTGATCCAGGTCCCGGGGGCCGCCGGGCTGCCTCAGGCGCTGCTCCGCTACGGGCTGCCGGTGGCCGTCGCCCTCGCGACGCAGTCGAGCGTCGACCCAGGTGAGCGTCATGATTTGAAATCGGGACGCGTACCGCGGGGCGCGCTTGACATGCAGCAGCCCGTCGGGTAGGTCTTCGGAACCTGTGCCTACCGTTCGCCAGCCACCGCGGACTCCACGGACCTCGTGGAGCGTGCTCGGCCCTCTCGTGGTCGCCTTGGTGCTCGTCTCCCTCCCGGCGCGGGCCGACACCGCGAGCCAGCTGAAGTCGGCCGAAGCGAGGTTGAACACCCTGATCGGCGACATCGCCGCCGCGACGAAGCAGCGAAGCGCCCTGCAGGTGCAACTGGATGCCCTCGCCGCCGAGGTCAGCCGGACCCAGTCCGCCCTCGACCTCACCCAAGGAGACATCGACCGCACCCAGGCGGCGATCGTGGTCACGGAGCAGGAGATCGGTTCCCTCACGCGGCAGATCCAGGTCCGCCGGGGCATCCTCGACCAACGAGCGGTCGTCGCGTACGAGGCGGGGCCGGCGAGCGGGATCGAGTTCCTGCTCGGAGCGTCGTCGACGGCCGATCTCCAGGATCGCATCGTGATCCTGGACGCCGCTGCCCAGAGCGACGCGGACCTCATCGCGGGGATGCAGCAGCAGACGGCCACGCTGCACGCCAAGCAGGCCGAGCTGGCCGGACTCCAGGGACAGCTCCGATCGCGTGAGACGCAGCTCCTCGCCCGGCGCGCCGACCTCCAGACCCAGCAGGATGACCTCGGCCAGAAGTTCGCCCAGCAGAGGGTCCTCCTGTCCAAGCTCGCCGCCGATCGTTCCTCTGCTGAGAGCCTGGTCGCGAGGCTGAAGGCCACGCGGTTGCGGGAGATCGAAGCGGCCCGCCTGGCGGCGGCCCAGACCGCCCGGTCGGCAGGGGGCGCTCCGGGCCCGTCGTTCCCGGGGGTCCTCAACGTCTGCCCCGTCGATCAGCCCCGCGCGTACTCGGACGACTTCGGGGCTCCGCGGGTGGGTCATCTCCACATGGGCATCGACATCATGGCTCCCTCCGGGACGCCGATCCGGGCTCCCTTCGCCGGGACCGCCATCGACGGGTCCGACCCCGGCGGAGGCAACGACGTGTTCGTCTACGGTCGGCAGGGATACGTGTTCAACGCGCACCTGTCCTCGTACGGTGCGGCCGGACCCGTGAGCGCCGGCGCGGTGATCGGGTACGTCGGAGCGACCGGCGACGCGACCGGACCGCACGATCATTTCGAGTGGCATCCCAACGTCATCCCTCGCGACCCGTGGGTGAGTCCGTACGGGTACAGCGTCATCAACGGGGCGATCGACGCCTACCCCTATCTCAACGCGGTGTGCTGAGCCGGGATCCCACTCCTCTCCGAGATCGCTCGAAGGGCAACGCACCGGCCGGTTCATACGACATCGATACGGGTCCCGAACCCTTCCATAAGCAGCGACGCGAACACTTGCAGGGTGGCGCTTCCCCAGGAGCTTCCCGGCACCCCCGCGATGTACGAGGGGTTCGACTACCGGGCCTTCTGGCGCGACCCAGGGCGGCGGCACCTCGACCGGCTGGAGCACCGGGTGGTGGCCGAACTCCTCCCGGCGCGAGGCCGGAGGGTCGTGGACGTCGGCTGTGGGTTCGGCCGACTCACCGATGCGTACGTCGACCGGTTCGAGGAGGTGGTGCTGGTCGACGCGGCCTGGTCGTTGCTGGAGCAGGCGCGGGATCGGTGGGCGCGGTTCGGCGTCACCCTGGTGGCGGCCGACATCCGCGCCCTCCCGTTCTCGCCGTCCGCGTTCGACGCCGCGGTCATGGTTCGGGTGCTGCACCACATGGAGGATCCGGTCGACGGGCTGTTGGCGGTGCGGCCGATCCTGGTCGCTGGAGGTCGGCTCGTGGCGAACGCCAGCAACCGGCGGAACGCGGCGAGGATCGCCCGGTACGCGGTGCTCCGACGGGGACCGAGCCCGTTCGGACGGGGTGTGATCCGCTACGGACCGCTCTCCTTCGGGTGGCATCCGAAGGACTTCGAGGACATGCTCGAGGCCTCGGGCCTCCGCCCGCTCGCGTGGCGCGGGGTCGGGGTCCTCGACAAGGTGGTTGCGCGCTGGCCGCGCCTCGCCTCGACGGTCCCGCCCGGGGCGGCGCTGGCCCGATCGTTCGGCCACGTCCGCGTCGCGCCCTCGCTCTTCTGTTCGGCGGTCAGGGACGGCGGGGAGGATGCTCGGGCGGACGATCCCTTCGCGTGCCCGCGGTGTCGAGGGGCCCTCGGACGGACGCCGGCCGGCAGAGCCTGCGGTCGCTGCCGGCGGGTGTTCCCTGAGAGGGACGGCATCCTCGATCTCCGAGTGTCGCGTTTCGGTCAGGAATGACGTAGCGACGTTGACCTTCCGCCGCGGGCAGCGATACAAGGGCTCCATGGCGCTTCCCCGCCTCCTCCGACGCCTGAGGCACGGCCTGCATCGGCGACAGCTCCGCAAGCGCTACCCGTGGTGGTTCCAGGGCAGCAAGAAGAGGCCTCCCCGGACGTCGGTGTGATCGCGCCGGGTCGGCGCCGATGCGGACCTAGAACGTGTGCCCGGTGAGGGCGAAGCCGATGGTGCAGGCGATGCCTTCGACCAGACAGAAGATGGCGAACGGCGTCAGCGTCCGCGTCTGGAAGTAGCGCATCAGGAAGCGGATGGACAGGTACGCGGCGAAGCCCGCGACCACGCTCCCGGCGAGAGCCTGCAGCCGGATCCCGTTCCCCAGCGGCCCGAACAGGTCCGGCAGCTTGTACAGACCTGCGGCCAGGATGATCGGCGTGGCCAGCAGGAACGAGAACCGGGCCGCGTCTTCGTGGTTCAGGCCCCGGACCAGACCGGCCACCATGGTGATGCCGGAGCGGCTGACGCCCGCGATCAGCGCGAAGACCTGCGCGACACCGATGAGGGCCGCCTCCCGGTACTCCAGGGTCTCGAGCCGCCTCGAGTCCGTGCCCTCGTGCGTCCCGTGGGCGACGGCGACGGCCCGGACCTCCGCCCGCCGACGGACGACTTCCCCGAACAGCAGGATCAGACCGTTCACCGTCAGGAACACCGCCGCGAACAGGGGCTTGGAGAACGTGACCCGGAATACGTGCTCGAACGCGAGGCCGCTGACCCCAGCCGGGATCGTGGCGACGACGAGGAGCCACGCGATCCGCTCGTCGGCGAGGCGGGCCGTGGCCCACGGCGCCTTCCGTTCGCTCAAGCCGGCTCCGAGCGTCCTGAAGAACCCCGCGATGATCCCCCTCCAGTCGCTCCAGAAGTAGATCAACAGGGCGGTCGCGGTGGCGACGTGCAGGCCCACCAGGAACGCCAGGAAGAAGGACTCCGGTTGGGCCTGGGCTCGGGCCAGGCCGTTCCAGCCCAGGAGCGTCGGGAGGATGACGGCTTGGCCCAGGCTCGAGATCGGGAAGAGCTCCGTGACGCCCTGGACCACCCCCATGACCGTCGCTTGCAGGTACGTGATCAACAGTGCCTCCCCGTCTCGTCAGCGCCCAAGGATACGGGGGCCCGCCGGGCGACCGCCCGACGTCAGGTATGGAGCTTCGATTTGCGATAGGGGGTCGAAGGTCGGCTTCGCTTCGAATGAGGATCCTCAGGGGCGTCCGGCGGCAGGGAGCGGGCTGGCGAAGTCCACGTGAAGGGGAACGACCCCGCCCGGGAGGAGCAGGTCGAGGCCGTCGGGGAAGCGGAGGCGGTTCGGCCCCGTCCCGGCCGCGTCCGCCACCCCGTAGCTCCACACGATCCGGTCGGTGGCCGGATCGATGAGCAGCACGCGGTGGCGGTAGTCGTCGTTCACGGCCACGAGGCCGTTCGGGAGCGGGACGGCCAGGCTCGGATGATCGAGCATCCCCCGGCCGGAGGAAGGGCCGTAGGACCACAGGACCTTGCCCCACCTGGTGAACCGCACGATCCTCCCGGGTCGTTCGTAGTCCACGACCATGTACGAACCGCCGGCGAGCCGTTGGGGGTCGGAGGGGACCGGGACGCCGGGCACCCTCAAGGTCCACACGCGGTTCCCGTTCGACGTCACCTCGTCAACGTAGCCGCCGTTCAGCTCCGACAACAGCAGGTCGCCGTTCGGGAGCGGGGTGTCGCCGTTCGGGTAGCCCACGGTCGCGGGCAGCCCATGGGTGCAGTTCCCCGTCGCCCCGAGCTGCCGGGTCGGCTTCCCGTGCGGGCCGAAGAACAGGATGCGGCAGTTCAGGGCGTCCGCCACGACCACGCCTCCGCCCGGCGCGGGGTAGACGTCGTCCGGCTGATGGAGATACCCGGGAGCCGAACCCGCGATCCCGGCATGCCCGTAGGTCCACAGGACCCGCCCGCTGGGATAGGCGATCTCGATCAGGACGTCGTTCTCCTCTTCGTTCACCAGGAGGGCCCGTCCGCGGTGCACCCAGAAGACGTCGTCGGGGAAGTAGAAGCGATCCGGCGGGGGCGGGAGCGACGGCGAAGGGTACCGCCACACGACCTTCCCGGCGGGGTCCACCACCAGCAGGCGGTTGTTCCCTCGGTCGGCGATGGCCAGCAGCCCGGCGAACGGGCGCACGGCGGCCTCGGACGAAGTCGCGCCGCCCGTTGGGGTCACGGAGGAAGGCGGTGACGTCGCCGCGGACGGGCTGTCCCCACCGGTGCATGCCGACAGGAGGATCGCCATCACCAGCGGCACGACGCGGCGGAGCGCGGGGTGGACGGTCGGGAACGGCATGCGCTCGGGAGTCTAGGGAGCGGTCTCGCGGGAGGTGGAACCCTCTTACCCATCCCCAACTCGGCCCGGAGCGAAGCGGGTCAGGTGGAGGGGTGCAGCGGCAGGACCACGGGCGGCCGTGGCGGCGCCGTGAAGTCGAAGTCCGCGACCAGGTTCCCCAGGAGGGGCGAGTCCTCCCGAACGTCGGGCCGCGGGTCCGGCCTCCCGTCGGTGGCCGGGTCGATCCGCTGTCCGCCGAGGAAGTCGTCCTCGATGAACTTCAGGTAGGCGTCGAAGGACAGCGTCTGATGGTCGATGAACCCCTGCCTCGCGTACGGGCTGATCACGAGGCCCGGCACGCGTGGGCCGTAGCCGAACCGGTCGGCCTTCGGCGGCACGACGTGGTCGTAGAACCCACCGAAGTCGTCCCAGGTCAGGAAGATCGCCGTGCTCGACCAGTCGGGCCCCTGCATCACCGCGTCGATCAAGCTGGTGACCCACGCCTGCCCCGCCGACACCAGGCTCGGCGGGTGTTCGCTGTTCGCCCCGTTCGGCGTGACCCACGAGACGGCCGGGAGCGTACCGACCCTGGCCGCGATGAAGAAGTTCGAAGCGTCCTGGATGTTCCCCGTCTGGCCGTCCTGGTGGACCGTGACGAAGTCCGGCAGGGGGTTCCAGATCTCCGGCGTACCCGCGGTCTGGAGGCCCCGCGTACAGAACGTCTTGCCGTCGTCGCAGTCTGGTTGGGTCCCGTTCGCCACGTAGTACCTCCAGCTCACGCCGGCCCGGTGGAGCAGGTACGTGAGGTCGGTCCACCCGTAGGACGGCTGCGGATGCGCCGGCGGGGTGTCGTGGTCGAGCGGCGCGTGGCCGGGCGCGCTGTGGCAGGACATCGGGTCGGTTGGCGTCGGGCAGTCCGCCGACCATCCGGACACGAGGTACAGGTGCGACGGCTGGCTCCAGTCAGCCACCGACTCGAACATGTGGTCCTGCAGCACGAAGTCCTTCGCGTAGGTCCAGTAGTTCGGGATCTCCCGCGCGTCGTGGTAGCCCATGACGTCGGGATGGTTGACGTCGAACACGCACGTCGGGTTGGTCGGGCTGAGGCGGCAGGCCTGCAGGCCCGTCGAGCCCGGTGAGGTGGCCTGGGCGATGAAGCCGTCCATCCTCCCGGCGTGAACGTCGGCCAGGTCCGCCTGGTAGTAGTGGGGACCGCCGATGTTCCGGTCGCTGGGGTCGTGATAGGGACGCTGGCACGTTCCGGTGCGGGGGTTCGGGACGCAGGCGGCGAAGCGGCCGTCGGTCCTCGGCAGCCCGTCCGCACCGGGATAGGTCCCGAAGTAGGAGTCGAACGACCGGTTCTCCTGCATGATCACGATGACGTGCTTGATCAGGTGGATGCCTTCCGAGGCGCTCGCCGTGGAGCCGGCCGCCAGGGTGGGCCCGGCCGAGGATGCGCCGACGACCCGAGGACCGTCCGACGTGCACGCCGCAGCGACCAGCAGGACCGCCGCAGCCCAGGCCGCGCTCCGCCCGGAACCGCGGCTCACGGGGGGGTCCGGCGGAGTCTCCGCTCCACGAGCCGATCGTATCCGCCCGAGGCTCGCTCGGCCATCGCGCGGGGGATCGTGCCCGCGGTTGACGCCGGTCGCTTCGCTCGCTGATTCTTGGGGCATGGGTCGGAGGGCTGGGGGAGCGCGGCGCCTGCGGCGTCGGATCCTTCCGCAGCGGTTCGGGCCCCTGTGGCGGATGCGCTCCTACCTCCGCCCGTACTGGCGGCCCATGCTGCTGATGCTCGTGTGCGCGGGCCTGGGCGTCGGCGCGAGCATCGTCATCCCACTGGTCACCATGGCCATCGTCGACGGGCCGATCCAGCACGGTACCCGAGGAGACCTCCTGCCGATGTCCCTGCTCGCCCTCGGCGTGGGGACGGCCGAGGCGGCGCTCATCTTCGGCCGGCGATGGATCCAGTCCGTCACGGTGCTGCGGGTCGAACGCGAGATCCGTGACGACCTCTACGCGCACCTCCAGCGGCTCCCCGTGTCGTTCCACGGCCGCTGGCAGACCGGCCAGCTCCTGTCGAGGGCCACGACGGATCTCAGCACGATCCGGCGGTTCTTCGGCTTCGGCGCGATCTTCCTGGTGGTCAACGCCCTGCAGTGCCTGACGGTGGTGGGGTTGCTGGTGAACCTCTACTGGCCCCTCGGCCTGCTGGTCGCCGTCACGATGGTACCGGTCGCCTGGCTCGGCAAGCGGTTCGGGACCGGCTATGCCCGCGTGTCGCGGCAGGTGCAGGACCAGCAGGGCGACCTCGCCACCCTGGTCGAAGAGTCGGCCACGGGGATCCGTGTGATCAAGGCGTTCGGACGGAGCGCGCTCCTCCAGGCCCGCTTCCGGCACGCGGCGCGCACCCTCCGAGGCTCGGCCCTGGAGAGCATCCGCCTGCGCGCGCGCTTCTGGTCGCTCCTCGAATTGATCCCGAACCTGATGATGGCCCTCGTCGTCCTGCTGGGCGCGGCCGCGGTCGCCCACGGCGCGCTCTCGCTCGGCGGGCTGGTGGCGTTCACCTCGATGCTCGTCCTGCTGCAGTGGCCGGTGATCGACCTGGGCTGGATCCTCGCCCTCGCTCAGGAGGCGGCCACGGCCGCGGAGCGCATCTACGAGGTGTTCGACGAACCCCTGGTGGTGACGGACGCTCCTGGCGCGGTCCCCCTGGTCGCGGCGAGCGGACGGCTCGCCTTCGAACGCGTCTCGTTCCGCTATCCGGGCGCCGGGGAAGGGACGCCCCCGGTGCTTCGCGGCGTCGACCTGGTGATCGAACCCGGAGAGACGGTCGCCATCGTCGGCGCCACCGGCTCGGGGAAGAGCACGCTCGCCATGCTCGTCCCCCGCCTGTACGACGTCACCTCCGGTCGGATCACGCTGGACGGACGGGACGTCCGGGATCTCACGCTCGCGTCGCTCAGGCGCCACGTGGCGGTCGCCTTCGAGGACCCCGTCCTGTTCTCCATGAGCGTGCGGGAGAACCTCACGCTCGGGGCGCCGGACGCCACCGAGGCCGACATCGCCGCGGCGCTCGAGCTCGCCCAGGCAGGGTTCGCACGCGATCTGCCGTGGGGCCTCGACACCCGGATCGGGGAACAGGGGCTGTCGCTCTCGGGCGGGCAGCGTCAGCGTCTGGCCCTGGCCCGGGCGATCATCACGCGCCCGAGCGTGCTCGTCCTCGACGATCCACTCTCGTCGCTCGACGTGCACACCGAGGCGCTCGTAGAGGACGCCCTGGCCCGGGTGCTGCGGGACACCACCGGCCTGTTGGTGGTCCATCGCCCGTCGACGGTCGCGCTCGCCGATCGCGCCGCCCTGCTCCACGGGGGAGAGCTGGTCGCGCTCGGGACGCACAGCGAGCTGATGAGAACCGTGCCGGCCTACGCGGCGGTGCTCTCGGCCAGCCCCGAGGCCGAACGGGCCGCGTCGTGAGCGCGATCGAGCAGTGGCGCGGCGTCGCCACCGAGCAGGCGGAGGACATCTCCGGCAGCGTCTCGGCGTTCCTGCGGCAACGCACCCGGCGTCTCCTCGGTTCGTTGCTGGCGCCGCACCGGCGGCGCGTGACGCTGCTGGTGGTCGCGGTGCTCGCGCAGAACGCCGCGGCCATGGCGGGACCGTGGTTGGTCGGGCTCGGGATCGACCGCGGGATCCCGGCCGTGCGGGGCGGCCATCCGATGACGTTGTACGTCATCGTCGCGGGACTGGTCCTGGCGGCGGGCACGCAGGCGCTCCTGTACCGGACGTTCGTCGTCGGAGCCGGCCGGGTCGGGCAGGAGCTGCTGCTCGAACTGCGGCAGCGGGTCTTCGCTCATTTCCAGCGGCTGAGCCTGGCGTTCCATGAGCGGTACACGTCCGGCCGGGTCATCTCCCGGCTGACCTCGGATCTCGACGCCATCACCGAGCTGCTCGACGCCGGCCTCGACACCCTGGTCACGTCCGCGCTGTCGATCGTCAGCATCGGCGTCATCCTGGTGCTGCTGGACGTGCCGCTCGGCCTCGTCAGCCTGGTGGCGTTCGTCCCGCTGCTGTGGCTCTCACGCTGGTTCCAGAAGCGATCGACGACCGCGTACCGCCGCACGCGCGAGACGATCGCGCTGGTGATCGTGCACTTCACCGAGTCGCTCGGAGGCATCCGGGCCGTCCAGGCGTTCCGCCGCGAGCCCCGCAACGACGAGATCTTCGGCGAGGTCAACGACGAGTATCGCGCCGCCACCCAGCACGCCTTCCAACTGGTGACCGTCTACTGGCCGGGCATCCGGCTGATCGGCAACGTGACCACCGCGGTCGTGCTGCTGGTCGGGGGGCTCCGCGTGATGGGCGGGTCCATGCAGGTCGGCGTGCTGGCGTCGTTCCTGCTGTACCTCCGCAGGTTCTTCGAGCCGATGGCCGAGATCAGTCAGTTCTACGACTCGTTCCAGGGCGCCGGAGCCGCGCTCGAGAAGCTCTCCGGTGTGCTGGAGGAGGAGCCCTCCGTGCCGATGCCCGCCCGCCCGGCGCCGGAGCCGGCGGGCGGATGGCGAGGCGCGGCGCGCTTCGAGGGCGTCCAGTTCGGCTACCGCCCCGGGGTGGAGGTCCTGCCCACGCTCGACCTCACGATCCCCGCCGGCCAGACGGTCGCGCTCCTCGGGCAGACCGGCGCCGGCAAGACGACCATCGCGCGCCTGCTCGCTCGCTTCTACGATCCCGATGCGGGCCGTGTGCTCGTGGACGGCGTGCCGCTCACCGACCTCACCGAGCAACAGTTGCGCCGGGTCGTGGCCATGGTGACGCAGGAGAACTTCCTCTTCAGCGGGACGATCGCGGACAACATCGCCTTCGGCCAGCCCGAAGCGAGCCGGGCCGATCTCGAAGCGGCCGCCCGGGCGATCGGCGCGGACGCGTTCATCGAGGCGATGCCGGACGGCTACGACACGGACCTGGGCAAGCGGGGCAGCCGGCTGTCGGCCGGCCAGCGTCAGCTTGTGGCGTTCGCCCGCGCGTTCCTCGCGGACCCGACCGTCCTGATCCTCGACGAGGCCACGTCGTCGTTGGACATCCCGAGCGAGCGCGCCGTGCAGCGGGCGCTCCGAACGGTCCTCGCCGATCGAACCGCGCTGATCATCGCCCACCGCCTTTCGACCGTGGAGATCGCCGA
>Ga0137378_10006262_pt1 | contig 10326 bp, 9 predicted proteins | sample SagtaG_21_FD_104813 | JGI IMG/M metagenome (GOLD analysis project Ga0137378, IMG submission 104813) | Vadose zone soil microbial communities from Sagehorn Ranch, Mendocino, California, USA - Sage2_L_60_16 metaG | ecosystem: Environmental > Terrestrial > Soil > Vadose zone | place: USA...
CCGCCTCCCGCTCGGACCCGGCCTCAGCCCATAGCCGGACGACCGGGTCCTGGGGATGCGGGACGACGAGCGCCCAGTCCTCGCCGCGATAGGCCTTGACGCCGTCGATGGTCTCGACCCGGTCCGCACGGCCCTCGCCATCCACCGACTCGAGGACCCGCCGCATCACGGTTCCCTTCGCCTCCCACGGCGTGGGCACCTCGCGCCGCGCGACGTGCACCGGGGGGAGCGCGTCGACCACGTCCTGGAGCCGAACGCCTCCCTTCGCCAGGAGCTCGAGGAGCTTCGCCAGGCTCATCACGGCGTCGTAGGCGGGGAGGAACCCGGGGAAGATGAACCCGCCGCCCTCGGCCCCGGCGAACACGGTGCCGGCCTCGTCCGAAGCCTGCATCAGGGCGGCCGGCGAGATCCGCGTCCACACCACGTCGCCGCCCCGCCGCCCGACGATGTCCGCCACCAGCCGAGAGGTCGCCACGGGCACGGCGACTCTCGGTCGGGGCACCGTTTCCGCCACCAGGGCGACGAAGGCATGGAGCGCGAGCCGCAGGTCGAGGACGCGGCCGGAACCGTCGACCAGGCGCAGCCGCTCCCCCGCCGCGTCCACCAGCGCACCCAGCTCGGCTCCGCTCGAGCGGACGAGCCGACGCAGCCGGTCGAGGTGGGCGGCGAGGTCCGCGGCGGACTGTACGACGCGATCCTCATCCAGCCCGGAGTTCACCGCCAGCACGTCGCCGCCGAGCCGCGCGAGCACCTGCGGACCCGTGAGCGTGGCCGCGCCGAACGCGTAGTCGACGACGATCTTCGGCCCGTGCCCTCGGATGGCGTCGACGTCGATCGCGTCAAGCAGCCCCTGGACGTAGTACTCACGACCACGCGCGGGGAAGGCGAGATCGCCGAAGTCATGCGGGAACGCCCGACGCAGGTCGTCCCGGTAGAAGGTGCGCTCCAGCCTGCGCTGCGTCGAAGCGTCGATGTCGATGCCTCGCTCGTCGAAGAACTGGATCTCGACGGTCGTCTGGTCGGACGGAGCCGTTCGCACCGACACCCCCCCGGAGGCGCGGGCGGACCGGGCGTAGAACCGGGCCGCCGGGATCGGCACGATCTCGAGGTCGTGCACGTTCACCCCGCAGGAGTTGATCCCGGCCATCATCGCGCCCTTGATGATGCGGGCCGATCGGGTCCCGTCCCGGCAGACCACGACCTCCGAGCCCTTCTTGACCATGCTCCCGTAGGCCATCGCCAGCCGCACGGCCATCTCGGGCGAGATGTCGACGTTGACGAGACCGCTCACGCCCCGTTCGCCGAACAGGCCCCGGGCGCCCCCCGTCTGCCAGATGATCGACTTCGAGACGATGGCGCCCGGCTCGACCGTCTTGAAGGGATAAACCTTCACCTGAGGGTTGATGACGGCGCCCTCGCCCACGTGGCACTCGTCGGCGACGACCACGCCTTCCTCGAGCCTCGACCCGAAGCTGATGTCCGTGTTCTTGCCGACCACGCACCCCCGGAGCGTCGTGGAGGGGCCGACGTAGGCGCCGTCGTGGACCACGGCCCGGTGGAGGAAGGAACCCGCCTTCACGACCACGCTGCGGCCGATCACGCTGTACTCGCGGATCGTGGCCGCCTCGACCCGGGCGTTCTCGCCGATGTAGAGGGGTCCGGTGACCTCGGCGTCCGGATCGAGCTCGGCGTCCTCGCCGAGCCAGATGCCGTCCGCGACCTCGAACCCGCCGATCTCCGCGTCGACCTTCCCGTCCAGGACGTCGCGATGGGCGGTCTGGTACGCCTCCAGGGTCCCTACGTCCGTCCAGTAGCCGTCGGCCACGAAGCCGGACATCGGGAGGCCCTTCTCCAGGAGCCGCGGGAAGAGGTCGTGGGAGAAGTCGAACTCCCGGCCTTCCGGGATGAAGTCCAGGACCTCTCGTTCGATCACGTAGATGCCGGTGTTGATCGTGTCGCTGAAGACCTCGCCCCAGCCCGGCTTCTCGAGGAAGCGCTCGATCCGGCCGTCCTCGTCGACGATGACGATGCCGAACTCCAGCGGGTCTTCGACGCGCTTCAGCGTGACGGTGACGGCGGCCCCCGTCTTCTCGTGGAAGCGGACCACCTCGGACAGGTCGATGTCGGTCATCGAGTCGCCCGACAGGACCAGGAAGCGTTCGTCGAGGAGCGGTTCGGCGTTCTTCACGCTTCCGGCCGTGCCGAGCGGTTCGGCCTCCGTCGCGTACGTGAGCGAGAGCCCCAGGTCCGACCCGTCACCGAAGTAGTTCCGGATCACGCTCGCCAGGAACTGGACGGTGGCGACCGCCTCGGTGACGCCGTGCATCCGGGCCAGGCGCAGGACGTGCTGCATCATCGGCTTGCCGACGATGGGCAGCATCGGCTTGGGCTGGTTGCTGGTGAGCGGACGGAGCCGGGTTCCCTGGCCTCCGGCCATGATCACGGCCCTCATCAGGCACATGATACCCAGGGGGTCCGCCCCGCACGACGGGCGGGGGCGTCGGGCGTCAGGGAGACGCGCCTCGCCGGACGGTGGCGAGGGCGGAGCGAACGTCGAACCCGTAGAGGATCGCCGCTCCGTAGTAGAGGGCGATGGCCGGCCAGAACACGATCCACCCGGCCGGGCGAGCGAGCTCGTGGAGCCACAGCCCGAAGTTCCCCCACGCGATCCAGGGGATGGCGGTCATGAGGCCGAACGTGGCTGACTTCCCGATCCACCGGACGTCGATCCGGATCTTCGGCCCGGCGGCGAGGATCGCGACGGCCAAGAGGACCACGCCGTCGCGCACCAGGATCAGCAGCGCGGCCCACAGGGGGAAGGCGTGCCGCACGACGAGCGCGATCAGCCCGGCGGCGATGGCGAGACGGTCGGCGAGGGGGTCGAGCATCTTGCCGAGGTTCGACACCTGCTGCGTCCGGCGGGCGATGTACCCGTCCACCCAGTCCGTCGCCAGGATCGCCCCGAGGAGCACCAGGCCGGCCCCCTCGGTGGCGCGGTGGAGCAGGAGGGCCACGAACACCGGGATGGCGAGGATCCGGATCAACGAGAGGAGGTTCGGCACGGTGGCGATCCGCGAGAGGTCGGACGTTCGCGGGTCGGACTCGGTCACGAGGTCCATCATAGGCACGTCGACGAGGCCCCTGACCTGTCGGGGCCGGAGAGGAGGCATCGGTGCGGAGGATCATGATCGTGCTGGCGGCGAGCCTCGCCGTCGTGATCCCGGCGGCGGCCTTCGCCGCGGGTCGGTCCTCCGTCGGGGGCGGACTGGACCGCCAGGCCGTCGGATGGCAGCGCGCGCTGGTGACGCAACCCGCGACCCCAGACTGGACCGACGTGCCGAAGCTCGGCCACGTGAACGTGTGCGCGTCCGGCCCCGTGACCGTGCTGGCGAACGTGGTGAACGGGGCGGCCGCCACCGATTACCGGGTCCGGGTCGACCGCACCCAGACGCTCCAGCCGGGCTTCGTGCTGATCGGGCAGAACCAGCAGGCCGTCCTCCAGGACGAAGGGGTCGTTCTGGACGGTCTGCACCGGATCGACCTGCAGTGGTACTTCTGGAACGGAAACCCCGACGCCGACAAGACGTACCGCTTGGGTAGCTTCACCGTTCTGTACCAGCAGGGCACCACCTGCTGAGCCGGCTGGATCGCTGAGCCGGCGGGACAGTCGAACCGAGCTCGGTCGGGCCGGCGGGATTTGAACCCGCGACCTCCTGACCCCCAGTCAGGCGCGCTAACCAAGCTGCGCCACGGCCCGTCGCGTACGATTCTACCGGTCGCGGCGCCGGCGCCCCGCGGGAGCGCCCTTGGGCCGGAAGGTGAGCCGGACCGGCACGCCGTCGAAGCCGAATTCCTTGCGCAGGGAGTTCTCGAGGTACCGGCGGTACCCGGGCCCCGGGTCGGCCGCGCCGAACAGGACGAAGGACGGCGGCGCCGCGGAGACCTGCGTCCCGTAGAGGATCCGGTGCGTCCCACGGGGAGGCGGATGGGCGGCGGCGGATCGTTGGAGGGCTCGGTTCACCTCCGCCGTCGGGACCCGCTTCGACCAGGCGGCATGAACGTCGAGGAGCGCCGGGATGACCCTGCCGACGCCACGGCCGGTCAGGGCCGAAACGCGCAGGACCGGCGTTCCGGGGAACAGGCGCAGCTCCCTCCCAAGCTCTTTGAACAGCGGGTCGCGCTCATCCGGCACGACGAGGTCCCACTTGTTCAGCGCGACGGCCAGTCCGCGGCCCGCCTCCACCGCGCGCGCGGCCACCCGCTTGTCCTCGGCGGTGAGGCCGCCGGCGGCGTCCAGCACCAGCAGCGCCACGTGCGCGGAGTCGATGGCCTGGAGCGAGCGCACCAGGCCGAAGAACTCCACGCCCTGTGCCTTCGACCGCCGCCGGAACCCGGCCGTGTCGATGAACCGCACGGCGCGGCCCGCCACCTCCACCAAGGAGTCGATCGCGTCGCGCGTGGTCCCCGGCTCTTCGTGGACCACGGCCCGATCATCCTCGACCAGGCGGTTGAAGAGCGACGACTTGCCCACGTTCGGCCGCCCGACCAGCGCGAACCGAGGCTCATCGTCCAGTTGAGGTTGACCTCCCTCTGGAAGGATCGCCAGGATCCGGTCCAGCAGGTCCCCCGTCCCCCGGCCGTCGAGCGCCGACACCGGCACCGGCTCGCCCAGCCCGAGACCGTGGAACTCGGCGGCGAACGGGTCCCGCGACTCGCCGTCGACCTTGTTCGCCACGACCAGCACGGGCCGGTCCGACGGCCGGAGCCGCCCGGCCAGGGTGGCGTCCTCCTCCTGGATCCCGGTCGCGGCGTCCACCACCAGGAGGATGAGGTCGGCGCCCGCCATCGCCCGGTCGGCCTGGGCGATCACGGATCGGTCGATCCCGGCGGCCTCCCGCGTGAAACCGCCCGTGTCCATGAGGACGAACGCCCGGTCGGCCCGTCGCACCGGCACGTCGAGGCGATCTCGCGTCACCCCCGGCGACCCGTGGGCGATGGCGACCCGGCGGCCGGTCAGGCGGTTCACCAGGGTGGACTTGCCCACGTTCTGGCGGCCGACGACCGCGACCCTCGGGGCGAGGGCGACCGCCGCCTCCGTCGGGCCGGTCACGGGTGCACGTCCTTCCGTCGCCGGGACCGCGCGATCAGGACGAGCGCCTCCTCCAGGACCTCCCCGGGTCCCAGCGCCGTCGTGTCCAGGACGTGGGCGTCGGGCGCGGGAACGAATGGGTTCGTCTTCGCGTCCAGCCGGTCCCGCAGCGAGACCGCGGCCGCCACGTCGGCGCCACCCCGCTCCCGGCTCCGCCGGCCGACGCGCACGCCCGGCTCCGCCGAGAGGAAGATCTTGACGTCGGCGTCGGGGAACACGACCGTCCCGATGTCCCGCCCTTCGATCACGGACCCGCCCGCCCCGAGCGCCCGCTGGACGGCGCGCATGACCTCGCGAACCTCGGGGTGGCGGGCCACCCGCGAGACGATGGACTCGATCTCCGGGCTCCGGAGGACCGGATCGGGGGCGACTCCGTCGAGCACCAGCTCCGGGGTCTCGTCCTCGGACAGATCGAACCGGAGGCTCTTCGCCGCGATCGTGAGGTCCGCGGCGTCGTCCGGATCGATGCTCCCGGCGACCGCCCGCCATGCCAGGGCGCGGTACATCAGGCCGGTGTTCACGTACGGGAGCCGGAGGTCCTCCGCCAAGCGCCTGGCGAGCGTGCTCTTGCCCGCCCCAGCGGGACCGTCGATGGCGACGACGAAGCCATGCTTCGGCTCGCGCTCTCGTCCTTGGACCACGGTCAGGGCCTCACGGTGGGGGGTCACGCCGACGTCACCTTCATTGGAAGCATGACAGGCGGAACCGGCGGTTCCCACCCGCCCGCGGGGAGCAACCGTGACCGCATGGGAAGGATCAGGGTGAACGTCCCCCTCGGGTCGAGACCCCGAGACCAGCCGGGTGGTGCCCGGAGCCTGCGCGAGGCTGCACCTGAGGTCGAGAGCGTGGCTCGGGGCAGGTCGACCTTCAGCCTGTGGCGGGCCGGGCCCGTCCGAGCCCGGTGACCCTGTACGCGCCCATGACCTCTTCCGCGGTCAGAGGTCGAACCTCGCCCGGGCGGAGCCGACCGAGACGCACCGGCCCCACCCTCACCCTGACCAGACGGGTGACGGGGAACCCAACGACGGCGAACATCCTGCGGATCTCGCGCTTCCGCCCCTCGACCATGACGACGGTCACGGACGACCGGGCACCGGCGCTCTCGACCGCGCCCAGCCGGGCCGGCCGGGCGGGCCCGTCCTCCAGATCGACGCCCCGCGAGAGCCGCCGGACCGCGTCCCGGCTGAGGCGCCCCTCGACCTCCACCAGGTACTCCTTCTCCACCCCATGACGCGGGTGCTGCAGCCGGTACGCGAGGTCGCCGTCGTTCGTCAGGAGCAGCAGCCCCTCCGAATCGCGGTCCAGCCGGCCGACGGGGACGACCCGAGGGCCCGGAGGGAGCAGCGGCGCGATCGTCCGCGCGGCGTGGGGGTCGCGCAGCGTGGTCGTCACCCCTCGCGGCTTGTTCAGTGCGAAGTACCGGAGGTCGGGGTTGGCGGGGATGGGGACGCCGTCGACGGCGATCACGTCACGGGCGGCGTCCACCCGATCCCCCAGTGTGGCCTCCCGACCGCCGATCGTGACCCGACCCCGGCGGATCAGGTCCTCGGCCGCCCGGCGAGAGCCGAACCCGACCCGGGCGAGCGTACGCTGCAGCCGTTCGAGGCCGGGCTCCCCTCCTGGCCCGGCGCTATCCCCTGGCCGCGGTCGCTCCCGCTCCCCCGCCATCCGCCCCGGCGAGGATTGGCCCGATGGCCGGCAGATCCGCCAACGACGCCAACCCCAGCCGCTCCAGGAACTCCGACGTCGTGCCGAACAACGTCGCCCGTCCCGGCCCGTCGTCCCGCCCGACCTCCTCGACCAGACCTCGCTCCGCGAGGGCCCGCAGCACGCCGTCCGAGCTCACGCCCCGGATGCTCGAAACCTGGTGTCGCGTCACCGGCTGCTTGTACGCCACGATGGCGAGCGTCTCCAGGGCGGCCTTCGTGAGCCGGGCGTGGCGCGACGAGAGCACGAACTGCTCCACGTACGGGGCGACCTCCGGGTGGGTGAAGAACCGCCATCCGCCGGCCACCTGACGCAGCGAGAGTCCGGACCCCCGGGCCTGGTACGCGTCGGCCGTCGATCGGAGCAGCGCTTCCACGGCGCTCCGAGGGAGCTCCACGACCTGCGCCAGCGACGCCGCCGTCATGGGCTCGTCGGCCAGGAAGAGGATGGCCTCGAGCGCCCGGCCGGCTTCGGATCCTTCGGTGTTCGGCTCGTTCCGTTCGTTCATCGTCCGTCCTCGTTCGTGGGATGCCAGCGAACCTCGATCTCGCCGAACAGCTCCGCCTGCGAGAGCTCGACCTTTCCCTGCCGGTACAGCTCGAGGAGCGCCAGGAAGCGGACCACGATGTGGATCCGTTCGGGGCAGTCGTCCAGGAGGTCGCGGAACCGGGCCTCGCCGACGCGGGTCATCCGCTCCTCGACGCTCGCCATGGCGTCGGACAGGGAGATCAGGATGGGGGCGACGTGCGACAGGTCGACCGGCGGCGGCGCCGCGAGCAGCCTCGCCGCCGCCCGCACCAGGTCCTCGGTCGAGACCTTCTCCAGCACGTCCGGGTACAGATGGGCGAGCTCCTGCGGCGGCCCCGCCGTCCGGGGGATCATCAGCGCCGCGGCCGCCATCCGCTCCGCGAGGTCCTCGGCGATCCGGCGGAAGGCGGAGAGTTCCAGGCTCCGCGCATACACCAGGTCCGGCGACGCCCCACCCAGCAGATCCTCCTCGGACTCCGACGGGGTCCTCGGGAGGAGCCGCCCGACCTTCAGCTCCAGCAGGGTCGCGCAGACCGCCAGGAACCATGTGGCCTCCTCGAGCGTCCAGCGGCGCGCCTCCTCCTGGCCGCGCTGCAGGAACCGCTCCGTCACCCTGGCCACGGGAACGTCGCACACGTCCACCTTCTGGTCCAGGATGAGGCTCGCCAGCAGCCGGAACGGACCGGAGAACACGGGCAGATCGACGAGCATCTCCGCCCCGGCGGGCTGGCTCGGGGACCGGCTCACGGCCGACCGGCTCATGGCCGCGATGGGGCCGCGCTCCGGACGAAGGGGTCCTGGACGGACCGGGGCCGCCGGGCCCCGGTTCCGACGGACGGCAGAACAAGCCGGTTCGATCCGATGCGCCATGCTATCGGCGGGCGGGGGTCCCTTCAATCATCTCCGTCGCCGGGCGTCCGGGCGGCGCGCCACGCCCCCGCCGTCAGCCGCCGCAGGCGGCCCCCGCCACCAGCCGGCAGATCCCCCCGCCGACCGCCCCGACGAACGCGTTGATCGGCCCGGGGATGATGAAGAAGATCACGAGGATGATGATGGCCCCGTATTGATCCGCGTTCTGGTAGAACTCGCGGGCACGTGGAGGCAGGAACCGCGCCACGACCCGTGAGCCGTCGAGGGGCGGAAGCGGGATCAGGTTCAGGACCCCGATCACGATCGTCACCTCGAGGCACGCCAGCAGGAACACGCGGACCTCCGAACCGACGGCCGTGAGCCGCACCAGGGCCCCGACGACGAACGCCAGCGCGATGTTCGCGGCGGGTCCGGCCAGCGCGATCAGCGTCACGTCGCGGTCCGGCTTGCGGAGCCCCCACGGGTTCACCGGGAGCGGCTTCGCGTAGGCGAACGGGAGGAACAGGCTGCGCCCGAACAGCACGGGCAGCAGCAGCAGCCCCGGAAGGAGCACCGAACCGAACGGATCGACATGGGGGCGCGGATCGAGCGACAGCCGGCCCATGGTGCGGGGCGTCTGGTCGCCGAGCCGGACGGCCGTCCACGCCCGCGCGACCTCGTGAACGACCAGCGCGATCAGCAGCCCGGCCGCCAGGTACACGACGTTCAGCACATTCCGGATCATGCGCCCAGCCCCAGCTCCCGGGCGAAGCTCTCCCCCGCCAGACCGACGGTCGGGACGTCGAGGAGCTCCGCGATGGTGGCACCCAGGTCGGCGAAGCTCCCCCGGGTGCCCAGGTCGATCGCCGAGGGCCACTCCCCGCCGCCGACCAGCACCGGCGTGTGCTCGCGCGTGTGATCGGTCGATCCGTCCGTCGGGTCGCACCCGTGGTCGCCGGTGACGAACAGCAGCCCGTCGCCCCGGACGGCCTCGAGCACCTCCGGGAGCCGCCGGTCGAACGCCTCCACGCACCGGGCGTAGCCCTCGGTGTCGTTCCGGTGACCGTACTTCGAGTCGAAGTCGACCAGGTTCGTCACCACCAGCGACGGGCCGGGCTTCCGCAGGTCGTCGAGCGTCAGGTCGACCCCGTCGTCGTTCGACCGCGAGTACCGCGACGCCGACAGTCCCTTCCCGTCGAAGATGTCGCCGATCTTCCCCACGCCCAGGACCGCCACCCCGGCCTCCATCGCGAAGTCGAGGACGGTCGGCCCCGGCGGGGCCACGGAGAAGTCTCGCCGGTCGGGGGTGCGCTCGAACGCTCCGGGCTCGCCGGCGAACGGGCGGGCGATCACGCGGCCCACCCGATGCTCCCCGTCCAGGATCCGTCGAGCGATCCGGCACCACGCGTACAGCGTCTCCAGCGGGACCACGTCGACGTGACACGCCACCTGGAACACCGAGTCTCCGCTGGTGTACACGATGGGGCTCCCGGTGCGCACGTGCTCCTCTCCCAGGCGGGCGATGATCTCCGTGCCCGAGGCGGGTTCGTTCCCCAGCGCCTTCCGCCCGATCGCGGCCTCGAACGGCTCGATGACCTCCGGCGGGAAGCCGTGCGGGTACGTCGGGAACGGTCGCTCGAGCACGACCCCCGCGAGCTCCCAGTGTCCGGTGGTGGTGTCCTTCCCGGCGGACCGCTCCGTCAGCAGCCCGTGCGCGGTACCCGGCGCGCCGCCCGCGGGTACCCCTTCGACGGCGGTGAGGTCCCCGAGCCCCAGGGACGCGAGCCCGGGCGCGCGCAGGCCTCCCACGGCCGACGCGACGTGCCCGAGCGTATCCGCCCCCGCGTCGCCGTAGGCGGCGGCGTCCGGCGCCTCGCCGACGCCGAACGAGTCGCACACGATCAGCGCCACACGGTTCACGCGCCGGGCCATCACGCGCCGTTCCCGACCGGTGCCGGGGCGCCGTCCGCCGGCCGGAACCGCGCCCGCGGGTGCGCCGTGAAGTACTCCTCCCGAAGCCGGTCCCCCGTCACCTGCGTGTAGATCTGGGTGGTGGTGAGCGACGCATGCCCGAGCAGCTCCTGGACGACCCG
>Ga0137378_10006264_pt1 | contig 10324 bp, 13 predicted proteins | sample SagtaG_21_FD_104813 | JGI IMG/M metagenome (GOLD analysis project Ga0137378, IMG submission 104813) | Vadose zone soil microbial communities from Sagehorn Ranch, Mendocino, California, USA - Sage2_L_60_16 metaG | ecosystem: Environmental > Terrestrial > Soil > Vadose zone | place: USA...
GAAAGAACGGAGAACGAATTCCGTTTGCTCTTGCAAAAAGAAGGCTTGAAACTGAAGCGGATGATTGCCACGAAATCGCCCATGAAAATCATAGAGGCGTCATTATGATGCTTGGCGCGGGCTCACAACGGGTTGCAGGCGAGAGAGCGTCATAGACAAGAGCACGCCTTGTTCCTAAAAGAGGGATTAGAGGAACTTAAGAATGACGGTTCGGCTGAGCACATCTTGCAGAATGGAGGAGGGAGTGCGAATGGCACAGTACAGACCGTAGCAGAACCAGAAGCACCTGCCGAGCACAACGTGGAGATCAAGGGAGGCGACGTGGAGATTGGGCCATGTAACACGACGGGGGTCTTCCACATCTGTTGTACCCTCCACAGCGGCATGAATCTGACCATTGTGGTCGAGTAGAGGAGACAACCATGGGCATACACACCGATCTCCCGACGACGAGCAACTGCTGCCTCTCCGACGTCTGTTACAGGGGAGAAACAATGAGCATGAAAAGAACACTCCTTCTGGAACAATAGACGGAAAAAGGGAACCTGGCATATAATGGAAGTCAACAGAAGCATAGAGGAGCAAGAACCAGGGCGTCACCCAAGGATCGTACAGATGAGCGTTCAACATGCGCCAACGAAAACCGGGAAGCGTTCCCACGCACTCGATACACGAGTGCCTGGGCGCTGGCTCGTGCTCGCCCGAGGTATCTGGATCACCCTGGTCGTCCTCACCCTGACGATCTTCTTCGCCAGTCTCCCAGTCTATATAGCACAACTGCAAACTCCCTGTGCTGGTTCAACATGCGGTTTCCAGCAACTCACTCCTGAACAAGTAGGGGCGCTCACAGGGATGGGCCTGTCTCTCAGTGTTTACGTCGCTTTCACCGTTGCGCTTGCGCTGGCCTCGGTCGTGGTGTGTTTGGTGGTCAGTACGCTGATCGTCTGGCGAAGATCCGACGACCGCATGGCGCTGCTGGTCGCGCTCACGCTCGTGACGTTTGGCCCGATCTTCGCGACGCGTTCCGTGTCAGCGAGTCCCTCTCCCTGGCAGGTGCCGAACGAATGCCTGACCTTCCTCGCTCTTGGCTTGCTCGTGCTCGTCTTCCTCCTATTTCCCAGTGGGCAGTTCGTGCCTCATTGGATGCGTTGGACCTCAGTCGTATTGCTCGCGGGGCTCGTCTCTGTGGTTTTCGTTGCGCCTCTCAAGCCGAATACACTGGTTGAACTGCTTACTTATCTCATGGCCATCGGCGAGTTGGCGACGGTTGTCCTCGTCCAGCTCTACCGGTACCGGCGTGTGTCCAGTCCACTGGAGCGCCAGCAGACCAAATGGGTAGTCTTCGGCATCGCTGTGCCGGTCACTGTCGATGTTCTCGTGACTGTGCCGTATCTTATCTTCCCTGAGCCCGGTTCACTCTATCCGTTAGCCTCCGCAACTGTCCAAACCTGCCTGCCGCTCTTCCTCCCGCTCTCGTTTGGGTTCGCCATGCTGCGCTCTCGGCTGTGGGACATCGATGTGCTCATCAATCGCACGCTGGTCTATGCTCTGCTCACGGCCAGCACGCTGGGACTGTATGTGCTGGTCGTCTTTGGGGCAGGTGCGCTCTTGCGCACTCAGAATGATGTGTTCTTTTCGTTGCTGGCAACGGCGCTCATTGCGGTGCTGTTTCAACCCCTGCGCCAATGGTTGCAGCACAGGGTGAACCGCGTGATGTTTGGGGACCGCAACGAGCCCTATCGGGTGCTCTCACGCTTAGGGCAGCGCTTAGAGGAGACCTTGCCCGCTAAGAGCGTCCTGCCCACGATTGTGGAGACGGTGGCTCATGCCCTCAAGCTGCCCTACGTCGCCATCACCTGGAAGCGGGAGCAGCCCCCCCTTGGCGCTGAGTCACCGCTTCTGGTAGCAGCCTTTGGCACCAGCGGAGGGGGCCGAGCCGTCACACAGGTCCCCTTGATTCACCAAGGCAAGCACCTGGGCGACCTGGTGCTCTCCCCACGCGGGCGTGGCGAGGAGCTGACACCAGCTGACCTGCGGCTGGTGCGCGATCTGGCTCCTCAGATTGGTATGGCGCTGCATTCAGCCCTCCTGCTGACTGACCTCCATCAGCTGACGGTCGATCTGCAACGCTCGCGCGAGCGGCTGGTAGCTACACGTGAGGAGGAACGGCGGCGCTTGCGGCGAGATCTGCATGATGGACTGGGTCCACAACTCTCGAGCCAGACCTTGACGCTGTCGGCCATCAAGAAGCTCCTGCGTCAGGACCCCGAGACGGCAGAACACCTCCTGACCGATGCCATCACTCACGCCCAGGAGGCGATCGCTGATATTCGTCGCCTCGTGTATGCGCTCCGTCCGCCAGCCCTCGACGATCTGGGCTTGCTGGCTGCGTTGCAGGAGCAGATCCATCAGTACGAGGCCCTCGGCATCGTGTTGACGCTCGATGCCCCAGAGGCGCTTCCCCTGCTCCCTGCCGCGATTGAGATGGCCTGTTATCGGATTGTGCAGGAGGCGCTGACCAATGTCGTGCGTCATGCCCATGCCACCGAGGCATCTGTCCAGCTTCGTGTGCAGGAGGCCCTGGTAGTGGAGGTGACAGATAACGGACAAGGCTTGCCAGCAGGAGTACGCAGTGGTGTTGGCCTCAGTTCCATGCGTGAGCGCGCAGAGGAACTGGGAGGCACGTGTCTCATTGAAGCCCTGGCAAAGGGCGGAACGCGGGTGTATGCCCGGCTCCCGCTCCTGGTCGGACGACACGAGGAGAACGAGGCTGCAAAGCCCGAGGAGGGAGTGTGATGAGCCGCATTCGTGTCTTGATCGCCGATGATCATCCGGTCTTTCGCTATGGTCTACGTGCCCTCCTCCTGACGGAGGCGACAACAATGGAGATGGTGGGAGAGGCGATCACTGGCGAGGAGGTGGTCACCTTGGCGGCACAGTGTGTGCCCGAGGTGATTCTGATGGATGTGAACATGCCAGGACTCAATGGGATTGAAGCCACGCGCCGTATTCTGGCAGCAACGCCCCAGGTCGGTATCCTGATGTTGACCATGTTCGATGATGATGAGTCGGTCTTTGCTGCCATGCGTGCGGGAGCTCGTGGCTACCTGCTCAAGGGAGCTGAGGGCGAGGAGACAGTACGAGCGATTCTCGCTGTCTCCAATGGGGAGGCGATCTTCAGCCCGACGATTGCACGCCGCCTCATCGGCTATTTTGGTGCGCACCAGCGACGTCAGCCGTCTCCTCCGGCTTCGCTCTTTCCCGAATTAAGCGAGCGCGAGCGGGAGGTCTTGACACTGCTTGCGCAGGGCTATACCAACCCGGCCATTGCCGAGCACCTGGTGCTCAGTCCCAAGACGGTACGCAACCATGTCTCCTCCATTTTCAGCAAACTGCAAGTGGCCGGGCGTGCGGAAGCAATTATTCGTGCGAGAGATGCAGGGCTGACGAAGGAAAAGCCATGAGCAGTCTGCTTCTGGCTTTTCCCGTGTTTTAACAATCTGCGAAGGTGTTTGAGACTTCTCTTTCCGCAAAGGGTGAGTGCAACAATACGTACCATGGGTCTTGATCAAGTTTGTAAGAAGAGGGTCAACATAATTTGCTTCTGTATGCTCTCTGCTGGTGTGGGCAAGTCTTGAGGCATCGTATGATATAATCCTTTCAGAACAAACTGAACTCTCTGCACTGTGCGCAACGCTGTCAATCGGCCTATGAAGGCAACCCATACAATAAGCGTTTTCTTCTAGAAAAAGGAGAGGTCCATGGCCGAGGTAAACGGGATAGGCGGCGTCTTTCTTTACTCTGACGAGCCAAAGAAGCTTGCTGAATGGTACGCACATCACCTGGGGATCGATTTTTTCCACAACGAGGCAGGGACAAGCTATTGGATGGAATTTTTTTACCGCGATGACAACGATCCATCCAGAAGGGCATCTACAGTCTATGCTATCAACATGGCGAAGAAACCACTCGGCCTGGAGCGCGGCGAATGTATGATCAATTACCGGGTTGACAACCTGGAGGCATTTATAGAGCAGCTAAAGGCTAAAGGCGTGAGCGTAGAACCGGTGAAAGACGACGGTGAGAACGGCTGGTTTACCTGGATTACTGACCCCGAAGGCAATCGCATCGAACTGTACCAGCCCTACTAGACTCATTGAACCAATTGTGACTAATAGGAAGATAACCGCCCATGGACTTCGAATTAACACCTGAACAAAAACGCGTCCAGGCTCAAGCTCGTCAATTCGCCGAGCAAGAGGTTGCGCCAGTCGCCCGCGAAGCCGATGAGAAGGGCGAGTTTCCTATGAACCTGGTGAAGCGCATGGGTGAACTCGGGTTCCTGGCCGGACCGGTTGAGCAGGAGTATGGCGGGTCTGGTATGGACTATATCAGCTATGCTCTGCTCTGCGAGGAGTTGGGGAAGGTCGACTCTTCGGTGCGCGGCTTCCTGACGGTTCACGCCAGCCTGGTGTCGCTCTGTATCCGCGACTGGGGTACCGAGGAGCAGAAGCGCCACTACCTGCCCCGGCTGGCGACAGGCGAGTTGATTGGCTGTTACGCTTTGACGGAGCCGAACGCGGGTTCCGACGCGGCCAGTATGGAGAGCACAGCCACGGAAGAGGATGGGCACTATGTGCTTAACGGTGAGAAAATCTGGATCACCAACGGGCCCAGCGCCCACGTGGCTATCGTCTTTGCCAGCAGAGATCGCTCAGCGCGGCACAAAGGCATTTGCGCGTTCATTGTCGAGACTGATACGCCGGGCTTCCACCGCGAACCCATGACAGGTAAAGAGCTGGGGCACCGCGCGGCAGAGCATGCCCATATCATCCTGGAAGAGTGCCGCGTGCCGGAGAGTGCGCTGCTCGGCACGGCAGGCGAAGGTTTCAAAGTCGCGATGTCTGCCCTGGATCGCGGCCGGTTAGGAGTGGCCGCAGGCGCCGTCGGGGTCGGGCAGGCGTGCCTGGATGCCTGTATTGCCTTTGCCAGGCAGCGCCGCCAGTTCGGCCAGCGCATAGCAGACTTCCAGATGATCCAGGCAGCACTGGCCGATATGGCTGCTGACATCGAAGCGGCGCGGCTGCTCGTCTATCACGCCGCGTGGGTGAAGGATCAGGGCCTCCCGGCTACCAAAGCCACATCCATCGCCAAGCTCTTCGCGACTGAAGCTGCTATGAAAGCGGCATCAGAGGCAGTGCTCATGCATGGTAATCGCGGCTATTCCAACGAGTATCCCGTTGAGCGCTATTATCGCGATATCAAGGGATTACAAATCTATGAGGGCACCAGCCATATCCAGCGTATCATTATCGCTCGCGAGTTGGTTGGGCGAGATAAATAACTTTGATAACTATACATGGTTACCAACGACTATTAGCCTGTTGAACCTCCCCTTAAGGATGAGCCTGTTATGTTAGCTAGGCATATCCAGCAAGAAATCAAGAGGGTACATGAGGGCCTGGAGATTGTTGGGTTGCTGGAGGAGCCACCTCTGCACTTTCACGAGATCGCCGTGTCCAGGGATGCACGCGGCAACTACTATTGCTCATTCGTGTACGACGATGCAGAGCAGGTCGACAATCAGGACACACCACACAAGCAACAGGCAAAACGGAAGGCACATCCTCTGCGTCCTGATGGCATCGTGGCCTTTGACTTAGGGATAAAAACGCTGGCGACCGGCGTCACCGATCAGGGCCGCTTCTACCACATCGGCGGCTTCAAGGGCTACCGCTGGTACAACAAGCAGCTCGACAAGATTCGTTCCAAGCGCGATCGTTGCAAAAAGAAATCTCGTCGCTATCTTTATCTCTCCAATGTCCACAAGCGCGTCTCCGAACGCAAGCGCCGCAAACAACAAGACTGTCTGCACAAAGCCTCCCATCTCATCGCGCACCGACTGGCTGAAAGGGCTGTGGTGATCGGCGATCTTTCCCAACGACAGATGGTCATCAAAAAGCAAGAACACGAGACCCCCAAGGAGCGGAACAAGCGGCGCATCCGCAACCGGATGGTATATAATGATTGGGGGCTCTACAGCTTTGTGCAGATGCTTGTCTACAAGTGTTTGCGCTTTGGGAAAGAACTCTCTATCATCGATGAGCGCGATACGACGAAGCTGTGTCATGTGTGTAAGCAGATGCACGACATGCCCTTGTGGCAGAGGACGTATCGCTGTCCGAACTGTGGCTTGGTGATGGACCGTGACGAGAACAGTGCGGTCAACATTTACCAGCGGTTCGTTGCCCGGCTGGGGCCACACACGTGAGGCGACTTGCGTGCGGTGTGCTGGATGGTGATGGGGCAGTGTACAGAGGTCTGAAGACCTCTCTGTCTCATCAGTAGACAGCAATCACGACGTTTTCATACGTTTTGAAAGGCAGGAAAAACGTCATGTCCTATTCAGAGTATTGGAACCCCAAAAACGAGACGTTGCCGCGCGAGGAGTTGCAGTCCCTGCAACTCCTGAAGCTAGGGCGGATGTGCGAGTGGGCATATGCTAACAGTCCATTTCATCGCCGCAAATTTGAGGAGGCAGGCTTCAAGCCAGAGCAACTCAAGACACTGGATGACATCCGCCGTATTCCCTTCATGACCAGGGAGGAATGGATGCAATCCATTATGGAAACCCCCATGTTTGGCGATGTGGTAGCGACCACAGAGACAAATGCCATCCGTTACCACCTCACCTCAGGCACGAGTGGGCGGACTCCTATCCGCGTGCTGGACGGCATGAAAGACTGGGAGTGGATCGCAGAGATGTGGTGCTACGGCCTGTGGGGCTTCGGCATCCGCCCCGAAGACATTACCTATTTCGCCTTCGGCTACGGCTCGTTCATCGGGTTTTGGGGAGCCCATTATGGCGTGGAAAAAATTGGCTCGCTTGTTATCCCCGGCGGGGCACAGACCAGCGAAGGGCGCGTCAAGCAGATCATCGAGATGGGAGCGACAACCGTTTTCTCCACGCCCACCTACGCGCTGACTCTCTGGCAAAAAGCGCGGGAAATGGGGATCGATCTGGCCAAAGAAAGCAAGGTCAACAAAGTGATCTGCTCCGGCGAACCAGCAGGCTCCATACCAGCGGTGAAGCGACAACTGGAGGAGGCATGGGGCGCAAAGTGCGGCGATACAGCAGGCATGACCGAACTCGGCACCATCATGATCTTCGAGTGCTCACACCAGCCGGGGGGTACACACATTATCGAAGACCATTTCATCGAGGAGGTGCTCAGCCCGGATGGAGACGAACTGGTGGGCTACGGTGAACTGGGCGAGCGTGTTGTGACCTCGTTTGGGCGCGGCTTCATTCCCGCCATCCGCTATCGCACCAAAGACATGGTGATGAAGGTGCCCGCGCGTACTTGCTCCTGCGGCCGCACCTGGGATCTTTATGACGGGGGCATTCGAGGGCGCTGGGATGACATGAAGCTCATTCGCGGCACCAACGTTTATCCACGCGCAGTAGAAGCCATTGTCCGCGAATACCCTGCCATCGACGAATTCCAGATCTATATCTGGCGCAAGGATGACCTCACCGACGAGATCGATATCAAGCTGGAAATTAAGCCAGGGTTCGAGGCCGAATGGCCGGGGCTCCAGCACAGGCTGGCAAAGGACCTGGCCAGTACGCATGAAGGCCTGCGCTTCAACATCGTCCTTATGGAACACGGCTACTTGCCGCGTTTTGAACTCAAGGCGAAGCGCCTGGTAGATGCGCGCCCCGTAGCGCAGTACTTATAGAGACAGAGGAGAGAGAATCATCATGACTACCACCAATACCGACCTGTTGGGTAAGCCGCTGACAGAGCAGGAGCAGGATTTAGTCAACGTCTACGAGACGCTTAAGAGACTGGCCGCTCAGAGCGACCTGCCTCCCTGTGCTGCGCGCAATGTGCGCAAGGCTCTGGCCTGCATGTGGCAGGCTGCCAATGACCTGGACTTGCAGTTTGAGCAGTTGTATGATCTAGGCGTGTAGCTCAGAGCAGTATCTGCTGGCAATCCTCTGCAATCAGGATTACCCTTGTGTCTGCTTTCGTCTACATACCAATTACAGAGGAGAGTGTAACGAAAGGAACCGAGCACAATGGCAAATCAGCAGACTCTCGAATTCATTAGACAGCAGCTTGTTGATAGATGGAATCTGTTCAGGCAAGAGCATCCAGAGGAAGCCATTGACCTGAGTCGAGCAGATTTAAGTGAAACGAATCTTGTTGGAATCAATCTCTTGCGTGCGGACCTGCGCGGTGCAGATCTGAGCAGGGCGGATCTGAGGGAAGCCAGTTTAAGCGGGGCTTACCTGGCGGAAGCAAACCTCAGCAACGCGAATCTGGTACAAGCAGACTTGAGTTATGCAGACCTGAGCGGAGCTGATCTCAGCGATGCCGCTCTTCGTGATGCAAATCTCATAGGCGCTTCACTTATAAATGCTAATCTGAGCCGAGCAGATCTGTGTGGAGCGAATCTGAGAGAAGCCATCGTAACTGCTGCCCAACTCAGCAAAGCGCAACCACTCGATGATTGTCTCTAGCGAGAACTTCACCTGTGCATCGAACAAATAGAGTCTTTTCTTTCCCCATGATGAGGCTCATAACGCTTTCATGACACTTCCTTCTTATACTAGTAGTAGAGAGGGCGAGGCGCCTCAGCTGGGTCGTGGCCCGAAACCCCGCCGGGTGGCCTTTGAATGAGGAAATGCCCTCGGAACACCGTTTTTTCGTTGTTATTCAATAATGTAAGGAGGAACGACATGCAAGTCGCACAAGAAGCTCTTCGGAGCTACCGGGGAGTGTTTTTGTTTCGTGGCATCCTCGCCATCCTGTTTGGCATAGTGGCCCTGGTGTGGCCGGGGATTACGCTTCTCTTCCTGGTGTACCTGTTTGGCGCGTACGCCCTCATAGGCGGGATCTTTGCTACGGCTACTGCTCTGCGCTTTACACATGAGCGGGGGTGGGCATTGCTCCTGGTTGAGGGCATCCTGGGCATCCTGGCAGGCATCGTCGCCTTTGTCTGGCCGGGCATCACAGCCTTCGTCTTTCTCTTCCTGATTGCGGCCTGGGCGATTGTGACCGGCGTCATGCAGGTAGTAGCTGCCTTGACACTCCCACTGGCTACTGGGCGCGAGTGGCTGTTGGGACTGGCCGGGCTCGCATCGATCATCTTCGGCATTCTTATCGCCCTCTGGCCCCGTATCGGACTGCTCACCGTGGTCTGGTTGATCGGCATCTACGCGATCGTCTTTGGCATCCTGTACATCGTGCGCTACTTCCAGACGCGCTCTCTGGCTTCTAGCCCGACTTAATCTGCCACACAGTCCCCCAGACTGCGTCCAGGCACGTTTTGCTCGCCGTCCGACCTCACAGCAGGGTGGGCAGCGAGCAAGACCTGCACCTCTCCTGCAAAATCGGAGATACAATAAAGAGTCGACGTTTTTGGAAGGGAACATCGTGGGAATTACTTACCCATACCGTTTTCCCTGGAGAGTTCTGCAACAATTCTGGAGATAACCGTCTATGGACGAACGTGCTCGCATTCCTGGTAGATATGGAGCAGACGAGATAGAGGCCAGCCAGCTGGAACAGTGGCCCAATCCACAGTCTGATCGAGATTATATTGTGCACCTGGAGATTCCTGAGTTCACCTGCCTTTGTCCCAGATCGGGTTTTCCCGATTTTGCTGCCATCATCATTGATTACGCACCGGATCAGTCTGTCGTCGAGTTGAAGAGTTTGAAGCTTTATATCAACAAGTATCGCCATCGACAGGTCAGCCATGAGGCGGCAGCTAACGCGATCCTCAACGATCTGGTAGCGCTGCTCACACCGCGTTGGATGCGTGTAGTCGCCGATTTCTCAGTACGTGGCAACATCAAAACGATCATCTTTGTTGAGCACACGACACCAGAATACCAGGGGCCACACCCGGAATACAGGCACTATCTTCCAGGTGCTGGACTGTAACCGGCCCCTTTGATATTACGCCAACAAGGGTTCCAGTGGCAGGTGGTCATTGGTCCGTCCTCCTGCCCTTCCCTATCCGTGGGTGTGGTGATGTGGATACCCCTGCGCGAGCAGACATTCGCGTAGGGCTGCTTTCTTCCTCTTGCAGGCGCACATGCCGGAAGAGCTGCCAGAGCGAGACGTCATAGCCAGCCTTGAGCGTTCCGGCCAGGATGAATGGCAATCCAAATCCGAGCAATGCTCCTGCAGGAGGAAGCCGGATAGGACTGGACTACTTGCCGAGCCCACGCTGCGGGCGAGCGAGGTGATGCTCGCCGCTGCCGTGCGTTCTTCGGGGGCCACCAGCGCCATTGTGTAAGCCTGCC
>Ga0137378_10006274_pt1 | contig 10315 bp, 7 predicted proteins | sample SagtaG_21_FD_104813 | JGI IMG/M metagenome (GOLD analysis project Ga0137378, IMG submission 104813) | Vadose zone soil microbial communities from Sagehorn Ranch, Mendocino, California, USA - Sage2_L_60_16 metaG | ecosystem: Environmental > Terrestrial > Soil > Vadose zone | place: USA...
TGCTGGGAGAAGCCGCGCCCACCATTGACGAATTAGATCGGGACAATTTTTTTGAAGTCGCTTACGAGCATTTCGCCGAGGCAGGCGTGTGGGAGTTGTATCCCGAAGTCGTTGACGTTCTCGAGGAACTGCGACCACGCTTTGAGCTGGCGATCGTTTCAGACTTTGACGGCCGATTGCGCGTGATTCTGGAGCGTTTCGGCATTTCGAAATATTTCCGCCACATCTTCGTCTCGAGCGAGATCGGCGCCGACAAACCCGATCCCGAAATTTTCCGTCGCGCGCTCAAGTTTCTCGAGCTGCAACCCGGCCACGTCTTGCACGTCGGCGATGATCCCGAGCGCGATTGGACCGCAGCGACGGCAGCGGGCTTGTCGATTTTTCAATTAGATCGAACGAAAAATTCCCTCCGCGATTTACCGGCAATCCTGTAGCGGCGGCGCGCTCGCGAAGCCTTTCGGAGTTTATGACCGCCGATTTTTTCGGCCTGCACGGAACGCGCTCCGTCGCGTCCCATTCTTTGCACGACATGCCGGCCATCCATCCCATGTTGCCTCGACCGTCAAATCGGATTAGAAAACGGTTCGCCTCCGGGTCGGTAGCTCAATCGGTAGAGCAGCGCCCTTTTAAGGCGTTGGTTCCGGGTTCGAGTCCCGGCCGACCCACACCCTCTTGACGGACGATTTACCTATGAAAAATGGTGATTTCGCCAACGCGTAAGGACCCGCATCAAAACGCATAAAGACGCCGTCTATTTGCCAACTATTCGGCAACGACCGTAAAACGGTCCTAGTCGGCAGGCGGCGGATCGGTTGGAAGTGACGCCTTCACCTGCACGAGAGAGTGATTTGTCAGAATCTTGAGACTCAAGCACCCCTGACTAGAAGTGACATCGTTCAATCCGAATGTTCGGCGCGCAATCGTGTCCATTTTTTCAAATTGCCCACTGCGGGTGAGAATTTCATCCGGATCCATGGACTCAACATGCCCGACCACTCGTTCGCTGACACCAGCGATGCGCTCACGATAGCGTTCTCCCCGCTCTTGCATCACTGCCGCGATTGATTGCGTCGGCGTGATTGTATTTGATTGCGTCAAAGCAACGGCCTGTGTTGCCGCTGCAATTTGCTGTGTCCAACGTTCCCGCTTTGCTCTAGCGAGTACAGTCCCTTCGGGAACATTCATTTTTCTCGCAATCCCTCGAAGGCCAACTCCAGCCGCGTATCCCGCTTTAATCTGCTCCCATGTATTTTTCGACAGACGCATGGCAAGGGCACGCTCGGACCCCTCACGTTCTTGGCCGCGCTGCCGAACCCGGCCAGCCCGAATCTGCCAAGTCCGGTAAGCGGCGCGGTGGATGCCAGCCGGTTCAGCGTTACGCCCAGCGGCCTGGACGTGATTGTGAGCTGGGATTTAATCGGCACCGGATTCACGCTCGGTTCCGTTGTACTTGAGACCGACTTCGTTAGCACAAACCCGCTCGCCCGTACGATTTCTACTATGAAGATCAGCCGCTGGCGCCGCAGGGCACTGAGCTGGTTCACTTCTTCCCCGGTCTATTCGCTAAAGGCCCGCCCAACCATTTCTCTTTCTTCAGCGCGCTGGGCGAGTTTCATGTGCCGGAAACGGCTGATACTTTGTGGTTGTTGTTAATCAGAACGACCAGTGTGTTCCTTTTCCCTGTTGCGCTTTAAAGCCGCTTAAATAATGCCGGGTATAGCATCGGCGGACGTGCGGGCAACAGGGATTGCGCCCTTCAGCCATTAGGCTTGAATTAATAGCAGAAATACTCGTCCGTTTCCTTCTCTGTCGGCCAATCCTGTTGCGGTAAATAGGAACCAGCTGTTGGCTGCTGACCTCGAATCGCGGCGCGTTTAGATGGGGGCATAGTGCATCCATTCCGGATCGCTTGTCGCTGCCGCTCTCCACTGGCTACCACGAGTCGTGCGACCCATTGTGAGATCGGCTGACGAGCCACGCGCCGTGGACGACCGACTATTCGCAGCAGAGAGATTGAAAATGAAATCTGTCACCGTATCGCGCACGGTGAATCACTCCGTCACATCTGTCTTGACTCCAAAATGCCCTGTCGAGATACGGTATTGCGGTGGCTCCCAAAAGACCGCGTCTCGCCTACACATCCTGCGGCAGGCTGCACTAAATCAGCAGCTGCAAAAATAGTTGACAGCCTCCACGCGGGCCCCTGTAATCGCAGAAAAAAATCGAGTGAAGTGGGCCTACCGAACAGCTGGTCTAATTCGACAATATAGCGGCGCCTGTCGCCGCGCGGTGAGCATCAACACCCATCGCCAGCCATCACCTGCACGCGTGCGCGATAGTTGTGACGAAAAAGGGGGTCGTACGTCAGGTAACAAAGCTGTTACTAAGCTCTGTTTGCGAAGAGATGATCGACCTTCTGTACTCGTCTGCAAAGGGGGGTAAAGAGGACGAAACTGAGCGAGGTTGAACCAAAAAACAGCAAACAAAAGAAACAAACAAAACATGAAAACAGTAATCGCAATACTGTTTCTACTCACGGTGGCACTGACACCGCCACTGCAAGCCGATCCGAAGACCGAGAAGGTTGTTGTCGTGTTCGGCATGTCGTAACGGCTACTACTATGACTCGAATGGTTTTGCCACTCGTCGCGATGCTGCCGTTGTTTGCAGCGTTCGCGCAAGCGCAAGCGCCCCAACCACTGCTCGATTCAGACATTCTCAGCATGGTTGCTCAAGTTGATCCCAATCGGGTTGCGGCGAACATTCAAACTCTCGCCAATTTTGGAACGCGCAATACCTGTTCGGATAACAGCGGCGCGACACCTGGCATCGGTGCGGCGCGCGACTGGATTAACAGGCAATTCGCCGCGCTTCCGGGGCTTCAAGTCAGGCTCGACCCTTGGACCGGCTGCGGAACCTCCGGCAGCTCGCACACCGTGCATAACGTGATTGCGTGGATTCCGGGCAGCGGGCATCCAAACCGCCTGATCGTCATCGGCGGTCATTACGATTCAAGGACTACGAGTGTCACAGACGTCGTCAGTCCCGCGCCTGGCGCGAATGATTCCGGATCGCAGACCTCGCTTGTCCTAGAAGCCGCGCGCCTAATGGCCGGCCACACCTTCGACGCGACGGTCGTATTCGCCACATGGTCAGGCGAAGAACAGGGGGCCAACGGATCGAAATTTTTCCTGCAGCATTATCGAAACTATTTCCCGAACGGCGCCATCGAATTAAACTTCAACGCCGACATTGTGGGCGGCGATAACACTGTCAACGACGCGACCACTCTTCAACAGTTCCGTCTCTTCTCGCCGGGCACCCCACGCGAGACTTCATCTACCACCGTTGGTTCGACCGACGACACATCGCCCTCACGTGGCGTTATGCGCCAAATCGGCTACTGGGGCGGCGCTTACGTCCCGACTATGACAATGCTGCCGCAGCTACGCCAAGATCGTGTGGGTCGCTACAGCGATCACAGATCCTTTCTCAACAAAGCAATCCCCGGCGTCCGCTTCATCGACGTAAAAGAAAACAAGGCCCATCAACATTCCCCGAACGATCTCTTTATTTACGTTACGCCGGCCTTCACGGCGCGTGTCACGCAGGTCGTCGTCGCGAGCGCGGCCAGCCTTGCGCGTGCGCCGACTCCTCCGCGAAACATGGTCGCCACCGGCGTTTCGTCACAGACGGTGAAACTGACCTGGTCGACTCCGGCTTCGGGTTCGGCCGTGGATCACTACGTCATCTCAGCGCGCAGCTACACCGAAAATTTCTATCGCACCCGCTTCTTCGTTCCGGCCGGCTTAACTTCCGCCACCGTCGACGCTGTTCGAGACTTGGGGATTCCAAGCGGCACGCCTTATTACGTTTCCATCGCCGCCGTTGATCCCAGCGGTCACGAATCCCTGTACGCTTATTCCGAATACCGGTGCGACGCCACGAACATCTGCTCCCAGCCCAGTGACGCGCTGGATGTTACCGCGACGAAATAGCCCAAGATGAAGATACTGCTTACTGGTCTCATGCTCACGTTGCTTTTGCTTTTTGGCCCGCCTGAAGCGGGTTCGAGTGATTTTGGGAAGGGAAAGAATCCTCCTGAGGCGGGGAGCGGGACACTTCAGAAGATGATTGTGAAGAGCGGTAGCGCGACGATGGACATCGATCTGAACCGGCTTAACGGAATCAACTCCACAACGGAAAAAGTGGAGACATTGCGTTTTGCGGTGGCGGCGAATTCGTTTTTCGCGATTCTAATTTTTAACAATGCGTTGCGCGGTCCTTCGTTGGGCTCCATGGGATTGATCCCGCAAAATAGCGTCGCCCTTCCCGCAGCATTAATTGCATCGCTCAATCAGCTGGTAATCGAAAAGATCGACTGGAGCGGGGATTTCGACATCGTGGTACGCGATGGTAAGAGCGGGTTTGTGTTTTTTAATATTGAAGGAAATCTCTATCATTACGATGCTGGGGCGCAGTTACTGAGCATCCACGGTGGGCGGCTTCTGATCTCAAAAGAGTTTGCCAACGCGCTGGGACGCCCATCAGACACGGCTTTGGTGGTTGGGAAAATCTCGGTTGCGGTAGCGATGCAGCCGATTGAGATCGACCAGCTTTTGAGTGGCGAGCCACAATCGCTGGCGATGCCGGCAGTTGGAACACAACCGGGACCCGATGTCATCGTTGGAAACCTCTCCGGATTGGCGCAATTTGGCAATGCCGTTGGAACGCAGGTCGGCCTCGCGGTCGAAACAGACGCCTGTAATAACGGACAGGTGGACTTGGATTGGTTTAAATTGCCGGACAACGATCACCCTGTGATCCCGCAAAATCTGTATCGGACGAGCGGCGGAACTGACAACACCGAGCGGTTCGAACAGGTTGGCCAATCGTCGGTGAAACATGTCGCCTTTGCAGAAAAACAAAATCTCTGTGGCTTTGGCTGTGATGGCGTGGGCGGCACTTATCTTGGTTCCGGTTGTTCCGATCCGTATACCGCTAGCGAAAACTCCGGAGGCACGAGCCACAATCTCGGCTCACGCGCGTGGATAAATCCCTTCACTGGTTCCTTCCCGCGCGGAGACTCGCAAACACCGCCAAACAATCACACCGGCCATGTGCACACAGACGTCTCGCATCGAATTCTTGTCGAGATCAACGATTTGAGCACAACGCTCAATCCGGGCGCGACCTACTTTGCCGAAGCACAATACGTCACGCCGCATGAGTATGCCTGGTGCCAGACAAATCCTGGGCAGTGCAACCAGTATAACAACGCTTCCTATCGCCAGTTCAGTGTGACTGGCACTAACCCCCCATTCAGTTTTTCAGCGGTAGGATCTACAGTGCAAATGCAGCCTGCTATCGAAGCCTGGGCGGGCGCGGCGATCAACCAGATCGAACCCGATCCGGGCAATGACGGTATCGGGTTACTCGGCTACAAAGTGACCAACCCCTCGGCTGGGATCTGGCATTATGAATATGCCGTGTATAACCAAAACCTTGATCGGGCGATTCGATCGTTCAGTGTGCCTTTGGGAGCTGGAGTTAACGTCAGCAACATCGGGTTTCACGCGCCGCCTCAGCATCCCGGTTGGGCAAACGACGGAACACAAAATGATGCCGGTTACAGCAGCACGCCGTGGACTCCCACTCAGACTACGAATTCACTGACATGGGCAACGCAGACCTTTGCACAAAATCAAAACGCGAATGCGATTCGCTGGGGCACACTGTGTAATTTCCGGTTCGATGCCGACCAACCGCCGCAAACCGCAACTGCGACAGTAGGCTTCTTTAAGACAGGCTCGCCAATATCTGTCCAAACCCAGGCCCCGGCACCCACACCTATGGTCCAGGTGACTGTCCAAACAGCTCTTGCAGGTCTCGCGTTCACTGTTGACGGCACTAGTTACAGTTCGACACAGACATTTTCCTGGGTGTCCGGTTCGAGTCACACCATAGCCACAACTTCCCCGCAGAGCGGTGGGACAGGCATTCAGTACGTGTGGACAAAGTGGAGTGATGGCGGAGCTATCTCGCACGCCGTTGCGCCGACTGCTAACAAGACCTACACCGCGACGTTCAAGACGCAATATTTCCTGACGATGACCCATGGGACCGGTGGCACAGTGAAGCCGACTAGTGGGTGGAGAAACGCCGGATCGGCTGTCTCGATTAGTGCAACCCCGACCAATAACACCCAGGTGAGTTACAGTTTCGCTGGGTGGACTGGCAGCGGACCCGGTTCTTACTCTGGCACGAACAATCCGGCTTCAATCACAATGAACGGACCTATTACGGAGAACGCTACCTTTACCCAGAATCCAGTTCAGGTAACTGTCCAAACTAATCCGACTGGTCGTACGTTCTCGGTTGATGGCACGACTTATAGTGCAGCCCAAACCTTTTCGTGGCAGGCCGGTTCAAGCCACACCATTGCCACAACATCCCCACAGGACGGAGGTACAGGCGTTCGCTACGTATGGACGAATTGGAGCGACAACGGTGCGATCTCGCACGCTGTTGCGCCGACTGCTAACAAGACCTACACCGCGCAATTCAGGACACAATATTACTTGACGATGGCTCACGGAACCGGGGGCACAGTGAGCCCAGCTAGCGGCTGGAGAAACAGTGGAGCAGCTATTTCGATTAGTGCCATGCCGGCTACCGGTTACAGTTTCACCAATTGGACCGGGAGCGGAACGGGCTCATTTTCCGGGACGAACAATCCGGCTTCAATTACAATGGGCGGACCCATCACAGAGACGGCGACTTTCACTCATAATTGATGCCAACACGTGCGGCGTGCATGGGCCGCAACCAACATGCGGGACGACAATGATCGAGCCAGTTTGAAAGAGCAAGATCACCCCAAGAAAGAACAGTGCCGCAATTGCTAGAAGCTCCCAAGGATTGTCCCTCTTCCTAAGATAGCGGTGTATCGGCCTAACGAGACACAAGATCAGCGATCGCGCGAGTTACGAACCTCGAAAGAGGGAAGGACCTGCGTCGTTATCTGAATCAACAGCCACGCGGCAACCGCATACGCGGCGGCTGCCTTGTGAACATCGCGCCGCTGTAGCTCGGCAAAGAACGATTTCATAAACGACGCTGAGGAAGTGTGTCCTGTAAATTGGGGAGAAATCGATATTCTTCGAAGGCAGTTGTGGCGCACCACAGGCGCGGATTCACAAGAGTAAATTGACACTATCGCAGAGCGCACCAAGGCGGCAGAGGAATCTCTCCGGCTTCCGGTATCCGCTTTCCGAAATACGGCCAACACAGCCACCGGTCAGGGGGGCGCGCTTGTTAATAATACAAACGGCTCCTTTAACACGGGTGAGGCAGATTTCAGTTCACTTGGAAACGCTTTGGAACTTCGGATCGAGTTGAATCGCTCGTTGGAAATGTTTTTCGGCCAGCTCGTTCATTCCGAGATTTTTCAGCCGGAGGCCGAGCATCCAATGATAAAGCGGATCATCTGGAGTGAATTGATTGGCTTGTTTTTCGTGCGCAATGGCTTCTTCGATTCTGCCCAGCGATCGCTTGGCGCCGGCGAGTTGATTGCTGACTAAAGCGAGGCGTTCATTGCGCTGGACTGCGTCAGTCCAAACCGTGATGGCTTCTTCTTTACGGCCCAGCAGCCAGAGAGACTCGCCTTTTTCCTGGCGAGCGAGAATCAACTCTTCGCACTCCGCCAGGGCCGCGTCCAGATTCGTTCGCGCCTGCTCGTAACGGCCTAAACGGTTCAAGATCGTCCCGCGATAGTAGAGGCTCAACGCTTTGGCCTGCCCCTTTTGGTGGTTTGCCGCCTGGTCGAGAAGCTCGACGGATCGCTCCGCGTTGCCGGAAAGATATTCGAACCAGGCGAGCTTCGGAAGCGCCTCGCTGTTTACAAACAATCCGAAATCCGAAGCGGCCTGAAGATGCTTTTTCCCCTCGAGGATGTTGTTCCGGTCGATCGGGCCAAGCCAGAGACCGGGATTTATCTGGGCCAGCGCCAGCTCGTCGGGCACCTGGATTTTCTGAAAGGCCTGGTCGCCTTCATATTCATGAAAGCGAACCCACCCACTGTGCGCGTTCAAGCCCACCCCAAAAATCGAGAACGCTAGAAATGCCCATCCCGCTGTTTGAATTGTTCCCGAGGATTTCAAGATGAGACGATGAAAGGAGAGTTCCGTTGTCCTGAGGAGTCTCCAGGTCTTTAGAGCGAGAAACGTGGTGACCGCAGCACAACCCAGTGCCATCAGAAACGGGACGAGCGCATAAACGCCGCGAACAGCCAGAAAACTTCCCAGGAAGACGAACGCTCCAATGATTTCCTCCGGCCAGGTCAAGGAGTAGTTCCTCGGGATCGGCTTCGATTTCGGTTTAGAGACTGCGACCGTCGGTTTCCCAAAACCGAAATACAAGGCGTCATTCGGGCAGACGCTAATGCAATCCATGCATTTCATGCAGCCTGGATCGACCACCATCCCGTATTCCCTCACTTCCGCGTGCACGAGCACATTCGAGGTGCACGTCACGGTGCAGTGGCCGCATTGATTGCAGGCGTCCGTAACCCGGATTTTTCCAGGCGACAGTTTGTCCGCCAGACCAAAAAATCCCCCGTAGGGACAGGCATAGGTGCAGAAGCCTTTCTGCCCCAGAAAATAAACGGTCAGGAATCCGCAGATGAGAAGAAAAGGAATGGCGACCGCGACCGACGGAAAAGTTTCCCAAAAATTACTGGTGACAAGATGGTTGGTGAATTTCGGGAAGAGTGGTTCGGACGCTGGCTTTGAAAAAAAGCGATACGCCGTGGGCCAGACAAACATATAGAGGGCGGCGATAAGCGGGACATAGATCAGGAGCCTGGATCGAAACGGCTTCGGAGTGAGGCCAATTTTTTTAAGCATCCAGGCGCAGAAATCCTGGAGGGCGAGAATGTGACAACCCCACCCGCAGACAAAACGGCCGAAGATCAAAGTGGCCAGAATGGCCAGGGAAAAAAAGATGAAGCCCGCGTTGACGGCCCCGCGCTGAAGCGTGTGCATGGTTTCGGAAGGTTCGATGGGAGAAACCGTCCGGCCCATGATCCACCACTGGATGACGTGAGCCATCATGAGCAAATTGACGAGGATAAGCGCCGCCGCGCGCCAACGGCTCGTTTTTGACTTGCGAATACCGACCGGCTTCGTCAAAAGAGTCTCGGGAAAAGCGATCCGCCTCGATTCTTGATTTAGCGCTTTTCGATCCTCACACCCGCTTTTCACAAACTTTCTTGTCTGCGCCAAAGAACCCCCAATCTGATTTCGAATTCATCCAAGAAATATTCAAAAAGTAGTCTATTTTGCCGCGAAACGTTATAATAAAACCACTCAAGGCCGACTGTCGGTTGCGTCAAACGGAATGACGTTCTCCACTGAACCGTCTTTCTTGAGCACGCGAATCTCCCCGCGTCCAAATTTTGCGCGTGCTTTTGCATAACCGAGAACGTCCTGTTTTGCGGTAGGGCGCATCTACAACGGCTCAACGTCCGGCCCCCTTAAAACACTGCCAGCCGCCTCGATCCGGTCGAATTTCGATGATTGTGACGCTCTGTTGCGCGGGATTAGCTAATTCTGGCATCATGCCGCCAATAAAATACTGGGAAATCGTCGCTGACAAGCTTTCCGCTTCCGATGGTCGTGGGGCTATTGCAGTCGCCGTTACCCGAGATGACTGGCGATGGATTGTTGACGCCTACAAAAGCGATGGGAAATGCGATATTCTCGAATTTGACGAGCTATTGACGGCGTTCCCCCGCCGGAGAATGTCCGGGAACAAGACTAACGCTATTAGCGCGAAGCAAAATAGCATTATCGCGGAGCTCGTATCGGGTACGTGTATGATCGGCGTGAGTAGAAACGTATGCTGTTCATTGCCCACGAAGCCCAGCGCCAGGATCCGTCCGCGCTCGTTGATGTCATCTGTCGCAAGTTAGGTTTGCGTGACGGAAACCAGGCAGGTCGCCACGACACTTACGATTTCGCATCAAGGCATGCCAATTATAAGTCCAATCGTCCCGGCCCGACCCAACTCACACTTTTCGGGAATATCGGGCTCTCTATAATCAACGCCAATGGATATCTCCACGCTCGCGAATTTGATTAACGCCATCGCGGTGACCGCGGGTGTCATTTTCGCAGCGGCGCAAATCCGGCAGTATCGGCAACGGCGGCAGCGCGATGCCATGCTTGAACTAGTACGGTCATTTCAGAGCCCGGCGTTTACCGCTGCATTGCGTCGCGTCCTCTCCTTACCCGATGGAGCCGACGCTGCAAAA
>Ga0137378_10006276_pt1 | contig 10315 bp, 10 predicted proteins | sample SagtaG_21_FD_104813 | JGI IMG/M metagenome (GOLD analysis project Ga0137378, IMG submission 104813) | Vadose zone soil microbial communities from Sagehorn Ranch, Mendocino, California, USA - Sage2_L_60_16 metaG | ecosystem: Environmental > Terrestrial > Soil > Vadose zone | place: USA...
AGGAGGGTGGAAACGCCACCGAGTATTACCAGGACCATGGCGAGCTGTAGAACGCTCTTCTTCTCGGTTATCGAGATCCCCTCCTAGAAAATGCCGAATTCGCCTCCAGGGACGCTTTAAGCAGTCCGATACTCAATCCGGGAACTGCCCGGCTCAAGACCATATAGTGTTAGGAGACAGCTTTTCGAACAACAATTCGAGACGGTTACCTTGGGACCCGTATCTCCAGGGACACTCATTTCCCCGCTTCACTCGCCAGCACACAAACATTGGAAACTGCACTTTTGATGCATCAGTATGTCCCGTGGACGCTGGAAATCGCTATTTGGCGGAGGAGCAAACGTTCCCATAGTTTCGCGGTATTGTTGCTGTCCATTGCTGGTCTGGCACTCTCTCTGAAAGATTTGGCCAGGGGTGGAAACCTCCGCCACCACTGATGATTGGCTAGTTACTTCGTTTCCTTCGTTTCCTTAGTTTCCTTCTTCTTGGGCTTTCGAGTCTGTCTTGCCTTACCCGTCTTGACTCACCAACAACTCATCCATACACGTAACTTGATAACCCTTATACCTGGAACCCACAACGGTGGCACATGCCAGGGTCCAAAGAACCAACGCCACCCCAAGCCTACCGGCACGATGACCTAGACGATATTCAAACGCTAAAGAACCTGTTAGAATTGCGAACCCTGACGAAGAGAGAAAGAGACCCGCTAGAGGCTCAGTTGGACTAGACGAGCTATTTCTTCCTCAACGTCCTTCCAGACAAACAAGGTCTTCTCGACCTCCCTGGTCTGACGACGTCTGAAGCAGTAGCAGGAGTTACAACCACAGCGGTTTGAGTCTTCTCTACTCCCTTCACATTCTGAACTCTCGACAGAACCAGATCGGACAATGCGGCCAAATCCGAAACCTCAGCGAAGGCGATAACGTCGAACGGCCCGGTTACCGCATGAGCCATCTTAACCCCGGGTATTTTCGAGATAGCCTTAGCAGCGTCATTCGCCCTTCCAGGGGCCAGCTGTACGAGAACATAGGAGATTATTCGCAATCAGCCACCCTTCCACCGCACCCGCCAAGATAGGCGCTAAGGAAAAACTTTCCCTCGGTCACTGAACTACAACCTAACCAGTTACAATCCCTATTCATAACCAGCTTCAAGCCTATCACAAAGCAGCCCTGATGCCAAAGACAACGCGCCAGGGGTGAACCCAAGAACTGGACAAGATCTCAGCACCCTTCAAAGGCTTCTACGAACTCATAGGAGGGAGCCTACCCGACTCTTCTTCCACCTTAATCTCGGGAAACCCGGGCAGTGGAAAATCAACCCTCGCCCAGCAGATTCTGAACGATGAGCTCCACCGCTCCCAGCCCTGCATCATCGTAACCTACGACACGTCACCCTCAAACATAGTTGAGAGGATGAACCAGTTCGGATGGGACCCACGCAAATACCAGCTAACTAACAAGCTCGACATCGTAGACTGCTATTCTGCCACCGCAGGCGTGACGGAGGGAGTCGTTCCTCAACCTTTCGACCTTACAAGCGTAAGCATACACCTGACCACGGTCATGGAGAGGCTTGGAAATAAGCACGTAACAATCCTGGTGGACTCATTGATGCCAATTTTCAGCGAAACAGAAAACAAGCACGCTGTTGGTTTTCTCCAAAGCATAGGCGCCAAGGTCAAAAGGGCCGGGGGAAAATTGATCACTACCCTATCGACCGGGGCCGTTCAGCCGGAGCTTTTCCACAAGGTGGAGAGCCTGGTTGACGGAGTAGTCGAGCTTCGAATGGTGGAAGAAGGGGACATGCTCCGGAGGTACCTTCTCGTGAGGAAGATGGACCGACGCCAGATAACCTCGAAGTTGGTACGATTTGACATTGTCAACGGTTTGGGTATCGAACTGAAGTTTTCCAGGTTAGCTTCATTGTGGAAGCGGCCGAGTTCTAGCGTGCCGACAGGAAACTAGTAAGGCGCATTCTTCGAATAACCTTTACAACGTTTCTTTTCCGTTGACCTTGTAAACGAACGCTTCCACCCCGGCGGCCCTTGCGGCTAGACGGCGCCTCAGAGAGTTGGTGGTCAGTATTTGCCATGTTTCGAAACATTAGAAGGCTGCGTCTTCGACGCAGAAGTTCTTTCATCCTTCCGGGATCACGAAGATGGGCCAGGGCGGGCGCTGATTTCTTACTTTCACTTTTGACAAAGAACCGATTCCTTCTCACATGGAGACTCCCGTGCAGCATTAAGACTTGAATCATAAATCGGTACCCGCTTGTGGAAAGTCCACGTATACTATCATGAAGAAGCCACAGTGTTTTGTTCGGGCTGGAAGAAGCCCATATCTATTTATCTCCCAGACGGCTATTGATTACCAGAACCCTCTTGGCCGAGCAGAACGCGCCTGAGACTCCTGCCCTCCCCGAGCTCGAAAAAGAACTTACGAGAAAAGAGCGGCAGATCGAGTATCTTCAAACGGAACTCCGACGGTATCATAACCTGATGGAGGAACTCAAACAAGGCATGCGCCCCATAGGCACGATTGAAGAAGTCAAAGGGGATTTAGCGCTGGTAAGACTGTCCGGAGGACAGGCCTTTCAGGTCAGCGTTCCCCCTGAGCTTCGAGAGAAAGTGACGACCGATGTTGATGCAGTTTTGTCCCCCACAAAGGGAGTGATCGTGGACGTTATCGAACGCTTGCGAGAACGTTCTGTCCTAGAGTACCAAGTGGAGAGATCACCCAAGGTCTTCTACGAAGACATAGTGGGATTAGAGAAGGAACTACACTCCCTGAGGCAGACCGTCGAATGGATTCTAGACCCTGAAGTGCGGAGTAGAAGAGAACAGATAATCCGGGATCCCCGCATGCTCGAGGATGCTGGGTCGGTTCTCCTCTTCGGCCCGCCAGGCACTGGGAAGACATACATGGCTAAAGCAGTAGCGGGGACCATAAGCAAGAACGGACATAACACGAGCTTCCTGAAGATTGAGAGCTATGAGATAGTTTCCAAGTGGCTAGGGGAATCCGCTAAGAACGTGAAGGAAGTATTCAAGCTGGCCAGAGAATCTGCTCCCACAGTGCTCTTCATCGATGAGGCCGATGCCATTGGACGGGCACGGACAGAGGCGACGACTGATGCAGGACGAGACGTCCAAGGAATGCTCAACCAGATGCTCACCGAACTGGGCGAGGGGTTCCATGTGAACCGCAACGTAGCGGTGGTCTTTGCCACAAACTACCCCAGCGTAATAGACGCAGCTCTTCTGGACAGAATCAAGAGAATAATCTACGTGCCACCCCCAAAGTCCCGCGAGGGCATCAAGAGCCTTCTGGACTCTTACCTCGCAAAGGTCGAGTTGGACCCGTCAGTCTCGAACTACCAGGGCGGTTTGGTAGATGGTTCCTTTGAGGACGTCTGGAAAATCATTCGGGGACGAAAACAGATCTACGAGGCCAGCATTCCAGAGCGGGGAATCAACGTGCGCGACCAGTACGTAATCACCCCTAGGGACGTAAAGAATGTGGTCCAGGAAGCAGCTAGTGAAGCCTCCTACCAAGGAGAGCGGTATGTTACCATGGACCGGCTCTTGAACCTCTTCAAAGGCCTCACGTCGGAGGAAAAAGCATCTAGGCTCGTTAGCTGAGCCCTCACGGCTTATTATCCTCAATTAGCCGCCTCTCTTCATGTCCCTGAGGACCAGCCCCAGCCATTTCCTGATCAGCGAACCCGCCGAGACAATCGGGCGGATCCGAAGGTTCCTCAAGAACCAAAGAGATCGGACAGGTACCACAAACTTCGTTCTAGGAATGTCGGGTGGACTAGATTCCAGCGTAACGGCGGCACTCTGCGCCCAAGCCATCGGTGGAAAATACGTCATCGGGGTGCACATGCCCGAGCGAGAGACTAGGGATGAGAATAACCTTCACGATGCGAAGAATGTTGCGGAAAAGTTCCGCATCAGGTTTGAACTAGTCGACATCACAGACCTTGTCATGGCTGCCTCCCGTACTCTTTCCGGGATGGGCTGGAAGCGTAGCCCGGTTCCGTATGGGAACGTAAAAGCTCGCCTAAGGGCTACGGTGCTCTACTACTTGGCCAACAAGAATCGAGGCCTCGTGGTCGGTACGGGCGACAAGAGTGAGAAAATGCTCGGCTATTTTACCAAGTTTGGAGACGGGGCCTGCGACATCGAACCGCTGGCTGACCTTTACAAGTCGTCGGTTCGAGACTTGGCGGGACATTTAGGCCTTCCAAAAAGGGTCTACTCAAAACCTGCCAGTCCAGGACTTTGGCCCGGACAAACAGCTGAAGAGGAGCTTGGGCTCGAATATGAGAAGCTGGACATGATACTGTGGGGACTGGAGCGTTGGATGACTCCCGCGGATATCGCCAGGGAGACTGGCCTTCCCCTGGGAATTGTGAGAAAGACTAGGAATCGATGGATAAGCTCAGAGCATAAGAGAAGGCCTCCCCTGCCCCTCAAGATGGGCTACCGTACGCCCGGTGCGGATATGCGGCTGCCCTATTCTATGGGTTGAGGAGCTAGGCGAGTTCTTCGAGCAAGGGTGAAACATCTCGTGAGTAGATGTCCTGTTCTACGAAGGGCTTGTCTTTCAATGCTGGCATTCGCTGGGCCAATTGGTCTTCGAAAGTGGCAACTTCCATTTTGAAGAAGACCCCGATGGGAATCTTGTCGCCCCACTCGAAGGATTTTAGCAGGGCGTTTCCCTTTTTCCCATTGACTTCTTCATGGCCGGTAGGGTCAGCTACAGCCCCGTTGTAGCCTGAATCCTCCAACTTGTAGAGCCTGGGTGCCTTGACTGGTAGGTCGTCTCCAGAGTACCATTCTTTGGTGTTGATGTCATTGTACGTGGGGCATGTCTGAAGGACGTCGACAAAGGCGCTTCCCTTGTGTTCAATCGCCGCTCTTAGGGTCAGTTTCAGGTGTCTAACGTCGAGGGCGTAGCTACGCGCGACGAAGGTGTAGCCTGAGGCTACGGCCATCGCTATCGGGTTCACTCCTTCGACAATTGAAGGGGTTGGCATCGATTTGGTTTTGAGACCTTTTGGCAGTGTGGGTGATGCTTGGCCCTTGGTCAGCCCGTATACTTGGTTGTCATAGAGCACGTAGGTGAAATCGAGGTTCCTCCTTCCAGTGTTCATGAAGTGGCCTGCTCCGATGCCGAGGCCGTCGCCGTCGCCTCCCACCGCTATTACCGTCAGACTAGGGTTGGCTAGTCTGGCCCCGGTGGCTATTGGAAGAACTCTGCCGTGGAGGGTGTGGAAGCCATAGGCGTTGATGAAGTGAGGCGTCTTACCAGAACATCCAATTCCGGAGAACACTGCGACCCTGTGGGGTTCCATCTGCATTTCGAGCAGGGTCATCTGGATCGCGTTAATTATTCCAAAGTCTCCGCATCCTGGACACCAGTCGTTATGCACCTGTGTCCTGTAGGTTTTTAGTTCAAGCATGGCTAACAGTAACCTCCCTGATGCTCCTTTTCAATATATCTTCGACGCCTTCGTAGACCTCGTTCTGGGAGAACGGCCTGCCGTCGAACTTCACCACTTTGTTGTCCACGGCTATTCCAGTCTTCTCCCGTATCAATCCAGCCAATTGGGCCGAATAATTGTTCTCGACAATTATCTTCCGCCTGGCGCCCGAAAGGACTTCCTGGACGAACTTGACGGGAAACGGGTTCATGTAGCGTATCTGGAGGAAGTTCGTTTCAACCCCATCAGCCCGAAGATCATCCATCGCATCAAGTACAGCTCCCTTGGTCGACCCCCAACCGATCAATGTTACCGGCGCAACCCTGGGGCCGTGAAGTGTAGCCTTCTTAGAGTCTGGAATTACTTCGCCTGCAAGCTCAATCTTCCGCATTCGTTTTGTCATCATCTTCACCCGTACCTCTGCCGCCTCAGTTATGTGTCCGTACTCGTCATGCTCGTCCCCCGTGGTCCAGAAGATTCCCCCCTTTTGTCCCGGTATGGCTCTGGGGGAGATTCCTAGTTCGTTATACTGGTACCTCCGGTAGTCGGTCATCTTAGCCACGTCTTCATCTTTGAGCATGTTCCCCCGGTCAACCTTCATTCCGTCACCGTTGAGGTAGGCGACATCTCTGTAGGTGCTGGCGATGAACTTGTCAACCATTACTATGACGGGAAGCTGGTAGCGGTCGGCGTAGTTGAAAGCGTCAAAGGTGTCGTAGTAGGCTTCCACGGCGTCGCCAGGCGCTATTACCATTCTCGGGAATTCCCCGTGCGCTGCGTGTAGTACGAACCGGAGGTCGGCCTGTTCGGTTCTTGTCGGGAGGCCGGTGGCCGGCCCTGCCCTTTGGTAGAGAATGACGACTGGGCCCGGGGCTTCGGTTATCCCTGCCCAGCCGAGTCCCTCTGCCATTAATGAGAATCCAGGCCCGGAGGTGGAGGTCGAGGATCGCAGGCCTGCGTGGGCGGCGCCTGTTGCCATGTTGATGGCGGCAATCTCGTCCTCGGTTTGAACGACGATCATGTTGTAGTCTTTTTGATGGGATTCGAGGTACTCGCTCTCGTCGGTCGCCGGGGTGATTGGGTAGTAGGTCTGGAACCCGCATCCGGCCTTCATCTTGGCGATTCCTATGGCTTGAATTCCCCGTATCATCAGCCGCTTTTCCGTTACTGGTTGGGGCCGAAGCTTGATTGGAAACTTGTCGTTGCCGAAATTCTTCTTCGCGTAGTCATAGCCGTGTCTTGCAGCGCTTACGTTCAGGTCTCCCAGGGCCGCCTTTCTACCCGTGAAGCCTTCCCGGATCGCTGCGGCTGCCAGGTCGAAATCGTAATCGACAAGGCCCAGGGACGCGCCCAGGGCTATGGTGTTGACCATAACCTGGTATTTGCTTAGCTCCCTTTCGTGGCCGAACTCTTTGAGAGACTCTATGAGAAGGTCGAGGTAGGGTAGGCCAAAGAGGTTGATGTCATCTCTTCCGAAGGAGTCCGGTGTCAGTTTCAGACTGGTGTCGTAGATTATCCCGCCCCCAGGGCTAACTTCATGCCTGTGTCCCCTGTGGGTCGGATTGACCTTGTTCAAGTCGCCAAAAAGAGTCTCCTTGTCAAGAGCTACTAGGAGGTCGACCCAGTCCACGTGGGATCGAGGTTCCTTCGCTTCTACTCGCAACCTGTAGTAGCTGTGCTCTCCCTTGATGTTGGAGTGATATTCAATATTTGCAAAGATGTGTAGGCCGCCTCGCATACAGGCCCTAGCAAAATTCTCTGCTACTGAGTTAATCCCGCTGCCCTGCGGACCGCCAATCATCCAAGTAAAACTATTGACTACGCTCATCTCTCCTGCACCCAAGCATCCTTCAACAATTCTTTCTCTAAGAAATTCCTTACTCCTTTGCTTCTTGTTATCGGTCAATTCTATAAGAAGCTTCGCAGCACAATTCGAGCCGGATTCACAAAACAACCGCTATATACGCTACGCTAGGCGAGAGACAGCCGAAGTTGAACGATACCAGGAGAGCTGCTGCGGCAGAGGCTTATGGAACATTCCTCTTGACAATGCTGGGCCCTGGAACGATTACGGCCATGAAACTGTTGGACCCGTTTGGCCCGTCACCAGCTAGCCTGGGCTTCATCGGCCTTGCTCATGGAGTTGGTCTCCTCGTGGCCGTCTATTCAATCGGGCATGTTTCCGGAGCCCACATCAACCCCGCCGTTACTATCGCTCAATGGGCCACACGTCGGCTTGACCGGGGAAAAGTAGCCCCGTACATTATCGCCCAGTTGCTTGGGGCAACAATTGCGAGTATTGCCCAACTTGTCCTCTGGTCGTCCCCTGGAAGCACTCGCGTGGCTCAGTCAACACACTTGGGAGACACCATTCCTGGTTCTGGCTTTGGATTGTTGCCCGCTCTCCTGGCAGAGGTTGTCGCGACAGCGATTCTGTTATTCACCATTTCTGGTGTGACGGACAAGAAGGCTGAGAAGTCTTGGGCCGGGGTCACTTTAGGGCTAGTACTGGCAGCAATGATCTGGGTGTTCGGGCCTATCTCAGGCGCATCCCTCAACCCTGCAAGGACATTCGGCCCAACTCTAGTTTCGGCACTAGCTTTCGGTGATCCTGCCGGAACCCTCTGGATTTATGTCGCAGGACCAATACTAGGCGGCCTTCTGGGTGCCTTCCTCTATGATGTAATCAAGTCGGAATAGGATTTGGGGGCAAGAGATACAGAACGCCCTCTTGCAATTGGACTTCGTATTTCTCCAAGGGCTCTGAGGCTGGGGGACCAACAACCTCCCGTCTCTAAATTGAACTGGGCGAAGTGCCAGGGGCACGTAACTACGCCAATGTCCATCGCGCCTTCGGAGAATGGGCTTCCCCAGTGGGTGCACCTCTCGCTGAGCGCGTAGAACTGGCCTCCGATTCTTGCAACCAGAATTTCCGCGCCCATTAGCCAGTATCCGGCGTAGACTATTTTCCGGAACCTCGTCTGCTGAACACAGCCTTGTGCGCTGCAAATTATCCCAGTGACCTAGGCTTTGGTAGCCGCTGGCGATGCTGGTGGTGGAGTATAGCCCGGGTTGACTCTCTGGTTGATTTCATTGGCCAAGGCGTGGCCGTAGAGAACCACCGTGACCTTCTTGACGCCTTCCAGCTTGGAGGTGAGCTGCCGAATGTTCATTCCAATGTCCTCGGCGAATATGGGTGGACAGAAAGGCGCGGTGAGATGGTACTTGATGAACAGTTCACCGTCTTCTTTGATAGCAATCTCGTCTACAAGGTGCATCTCCGTAATCGGTAGGCCTATTTCAGGGTCGACGACCTTCTCCAGCTCCTTTTCTACCTCTTCCACTGTTACCATTGTGTACGACGCCGTGACGATATGACGTAAGTTATGTTTAAATATGTTTCAGGTGGGTTTTTACCTGTGGTCTCTACTTGATCATACCCTGCGAGGTCGCTGCTAAGTCTGTGATTCCAGCACTGAGGGCGATGGTAGCCCGTCAACTTACCGAGGAGTATGGTATGAAACAGGAGCTTGTCGCTAAGAGGCTTGGTGTCACGCAGGCGGCGGTTAGCAAGTATATTCACCAGGTCCGGGGGGAGGCGGTGGAGCTTGAGTCGGCTGAGGAGGTTCACAAGATTAGCAGGGAAATTGCAGAGACTCTTTCCAGGGAAACAAACGCAATAGAGGTTTCGCAAAAATTCTGCCAGGCTTCTACTGATATTCGCGCGCTGGGGCTCATGTGTGAGACCTGTAGTCGTGTTGACCCGTCCTGGGATGTGGAGCATTGCACGATATGCTTCGGCCACCATGGGTGTACTGAGACGGTGACTATTGAGCCGACTAGTTTCGCGAAGTATAGAAGAATACCAATAAACCATTAGGAATATTGGGTCGGGGTTAGGCCCTGTGTGAGGGCAGGGTCGGGGGCCCTTGGTCTCAAAGGAGTTCTTGGCAAGAAAAGATTTCGAGGCTTCTTCAGCGGGTCGTCTCTGTTTTCTAGTCCTTCATTCTTGACTCTTGGAGAAACGAGGCTCTCACATCTTGAAAGGCCGTTGACGTACCCCCCTTTTGATTAATCGTTTCTTGTCTGGCAGGGATAGTCAACGATTTTTCCGGTTCAGGCTGTGAAACGTGCCCGTCTCGGGGTTTTGATTGGCCCCTGTTTCTGCGACATTTCCTTCGCGGTGACTAGGTGTGTGAATGTAATCGGCTCTCAAACCGGGAAAAGGAGCCCGTTTTGCAGGATTCTCGCGATTTGTCTCCCTAGCTCTGCTTGAAGCGTGATGGTTTGCCGGCCGAATTCTGCTAGTTAGTGTGAGGGAAAACTTGGGCCTGGAAGGATTATTGCGGCTTTTGTGACGGGTGCGGTTAATGCTGTCACGTGTGCCAGGCCCCTGTCGCCGAAAGCATCTTCAGAGTTTTGAGGTCGGCGGTGGCCTCACTTGTGAGAAGTGTTAGTAATCAGGTTGCCTGAAACTGGTTTCCAGGATTCCGCCTACTCGCCTGCTTTCGACGATACGTTCATACTTGCACTGGCCGCGTGGGATTGCAGCCGGCTAGTATTTTATCATCCTTCCGCTGGAAGATTTCCTGTAGGGCCCTCTCTTTCGCTTCCGCGCCTTTTCCTTGGCCTCTTTCCTGCGAACGAACTTGTCTTCTAGACTCAATTCTTCACATCGCCTCTCCGATCTGCCCGTAGACCATCTCTATGGATGATGGATGAATTCTTAAATGGTTGCCGGATTCGCGTAGAGTAGCCCTTTCATGAGGTAGATGCTTCAATGTTCGGTAGGGAAAAGAAGAAGCCATCGGATTCCCCT
>Ga0137378_10006279_pt1 | contig 10314 bp, 10 predicted proteins | sample SagtaG_21_FD_104813 | JGI IMG/M metagenome (GOLD analysis project Ga0137378, IMG submission 104813) | Vadose zone soil microbial communities from Sagehorn Ranch, Mendocino, California, USA - Sage2_L_60_16 metaG | ecosystem: Environmental > Terrestrial > Soil > Vadose zone | place: USA...
AGATTCCCGAAATCCTAGTCAGCGGATACGGTGTTACGATGCACACGTTGATCTTGCCACCACTGTGATCCCCCGTTGGGTCTTTGGTCGGAGGTGGATCCTCCGGACGTCGAAGGTGGGGCGCGAGCATCTCCTCTACGATCACCCGATTTCTTGGCGCTCTCTGACAGTAACGCGTTCCTCCTCGTGGATTGGACGGGCGGGAACTCCGGCGACGATTGAGCCGGGAGGAACATCGTGCGCGACCACGGAACCCGCGGCAATCACTGCGCGCTCACCTACCGTGACGCCGGGCAAGATGACGCAGTGTACTCCGACAAATGCGCCTCTGCCGATTCGTGTCTCAAGGACTCGTTCCGGTCCCCGACCGGTGTAGGCGAGGGACTCATCGTGAGAGAGAATCGTCGAGCGGGCGGCTACGGTCGCACCCTCCTCGATGACGACTTTTTCGGGATAGAGATTGTCGATGATTACGAGGTAGCCCACCTCGGCTGACGGGGCGATACGTGCACCCCGTAGACGATGGAAAGCCACCCGCAGCGACGAGGCGGGACTGAACCAGGCGGGCAGGAGAAACACGGTCGACCGTGCCCGGTATCTGAACGGACGATTGGCGCGTTTCATTTGAAGCCCGCTTCCGGAGATTCGGATCAGCTCCTATCTGCCGCGTCCCTAGGCTGACGACCAATCAGGCTCAGCCACGTTCGACTTCCGCCTGAAATTTCAAGCAGGGCGAACGCGCCCCCTAAGAGCACGAGCCCAGCACCGAGTGTGGTTTCGAGTGTGGGCTTTGGCGCAAGAGCGAACGCAAAACTCACCCCTACGAGCGCGCTTGCCAGGAGTCCAGTTTGAGCGGCCCGTCGCACGTCAAAGGTGAGCCGGTGGGGTTGAAGCACGTAATGCTGGAGGGACCATAGGAGGAGCACGGCGACAGATGAGAAGGTGATTGTGACTGCGGTTGCTGCACCCGCCGCGCCCAATACCGCAATAAGCGGAATAGAAAGAGCGAGAAGCAGGGCAGCTCCCGCGACGGAAATTCGGAGGCCCACCTCCGGCCGGCCCACGCTTGGGATTGCGGATGCGACAGAACGAAGACAGCCAAGAAAGGCAGTGCCACCGAGCATGAGAAGACAGAGATCGAACGACGAGACCGAGGACACGCCGAACGCGATTGCGAGCGCCGGGCGACCGAAGAGGACCAGGGCCGAGCTGACCACACCGGTGATTGCGATTGAGGCGACCAGGGCCGTCGATACGTAGCGAGCCAATCGTCCGCCACGGTTCGCTGCCGTGTATTCGGAAACCACCGGGTAAGTCGTAGTCCCGATACTGCTGGGGATAATCCATATTGTGCGTGTGACGAATGTCGCGAGCGCGTAGAGCCCAAGCTGCTGTGGATCGTGAACTAGGAATGCTAGCGCCACGAGATCGATCTGGTACAGAGCCGCGCTGAAGGCGTTCGTTAGGGTTAGTTGGAAACCGAACGGCACGAGTTTGCGAAAATCCTCACGAAAGCCGTCGACGCCTCGAAATGTCAGAAGGTGTCTGTTCAGAACTACCGCGGCCGCAAAGACTGCACTGGATGTGGCCAGGGAAGCAAGCATTACGCCTACGAGTCCGTAGCCGGCGGTAAGGAAGGCGACTGCAAGACCGAAACTTCCCGCAACCTGAATTATCGAAAAGCCCGCAAGGGAACGAAACAAGCGACGCCCTTGGTAGAGGCCTAGAATCGAGGCGACGCCCAAATTCGGAGCCATCTGGAGCGCCTGAATACGCAGGAGGGTCGCAAACTCCGGATAGCCGGAGCCATTTTCGAGGATGGGTGACAGTGCTGCCAGAAGTCCACCGGCGAGTCCTCCACAAACAACTCCGACGGCGAGCGCCGTCCCTGCCATCGAGCCAAGATCTTGGCGACGGCCCTCACGCTCCGCAGCGAGCTTCGTGAGAGCTCCGGCGACGCCGACATCTCCTCCCACCCCGAATAGCGAGGCCAGGGCGATCGCCGCGGCCCACTCCCCATAGCCGCCCAGGCCAACGTACAGGACGAGGATCGGGTTCAAAAGAGCCCCGACCCCGATGGCGACGACCGTGGACAAGAGGGTCCACCCGGCCCCCACAGCGAGCCTTCTGCTCTCCGCGGTCATTCCGCGTTCCGCAGGGATAGCGGCGCCTAATAAAGGTCGATGACCTCCGTATCTCTCGCGATATCGTGATCGTCGAGTGGTCTCGAAGCGTTTCTCGAAACTCTCCGCGCCAGATATTTATCGAGGCTGTTTCATCGCGCGGCTGCCGATGAGAATTCTATTCCTGGCCTTGGACATTGATTTGAATCGGCAACGGGGCGATTCCGTTCATGCCTTGAGCCTCGCCAAGGCCCTCGCGCGCGTCGGCAACCGCGTTCACTTGGTCGTCGGCGCCGTCGGGGACCAGTTGACAGTGCCCGGGCTCGACTTTTCGGTTCGTCCAATCGGAGGGGATGTCAGTACCGTGCGGTATGTGTGGCGTTTGTCCCGTCGGTTTGGTCCGGACGTCATTTACGAACGCCGGTTCTCGCCCAAGATCTCGGCCGCGGTATCCGCGCTGTCACGTAGGCCATATGTCGTCGAGGTCAACGGACTGGCGGATGAAGAAGCCGCAATGCAGGGTAGGCCCCTCGGCAACACTCCTGGCCGGCGGTTCAAGGCAAACATACGCTCCTTGCTCCTCCGTCATGCCGCAGCGGTTGTCGCGGTTGCCCCCGGACTATCAGACGCGGTTGTTAGTGAGTACGGCGTTTCCGAGAGGCGAGTGTTCACAATCGAAAACGGGGTAGACGAACGTTTGTTTCAGCCGATGGACTGTGCGCAGGCACGTGCTATGCTGAAACAGGGCGCCGGGACGATTATTTGTTTCGTGGGGAATCTTGTGGCATGGCAAGGCATTCCGGCCTTGCTATACGCGATGCAGCGCGTTCCGGGCTCTGTCCGACTTCTCATAGTTGGAGATGGTCCGGACCGCCAACGCATCGTCGATCTTGTCGGGGCCCTCAAGCTGTCCAACCGGGTCGAGTTCGTCGGTAATGTGCCGCACAGCAAGGTTCCGCAGTACATTGCGGCGTCAGATGTCTGTGTTGCCCCGTTCACTGCCCAGCGGAACCTGAATTCAGGGGTTTCCGCTCTGAAGATGTTTGAGTATCTCGCATGCGCTCGCCCGGTTGTCGTCAGTGCCATCCCCGGGGCGCGGGAACTGGTAGAGACTACCGGGGCTGGGGTTGTCGTACCCCCCGACCAACCCGAGGCGTTGGGGCAAGCGATCGAACGCGTCGTGAAGGATCCGGCCTATGGTGTCGCTGCCAATCGCGCGAGCGACATGGTTCGGCGAGTCCACTCATGGGACGCCGTTGCTGATTCTGTGATCCGGGTGTTGGCGACCGCGGCCACTCGACCCGCCCTTCCACTTGACTACTTGCATCGAGAAGCGCATCGTGACTACTAAGGGCCAGTCGCAAATCGTCTATGGCTCGGAGTCGCACAGGACACGAAGGAGAAAGCCAAGGAGCCCTAGCCCTGTTGGGGGATCCATGATTGGGTCTGCTTCGAACCCGGCCGAGTCTGCCCCCACTGACATGAGGCGCCCTCGGGTGCTCCTTGTCTACCCGTTTGACGCGCCTTTCATAGAGACGGACTCCAAGCTCCTGGGAACCTTCTGTGACGTTTCCGCTCTCCAGGTACATACTAAGGGCGACTACGGACGACTCTTTACGAGGGTCCGTTCCGCAGAGGTTGTGTTTTCCTGGTTCGCCCTTCCTTTCGCCGCGGTGGCGGCTTGCCTCGCTCGTCTGTCGGGTCGTATCGCCATCGTAGCCGCCGGGGGTTGGGATATCGCACGCATTCCCGAGATAGGTTATGGTCGACTGCTGACCGTTCGGGGTGCGACATCCGCAGGCTTGGCTCTATCCCTGTCGCACTCAGTCCTCGCTTTCTCAGAAAGCAGTGCGGAAATGATTCGAAGCATCGCTCCTGGATCTCGCGTCCGAACTGCGTATCTCGGTGTCGACCCATCCTCGTTCCGCCCGAAGTCCAAGGAAGATTTGGTCGTGACGGTTGCCAACGTCACATCCGAGAACATTGTGAGGAAGGGATTGCTGCAGTTCGTGGAAGCCGCTCGGGAGATCCCGGATATTCGTTTCGTATTGGTCGGGCGTCATTTCGACGACGCGGTCGAGCGACTCAGGTCGGCCGCACCGCCTAACGTCTCTTTCACGGGGTGGTTGTCTACCGCTGAATTATGTGACTTGCTCGGGAGAGCAAAGGTGTACGTACAACCGTCCTTCACAGAGGGCTTCGGCGTCGCATTGGCCGAAGCAATGGCAAGCGGCTGCGTCCCGGTCGTGACTCGCCGAGGCGCCATTCCGGAGTTAGTCGGGGAATCAGGAATCTATGTCGAGTACGGCGATCATCTTTCTCTTGCGTCGGGAATCCGGGCTGCTCTTAGGTCGAAGCTAGCCAGCCAGGCTAGAGATCGAGTCCTCGCGCGGTTCACGCTTGCCCACCGTCTTGCGACGTTGCGCGAGGTGATTTTGGGCTTGACCTCCCGGGTTCATCCCAGCACCGGGAAGGAAATTTCGATCCTGCACCGGCCGGTCGAGGAATGCTGATGCTCAGCGTATGTACGACGAACTACAATTGCTCCCATGCCTTGCAGGGCCATCTACAATCCGTGTACGAGAACCTGTCGGGCGTCGAATTCGAATACATTGTCGTAGATAACTTTTCCAAAGACCGAAGTCTCGAAATTCTACACGAGTGGGCAGACTCTCATCCCAACATGATCGTTCTGCAGAAGAGATGCACAATGGGTGAGGGACGCCAGATGGCGTTTCAGCGCTCGACGGGAAGTTACATCATCGTCATCGACACGGACGTGATCTATTCCCCTCTCTTGAGGCGGTTCATCGATCGGTATTTGGAGGTGTTCCCCGAAATCTCGGTCCAAGCGCTCTATTGCGGAGTCTTCCCGCGAGTCCAGTGGAAGGGTGTCGGTGGCAGACGGAGTTTAAACACAAACGAAGATCTTGATATGTGGGTCCGGCTTGCGAAGCGAGACTGGATTCGCTGGTACCCGGTCGCCGTCGGCACGAATCTCAAGGATTCGAAAGCTCTAGGGAGCTTCGATCACCTCTCGGAGCGATATCCACGCGGCGAGCGAATCCTCCGATTGATACGCCGGCAGTGGGACCTGTGGAAAACACGGGAGCTCCGATCAATTGACATTGGAGACATGATTCGGCGCGGCTCAGTCGATCTCAATCTCGGTGCCCGCGTCAATGAGTGGCCCCAGAGTCGGGTTAAGCAGTCGGCGTCGGGGCGCGTCCTCGAGTTCGTGCGGCAGCTGAAGCAGACTTTGAACGAACCGTGAGCAACTGGTCGAAATCGAAATCTCGGAGCCAAGGTATCTCGTGGTCGCGCGCAAATATCGACTTCTTCACATTGGTCGAGTCCTCTTGGACTGGAGCAACCCTCAACCGGGGGGTATCCGAGGTTTCCTTCGCACGCGCGTCGCTCGCTACTTAGAGTGGAATCAGCGCCTGCTCCTCGATCCGTGGCTCCGCTACCAGCCTGCGATAGCCGCGCTCAACGAATCGCATCCTCGGCCGTCACGTATCCTCGACGCGGGCAGCGGTGGGTACGGTCTCGCCCACTTTGTTCACCTCCCTGTGGTGGGTGTTGACGTTCGGTTTTCCGTTGACGAGATGGCCGTGTTTCCCTCGCCAATTCAGCCGGTCCTCGCATCGGCACCCGAGTTACCGTTCCGCGACGCGGCTTTCGATGCCGTCGTTTCGATGGATATGCTTGAGCATGTTCCTTCTTCGATGCGCTTCGCGGCTCTCGAGGAATTGTTCCGGGTGTCGAGGGCTCTGATCATCATTGGTTTTCCCTATGGGCAGGCTAGCTCCGACCATGACAAGCGGGCACTCATCGAGGAACTGCGTCGCGGAATCGCACCTCTCTGGCGTGAGGAGCACGTAAGGAATGGACTGCCCGGGCAGCAGGTGCACGATCGGATCTTGGAGATTGCGAGGAACTCAGCTCCTCGATGGGACGTGGGATGGTTTTCGCATGAGGGGCTCGTCGGGCTTCAGCTCCGTTGGAAGCTGCAGCTTATGCTCGGCGTAGACTCCCGATTGCGCGGCGTCATCCTAGCGCCGTTATACCTCGTTCACGCACGTGGTCGGAGGGCTCGCGGATATCGGCGTGTATACGTCATCCGAAGAGCGGCGAACACCGTGTAGATGATGGAGGCCGGATCGTCATCGTCGTCGTGACCGATCCGGAGTTCTCAAGGAGGGCTTATCTCACGGAGGAGCGAGTGTGAGTTCCCTGCGAAACGGAGGCCCGGGCACTAGCGGGTCCCGCCTGTCGAGGGCGCGTTCACCGGAATACTATTTGCCGCTGAAATGGGCAAGACTGTCAACGGAGACCGGACGTCCGCAGAGGACACAGTGTTCTGCGGAGGAGAGGCACGATCGGTGGAGGTAGGCACCGCACTCGCAGTGTATAGCCGCTACGAGAGGCGTTAGCGGATTGGAGCAGATGGCGCAGCGCGTGAGCTGCTTGCGCTGACGCTCGTGTCGATTCGCAGTCTCAGCCAGCGCTCGGTCATCGGGCGCAAATCGGAGGAGAGCCGCCCAGAATGGTGTGAGCCACCCCACGAAGATCAGCCATCCAGCATACGAATGTGCGATGAGCATGTTCTGCAGATCCGATTCCGCGGTTTCCGCATAGTACCCAATCAGAACAATCACGACCATTCGCAATACGTTCGCGATGTACGCCGTGAGTAACCCGAGGCCGAGGAGGAGCCAGACACCCCGCGAGAGCGAACGGTATTCCGTCAGCACAAACGCGACGAAAGCGGCGGCAAAAATCCCCAACGAATAGATGCCTGAACACGCGGTTGAAATGACGACCGTGACTTGGAGCGGAAGACGCTGCGGCGTGAATGTAAGGCCCGGAGCCGATGATCCGACGACAGCGTGGACGGTATTCGGGACACCAATGAGTTGCAGAATCGCGCTCGTTTCCGGAGCCAAGGCGACCCATGAGTACACGTCGACCGAGTGCTCGAAATCTGAGTAGTACGCCCTTGCGACGAGCAAGGGCACGACGAGCATTGCATTCAGACACATGAAGAATAGGAGAACGAAGTCGCGTTCTCGGGCGAAACGGCGGGGAACCACTGGATACGCTACCAGCGTGGCAGCTGCCAGCAGGACGATTGTGTCTTCTGTTTGAATTGCCGGTGTGGCCGAAAGGATCCAGTTATACGCAAGGTCAGCAAGCACGATACCGACGCCGAATAGGGGGAAGAGCGGAACCGCTCGATCACCGATGGTGATCCGGTGCAACAGCCGATCCGCCAGCGAGAATTGCGGAGGTGACCCGGGTTCCGCGGCGGCCCATGCGGCCCATGTGAAAAGCGCACCAGCAGCGAAGAGGAAAGGGAACCCAGCCAAAGCTAGGACGGATCCCCCCGGGTCGGCGGTAATCAGCGTGGCCCCAACCAGCGTCGCCGCGAGCGCGGTAAGGATTATTGGGCGGTGAAATCGAGCGGCGATCTGGCGCCAGCTTTCGAGATTCATCGGATTCTGGAATCACGACCCGTCCCCTCCATATAAGAAGGCTCGCCGCCGGTTATCGCGCTCGTGAGACGTCGGACGATTCATATATCCACATCCCATACGACGCGCCCGGTCCCCTCCATGAAGATTGTCGGAGGCTCACCATCCGTTCGCGCGGCTCGCGGTATTCCGCAGATTTTCGAATCGCTAAGACCAGGAAGCGTTTCCGATGGATTTTGGGACTACTACAAAGTGGAGGAAAAGAACGCCGACACCGATCCCCAGGAGCGCCTAATCCGGTTTGTTTCAGACATCCGCGATTTCCTTGAACCAAAAGGGAGGGCCTTGAGCGTGGGGTGCGGATTTGGAGTCCAAGAGATTCTCCTCAGCTTCTTATGCCCAGACCTCAAGATCGTCGGAATAGACATCAAGGATGACAAGCGGACCGAAGCGAAAATCCGTTCAATGAAAGTGATTGCCGATCAAGTCCACGCAGACCGTGTCGCACCTCTTCTAGCTGACGGTGGCCAGCTACCATTCCGAGGAGGCAGCTTCGACTACGTGATAGCCATCGACTCGCTGAGCCACGCTGACTACATGCGTGAGGACCGGGACTTGGAAGGGAGCCAAAGGCTGTTGCTGGCCGAGATGTCAAGGGTCGTGCGTCCAGGTGGCCATCTGGTCGTGGTCGATAACAGCTCCATGAGTCCTCGGAACGTGATGCGAAAGAGCGGAACCTCGTGCCATCCGGTCAATCTCTACTACATCGGAATGGTGCTCGAGCGCCTAGGGCATGACGACGTTCGCATTCATCCCTACTACGACCTTACCGGCCGGACCGATCTGCGGGCCCGGGTTGCCAATATCGTCCTCAAGCGGTCCAACGTTCTAGGAGTCCTGCTTGCGCCGCTCTTCATGTTGAGCGCAAGGAAGAGATCGGAGTTCTCGCAGTAGCTCCCGCGATGATGATTCGAGCGGAGCAGTGGAGACCGTTTAAAAGGCGGATGCCAATGCTCCTCAGAGGTGACGCAGTGAAGGTCGTCGGTGGTTCCGCGTCGGTCCCTCTCGCCAAGGGGATCGCCCGCGAACTCTCGCTTGGCTACGTAGACGTCGCTTTCGAGAGGCATCCGGGCGGCTTCCCGGACAGCGAGCAGTACGTCCGGCTGCTCGGCTCCGTCGCGGGCGATCAGGTCGTCCTCGTCCAGACCACCCATCCGGACCCGATGATCGTCGAGTTCCTGCTCCTGGCCGACGCGATCCGCGACGCCGGCGCTCGTCGGATCACGGCCGTCGTCCCCTACTTCGGGTACGGCCGGCAGGACAAGCGCTTCCTCGACGGCGAGGCGATCTCCGCCAAGACGATCGCGAAGCACATCGCCGTCGACTGCGACGAGCTGTTGACGATGGCGATCCCGGCCGACCCGGAGATCCTCAAGATTTTTCCGCTCCCCACCCGCGAGGTGAGCGGCATGCCGGCGATCGGGCGCTACCTGAAATCCGCGAAGGTCGACATCCTCCTGGCGCCGGATGAGGGCGCGCTCCGGCTCGCGAAGGAGGCGTCCGCGGTCGCCGGCGTCCCGTTCGACTTCCTCGTGAAGGAGCGCATCGACTCGTACACGGTGAAGATCGAGCCGAAGGCCCTCGCGGTCAAGGGCAAGTCCGTCGGGATCGTGGACGACGTCATCTCGACCGGCGGCACGATCGCGACGGCGGCGAAGGAGCTGAAGGCCCAGGGCGCGCGGCGCGTAATCGCAGCGTGCGTCCACGGGCTGTTCGTCGGCAACGCCGAGGCGAACCTCAAGGCCTGCGACGACGTCATCGCGACGGACACGATCCAGTCGCGGCACACGAAGGTCAGCGTCGCCCCGGAGTTCGCCGCGGCGATCCGGACGCTCGGGTGAATCGGCTCAGCCGATCGACGCGAGGAACGTGACGGACACAGCGAGCAGCAGCCCGGCCCAGATCAGGAGGCCCAGGTTCTGCATGTCCGACGTCCGCTTCGAGCCGAGGGCGCCCGCCGTGCTCGCGAGGGTGCCGAGGACGCCTCCGGAGATCACGAGGAACCGCGCGAGGCCGCGCGCGTTGATGTCGCCGCTCCAGATCGCGATCAGCGCGCCGATCCAGATTGCCAAGAGGCCGATCGCGTTTATCGCGAACACATTCCGGCGCGTGATCATGCCTTCCATCGACATCGGATAGTACTGCCCGGGGTACGGGGGTGGCATTGGCTGGGACATGGCCGACCTCGCCCGCGCGATGGGTTTCGGCTTATAAAACTATGGCGGGATAAATATATATGAGGGCGAATCGAGCGTCCCTCCGGCTCGTATCCGCGCGGACAATGCCTGCGGGATGCGGCCGCGTCCCACGCCTTCCTCACGGCGCCGGGGTGCGCGCGCCTCCCCGATTACATTCGAGGGCTTCGAGTTCGTCGGTCAGACGTGATCCCACCGGACGGCCGATAGCCAAACGTACTTAGTCGAGAGGCTGCTTCGAGACCCGGGCGTGGTCCGATGTCCGAAGTCGAGGTCCGGACGATCAAGGAGGTCAACCTGAAAGGCGGCACGGTCGTCGCGGCGTTCCCGAGCGTCGGGCTCGTCAGCACGATCACCGCGACGTACCTGATCACGATGATGCCGGTCGACCAGGTGTGCGCCCTCGACTCCGCCGACTTCCCGTCCCTCTCGATGATCTACGCGAAGAAGCCGAAGTAC
>Ga0137378_10006291_pt1 | contig 10297 bp, 9 predicted proteins | sample SagtaG_21_FD_104813 | JGI IMG/M metagenome (GOLD analysis project Ga0137378, IMG submission 104813) | Vadose zone soil microbial communities from Sagehorn Ranch, Mendocino, California, USA - Sage2_L_60_16 metaG | ecosystem: Environmental > Terrestrial > Soil > Vadose zone | place: USA...
CCTGATACGAATCGAGCAGTGTGCCGTCCCAATCAAACAGCACAGCCCGAAGGGGCTTACACGTCAGCATGAAACAATCGTAGCAGACGCACTGCCAGGATGGCGGTGTGCCTCGGCCCGGAGGCGTGCACGAAAGCTAGTACCACTCTTTTAGGCCCCATAGTCCGCCCCCACGCGCCGGATTTTCCCGTAGCCCCTATTGTGCTTCTGCTCAGAACCGTGGAGACGCTTATTATCCCGACAGCTTCGGCAAAGTATCTTGGGGTCGTTGGAAGACCAGCGCGCACGATGGAAGGCATGACACAAAGACTCTAAGAGGCGCGCCGTTACGTACACCCTGCCCCAACAGGCCTTTCGACTCGACTAAGTGAGAACAGAATGGGAGACTAGTCCGCAATGGCAACGAATCAGATTGCCGATGCCGTGCTCGACGTCAGTCCGCCGCGCCGCGCGGTTTCCGAGCTGACCGGCAGGCTGTCCGGGATTCTCGAGGCAATCACGGCGTTTTTTCTTTTCCTCTTCGTCCTGGCGCAACCTCTCTCCATTGCGGCATCCCATATTGCCTACGCGGGCGCCGCTTTCGCTTGGGTTCTACGCCTTGCCTTTGTGCGCCGTGGAATCCTGAAAAGCTCGCCGCTGGACATTCCGATCCTGATCTATTTATCGCTCGCTACCGTGTCGACGCTACTCTCCCCCATGCCGGCATCGAGCTGGGAAGGGATGCGCAAGGTCGCGCTCATTTTTCTCGTTCTGCTCGTGGCACATAACGTTGCGAATGCCCGGCGCGCCAAGCAACTGCTGGCGGTTCTTTTTCTTTCCTCACTGGTGGGAGTCGCTTGGGCAGGCTGGAACTACATAGATGGTGTCGGTTTACGTGTAGATCATGCGCTTCCCGGCACGAGCTTTTATCGCGCGGGAATTCGAGACGGCGACGTCATTCTCCGGGTCGACGGCCATAACATCGAGAGGCCGCAAGAGTTCTTAGGTCGCTTGAATTCCGAGCCCACGGGCAAACCCATGCAGCTTCGGGTCGTCCACGGTGGTGGTATCGAAATTATGAAAGATGCCGTTCCCATCGCGATTCCTTCTGACAACGGTTCGCGCGCCAGGAGTTTGAACGATCTCGGAATGCAAATAGAAACGGATCGGCCTGCGCGCGCCCGGGCTTTCTACAGTCATTTCGTAACCTACGCCGCCGTGCTGCAGCTTCTTGGCTGCCTGGTTTTCGGATTGTGGCTGAGTCATCGGAGATATTCACGGCTTTCGACCGCGGTTTTCGCGGGACTCTTGCTGGCCTTTGGTCTGGCGCTGGCGATGACGCTCACGCGTGCTGCCTGGCTGGCGTTCGCGTTTGGATGCGTGGTCGAGCTTTGCTTCTTTCTCAGGCATTGGGCGAGAACGCTCATCATCCCTACGATTCTCATTGTGGCGGTTGCCGGAACAAGCCTAGTTATGCACCGATGGCGGCATATGGGCGTGATCGATCTGAGCGATCCGGGCACGGACTACCGCGTTCTCATGTGGCGTGACGCGATCAAACTGATCGAAGCGCATCCCTGGTTTGGTGTGGGTATGAACGTTGTGCGGGACGAGCCTTCAAAATTTGACCTGCAGGCGGTTCGGAAGTACGGCGTTCTACTGCATTTCCATTCGACGCCAATTCAGATCGGCGTTGAATCGGGATTGCTGGTGCTGGCGTCTTGGATCGCCTTGATGGCCGCCTATTGTTTTATGCTGGTGCGCCTGGTGACGCAAAGCCGGAAATCCGCTGATCCGTTCCCTTACGGCCTTTCCTTGGGAATCCTCGGCGCTACAAGCGGATTCCTGGTGACTTCGATCGTGCACTACGACTTTGGGGATTCCGTGGTGGTGTTTCTCTTCTGGTTTTTGGCCGGCTTGGCGCTGGCTCTCTATTATCAACTAAAGGGGCACCAGCAAAAGGGAAGCGCTCCTTCAGCTCGCGCCGCGGCCTAGCGCAACATGCGGAATGGTCTTCACAAAGATCTTCAAATCCAGCCACAATGACCAATTGTCAATATAGGCCAGATCAAACTGCACGAGACGCTCGAAGCTCAGCCGGTTTCGGCCCTCGAGTGTCCACAAACAGGTCAGGCCCGGACGCATGCGCAAGCGCCGCCTCTGCCAGGGCGCGTACCTCTCTACTTCCTGAGGCAGAGGCGGACGGGGGCCCACGAAGGACATCTCTCCGATCAGCACGTTCCAAAGCTGCGGCAGTTCATCCAGGCTAAATTTTCGCAGCCAACGGCCCAGTGGCGTGCACCTGGGATCATTTTTCATTTTGAATGCGGGGCCCACAATTTCGTTGAGGGCTTCCAGCTCCGAGCGAAGCTCATCGGCATTGGCTACCATGGAGCGGAATTTATACAGGGTAAAACGACGGCCATTCAGGCCGGAGCGAGTCTGGCGATACAGAATGGGCCCCGGAGAAGTCAAGCGCACGAGAGTTGCCAGAATCAGCATGAGAGGGGTAAGCAGGATGAGTGCTAACGCGCTGACAATGAGGTCGGCCGCGCGCTTGGCAAACAACGCAAATTCGTTGTTAGGTGTTGAACCTAAGGTCAGCAGGGGAACGTGACGCAGGTTTTCGAGGTGCACCCGGGGGAACGTTCGTGGGAAAAAACCCAGGTCCACCCGCGTGCGGATACCCTCCTTATGACAACGATCAATGAGAGCCTCCAAGCTTTCCAGTTCGTCGTTATTGACCGCGAAAAGGACTTCGTCGACAACGTGATTCTGAAGGATGCCGTAGGCATCGGCTAAAGCAAAGATCGGATACTGAGATTTCAGACCGCCGATTCTGGATTCCAATTCCATTCCGGGGTTCACGAATCCGATCAAACGCAAGCCCTGCGGCTCACTCTGTTCAATCAACGAGGCAAGTTCGCGCGCATTCTGGCCGAGCCCCACAATCAGGCAGTAGTGAAATCTTTGGAACTTCTCTCGCAGCCGCCTGCTGCCTCCAAGCAAAGCCATTCTACCGGCCACCACGATAGCAAAATCAACCGCCGCGATCGTGAGGATAAAGGCCCTGCTGATGTAGTCGGCCCGGAAAAAGTACAATGCCGCGTTTAAGACCACTACTCCCAGGATAATCAGTTTGGCTGCGTCGCCTACCAGTTGTTGGCGGCTGCGAAGTTCAATGTCACGATAAGTGCGGAGGAAGTGGCCGATCAGGAACCAGATCACCAAAACGGCGGCAAAAAGCGTCCAGTACATCGAAAAGGGATATATACGCGGGCGCACGACATCCGAGCCGAGCATGCGGGTGAGCACGCGCATTCGGACCCAATAGGCAACCGGAAACGACAGCGCCGTTAGAGCCAGGTCCAGAAGACTCGAAATGAAGCCCAACAGCGCGGAACGACGCTCAAACATCTGTTCTCCCACTACAGCAGGTTCAACGGATTACCCGGCGAGAATTGGTGTCTTATGCCTCTTTCAGACCGAACAGACACAGACGAGGTTCCGTGCACACAGCCAACTTTGCAGCAACGTCGTGCCAGTTCGAGGAGGCACAGTGCTGGTTATATTGTACCGAATTGGCGTTGTGGCGATCGTGCTTCACAGGGATTTGAGCATTCGCCAAAGCAGCTAGAACACTCTTTCTTGCCGGCGCAAAGTTCCGAACGTCCCGATATTCGCGATGAGCAAAGCCGCGCGAAATTGGTTGTCGTTTCGAAGGGGCCCTAGAGCAAGACGGCGATATTCAAAGCTAATACCACAACAACTGCCATTGTAGCTCGCCTGCACCACCTCGTATTGCAGCGTATGCTGGATCGTATCATATGCGAGTGAGGTCGCCGTATTCCACCCTTTGCGATTCATCTGGCCCCAGCCACCTGTCACACGAATCTGATTCTGCCGTGGTTGCAGTATGGGATCGGTGTGCAATCGGAACTGCGCGAGGCTGAGGAAGGACTGGCGATACGGGTGCACCGTGCCAATAAGACCGTATGCGGACAATCTGTTCGGAAGCGGATCGTAGTCTGTCTCCAATTGAATGTCGTATCGTGCGCTATAGTTCATTTTTACGTCACTTACGATCGGGGACCAATGCCGAGGCTTATCAGCGAAGGCAAAAGGCGTGATGGAATCGAGTGCGGCAAAGACGTTGCGCTGGCCCGGAACCAATGCTCCACCAAAGGTTGGATCAAAGTAATATTTTGCCGCGACACGCCAGGCAAGAAACTCTTCCGCCTGACCATCGCCCGTTTTGCGGAAGAATCGCTGGGTGAGGGCGGATTCGACTTCGCTCGTATCAGTAATCGTGTCGTCCTCATCGAAGCGAATGATCCGGCTGGAGTCCTGAATGCCCGTCACATAGTTATAGGCGATCAGAGGCTCCATCACGTGTTTCCATTTAGTCTTGCCTCGATTCCATATCCTTTCAAATGCTGGCGGACGCAATTGGACACTGAACTCACCGTCAGTGCGGACGAGGCCTTGCGCAGCCGGCATGCCATTGACGAGTTGCTCGTTGTAATCTGTAAACCTGAATCCTGCTGTGGTGGTAATTCCAAACCAAGATCCCCAGCGCACCGGAAGCGTCATATGCGGGGCAAGTTCTGAGCGCTCCACATATTGCGCTGTATCAATGAGCGTATCCGAACGGCGCACAGCGCCACTGACGCTATCGAACCCAAAATACACTGGCCATCTATCCCAGAAGGCTCGCTCCGCAGAGCTGAAACGAATCTCAGGTGCGCTACGGAGCACAATGCTGGTTTCTGGCTGCGCGTTCAGAAAGTCCTTATAATTGAGAGCCGCAATATTCAGGCTGAATCCACGAAAGTTATTTGTTGCAAAGGCGTCGCTATGCTCCTCAGAAATAATCGCCTCGTTGAAAGTTGTAGCGAAGGCCAGGCGGAAAGTGAGTGAACTTAGGTAATTGACGTCCGCCACTCCGCGCCAACCATGCGTCAGGTCAGTCGTGAAAAGAAGACGTGCTTCGCTGCCGCCTTCCGGAATCAAAGTCCCGTTTGGCCCGGGCAATCCGCGATCCTCCACCCCATAATAGTGGATGCCCAAATTTAGGTTACTCTCCGGCAAGGCACGGAGGTCGAGGCTTTGGCCCCACCCTCGCTTGCTCAGGACTTGAGCGCCGAGCTCCGCGTCCATCCAGTCCGTCGGCGCCCAATAATACGAATCGCCGATTACGAAGCCATTCACGGAATTATTAGCAACCTCGGGCAGCAGAAAGCCCGATTGGCGCACCTTTTGGCTCGCGGGAATGCTGGCATAGGGCAGGTAGATGAGGGGCACCTTCAGCAATCGAAAATTCGCCCGAACTAAGACGACCTTCTGATCAACTTTGAGAGTGGAGCGGACAGAATAGAACTTCCACACAGGCCGGTTAGGCATGCAAATCGTCAGCCACGTTTTCTTGAACACGTACGTTTGTTCGCTGATCCGGTCCACTTCCTCCGCTTCGAAGGAAATCGGATTTGTGGAGAACAGCACATTGGGGTTCGGGCGCCGAGCGACGTTGATTGTTCCCTGCACGTGAAGGAAAACGCCCTCATCGCTGCGAACGTTGTAGTGGCCTTCGGGCGCCTCGATATGTTGCGTTTTGTAGTCGAAGAGGACATGACCGCGCGCAACGACGTCAAATGTTTTCGAGTCGTACTCGATGTGATCCGCCCTCAGTCGCATGTCCAAATAGCGCAGGTCTACATCACCATCGGCGATGTAGCGGTCGCCCTGTTTCTTTTGTTGAGTCGCTTCCAGGCGCACTATGCCGCGTCCCACGGGCACTTGGACCTGAGCCCGAGCTGCTGCTGCAAAGAAGAGTTGAAGCAGCAGGACTGCCAGACAGCTCAGGTGGCACACGTGCCACGGTTTGGCGTTTTGAGGAATGTCGGTAAGAGCACCGCCATCAACCCTAAAACGATGCAAATTCGTGAATGTCTGAGGCGGATTGTCGCCGAGGAGAAAGATCACGCGCTTCGTCTCTAATTACACGAGCCGCAATTTATCGCATTAGCTGCGACTCTCATACTAATTTCTCTCGTCGCGATTCAACGATTGAGAAGCCAAACAGACGTCGCGAGTTGGCTCGATTTCATTTAATGGAGTCCCTCTAACCACTCCCGAAGGCACTGCTGACCAAGGGGTGCAGACTCGGGAGCAAAACGAGCTGTATCGGAACGTAGCTTAGTAACTGAAAGACCCGGCACGCTGCTGATCTCCACGGCATGCCCAATCAACCAGCTCTCGAAGTTCTTTGCCGACGCTTCCGGGTGGAACTGAAACGCAAGTGCGGACTTTCCGTAACTGAATGCCTGGTTTTGACAAATCGCCGTAGAAGCGAGGAGTTCCGCTCCTTGGGGAAGATCAAAAGTGTCACCATGCCAATGTAGGACCGTCACGCTCTCCAGGCACTTCACCGGGCTCTGTTTCCCTCCCGAGGTAAGCGTAACCGGCGCCCATCCGATCTCTTTCGCCGTCCCGGGATAAACTCGAGCGCCCAAGGCACGCGCAAAGAGTTGCGCCCCAAGACAAATGCCGAGCGCCGGCCGGGCAAAATTCAAGCGCTTCTGAATCATGGCGATCTCATCTAGCAGAAACGGATATTTTTCTTCCTCATATGCTCCAATGGGACCTCCGAGAACCACGAGGAGGTCACAATCCGCCAACTGCGGGCTACGGAGGTCGTCTATGCCCGCATCGCAATAGTGGATGCGATAGGCGCTACTAGTGAGGACGGTCTCAAAGGCACCGAGGTCTTCGAAGGGAACGTGTCGGATGGCCGCTGCAGTTTTCACGGAAAGCGAGTGCATTATAACCTAGTGAACAGACGCTGCTATGCCCTCGGGAGTGAAGTTATCTGCATAAGATTTTCGACACACAAGTTCTGGCTTTCGGAATGAAATCGTTATTGGCGGGTCCCCAAGTGCGCCCTCCCGCCGAGAGGTGCATTTACCGCTTGTCCAATGGAATCTCATATACAGAAAGTTGGAAACACAGGGAAGCACGGATGGGATCAAAGGCCGCCGCCGGTATATTATCCATGCTATCGGAAGTCGCGGTACAATCGACAAATAGCTTGTATCTTGCGCGGCAGGGGATAAAAATCTGGTAGAGCTGGGAAAATGAGCAACCTCCGCATCCTCGTCGCCGATGATCACGACATCATTCGGCGAGGCCTGAAAGCCCTTCTCTCTTCGCGTACCGGATGGGTCGTATGTGGCGAAGCTGCGACAGGACGGGAAGCGATCACGTTGGCTGAACAACATAAGCCCGATATTGTGGTTATGGATATCAGCATGCCGGATTTGAATGGCCTCGAAGCCGCTCGGAAAATACGAAAACAGCTGCCTAAGACGGAAGTAGTGATCCTCTCGCTGCACTATTCCGATCAGTTGGTTCGAGAAATCGTCGATGCCGGCGCACGAGCCTACATCATGAAATCGGATGCAGATCGCGACCTGCTCATCGCTATCGAAGCGCTGGCGAACCACCGCTCTTTCTTTACGTCCCGTGCCGCAGAAATGCTGATCGATGGCTTCTGCAGGCAGAGTTCCGTCACCGAGCCGCGAGTTTTAATGCGCAACCGGCTCACTTCCCGCGAAAGGGAGATCGTGCAGTTGCTGGCGGAAGGCAGAAGCAGCAAAGAAGTGGCAGTGACCCTGGGCATCAGTGTTAAGACGGCGGAAACTCATCGAGCGAATATCATGCGGAAACTCGAGCTACACTCCGTCAGCGAACTGGTGCGCTACGCCGTGCGCAATCAGATCATAGAGCCCTGAGTTCGCCTCGGCCCTTGCTCGTTGGACAGCAAATCGCCGGCCCGCCCCAACAATCGCCCAAAGAGGATCGGACCCCAAGTTCGGTCAACCTCAGCGAGACATTAGTGTCGATGTGATGGCCTCATGGAAGCAAAATTCGAGGAAAAACGTGAACGATCTTATGTTTGTGGCTGCTGGTTAGGGCTCGCCGGCCTTTCGGTCTCGGCTATAGTCTTTTGCTGACACTCCGCTTGGTGACGATGCAAGTCTTTTGCTTTCAGTGTGCAGAAATGCATAAAAATAAGTATTGTCGCGGAGCCGATAATTTAGGTTAATGGCGTCTCCGAATCTTACGAACTTGCAAGCGGGAGGCGCGATGATCGAAACGGTAAACGGCACAGTCGAAGTCCTGAATCCTGCCGAAATTCTTCGCAACCAGGACGGCATCTTTGAAGTGACCTCCCCGTATGGCCGGCCATGTATTTCAAGTGACATGCCGACGTGGAGCAAAGATGAGCGTTCGCGAAATCAGTGAACCCCATCGAGCCCGGAGTGCGGAGAACATGACTTGGCGCATCAAGAGAGTTGCCCGGGCAGTCGCCTAAGCGCTATCCGGTTCGATCGGGGTCTCGGTCCTTCCTCACCTATCAACGATCAGCTTCATAGATCCGCTCCGTAATCGCGTAGTTATTCGCCGTCAAATATAGGCAGTTTCTGCGTATTGGGTTCCGCGACCCGCCTAAGAATCTTCTACGCACGAGCAAAGCCGGATCATGCAACGGCTCCACGAGACAGGAACGTGAAAACCAGATGGAATCAACGCGATTCGCCGCGAGCCGGTTACCGAATCTCGCGGATCGGAGTAAGGAAGCGCAATGCTAAAGCCAGCGATGGTGATAGCAGCAATTCTTCTGGGAGCAACTCTTCCGGCGATACCCGCCCCAAGATACCTCCAGAGGACGGATACCCAGCGGAGCCTAAACCTAGTCGGGGAGATTATGGACCGCCGCTGCGCCATTGATGGGGCGCATGACAAGATGATGAGGCAAAACGGAACGAAGAACGCCAAGGATTGCACGCTGCAATGCGCCAAGGCGGGTGGGTCCTTTGTTGTCGTCGCTCCGGAAACCAAGACGGTCTACCAACTGGATGATCAGCAGAAACCGGCGGGGTTCGCCGGGCAGCGGGTTCGCGTCTCCGGCACCTACGACGAGCCGTCGAAGACGATGCATATCGAATCCATCCAATTGGCCGAATAGCCTAGCAGTGTCCAAGCAAACGCCAAGATCGCGGCGGGGTATTGAGCCTCCGCCGCGATCTGCTGTGAGGAGCTAGTTGCTGGAGATTCCGTTTCCTTAGAACCGGATACTCGGGCCCACCGTGATGCGGAGGTTATTGTGATGTCCGCTCTGGAAGTAGATTTCGTCACCCACATCCAGGCGCAAACCGATGGGCCCGAGATAAGCCTCGATACCGCCACCCGGATAGATGACGCCAACTACGGAATTGGCGCGAAGACCGCTAACCGTGCTTGTGAAGGTGGAAAAAGTGACTGGGGCCGACGAAAATATGAAATCATCGGCGCCGCCTTTTACAGTAAGAAAGGCGCGGAATGCTCCGCCGCCGCTTTGAAACTTAGGACCAATCATCCCGTGCAGAATGCGCAGGCTGGATGTGTTGAAGCCTGCCACGGTACCGGAAGGGCCGGTAAACCCCTCGGCAAAGGATGCAGCAAAGTCGTAATTCATCTCTGGCTCGATTTGCCACCTTCGCGAGACATTGATTGACAACCGTGCTCCTACGCCGCCAAAGGACGTCGCGCCCGTGCCCGCGAGCGAGGGGCCCCGAGTTGCGCCGAGACGGAAATAATCGCCGAAAATACCGAACTCGACGTGATTCTCCGAATCTTGCGCTCGTGCCGTGGGCAGCACCGCAAAAATCGATCCGCCCGTCATCAAGAATACGAAAATGAACCGCTTCATAAATTACCCCCTGTTAATCCTTGCTGCTCCGCTTGAAAACGTCCCTTTACTTCAGCAAGTAAACTCGAGTTCGCGAGCTTCATCTCTTCCGAGCCGCTCCCCTTCCGCCACCACGTCGTGCCTCGACGGCACGTGGAGGGCTGGCCGCACTGGCTTCGGCTACGACAGGATGGCTCTGACCAAAGCCGAAACCCTTTTTCTCAGCTCGATTTTTTTGGATTATCGGGCTGCTCTCCCCGCCCTCAACCGGTAGGTCGCCAAGCGGACTCGAAATATCCGGGGTGGCGTCCGCTGGCGAGGAGCAAACGGGCGCTTGCTTTCCGGCAGGGAGCCAATTTAGGAGTTGCTGCTCCCCTTCGCTTGGCGTCCTGCTCAATCTTCATCGGGGCCATGCAGATAGAACTACTGAACGCAAATTGAACTTCGCCGCGCTTATGACGGACCTTACATCTTGGCAAGTTGATTGCCAAACAGAAGCTTGCGTGTGATTTATTCCAACGGCTTGAATACTCATGCCTTAATTATTTCCAACTCATTGGCATGCACACATCAGCAAAAGCAGAGCAC
>Ga0137378_10006299_pt1 | contig 10292 bp, 6 predicted proteins | sample SagtaG_21_FD_104813 | JGI IMG/M metagenome (GOLD analysis project Ga0137378, IMG submission 104813) | Vadose zone soil microbial communities from Sagehorn Ranch, Mendocino, California, USA - Sage2_L_60_16 metaG | ecosystem: Environmental > Terrestrial > Soil > Vadose zone | place: USA...
GACGGACACCCACGTCCACCGGGTGAGCAACCGCCTCGGCCTCGTGCGGACGAAGACGCCCGAGGCGACCGAACGGCGGCTCATGCGGACCGTGCCGATGGAGTACTGGCTCCACATCAACGAGCTGTTCATCCGGTTCGGGAAGGATCTCTGTCGACCGATCGGGCCCCGATGCCCGCAGTGCTCGTTCACGTCGTTCTGCCGGTTCTATCCGCGGACGAAGTGGTCACGCGACGCCCGCCGCCGGCGGGACAAGACTGCGAGACGCTGAGCCGGCTGGCACCTTGATATCGTTGCGGGGCGGTGCCCGATTCCGATGCGAATCGATTTCCTCGAGTACTCGGCGATGGATCTTCCTCGGAAGGAGCCATTCGCCATCGCGAAAGGGTCTTCGAGCGTCGCTCAGAACGTCTTCGTCATCGTGCACTCCGGTACGCTCTCCGGATACGGAAGTGCCGCTCCGACGGATGTCACCCAGGAGACGGTCCGGTCCGCGATGGACGCGATCAAGGCCATGTCACGGGCGTTGGAACGATTCACGTTCGAGCGCCCGCGCGAGGTGGCCGACAAGATGGACAAAGTCCTCCCTGGCAACCCATCCGTCAAAGCCGCGATTGACATCGCAGTGCACGACCTCGCCGCGCAACAAGAGGGCGTCCCACTGCATCGCTATCTCGGCGCGACCCGGGATCGGATGGTCACGGACATGACGATTGGAATCATGGACACTCGAAGCGCGGTGGAGCGAGCCGAGCGATGGGTCCAGACCGGATTCCGTGCATTGAAGGTGAAAATCGGTCGAGACCCGAAATCGGATTTGGACCGGGTGCGCGCGATTCGCGGGGCGGTCGGCCCGGGAATCGAACTGCGGATTGACGGGAATCAAGGGTACAGCTGGAGCCAGGCTCTCAGCTTCGCGCGTGCCGCGAAGGATCTGAACATCTCGATATTCGAACAACCGGTGGCCACCACGGACCTGGAGGGGATGCGCGTCTTGACCGAGTCCTCGCCGATTCCGATCATGGCGGATGAGATGGTGCTCACGGCGGACGACGCAAAGAAGGTCCGGTGGGCGAACGCCGCGAAAGCGGTGAATCTCAAGCTAATGAAACATGGCGGCATTTGCCGAGCGATCGACGTAAACACGATTTGTGAATCCGCCGGCTACCCGACGATGGTCGGTTGCATGGGAGAACCGCAAATCTCGATCGCCGCGGCGCTCGCCTTCGCCCTTGGCCAGAAGAACGTTCGTTGGCTCGACTTGGATTCGCACTTCAACCTCGCCGAGGATCCGTCAACGGGCTTGGGTTTCGAGAACGGGGAGCTCATCGCGCCGGGCAGGCCGGGGCTGGGTGTCGCCTTATCCTGAAGGCTTCTCGGACTTGGCCGACGGTTCCGCGTTCAAGGCGCGGTCCTGTTCCTCTTCCTCAATAACTCGAGCCACCGCGACGACCTCATCGCCTTCGCCGAGACGTTGGAGCCTCACGCCGCGAGCCGCGCGACCCTTCACGCTGATGTCGGCGACGGCGCAACGAATCACGACCCCCGCTTTCGTCGTTACAAGGAGATGCTCCTCCGGTTGGACGACCTTCACGGCGATGACGCGCCCTTTCGCGTATTTCGCACTCGTCGTGCGGACTCCTTTCGATCCCCGGCGGGTCTTCCTATATTCGGAGGTCGTTGTGCGCTTCCCGTACCCGCTCGAGAGGACCGTCAGCAACTCGGCTTCCGGATTGGTCGAGAGGGCCATCGAGACGACCTCGTCTCCCGTTCGAACACGCATCCCCGCGACCCCCGCCGCCGGTCGCCCCATCGGCCGGACGTCGTCGATCGGGAACCGATTAGCATACCCGCCGGCGGAGGCGAGGATGACCTCCTCGTTGCCTCCCGCGATCTGGACGTCAATCAACTCGTCTCCTTCATTCAGCCTGATGGCCCGGATCCCGCTCTCGCGGATGTTCTGGAATTCCGCGAAACCGGTCCGCTTGATTCGTCCCCGTTTGGTCACGAAGACAAGGAATCGGTCCTGGGGGAAATCTCGAGTCGGAATCATCGCCTCGACTTTCTCATCGGGATCGAGGCGCTCCAACAGGTTGACAACGGGCTTCCCTCGCGCGTATCTCCCCGCGGCGGGAAGCTTGAAGGCCTTTCGCTTGAACACCTTCCCTTTCGACGAGAAGAAGAGGATGAAATCGTGAGTTGAAGCAACGAAGAGGTCGACGACGTAATCTTCGTCTTTGGTATCCATGCCCGTGACCCCCTTTCCGCCTCGACGTTGTTTCCGGTACACGCTGACCGGTAGCCGTTTGATGTAGCCCGTGTTCGTGATAGTCACAACGTTGTCCTCCTCGGGGATGAGGTCCTCAATCTGCATGTCGTAGGCTTGGAGCTCGACAGTCGTCCGACGGTCGTCGCCGAACTTCTCCTTGATTTCCCGGAACTCAGCCTTCAAGATGTCGAGCACTCGCTCTCGGGACGCTAGGATCGATTCGAGATTCTCGATCCTGTGGTTCAAGTCGGTCTTCTCCTGGCGCAGCTTTTCGATTTCGAGTCCGGTGAGCTGGCGCAATGTCATGGCGAGGATGGCCTTTGCCTGGTTCTCGCTGAGAAGATACCGATTCATCAGGCCCGCCTGCGCCTCGTCTGCGTCCCGCGCACGTCGGATAAGTCGAATCACGTCGTCGAGGTGGTCGACCGCGGTGATGAGGCCCTCCACGATGTGAAGCCGCTCCCGTGCCTTCTTCAGGTCAAACTCCGTGCGGCGCCGAACGATGATGACCCGGTGGTCGATGAACGCCTGCATCGAATCCTTGAGCGGCAAAACCCGCGGTTGTCCATCGAGTAGCGCGAGGTTGATCACGCCGAAGGTCGTCTCCATCTGCGTGTGGTGGTAGAGCTGATTCAGGACTACGTCCTCGACAGCGTCACGCTTGAGCTCCAACACGATGCGCATGCCTTCGCGGTCGCTCTCGTCGCGGAGGTCCGTGACTCCCTCGATTTTCTTCGACTTGACGAGCAGGGCAATCGATTCGACGAGGGAAGCCTTACTGACCATGTATGGGATTTCCGTAATGACGATCCGGGCGCGGTCGTGGCCCGCTTCCTCGAACTTCGCCTTCGCGCGGATCCGGATGAGCCCGCGCCCGGTCCGGTATGCGTCTGCGACCCCGTCCGCACCGTATAGGATGCCCCCCGTCGGAAAGTCCGGACCGCGAACCGGACCCGTCTCCGGGTTGTACAGGTCGATCAACTCGGCTTGAGGGTTGTCGATCAGGACGATTAGCGCGTCGACGATCTCTCCGAGATTGTGTGGCGGGATGTTCGTTGCCATCCCGACGGCGATCCCGCTCGATCCGTTGACGAGGAGGTTCGGGAATTTCGACGGAAGTACGAGAGGCTCCTTCAGCGTGCCATCGAAGTTGTCCATCCAGTCGACGGTGTCCTTCTCCAGGTCCTCGAGCATCGCCTCGGCCGTCTTCGCGAGGCGGCACTCCGTGTACCGCATTGCGGCGGGATCGTCTTCCGTACTCCCCCAATTCCCTTGCCCATCGATGAGCGGATACCGGAGGGAGAAATCCTGCACCATCCGCGCGAGTGCGTCGTAGACCGCCAGGTCTCCATGCGGATGCCATTTTCCAAGGACTTCGCCGACCACGCGGGCCGCTTTCTTGTGTGCAGACCCGGACCCCATCCCGAGGTCGTTCATGGCGTGCAGGATCCGGCGCTGAACGGGCTTGAGGCCATCCCGTACATCGGGCAGCGCCCGCCCGACGATCACGCTCATCGCGTAGTCGATGTAGGAGCGGTGCAGCTCGTCCTCGATTGGCTGGGGCGAAACGTGGGGACGGGACTCCTGGGCTTCTTCCGGCATGGTCCTCCTAGATGTCCAGGTTCACGACTTCTTTCGCGTGCTCCTGGATGTATTGCCGGCGAGGCTCGACGGCCTCCCCCATGAGGATTGAGAACAGGGCATCGGCGGTCGCAGCGTCCTCGATCGTGACTTGCTTCAAAAGACGGCGGGCAGGGTCCATCGTCGTCTCCCAGAGCTCCTCGGCGTTCATTTCCCCTAGGCCCTTGTACCGCTGGTACACGACCCCTTTGTCGCCGAGCTTTTTTGCGAGGTCTTCCCGCTGCTTTTCCGTGTACGCATAGTGGATTTCCTTGCCCTTCTTGATCTTGTACAAGGGCGGCTGCGCGATGTACACGAACCCGCTATCGAGGAGCGGCCGCATGTACCGGAAGAACAACGTAAGCAGCAGCGTCGTGATGTGCTGTCCATCGACGTCCGCGTCGGCCATCGTGATGACCTTGTGGTACCGGACCTTCTTGGGATCGAACTCTTCGCCGACCCCCCCGCCGATCGCCGTGATGAGCGTCCGGATCTCCTCGTTCTTCAGCATCTGATCGAGTCGGGCTTTCTCGACGTTAAGGATCTTCCCGCGAAGCGGGAGGATGGCCTGGAACTCGCGGCGACGGCCCGCCTTCGCAGAACCGCCGGCGGATGGCCCTTCCACGATGAAAAGCTCCGACTTCGCCGGGTCGCGCTCCTGGCAGTCCGCGAGTTTTCCAGGGAGGTTGAAACCTTCCAGGAGGCCCTTCCGTCGCGTGAGCTCACGGGCCTTTCGCGCGGCCTCGCGCGCCTGCGCCGCAAGGACCGCCTTCCCGATGCAGATCTCGGCGACCTTCGGCGTTTCCAGGAAGAACTCGGTGAGTTTCTCGTACACGATGGACTCGACGATCCCCTTGACCTCGGAGTTTCCGAGCTTCATCTTGGTCTGTCCCTCGAACTGCGGCTCGGGGATCTTGAGACTGAGAATCGCCGTCAATCCCTCGCGAGCGTCGTCGCCCTCGAGGCTCTCGCCCTGCTTCAGGTACTTATTGTCCTTCGCGTACTTGATGAAGGCCCGCGCGAGCCCGGCCTTGAATCCGACGAGATGGGTCCCGCCCTCGATCGTGTCGATGTTGTTGACGAACGTGAAGATGGACTCATTGTAGCCATCGTGATATTGCATCGCGACTTCGACGAGGGTTCCGTCGGACTCCTTCGCGAACCGGATCGGATCCGGATGGAGCGGATTCTTCGCGCGGTTGATCCACTTGACGTACTCGGCGATGCCTCCCTGGAACTGGAACACGTCCCCGCGGTCGTGGAGCTTGTCCACGATGATGATCCGAAGGCCGGCGTTCAGGAAGGCCAGCTCCCGCAAGCGCGTCGCCAGGATGTTGTAGTCGAACTCGATGGACTCGAAGACCTCGGCATCCGGGAGGAAGGTGATGATCGTCCCGGTGCCTTCCGCCGGTCCGATGACCTCGAGGTCCGAGGCTTTCTTGCCACGCGCGAACCGCATCCGGTGTTCCTGGCCGTCCCGCTTCACGCGGACCTCGAGCCACTCGCTCAGGCCATTGACGACGGAGAGACCGACGCCGTGCAGCCCGCCGGACACGCGGTACATCTTCCGCTCGAACTTCCCGCCGCTGTGCATCCGCGACAGGACGATCTCGACGCCCGGCGCGCCGTACTTCGGATGGATGTCGACCGGGATCCCACGGCCGTCGTCCGCCACGGTGACGGATCCGTCCGCGTTCAAGGTGACCTGGATTTCCTTGCAGAAGCCCGCCATCGCCTCGTCGATCGAGTTGTCGACGACTTCGTGGACCAGGTGGTGGAGGCCGCGTGCGTCGACCGAGCCGATGTACATCGCTGGCCGTTTTCGGATCGCCTGCAGGCCTTCGAGGACCTGGATTTGCGTAGCGTCGTAGGCGGTCTCTTCTACCATCTATTCCGTAACCTCTTAGAGCGCGTTTCGGTGCCCTCTCGCGGCCCATCCCGAGGGACGGCCCAAGTATACGGCAGGCTCTTATAAACGTTCGGAGGCCAGTTTCTATGGAGAAAACAGCCCTCCGCGCGGGAGGTTCTTTTCGCATCGGTTCCTTAAATACTGTAGCACGGTCATTTGGATCCTCTCGTTCTCGCCACCGAGAACGTCGGATGGAGGGGCGGAAATCCGAGCCCGGCCGGGGCCTATTTTCGCTTCCACCGGACACCGTCGCGGGTGTCCTCGAGGGCCACGCCGAGCGCGGCGAGGGCCGGGCGGGCTCGGTGTGCGGCCGCGAAGTCCTTTCGCTTCCGCGCTTCCTCACGCAACTCCACGATGAGGTCCAGCAGGCGGTCGACCTGGTCGCCGCTTTCCGCGGTCGGCTGGAGGATGCCCAACACCTCCCCGAACGTCCGAAACGCCTGCACGGCATCGTCGAGGGCGCCCCGACCCGCGCCCATTTCGATGGACTTGTTCACAGCGCGTCCGTAATCGAAGATCACCGCGATGGCCTCGCGGGTGTTGAAGTCGTCCGACATCGCCGCGTCGAAGTCCGCGAGGGCTTTCGCCGTCGCCGCGTTGAGCGAACGATCGCCCTTGCCGGAACCGGGCGCTCGGCGACGTTCAGCGTCGAGGGTCCGTGTCGTCTCGCGAAGCCGCTCGTAGGAACGCTTCGCCTCATCGAGGAGCTCCGGCGCGAAGTCGATAGGCCCGCGATATTGCACGTTGATCAGGAAGAAACGGATCACCTCGGTTTCGTAGAGTTTCAGCGCCGCTTTGACGGGCCAGTAGTTGCCGAGGGACTTGTGCATCTCCTCGCCCTTCACGGTGACCATCCCGCCGTGCATCCAGTACTTCACGAAGGGCGTGATCCCGGTGTACGCCTCGGCCTGGGCGATCTCCGCCTCGTGATGAGGGAACATCAGTTCCGTCGCCCCTCCATGGAGGTCGTACTGCGGTCCGAAGTGTCGGATCGTGATCGCCGTGTCTTCGATGTGCCATCCGGGCCGGCCTTTGCCCCACGGGCTGTCCCACGCGGGCTCCCCCGGCTTCCGGGCCCTCCACAGGACGAAATCGGCGGGATGCCGTTTCCGTTCCTCGATGGCGATCCGGGCCCCCGGCCGGAGCGATTCGACCTTCTGTCCGCTCAGCTTGCCCCAGCCGGAGAACGTCGTCGTGTCGTAGTAGACGCTTCCGTCCTCCGCGACGTATGCATGGCCCTTCTTGACCAGTCCTTGGATCTGCGCGATGATGTCGTCGATGTAATCGGTCGCGAACGCATATACGTCGACCGAGTTGCAGCGGAGGGCCTCCATGACCTCGAGATATTCGCCGAAATACTGGTTGACGATGTCCTTCCACTCCCGTCCGGTCTTCTGCATCTTCTCGATGATCCGGTCCTCGATGTCCGTGACGTTCTGCAGGTAGAACACATGGTATCCCTTGTGCCGGAGGAACCGCGCGACGACATCGAACGCGACGTACGTCTTCGCGTGGCCCATGTGGGTCTCGTCCTGCGGGGTGAGGCCGCAGACGAACATGGATACGCGGTTTGCCTGGAGGGGAACGAACTCCTCTTTCGTTCTCGACAGCGTATTGTACACTCGGATGGGCATCGCCCGGTCCGCATCTAGGCGGCGGGTATTAAGGTTCTTGAAGGTCGACGACGCCACGGCTGTCGGTCGCACCGTTTGTCAACTCGTGCGTGCATTTGATGCGCAAGTCTTATGGGCCCTCGGTCCGCCATGTTGGGACGATCATGCGGGATTCCATTCCTTCGCGGCGTTCGTCCGCGGTTCGACCGCCCTGGGCCCGCGCACTCCAACGAGCCGCGCTCCTTCTTGCCACAAGCGTCACCCTCTTCGCGTCCTCGCTGGTCGTCGGTCGATGGATTGTTTCCCTTCCCGGTTCCGAGATCATCTACGGGGACGTCCTCCTCGGGTGGATCGGGGTAGTCGCGTATGTCTCGGCCTGGCCGAACCTCTGGGCCGCGTTGCGGGACTTCCGGGCCCGGCAGCCTGGGGATTCCAATGGCGTCGTTGCATGGCGGGCGTTCTCGCTCACCCTCGTCGTGGCGGTCGCGACGGTCGTCATTCTTCTGCTTCAGTATCATGCACTCGCATCGGCGGACGCGTGGGTCTTCATCGGGTCTTGGTCCGTCTTGCGCCTCGCCGGCTGGGCGCTCGTGCCCACCCTCGCGCTCCATGGAATTATCTTTGGTCGCGTGGCTCGTTCCCTCGAACCCGGGTTCCAATATCTCACGGACCTCGGAGCGCTCATCCTGTTCGCCGTTGCCGCCGCAACGACCGTGACGATTCTCCAGAGCCCCGGGGTCACCGCCTTCGTTCAAGCATGGAGCCTGGGACTCGGGGTGCTGCCTGCTGCCGCTGCGGTCGGCTACGGTCTGGTCGCTCTCGGGATGACCGCCCACTCGGCGACCGTGAAATCGCGGATCCCGACGACGCGGCCTCGCCCGCTCGGGTCCTCAGCCGAGCGCCTGTTCGAGGTCTTCCGTTAGGTCGTGGACATCCTCGAGTCCGATCGAGAAGCGCACCAGGCCGTCCGTAATGCCCTGCTTCTCCCGCTGTTCCTTTGGTACGCTGGCGTGCGTCATCGAGGCCGGGTGTTCGATCAGGGATTCCACGCCGCCCAGGCTCTCGGCCGGCACGATGACTTCGAGGCGTTTCAACCGCTCGACGATCCGGGACGGATCGCGGGCTTCGAAGCTCAGCATGCCACCGAAGCGACGCATCTGTTTCTTCGCGATGGCGTGGCCGGGGTCGTCCGGGAGACCGGGGTAGTGGACCTTCGCGACCGCCTTGTGGCCTTTCAGGAATTTCGCGAGCGCTTCCGCGTTGTCGCAGTGCGTTTCCATGCGGACCGCGAGCGTCTTGATTCCGCGCAGCGTGAGCCAACAATCGAAGGCGCTCGGGATCGCGCCCAAGGCGTTCTGCGAGAACTTGAGCTTCTCGTGGAGGTCGTCTCGGTTCATCACGAGGGCTCCGCCGAGGAGATCCGCGTGGCCGCCCAGATACTTCGTCGTGCTGTGGACGACGAGGTCGATCCCGAGGGCCAGCGGATTCTGCAGGGCTGGGGAGGCGAACGTGTTGTCGCACACGCTGATCGCATCGTGCGCCTTCGCGATCACCGCAAGCTCGCGCAGGTCGACGACCTTCATCAACGGGTTCGTCGGCGATTCGGTCCACAGCATCCGGGTCTCCGGCCGGAAGGCGTCCTCGGCGTCGACGAGGTCGCGCAGGTCGACGAAGCTCGATTCGATCCCGTAGTTGCTCATGATTCGCGTGAAGATCCGGTAGACCCCGCCGTAGCAGTCGTCCGTCACCACGACGTGGTCTCCCTTCCTCAGGAGCGTGAGGGAGGTCGTGATGGCCCCCATGCCGCTCGAGAACGAGAGGGCATATTTCGCCGCCTCCAGGCCCGCGAGGCTCTTCTGCAGCGCGTCGCGCGTCGGGTTCGAGGAGCGCGCGTACGCGTACTCGTCCTGCGTCTTCCGGGAATACGTCGAGGTCAGGTAGAGCGGCGGGGTCACCGCGCCCGTCCGCGGATCCGGCTCCTGCCCGACGTGGATGGCCTTTGTGGCAAAACGCATGAGATCGCCGGGGACGGAGTCGCGGGCCCTCCGTAAATAAGCTTGCTACGCGCGGCCTGCGAGGTACTCGATGACGTCGATGCGGGTGATGATTCCCTCGAGTCGGTTCTCCTTGCCGACGACGACGGCGGGACTGCCGCGCATCAGGAGTTTGTAGACCTGCTCGAGGTCCGCACCCGGCTCGACGATGGGGAACGGTTTCTCCATCACCTTGGCGACGTAATCGTCGTAGAGCTTGGGGTTCTGGAGGAGGGCCTTCATGAGGATCTCCTCCCGCAGGCTGCCGACGAGGATGCCCGTGTCCATGACAGGGAGCTGGGACACGTTGTACTGGCGCATCATGTCGGCGGCCTCCCGCACCTTCGCTGCGATGTCGATCGTGACGACGCCGGGAATCGTCCGCTCCTTCGCCCGGAGGATCGTCATGAGGGGCGCGACCGGTTCCTCGAGGTAGCCTTGCTCCTTCAGCCACTCCTCGTTGTGGGCCTTCGAGAGGTATCGCTCGCCGGTGTCCGGCAACAGGACCACCATGACGTCCTCCCGTTCGAGCGTCTCGGCAATCCGCCGGGCCGCGACGACGGCGGCGCCGCTCGAGCTCCCCGCGAGGACGCCTTCCTCCCGGGCAAGGCGGCGTGTCATCAGGTACGACTCCTTGTCGCCCACCTTGACGATCTCGTCGATCGTGTCGAACCAGGTCGACTCCGGCACGAAGTCCTCCCCGATCCCTTCGATCTTGTAGGTGTGGGCTTTCATGGGTTCTTTCTTGTAGAAGAAGTCCTTCAAGATCGATCCGAGCGGGTCGACCCCGATGACCTGGATCTTCGGATTCTTCTCCTTAAGGAACTTGCCCACCCCGGATATCGTGC
>Ga0137378_10006304_pt1 | contig 10287 bp, 7 predicted proteins | sample SagtaG_21_FD_104813 | JGI IMG/M metagenome (GOLD analysis project Ga0137378, IMG submission 104813) | Vadose zone soil microbial communities from Sagehorn Ranch, Mendocino, California, USA - Sage2_L_60_16 metaG | ecosystem: Environmental > Terrestrial > Soil > Vadose zone | place: USA...
ACTTCTTGCCGAAGAGGACTTGCATTCCTTGCTTGGCAGTCGCTCCCGTACCGAACAAGCGCGCGATGAGGTTGAGCAACAGGTAGAGTGCTTTTTTACTCCCTGCTTCCGAGTCGGCAGTGGCGGCGATCAATGTGAGCGATCTGATGAACTCAGGACGGCCAATAGCGAGCAGCATGCCCACGACCCCTCCCATCGACAGCCCCACAAAGTGGCACGGTGCGCAGTTCAGGGCTCCGATTAACGCAGCGCTGTCCGCAGTCACGGTCTCCATATCATAGCCAGTGCGTGTCGTCTCGCTTTGGCCCTGGCCACGGAAATCGAACGCTATGCAACGGTAGCGGTCTCGTAGCGTCGCAACCTGGTCGTCGAACATGCGGCTGCTTAACCCGAGGCCATGCGCGAAGACAATCGTTTCGCTGCCTGAGCCCTGTTCTTCGTAATACACTTCAACTCCATTGACGCGCAATTTGGACATGGTTGTCTCCTTCTTGAAGAGATTTTCAGAGCCATCTCATTGAGGCTCTTCAGACTTTCCGGTAGCCTCCCTCATATGTGTTGATAGCTGTAGGAATGACCACTATGGTCAACAGCTCTATGGAGCCGCTGGGACATCCATCGGAATATTTCCGAAATCATACGCGCACAACGGACCAACCGTCGCGACGTAAACCGGCGAGCCATCGGTTGTCTGGTATTGGAAGGTATAGGACTGATTCCCATCAGCAGTGTTGTTCGTTCCCCACACCAGATCGTATGGTCCCTGTGGCACAGGCTGGAAAGCAAAGCTACCATCGCTGTGTATCGTTACTTTCGGTGTGCTATTACTATTGAGGACAGGATAGAACTGGTCAGAGGTAATACTGCCAGTAATCCCTTTGATCAAACCAGCGATATCACTAAGCGACGGATTGTTTGGCACCACGCCGGTAAAACGCCCTTTCACCGGCTGCGGGGCCTTTAATGCGGCAACTGCCTGTAGCCCCTCTGGGGTATCCCCAAACTGAGACGCCAGCTGCTGGTAGGTCGGGATAGCGCTGGAACACGATGTTGCCAGTTGTCCCTGGCCTTTCCCAAAAAGCGCCTTGGCTAAATCTCCATGCAGTTTCTGCGCCTCCGGTGAGTTCGGGAAACGCGAGAGAACCGCCTGGAAGGTCGTAACGGCCGTATCGTATTGCTTGGCTGCCAGTTGGGACCCGGCAAGACTGTAGTAGGCGGTCGCATCCAGGGCATTCGTCTGCGACTGGCAATTGCTATCGCAGTAGGGCAGTTGCAACACAGTATCATAGTGCATGGTAGCTGTCGCATAATCACGCTGCTGCGAAGCCTGTGCCGCCCAACCCAGGTAGACTTTGATCTTATCTGATTGAGCGCGAGCAACCTCCGGCTTGGCCAGGGCATAATCATTCAGCATGGTGTCAAATTTGGCAATCGCCTGGTCAAAATGCTGCTGAGTGCTAAACTGCTCGCCCCATTCGTCATACACCCGCGCTATGTTATCGGAAATAGGAGCGCTCTCTCCCGCCAAGCGATATTCGTTGATGGCAGCCTGCCATTGCTGTTGCCCTTCCCAGTTATGCGCTTGCAGACTGTGAATAGTCGATTGCTGTGTGAAGCCCACCAGGCCCAACACCAGGAGGATAAGGATAGCGAGACCAGCACTGATGAACTGTCTCACCCGCTTCGGGTTCATTTTCGTCGCCATGCCCACCGCGCTGCGCGCGATGGTTGCTAGGGCAATTACTCCAGCTATGATCAGCGCTCCAACCGCTAAATGCATCGCACCCGCAGACCAATCAGAACCCGTGATTTGCAACACCACGAGGACAACAGCAACGATCACAATGCTACCAATAAACGCCCAGAGTGGTAGCGGTCTGGCCAGCTTTCTATACCAGGGTTCAGGCCCGACCGGAGTCACTGGTGCGGTACTAGCAGATGGGTAGCCAAACACACCTGGCTGTGAGACGGGCCCTTGAGGCGATACAGGGTAGGTATCGCCGGAAGGTGATGTCTGCCCAGCCGAACCTGGCATGTAAACTCCTGGCGGTGGAGTCATCTCACCGTAGGGCGGGTAGGGCTGCTGTACAGGTGACGACGGGGTTCTGGGATGATATGGTCCCCACTGCTGATCTAGAGGAAGGGACGGTGGTGTCGCACCTTGCATGCCATACCCAGTAGGGGTGCTAAATTGTACCGGAGGAGACTCCTGAACCATTAAACCGTCTCTCGCCGCTGGCACTCCTTGCCCCAGCGGCGGATTCCCAACCAGGTACTGCTCACCACTCACAGGCATCGCCGGTAAAGGTGTCATCGGATTCGCCGTAACATCAACAGCTAGGGCTTGCATTTGCAATTTTGAGCCGCAATTCACACAGAACATCGCATGATCGGGATTATACGTGCCGCATTGATCACAAAACATTGTTCGCCTCCATCAAAACGTAATTATCTACTTCCTGCTGTAAGTGGCTGCACTACACCGATACTGAAAGAGGTTTTCAAAACGTCAGCGAGATCAGCCTATTTTGGATATGATTGCCTCCTTCTTGAAGAGATTTCCAGAGCCATCTCATTGAGGCTCTTCACACTTTCCTTTTCCTCGTCTGTTCACAGTCTACTGTGGCTGCCGCCCCATTACATCACGTAAACTACGTAATCGACCTACGTAATCGTAGACAAGTGGGAAAAGAAGCAAGCAGTGTTGCAGAGCGAAAAGAGCTGGGAGAGAAAGGAAACACGTTTCCTCCTGTTGGGAGACTGGCGTGTTCTAGACGAAGTGGAGGATGTTCAAATGAGGTGGTGTTCGACAGCGAAGCGCGTTGCCGCACTGCGTGAATTGACCCCCAACTTGTTGTAGATGGAGCGCAGATGGGTACTGACCGTGCGTGTGCTGAGCACGAGCCTGTCAGCGATCTGAGCATCGGTCAACCCCGCCGCCACCAGGCGCAGCACCTCGACTTCTCGTATGCTCAGACCGGCAGGATAAATAGGGGCCGACCTGGTCGATGTCGCTTGCCCTGACAGTGCCGTTTGTTCTGCCTCGGCAATCGCCTGCTCGAGTGGCATCGCCCGGCCCTGTGCCCATATTTCGGCAAAGGCAGCCTCACCTAATCGGTCACGCGTGGTCATCATCACGCGCTCATAGAGTACGCGGAGTCCTGGTGACAGGGGAGCGCCAATAGCGTCTTGAAGAGCCTGCCCTGCGCCAAATAATTTCGCTGCGCGTTCTGCCTGTCCCTGCGCTCCAGCAATCCCCGCCATCGCTTCCAAGCTAAAAGCGAGACCGTTCTTATGCCCCAGGTCCTGCGACACCGCCAGAGCTTCCCGACAAGCCTGCATTGCCCGCTCAAAGTCCCCCTGTAACGTGGTCGCCATCGTCAGGTTAACCAGAGAGTAGACCAGGAACGATCGATCTTGTAACTCCTGCCGTATCGTAATACTTTCCTCGCAGAGTGCTGCTGCTCGCTTATACTCACGTCGGAACAGTGCCGCTACGGCCAGGCCGAGGAGTGAGCTGGCAACACCCTGTTTGTTCCCAAGTTCCCGATAGAGCGCCAGACTCTCCTCGCTGAGCTTTGCTGCTTGCTCATGGTCACCCTGGTAGACTGCTACCCAGCCCAGGTAGTTGAGTGATTCAGCGATGCCCTTGTTGTCCCCAAGGTGGCGATGCAGCGTCAGTCTCTGGGTATGCAATGCGCGCGCGCGTTCACTATCGCCCTGCCAACGTGCTAATTCACCTGCTACGAGGAGCACTTTTGACTGCGCGGATGCCGACAAGCTACTCCGGTTTGCGAGGATAGCATCCAACCAATGACGACCTTCACTGAAGTGGCTGTGCGTCGCCCAGAACTGCCACAGGGCTCCTGCGAGTCGTGCGGCTATTTCTCCTTCTCCTGCGGAGAGCGACCTGCCCAATGCCGCCCGTAGGTTGTCGTGCTCTGTTTCCAGACGTTTGAGCCAGACCGCCTGCTCCATGCCCCGCAGTTTCGGCTCAGCTTCCTCTGTGAGGCGTAGACACCATTCCCAGTGCCGTCTGCACATCTCCTCCTCTTGCCCTGCGTCGACCAGCTTCTCGTGGGCATAGTGTCGGATGGTTTCCAGCAAGCGATAGCGAACCTCCCCGTCTTGCTCTTCGGCAATCACCAGTGACTTGTTCACCAACTGCGTCAGCACGCCCAGTACATCTTCTCCCTCTCCACCTCCTTGCGCTGTTTCCTCGGCACAGATGGCCTCCACCGCTTCCAGTGTCCAGTTGCCCGCAAAGACCGACAACCGCTGGAGCAGGGCCTGCTCACCCTTTGACAGTAACGCATAGCTCCAGTCAACCGTTGCCCGCAACGTTTGCTGGCGTGGTAATGCGGTCCGGCTCCCTCCTGTCAGCAAGCGAAAACGCTCATCCAGTCTTGCTGCGATCTGTGCGACCGAGAACATGCTCATCCGCCACGCTGCCAATTCAATCGCCAGCGGGATGCCATCGAGTTGATGGCAGACCTGTGCCACGGCACGTGCGTTCTGGTTGGTGAGGGTGAAACCAGGCTCTACTGCTGCTGCCCGCTCGCTGAAGAGCTGTACCGCTTCGTACTGTGTCACATGGTCAAAGGCTGGCAACTGCCTTGGGTGAGGCTGAGGCAAAGAAGGGACGCGCCACACCGTTTCGCCTCCAATCCTGAGGGCCTCGCGGCTGGTCGCTACAATATGGAGCCTCGAACAGGTCCGCAGGAGGGACTCTGCGAGTGCTGCGCACGCCGCTACCAGGTGCTCGCAGTTATCGAACACCAGGAGGACATGCCTGGATTGAAGGTAGTCTGCCAGGGTGGCGAGCACGGAACGTCCCGCCTCCTCTCGCATCCCGAGTGCCGAGGTGACTGCGTGCTGCACGAGCACCGGGTCAGAAAGCGGTGCGAACTCGACCAACCACACCCCATCACTGAAGCTGTCCAACACCTCAGCCGCCACCTGGAGTGCGAGGCGCGTCTTGCCAACACCTCCTGCGCCGATCAAGGTCAGCAAGCGCGCCGTCGCTAACAGCCGCGAGACGGCGGCCATCTCTTGTTTCCGTCCCACAAAACTGGTCAACTGGAGCGGTAGGTTGTTGAGCATGGACGGTTTCTCCCGTTTGCTTGACTGAGCATGAACACCAAGTGTTCTCACCTTCCAGTACCAGGCCTGCTGCGCATACCTCACGAGTGCAGCCGGGGGCGAAGCAGTGCTCCTGGCCAATCAGACCCAGGAGATCTTCTCCACGTCTTGTTGCAGGTCCTGTTTCGTCCCTCGAATAGAGAGCATAGTTGTGTCGAGCGAGTCATGGCCCATGATTTGAGCCAGCCGGTGCAAGGGAACCACCTCGGCCATACGGTAGCCAAAGCGATGGCGTAAATCGTGGGACTCACATTAGCCAGCTTCGCCTGCCTTGCATATTTGGCGAACTAAGAAGAAAAGAGGCCAATATTATAACAAATCCTCGATGGTATTGTTCACCTATGAAAGTATACTTAACGTAGGTTGCACAATCAAGTGGTTTTTCGGTCAATATATTCATGTTCTATGATCTTGGCGATATGTATACCCCATCAAGGGTGGTACTAGCGGATAACTCGCGCTATGGAAAATACCATTTCGAGACGGTGCCCTTGGTTGATCAGCAGCCGAGCCGTCCTTTACGTCAGCCATCGATCCTCAAGGCTTAATGTTGGTTTTTGTCCAGTTGCTATGGGAACCCCATTGCGAGAAGCATCTTTCGGTCCATCGACACTAGTAGCGAGACGCACACCATCAGGGGAAAAGCTCACATTCCATTCCTCAACTGCTGGATCTCGCGATAGGATGCTAACGCATGGTCAATGAATACATCCGTACTTCCCAGATACGTACCTGGATTGAGGGCACGGTCGATCTCTTCTAAGGAAAGTATACTAAGCACTGGCTCCTCCTCAAGGACAACCTCTCGGAGATACATTCCCGACCTTACGGCACGATCACAGAGGGTCTTGACAATACGTTGTGCCTCGGGCTTTCCGACATGAGGAGCAAGTGCCATCGTGAGCGACTCTGCCATGATCAATCCATGTGCCAGCTCCAGATTTGAACTCATGCGTGCAGGATCTACCTGGAGACCACTAATCATTCCCCGAACGTGCTCGACTGCACCTGAAGTGTAGCGGAACAGGTTGGGGAGCGCCACCCATTCCGCCTGCCATCCTCCAACGGCCCGTTCGTGCTCCTGCGTCATCGCTGATAGTATCACGGACACTTCTCCGATTGCCAACCGTGCTGATGCTATCGCAAAGGCCGCGTCGACTGGATTGTGCTTCTGTGGCATGGCTGATGATCCGCCTTTACCTGGCATAGTTCCCTCAGCAGCCTCGCCGACCTCGGTCTGAGCGAGAAGAGCCACATCACTCGCGATCTTCGTCATCGCACCAGCTACGACGCCGAGTGTCCCAGCAATCTCGGCGATGCGGTCGCGCTCGCTGTGCCAGGGCAGGTCAGGAGCGGGAAGCCCAAGTTCATCTGCAAGGAAATCTACAACCTGGAGGCCTTTGTCCCCAAGGGAGGCAAGCGTCCCAGCGGCACCACCCAGTTGCACAGCTAAACTACGCTTTCTGCGCTCACGTAGGGTATATACCTGGCGTACTGCCATGGCTAGCCACCGCGCTGCCTTGAGGCCAAAGGTGATCGGCACCGCTTGCTGCAGGAGTGTCCTTCCGGCCATCAAAGTATATCTGTGCTGCTCAGCTAGTCTCTCGCACACTGTGCACACATCGAGTAGTCCATTCACCAGGAGGTCAATTCCAGCGCGCATCTGAAGCATCAGCGCCGTGTCAATAGTATCCTGGCTCGTGGCTCCCCAATGCACAAACTTCTTTGCGTCGTCCCCAATTTGGGATGTTAGCATACGTACCAGGGGAATTGCAGGTGTGCCAGCGGCCTCGGCTTCATGATACAACGCTGCAACATCGAACAGATCCTCCCTACAACTGCCAGCAATGATGTTTGCAGCATCCTTTGGGATAATTCCAGCGCGAGCTTCTGCCAGAGCGAGTGCAGCTTCAAATGCGAGCATTCCTCGTACATGAGCCTCGAGGGAAAAGGCAGCGGCCATCTCATCAGTGCCGAATAATGCATCAATCCTCTCTGGCATGTGGCGTTGCTCCATCACAGGTTGAAAAACGCAGTCTCGCCCGCGCCTTGCAGGACGATATCAAATCGATAGACGATCGTCCCTTCAACAGTCTCGCGCCTGGCCAGCAATGTCGAACGCCGCTCGTCGGGGACGCATTGCAGAATCGGATCCTCTGTATTGGTTTGCTCATCCTCGAAGTACAGGCGGGTTACGAGGTGGTTAAGCAGCCCACGAGAAAATACTGTCACACAGATGTGCGGAGCCTGGAACTGCTCATGATAGAAGGGGACGCGACCTGGCTTGATCGTCTCAAACCAGTAGCTGCCATCTTCTGCTGTTCCGGAACGACCAAATCCCAAAAAGGTCGCATCCAACTGCGCCGTTCCCTGATCCGCGCTATGGTTATATCGGCCATACGAATTTGCCTGCCAGATCTCGACCATTGCATCAGGCACTGGCAACCCATCTCCACCTAGTACACGCCCTTCGACGCGAATGCGCTCACCTGCAGTCTCAGGTTGTGTCAGCACATTGCGGATAGCATCCTCGCGCAGTAATGCAGGCGCGAAGAATGGTCCTACTGTTTGCGAACTGGTCAAAGAAAGTATGCTCATCGCTCGCCCTCCTTCGACTCAAACGGCGTAGCGTACGCTCCTCGTATCACGATGTCCCATCTATAACCCAGTGCCCACTCCTGCTCGGTCACGCTGTGATCATAAAGAGCGATCATGCGCTTGCGCGCAGCTTCTGTAGGCACCGCGTTCATGATCGGATCAAGCGCGTGGAGCGGGTCGTCGGGGAAGTACATCTGCGTCACCAGGCGCGACAGCATCGATGGTCCGAAAACCGAGAAATGGATGTGGGCCGGACGCCATGCATTCGGATGGTTCTTCCAAGGATACGCCCCTGGACGAATCGTCAGGAAACGATAAATGCCTTCTTCATTTGTCAAACAGCGACCCATTCCCAGGAAGTTGGGATCAAGCGGCCCTGGCCATTGATCTCGTTTGTGGAGGTAACGTCCAGCAGCATTTGCTTGCCATATTTCCAGCAGAGTGTTCGGCACTGGAGTGCCACGATCGTCGAGCACGCGACCCGTCACAATAATTCGCTGGCCAATCGCCTCACCGTCAGTACCGGCGTTATGTGTAAGGTCGGCATCTTCTGGTGTAATACCGCTGATAGCGGGTCCAGGACCAGTCAATTCTGAGAGTGTCAGCGGCACCTCGATGAGCGGTAGCATCGGAGCGCGCCGTCGTGTTGATTGATAAGCCTCATACAGGTAAGGTGGGAATACCTCCCGATCCCCCCGAACGATTTCGCCGATCGTGATATTCTTCATGCATCCTCCTGACTTTTTTTTGTCAAGTCTTCCTCTCCTGGGCTAGTTGCTGGTTGATCGAATTCTTTTTTTGCCACCGAAAACGCAGCATTAGCCGCGGGAACGCCTGCGTACACAGCCACATGCAGGAGTACCTCAGCAATTTCATGCGGATCAACCCCGATATTGCGGCTGGCACGTAGATGCACCGCCAGTTCCTCACGGCCTGATGCCGCCAGAATCGCAATCGTGACCAGGCTTCTCGTCCGCCTATCCAGATCTGGGCGCGCCCAGACGGAACCCCAGGCAGCCTCAGTGATATAGTGCTGGAAGTCAGCATCGAACTCGGTTGATCGGGCCAACGCCCTCTCTACATACTCACTCCCAAGGACCTCCTTGCGCACCTTCATTCCAATATCGAAGCGTGATTCCGTCATAATGACTCCTCTATATGACTCAGAGTGTATCATCTGCATTTCGAGTTTTCGCAATCGCTGCGAAATTACACATCTGTTCAAATGCCAAATTAAAGTTATTTGGCTGAAATAATTCTCGTGTGTACTGAGCCATACTGATTCTCCGCAAATCTTTTTGAAATACATGTTAGAAATAAATTTCTACGAACGGTTCTATTATGGCCTACTACAAGTCCAGTCAGTGCAATTTTAGCTAGCATATTATACGTGATGATTGAATAGTTTTTCCATACAGAAAACAGGCGCAATAAGAGATCCTTGTATCATGTACTTCAACAAATCAGAGCTAGCTTACACCTTATATGGCACCATGCTCTGCCTTCAGGATCAACCACCGTCACGATCTTGCCCTTACTTGCCAGGTTGCAGCCAGTAACGATGGAACTCTACAGGTCTGGCCAGCGCCGTGATATAATCAAGCATGCTGGGGGCTCACGTAACGCAGTATCCAGCATCGCGACTATGTCTGTATTCAGGCGCACCTGGCCTGTGTGGGTGTCACGTTCACTATTCTATTTAGACTGTTTCGTCGCTTCCATGCTGATACCGATCTTTTTCAGACGACCATCGCTGAATATTCAGCGTGTACGTGCGATTTCGTTCTCTACACACAGACACATTTTTTTCAAGAGGAGATGATCCATGTCAGCGAACAACGAGCAACCATTGAAGAACTGGTGGGCCGAGGGTGATACACCCATCCATGCCGATTCGCAGGTGGCCTATTTCGTCGATGCGCACTCCACCTTCCTCACGATGTGCCGCCAGTTTCTCATGGCACGTAAGTATATCTACATTGCTGCCTGGGGGATGACGCCCCTGATGGAACTGGTGCGTGGAACAGACCAGCGCGCAGGACCAGACGGCAGTCCAGAACAGGAGGCGCTCCTGGTTGAGCTACGCGCTGAAGGGCTTCAAGAGCCTGAGATTGACTTCTGGTGTACACACGATCTGACCGTGCAAGCCGTGCTGGGGTATATGGTCAGCAAGGGTGTCCAGGTCAACGTCTTGATCTGGTCCAGTTCAGAGTTGTTTTCACACTGTGACCCTCAAGCAGCGCATGAGCAACTCACGCAGGTAGGCGTCTCCTGCATTCTCGATGACAGCGCCTATGGCTTGCTGCATCGCCCCATCGAGTCCTTACATCAAAAAATCGCGGTCGTGGATGGCACGCATGCCTTCGTCGGCGGCATCGATATGCTGATTGAACTGAGTGGCGATTATGACCGTTGGGACACACACTTCCATCACTACCCCTCCCCTTTGCGAAGTAACGAAGAGGAACACACGCCGCACAACTGGCACGATGCTCACGCTATCATCGAAGGACCGGCCGTGGGGGACGTGGAACGCAATTTTCGTCA
>Ga0137378_10006310_pt1 | contig 10283 bp, 17 predicted proteins | sample SagtaG_21_FD_104813 | JGI IMG/M metagenome (GOLD analysis project Ga0137378, IMG submission 104813) | Vadose zone soil microbial communities from Sagehorn Ranch, Mendocino, California, USA - Sage2_L_60_16 metaG | ecosystem: Environmental > Terrestrial > Soil > Vadose zone | place: USA...
AGCACGGCCGGATAGTTTCGGTAGTGCTCGGTGAAGAAGAACGCACGAGGGTCGACCTGCATCAAGACGTCTCGCTCGGCGATCGTCGCCAGCTGCAGCACCAGGACCGTGTCGTCATCCCTGAAGCGCGCCAGAAACCGGCCATTGAGAAGCAAGGAAGGCATGCCGTAGGACCGGCCTTCCGAAACGTGGGGGAGCCGCAGCAGCAGTCGACGCGCGTCCTGAACCCCGACGCCGCGAGGGCGGGTCTTGCGAGTACGAGACCGTTCAGGCATGCTGGCGCTTCAGTGTTTACACTCGTCGCGCTCGAACCGAATCACGGTGCCGGTCACCTCGCCATCATCGCCAAAGGCAAGACGTACCACGGCATCGCCGCCCAGCTTCCGCGCCTGGTTCCGCAACGCACCAACCGCCGCATCGGTGGAAGCCATCCAGGTCTCACGGCGTGAGCGGATAATCGCGAGCTCCGTGAAGGCGCACGCGGGTAATTGTGAGCTGTATAACGCGATCGGGGCATCGGTCGATCTTGACTCGTACTTTGCAGGTGACAAGCGAGCGACGGTCGTGCTCACACAGCCGAGGCCAATCAGAGCCGTAAATGGTACGGCGCGCATGTCTACCTCCTGGACGGGCCGTTAGGGGGTGGATCGGTAGTTGACAGGTCCTTCCGAAAACATCGCCCCGGCCTCTCCTTATCGGTGGAGCACCGGGAGATACGCCTCCCACGGCCCGACGGCAGTGCGATACTGCTTCGCCATCACACGGCTGATTTGCGCCACGTGTCCCAGATCGTGGACCACCCACGTCGCCAGCAACTGCCGCAGCGTAACCGGTCCAAAGTCGGGATGCTCACCCATCAGCTCGAGCTGCCCAGGGCCGAGCTGCATGGTCCGGAGTTCGGCAAGGTTCGCCTTGCGTAGCACCTCGAAGCGAGCGAGCAGCTGCGCCACCGTGCGACCCTGAGTCATCTGGAGGTGGCCCGATCGGTCGAACGGTTCGAAACGTCGATCCTTCCCTTGAGCCACGATGATCCGAGCACGCACGATCCAATCCGTCTCCTCGGCATGGATGAGGTGACCGACCACGTCGTAGGGGCTCCAGGTATCGGGGCCTTCGTTGGACGAGGTCCACTCCGTCGGGAGTCCCGCCAGCATGGAATGCAGCACGCGCGGAGTGCGCGCGAGAATCAGGATGGTTTTCTCGAGATCGAAGTCCAAAGGGGTCACCGTTGTTGAGGCCGCCTAACGGGTCGCGTTAGCCGCGCCCGCTGTAGAAGTTTGGTCGACCTCGCACCGCCAAGAGGCCATGAACCGCGAGCTCGACTCCGATCAGCAGCAAGCCCCCGTACCACCACATTCGCAGCGGTGGCGGCTCGAGCGGGAGGATACGGGCCGAGGCGGCCGCCAAGACATAGAGCACTACGCCGCCGGCAAACCACACGAAGAGGCGAAGTCCTGCCTGTGTGACCCTGCCTTGAGAAAAGCGCGCCCGGAGACCGTTCAAGAATGCCAGCTCGACGTAGTGCCCGCCGAGCGAGAACCACAGGGCGAGGGCCGCAATGGGAAAGAGCAACCTGAGCCGGTGTCGCTGCAACGCGAACACCACGCCGACGCCGGCGGCGAGGGCCACGTTTCTCACCAACGTGCGCCGCAACGGCTCTCGTAAAGCGCTCACTCCGGAATCATCCCGATCGTGCTCACATCATCGACTGGTCAGGCGGCTGGACGGCCCAGCGCCAACCTGATTTGACGCAAGTGATGCTCATTATGAGCGGCGACCTTATCGAATTCATCCCGCAACGTGCGCACGCCGTCTACACTGTGCACAAACTCGAGGTTGCCGCTCGCCTCATACTGCGCGCCCGCATAATAGATGATTGCGTTGCGAACGGACTCGTACACGCGCCGGGAGATATCCAGCGGCACGCGCGCATAGTCGAGTCCCTTAGCCCACGCGTCCTGATCCATTACCCATAAGACCGGCCGAGGCTCACTGAGCACTCGACGGATGCGATCGAAGAACACGGTCTCGCTGTCGGAGAGGTGATGAAGCACATACGTGACGGACCACTTGCCCGGGCCGTAGGTGCGCGCGAGGTCGCGTTGGTCGAGCGAGAAGCACTTCAGCGTCTCGTCTCGAGTCCGTTCGAGCTCTTGAATAAGGGACATGCGTCTCAAGGTTGCTTCGGAACGCCGTAATGCAGTTGAACGACACCGTCCTCGAAGCGATCCACGGAGGACAACTCCAAGGGCACGTGACGGTGACGCCGCGCGATCAACGGGATGCCGTCCCCAATGAACACGGGGACCACACTGATGGCGAACTCGTCGATCGCCTGCGCGTCGAGAAACGAGGCGATGATCTCGCCACCGCCCATCAACCAGATGTCCTTGCCGGGCTGTTCTCGCAGACGCCGCACCAATGGGCCGATGGCATCGTTCACGAACTCCACCCCTGACGGAGCGTCAGCCGGCCGAGGATGACGGGAGCAGACGAGGTTCCGAGTCCGTGAGTCGAACTTCGCCCCCATTCGCAGGCTCACCTCGTAGGTCTTCCGGCCAAGCACCGTCGTGTCAACCGACTTCATGAAGGCGTTGATGCCATAGAACCCTTTCGGTGCCGGGCGGGACGTCAGCCATTCGAGATCGCCGTCGGAACGCGCGATATAGCCGTCCGCGCTGGTCGCGATGTGGACGATGACTTTGCGGCGCCGCGTCACGAGTCCCATCTCCGTTGCCGTTGACGCTCCTTCGAGTACTGCCACAACGCTCGGTCGACCGTTCGCATCGCTTCGCCGGATGAATCGATCAGCTGCCGCGTGAAGGTCACGTACGCCCACCAGAACTCAAAGGTGTACTTCGGCGGAGTGGCGATACCCAGCGACCACAGGGCGCGGAAGTCGAGCACCGGATACTGCTGCCGATCGCAAAAGTGGAGCAGGACCGATGCGGTCGGCCAGTCCACGCCGTCCAAGAGGCGCAGGATGCCGATCTTCACCCGTTCGTCGGCGGTGCCGAACGAGAGGTGCGTGGCGTCACGGATCTGCTGCGAAGTATTCAAGGCGCACCGTTTGGCGGTCCTGGGCGTTTTCCACTTGCAGAGAGCTAGGAATTCCGCGCGTGTCAGGTAGCCTCGAGCCCGCACAGCGGGCGCCACCCGCTCCGCGAGGTGGTCCTCCCCAGGGAAGGAGTAGCGGCTGGCCCAGTGAGGGATTTCAGCTAGCGGAAAGCGGAGCCCGAACATGTCCCACTAGCGGTGCGGCGTCCGCTCGAACGTAGAGATCGGCCGACCATTTCAACGTTTCGTGACGCTGCAGCCGCACGAAGCCGTGTCGCTCGAGCAGGGCTTCCATACCTCGCACCGGGTGCACGAAGCCCCGAAATGGATTGCGGACCAAGGCGCGGCTCTGATTCTGCAGCCACACGGCGGCTCGCACATACCACCGGTCGCGCGGGTAGGAGAACGCCAAGAGGCGCCGGCTGCGCCGCACTGCTGCCTCGATCAGCGGTTGGAAGGCCGGGTAACAGCACACTACGCGATCCATGGTCACCACATCGGCCGGCTTGACCTCGCTCGCCACGGACACGAAGTCGCCGTGCACCAGTTCAAGTCGATCGGAGACGTTGCGGCGACCGGCCTCCTCACGAGCCGCGGCGACGTAGGCCGGCGCTGCCTCCACAGCCGTCACGAGCTCGGCACCCGCGGCCAAGAGCTCGAAACTCAACGCGCCGATGCCCGCGCCAACATCCAGGACTGTCCTCCCCTGCCCTGCTCCGACGATAGCATCCCTCAGGAGGCGCGTCGTCTGGTCCGGACCTCGCCTGCGGTAGCGCGCCAGATCGCGCCGGGCGACGGCGTCGCTGAACTGACGCTGGTTAGCCGAGAAAAATGAGGAGCAGCAAGGGCTCATTCGCGCAAGGTGGTGTGCTCTCTAGCTGCCGATCCGCCGCTCCTCACGTGCCTTGCCGAGTAAGCGTTCTGCGAAGTCCAGCCGCTCCTGCGTTTCTGCTAGCTCCTGTTGGAGGCTCTGGACGACACGTTCAAGTTCCTCGACGCGCGCGGTGACGTCGGCCGGCGGCGATACCGGGCGATTGACAGCGATGCGAACGATCTTGATCGCCGCGAAAGCAATGATCGCTACGATTGGTATGAGTGGCTTGAGGTCCAGGCGACCCTTCCGCGGTTAGAGCCGAGCCGAGGCTGCGCTGTCGAACGGATCGGGCTTAAGCTGCGGGCGACACGCTTGCGGGCGCAAGGGTGCTCGCCGTCAGGCGACGCCGGTGCCCAGATCATGGACGTGTTGAGAGATCGCTGAGGGACGCCTAGTTACGCCGGCCCGCCAGCGTCGAGCGCTCGTTAGGCGGCATCATCTCTGGACGGTGATTCCACTGACACGCGTTTCCCCGGCATGAGAAACGCCCCGAATAGTGCAAGGAGCAAACCGCACAGGGCACCGACGAGACCCAGAGCCGTGAAGAACGGTACCCGCGTGATCGCCGGAGCTGCCCCGCCATAGGTCGCGAGCGTGAATACGAAGCACAAGACGAACCCATACAGGGCGCCGGCCACCACGGCGGTCGCCGTGCTCGCTCGGTGGCCGAGAGCAGCCGCCGCGAGTCCCCAGGGCACGAGGGTCCACCATTGCAGGGAGAGGACATGCGCCGCGGCCCATCCGAGGAGAAGCCCGAGGGCGACGGCAGCAGTGAGCCTTAGCCGCAAGCGTCAGCTCCATTTCAAGGGCTTGTTAGGTGGTGGCCTTGAGCCCGACGCGCACGCGCTTCCAGTGCCATGGGCTCACGCTGATCTCAATCAGCCCGCCCGCGAGCCCGACCCCTGCGGCGACCGCTATGTTGGCGCCGTTGCTACCAAACAGGGGCCTCCGGTTGTCTGGTCTCACGAGCCCCGCGAGCGCAGCGCCCGCCGCACAGGCGACGGTGGTACCCCACCACGGTCGCGACGGGATTCTTGCGGCGCCGGACCTCGAGCCTCCCGATGCTCTGAAGAGGATAGGACTGGTCGCGCTCTGCGTGGCTTACCATGAGCTGGCCACTGTCCCGTGACACAAAGCGGCCGTGGGTCCACACCGATGAGGGAGGGATCCGGATGCGAATCGAGTCGCCGGCGACCTGAGTTGACATTGGTGGCGCCGCAACGACGAAGCAGGTCAGGACGGACACGATGATTCTCATGGGACTCCCCTAATCATGGAGAGAGCCGAGAAGGAAGACTCATTGTCCAATCTACAATCTACGCGCGCCGCCGCCTTCACGCGCTTGTGAGGCCGCTCGCCAACGCCGCTCGGCGCCCTAGATTCGCGGCCTGACACCTCTCGATTATTCAGGAGCGGACAATGATCGTTCACCGCGTGACCCCGATTCTCAATGTCTCTGACATGGACGCCAGTTTTGCGTGGTTCGCCAAGCTGGGCTGGAAGGAGTTGTGGCGCTGGGGCGACCCGACGGGATTCGGTGCCGTTGGCTCCGGTCCGTGCGAGATCTTCATGTGTCGCGGCGGCCAAGGGGGGCGCGGGAAAGGGAAGAACACGAGCACCTTCGCGAGTTTCGAGGACGAGACGCAGGACAAAGGTTGCTGGATGAGCTGGTGGGTCGAGGACGTGGACGCCGTCTATGAAGAGTGCGTGAAGCAGGGCATCGAGGTCACCTGGCGGCCGACGGACATGCCGTGGAACGTGCGGGAAATGCACGTGCGGCATCCCGACGGCCACGTGTTCCGCATCGGAAAGGGACTAAAGGAAGAGTAGGTCAGGCCGCGCGTCTCAGCACACGGGAGCGCTTGCGTCTTCGGGCCCCCTCGACCGCCGCCCGGTAGGCTTGCGCGGCCCGTAAGGCCTTCCGCTTCCCGCCGTAGGTGGCGTCCCCGAAGAACTTCTGGTGGCGCGGGCCATAGCTCCCGTCGCGCCGCCCCCGGTAGTTCACGCGCACAAACCAGCCGTGTGTCCGCGTGGAGGGTTGATCAATCCGGCTGATGCCGGGCCGACGAACGGGCTTTGCACGAGTCTTCTTCATTGGAAGCTCAGTCGTTGATGATGGGCCAGTGGAATCGTTTCAGTCCTGACGTACGTACCAGTCCAGCACGCGGAGAGCGCGCAACGTAATCCAGCGATTCGCCGCTCCGACGGTGCCGGCCAATTCCTCGTGAAGGGTGTTGCGGTGCCGCACGTCGAGCAGCCAGCGCCCGTCGCCCTGGCGCCGCTGGAGCACGGTCTCGACGGCCTCTTCGGCTCGCGCATCCGGCTGGACGCCGGCCGCGCGAAGATAGTCGAGCGCGCGTAGCACGTCATAGTGCCAGAGCGTCGGAAACGCGATCTGCGTCCACGCCGGGTCGATGATGTCGCCGGTCGCCAACCTTCGGAGCAGACGACGCTCGAGGAGGTATTGCTGCGCGCGCCTCCGCGCGTCTGTTACCGGCGATGTGGCGCCGACCGCCTGCTCGAACGCGAGCAGCCCTTCCAGCACACAGATCGTCGTGTGGAAGGACGAGCGCACGGAGCCGCGCTCCGCCTCGCAGTTCCAGCCGCCGTCCACGAGCTGTTCGCTCAGCAGTCGATCGACGAGCCGATCGCTGCGCGCCCCGAAGTATGCGCCGAGCGCCAGGACGCGGCCGTTGATGCACGGCTCGACCTCACCCTCGAAGAAGGGGGAATCGCCGAACTCGGGCCCCCAGGTGACGTTGCTGCGGACGCGATCGATCGCGGTTCGCGCGCGGGGGCTCGTCGGGTCGAGCCCCAGGTCGCGCAAGAACAGCAGCGTGTACAGGTTCGACCACCAGCGCGGCGTGGCGGTGCCGTCGCCCCAATAGCCGTCGGGGTGCTGTTGATCGAGCAGCCGCCGGCCCCATCCCTCCGACGCGACACGCGACCGCTCGGCCGCGACGGTCTCGGCAGGCGTGTCGGTGAGGTCGCGCATGACCTGCCAGCGGATCGACGGGTCGGCATCGAGGAGCCAGTCGATGACGGGGTCGTTCGAGGATCGAGAGTGCGCGTGACTGTGTGTGAGCGTCATTCGTTCGTGGCTCCTATGCACGAAGATCGACTGCCTTGGCCGTAGGAATCCGCCACCACCCAAGCGGCGGCCGTCAACGCCCAAGAGACGACGAACTCGCTCCAATCCGAGGCGCTGGGTTTTGCTACCACGACGGGCACCCACACCAGCAGCGTGAACATGCCCAGCTGCAACACCGAGAGCATGGCTGCGAGTCGTGCATAGACGCCGATGAGCACCGCCAGGCCCGCAGCGATGAAGGTACCGCCAAAGAAGTACGCCCAGGCCAGATGCCATGGCAGCCACCCGGGCACCATCGAAATGGTTCTCTCGATATAGGTGAAATGCGCTATGCCGAAAGGGATCAAGGCCAGGCCGTAGAGCGCCCGCGCGACGCGAAGTCCGGTCTCGCCGGTGGCGAAACCGAGGCGCTGCCCGTCACGGTCGCCGGCGAACCAGACGTACAGAACCCACGCCGCCGCCACCATCACCGCCGTCTTACAGGCGGCCCACGTCAGCTCCATCCCGGGATCGAGGAAGAAGTGGGGCACATCCAGCAGCAGCAGCCAAGCAAGGCAAAAGCCGAACAGCACACGCGAAGCGACGGCGGCAGCGCGCTGCCACAGTAGCCCGATACCGGATACGAGAGGGACGATGGCGGAGAGATAGACCAGTACTTCGCGCGCGGGGACAGCTTTGGGCACGGGGAGCCATATCGGGGTGAAATCGCCTTTGATCAGGCCCAAGATTCCGAGGCCGATCATCGTCGCGGCAAAGACCGCATGACCCCAGCTCGCGATGCGCATGGCCCTTCCTCTACCGATCGCGCTCAAGCTGTGGGCCACTCGCCCGCTGGCGCAGGCGTAGTTGAACGAGCGCTTGTTAGGCGTCCGCTCAGTGAACTCCACTGGGCATGGCCTCGTGGCGAACAACATGATGCGCGGTGCGTTGGAATGCCAGGACGGCGTGAATCGCCGCAACGGCCGCTGGGTCGGTAGTCAGCATCCGGACCTCGGCTCCCCGCGGTCGATCGCTCGGCTCGTAGGTGATCTTGGTCCGCCGGGCCGCCATGACAGAGGTACCAGGGACTACCTGAGCATGCACCTCGAAGGGTCTCGCGAAGTCTCCGGCTCGAAAGGCGGTGGCGATGTCGCGCATGTGGCGTCGGATCGTCGCGATCCCAGCTGTGTCAGAGGCCCTATCCGCGTCGAGGACGATGCGCCCACCATCTTGAAGGTCCTCAAACACGTGGGCCGATGCGTATTGATCCACGCCCATGACCATCCGACCGCGGGCTTGCATAGCCGCGAATGCCGTGTCAGCCTGGCGGCCGGCGGAGTGCTCCCGGCGCCCGCACGCAGCGACTGCGAGCAGGAGGGCAATGGCCGACGTCCCTGCGGCGATCTTTCCTGTCATGGATGGCTCGTGGGCGCCTAACGGATCGCGCTTAAGCTGCGCGCGCAACGCTCGCTGGCGCAAGGCGGCGCCGTATCTGATTACCTCTTTGGCGAGTCAACCCAATTGCCAGTGCGTCAGCCTTACGTTCGTGCTTGCCGGCGCAACATGGCGGCGAGCATTCTGAAGTCGCCACTCAGCAGACCCCGCCACGTGTTTCCCATTCGCTGCATCGAAAAGACGTCCATCTTCGACACGCCGACGCCCTCCTTCTCATAGTCCAATCGGTATACGATGTGCACCGTATCAGAGCCTTCAGGTACGTGTCCGATAACTTGAATCTTCGAATCCCTGAGGACGTCCATCACGCCCGCTTTGGCGTTCAAAATGTGCGCAATGAACGCGGCAAACAACGCCGCGTCTGAGAGGGCTTGCGCTTCCTTCAACGAATGAATGCCCAACAGATCCTGCCGCGCCCCGTCCAGAGATGGGGCCTCCACAAGCGGAGCAAGAAGGGAGCGGAGCTGACGCAAGGCTCCAGGGTGCATCAAGGCTGCCATCGTATCCCATTGTTGAGCGGACATGGCGCGGAGATACCGTCCTGCGACCTGCTCGGGCGTCTCCGCGACTTGCCCGGGCAAGACCGCTGTCGCGAGTGCGAGGAATCCGACTGCGAAGCAGTAGGGGGAGTAGTGAGGTCGCCGTAGTCGCATGGTATCCTTCGAGTTCGGGCTGGCACCTTCGGATCGCGCTTTCAAGCGCATGTTAGGCGGCGCCGCATTGTGGCTTCTATGCTAACGCGGGCCTGGCCGATACGCGACGAGCCAGGCGTCCGTCTCCGCCGTGGTGCCATGATGACTGTACATATAGTGGGCGACACCAAGCCCCGGGACGAACCCGATGAGCGTGTAGTCCGGAGTCGCGCGGTAGACGACCGAGTACAGGGAATCGGTAACGCCCGGCCGGACCCGGCGCACCGACACCGGAACGGGCCCCGCGCCCTCAACAACCCAGGCGTAGAACGTGTCGTGGCGCTCAGCGGAGTCGCGACCAAAGAGGTCGCCGGTGTGCAGCGGAAGCCTGAGAATGAGGTCGTCCGCGGTAGGCCTGTGCTGCCCGTTCAAAACGGCCTCGACAAGCTCCGCGGCTGTCCCGAGCTGGGAGCGAAGCAGGTAGACCCGGCCTCCAACACAGTACAGTACGGACGTGGAGGGCGAGTGTCCGGGGGTCCACCACGCCAGGTCACTGGGCCAGCCCTGGACTGTGGCGGCGACGGCGGAGTCGGACGCTTGCACGCTGACGACGGTAGTAGTCCACGCCAGGCACTGACGACCGGTGCTGTCGCCCGTGCCGACCGCCCAGGCCACCTCGGCGCGCTAGGTCCATGTCGTGCCGGGCGTCAGCGGGAGCCCCGGACAAGACGCCGAGCCAACCAAGGCGAGGATGGAAGTCAGCATGCGCGATGAATGGCGCAACGACGGTACCTGCTCAGCCAACCCCCTCAACTATGCGCACGTCGCGCTCCACGGCGCCCTTGAGGAGTACCAGCGCCGCCTGGTACTGCGGGCTCTGATACGTCTGCACGGCGCGTGCCACACTGTCGAACTCGACTAACACCGTACGCTGTTTCTCCACGCCCTCGAAGGTCCTCGCCGCGGGTCCCCGTGACAGGAAGCGGCCGCCTCCAGCTTCGATCGCTGGCACGGCCAGGGCGCCGTACTCTGTCAGTCGGGCCGGATCCCGCACCGAATGATAGAACGTAATCCAGTAGCCTTTTACCATTTGCTTAGGATGGATTGAGTTGGGATCGGAACTGTGTGTGCGGCGTGTGCAATATGTTCGGCTGCCGCCGCCTAACGGATCGCGCTTAAGCTACGCGCGCCGCCA
>Ga0137378_10006311_pt1 | contig 10281 bp, 7 predicted proteins | sample SagtaG_21_FD_104813 | JGI IMG/M metagenome (GOLD analysis project Ga0137378, IMG submission 104813) | Vadose zone soil microbial communities from Sagehorn Ranch, Mendocino, California, USA - Sage2_L_60_16 metaG | ecosystem: Environmental > Terrestrial > Soil > Vadose zone | place: USA...
AGACACCCTGTCTGTGGGGGCAAACGGGTATCTTGCCCGTTTCCTTTGTTTCATTGACCACGCGCAAGGACAGCAAGTAACGAGGCGCAAATGACGAAGGACGAAGGAAGCTCGAATGACCGAATGTCGAAATGGCCGCCACAGAGTTCTACGTGTGATTCGGATTTCGTCATTCCTTCGTCATTGGACATTCGTCATTCGTCATTATCACAGAGTCTGATTGCGACTAGCTCCCAGCTTGCCGAGCTACTGCCTCTAGCCGAACGCAATGCCCGCGTCGCCGTCGATACCGAAGCGGACAGTTTGCATTGTTATCGGGAAAAACTTTGTCTGTTACAGGTGAGTCTGCGGGAGGGCGATTTTCTGGTTGATCCGCTGGTGGAAAACGATCTGGCCCCGCTGGCCGACACCCTTGCGCGAAAAGAAATTTTGCTGCACGGCGCGGATTACGATCTGCGTTTGTTGCGGCGAGCACTCAATTTCCAGCCGGCCCGATTGTTCGATACCGTCATTGCCGCGCGATTACTTGGCATACGCGAATTTAGTTACGCCGCATTGGTGGGGAAATACTTCGGGATCGAGCTGGCCAAGGGTTCGCAAAAAGCAAACTGGGCCTTGCGCCCGCTCTCGCCGAAAATGGAAGAGTATGCGCGTAACGATACTCATTACTTGTTGCCGCTAGCCGAGAAGCTGGAGACACAACTGATCGAACGCGATCGATTCGAATGGTTTCAGCAGTCGTGTGAGCGCGCGATGGTGTCGGCGGCGATCGACCGCGAGCGCGATACGGAGGAAGGATGGCGAATTCGCGGTTCGGGACTGATTCGCGGTCGGGAAGCGGCGATATTGCGTGCCTTGTGGCATTGGCGCGATCGCGAGGCGGAGCGATTCGATCGGCCCTCTTTTCACGTTTTGCGGAATGATCAATTGATTGAGACGGCGCGCGCTGCTTCCAGAGGCGAAACGCCGCAATTCCGTCATTTTTCAGAGCGGCGGACGCGCGATTTTCGGGCGGCGATAGACTCCGCGCTTGCTTTGAAGGAAGAAGACTGGCCGGAAACACGAAAGCGGCGCGGGGAGCGGCCTACACGCGAGATAGAACGCGCAGCGGAGGGGATGCGCAAACGACGTGATCAAGTCGCGAGTGAGCTGAAAATCGAGCCATCGTTTATCGCGCCGCGGGCGACGATCGATGCCATTGCGGCAGATCGCGCGCGAGCGGAACAGTTGCTGGTACCGTGGCAGTGCCAGCTAATAGGTTGTAGGTGTAACATAAGATAAGATCCGACAAGGGGCCGTCGTCGCCTGCTTTTTCGGCAATTAACTTGACGAAATACGCAAAGTTATTCACAAGTGAGGCTGCCGCTGTCTTCCGCCAATGACCTGCCGCTACCGCAACCTCGCAATCGTGTTGTGTCTCGCGACAGCGATGCTTGTCTGCGGCAAAGCAACGGGGCAAACCGGGCAGACCTCGCAGGACGTTGATCGTTCGCAGATTTTTCGCTCGGAGCCGAGCATTCGCCCCGGTGAACCGATAAGTCAGAGTCCCAGCGCCTATGGTTATGCCGCCCCGAGCGCCAACGACGCCGATCTCGGAGTGCAGGCGATCTTGAAACGGCAGGAGCAATATCAGCCGTTTACCTTTTCTGCTTCGCTGCCTTATTACTGGACTTCAAATGTAGCATTGGTCCAATCAGGTGAAGTGAGTGATGGCATCCTGGCGCCGGCATTTGTTTTTGCCTACCAGCCAAAGTTGATGAAGACGCTCTACGGCGAATTCATCGCTTCCCAGCAATTGTTCTACTATAACAGCTATGGCTCGTTTAATTTCACCAGCTTCGATGCCATTGCCGGAGCAGTATATTATTTGCCAAACTATCATAACCTCACTTTGCGGCTACGTTACGATTACAACCGACTGACCGACGACGAGTGGGATGAGTTCTTCGCGAATCACTCAATTGTTGCCAGCGCAGACATGCCTTTTCATTTCGGGCGTGCGATGCAGTTGAATCTGGGAGCATTGGCCAACATTAGCCTGGCGGCTGATCCGAATGAACCGCAGCGGAGTGATTTCGAGGTCTATGGGGGTTATCATGTGCAGTTCAGCCGCTCGTTCTCGATGGACGCGGTTGGACGGGTCCTATTTAAAGAATACTACGAGGGCGGTAGAAGCGACGTGAGCGAGCTACTCGCTCTCACCGCCGATTACCGTGTCCGTGAATGGCTTACGGTAAGCGCGGTTAGTACTTTTGCTTGGAACCAGTCGAACCACAGCGTTTTTGATTATTCCGTAGTTAATCTGGGTGGCGCATTCGCTTTGACATTTAAATTCTAGGAATGGCAGAATCCCCCCGAATGAGCCGGCATGCTGCCATTCGGACCCTCTTTCTCCTGGCCGTAATTTTCGGCTCTGCCGTGACTATGGCTGCCGCGCAATTGAAGGAAGCGCAGGTCACCCAGGTGGTGAAAGACGTCAAGTTATTGCCTACCGGCGCGACGGCACCGGAGTGGATTCGCGCAGCGAGTTAAAATTTACTGATCAAACTCTGGCTCGATTAGGAGCCAACACCCTTTTCAGTTTCAGCGAAGGCACTCGCAACCTGAACCTGCAGGATGGAGCGATGCTGCTGCGTGTTCCAAAAGGCGCGGGTGGCGCCAAGATCAATTCGTCGGCCGTGACTGCTGCGATCACCGGTACCACTGTGATGGTGGAGACACACGCGTTAACGAAGAAGAACAAGAACTCCTACTACAAGTTTATCGTGTTGGAAGGAACGGCGCGGCTTTACTTACCCGGACGTCTTGGGGAGTCGACCTTGGTGAAAGCCGGGCAAATGATCATCATGCGGGCGGACTCGAAAATGATTCCGGAGCCGGTCGATGTCGATATTGGGAAGATCACGGAGAGTTCCCTCTTAATTACAGGGTTTGGCCCGCTCGGGAGCGAAGCATTAATCGCTTTTGAAAAGACTAAACAAAACGAGCAAAAAAATTCCGGCCAATTGTATGAGACAAATTTGGCGATCTTCGGAGCAGGAACAAATGTGGTGCTGGCTGATCCCAATACAGTCGACGTGGCAGTATCAGCTGAAAGCAACACCGCTCAATCTCCAACACTTACGCCAAACCCGACACCAATGCCGACTCCGACACCTACGGCATCGCCTACGCCTAGTAAGTTTGGACCACCAGTACCAATTACTTCACCGGTCCCCTATCTCATCACCAGCGGGACAACTATTACAACGGATCCTTCGATTACTACCAACGGCGTAATGGATTATGGCAAGATTTATCGCGGAGCGGCAACGGACGGCCCGCTTTCCGCATTTATCTTTGGATCAACGTCGAGCTTTGATCTGGCAACCAACTTTGACACTCTTCACTCCGACTCGGGTGCGGGATTCAAGTTCAGCGCATTGCAGCTTACCGGTAACCCCACGGTCTCGACTGTGAACGGCGAAATCAATCTGGGGCTGATTAGCATCGGTAACATCACTTCAGCTGCTCCCGGTGGAACGCTGACCCTTTGCTGGTATCCGTGGTTTGTTGCTCGCGACTCAAAATGGATCAATTACCCTGGGTCCGGAGATTTCGTTTTCAAGCTTACACGACATCACGTTTTACGCGTGTGGCGCTGGCTCGACCCTAACGCTTGGATCCGCGATCTCGAACGTGCAAGGCCTGGAGGCAGATGCCGAGGGTAGTGTCCTACTAAATGGGGCATTGACGGTTCAAGACATTCGTTCCTTCGCCGGGGTCGATTTCCTCGCCGGAAGTGGCTCGATCACTGCCACCGCCTCCATCGATATCCACGCGGATAACGACGTGAATTTCAATCTAAATCAATTCCCTGAAGGAACGAGCACCGGTCAGGTGGTTAACATCGATGCCGGACATAACGTGAACATCGATCCTACCGGGGATCAGACGGTGTTTAACAACGCCAACATCATCACGGTCAATGCCAGCAACGCCATTAATATTACCGGTACTAGTTCGACCATGCTCAATTTAACTAGCTCGACAAACCCATTTGGTCTTATTGTCGCCTTCAGCGCAGGTAGCGATTTTACTCTCGCCGACGGTCTCACCATCAACCTCGACAACTCCGGTACTGGTAACCTAACGGCGGGCGCCAATATCATCCTCGGCGCCATCGGTAATATCAGTGTCAACAATGGCGGTAATTTAGATCTTACCGTTTCAAACAATGACGGCGGTCAGATTGGAAGCGGTGGAGATATTGTAGTCACGGCCGGAAAGAATCTGACTGCAAACTCCATTAATCTTTTCGTTAACAATCGTAATGCCGGTAGTATTGGCGCCGGCGGAGACGTCAGTCTTTTCAGTGGCGGCGCCCTCACCACCGCAGGCGACGTGACTTTAGGCCTGTCGACGCGAAACGACGGTAAGGGCGGGGGAATCATCGGCTCGAGTTCGGAAGTTATCTTAACCGCGACTGGGATTTCTATCGGTGGTTTTTTCCAGACTTTCGTCAGCACGAACGGCGGTGGTCACATTCAGGGCGACGTCATCAATACTGTCAGTACGAGTGGGGATCTGAACGCCCAGCAGGGAATCTTCGCGTCTATTCAGGACACCGGTTTCGGAGCCACCGGTAACTTTATTGCTGGGGGCAGATTGATGGCAATGCCATTGTCATACTTAGCGCGCAAAACATTATCACTCCTTCTACGGCGACAGGAGTTCCTGGGACTGATACGATGGCTCTGGAAGCCAGCGTTTATCCGAACGTCAGTGGTGGGGTCGGCGGTGATGCCCTTGTCAATGTGCTCGCTTCACAAGACATCAGTGCACCTGGCACCGCCCTGTTCTAGGTAGCTAACGGCAATTATCAGAACTTGGGCCCCGGTAGGATCGGTGGAAATGCTGAAGTAAATGTGAGCGGATCCAACATCTCTACCGGAGATTTGTTGGCGCAAATTTTAAACTATGGTGGTGCGTCAATCGGAGGTCATGCCGAAGTTGACATCACTGCTGGCACTTTATCGGTTAACGGCAGTCTTGATTCCCGGATCGACAATAGCCAGAGCGGCTCGATCAACGGCAGCGCTGCCATCGACTTTTCTGTTTCGGGCAATAGCACCATCACAAACGACGCCATGTTTCAAATTCTCGGCAGCGATGGAGCCACCAGCGCCGCGATCAACTTCAACGGCGGAAATTACAATGTCGGCGGAACGTTTCTCGGGTATATCGATGGTAGTGGAATTTTTATGTTCAACAGCGCGGCGATTGCTGCTGATAGCATTAAAGTGGGCGTATTCGGCAGCAATGGCACACTGCGAATCGGCGGCAGCAGCATTTCAGCCAATACGCTCCTGCATCTTTATGCGCCGGGGAGCAACGGCATGATTGATTTTGTCGCGAACACCACTCTTAATAGCTCTAGTACCGTCGCCGTCATCGCGGCGAACACCGTCACAATTGAGAATGGCGTGGTAGTTACGATCGGGGGTTCAACTCCGGCAAACGTGTATGCCAATGTTCCGAATTACAGCGGGCGTTCGGGAGGTAACAACAACACCAGCGGCAGGTTTGCCGGCGCGGGTGCGACTACGCAGCCTTTAGGAGGCCAGCCGCCGTTTGATAGCCCAACCACTGCACGTGCCGCGACGAAACAAAGCAGGTCGATAGCCTCAGCAGAAGGGCGCGGACCTACTATTTACGTGACCGATAGCTCCCAGTTGGAAGCTTTGCTCAACAACGCTACTCTGGGACCTGACGGCAAGGTACGCATCTCGCCGCATGAGCGCAGCCGCAACGAGTCTGTGCGAGGCAGCACGCGAACCATGGCGGCTGCGGCTCAGCTTCATCGCTCTGTGGATGCAAAAGCAAGATCAGCCGTGCTGGCATTTCGCTCACAGTAGAACAAGCTCTCTCGCATTTTCAACAGCAATCCAAGCTACACCGGATTCGGCGGAAACGGCTCGCGCACAGGAACGTTTGGCGGAGCTGGAGCTAGTAATCCACAGCCTCTAAACCCGCCAGCCAACCGGCTCACCTTCTGGCGGATAAAGGCTTTTCTTTCTCGATCATTTGTGATTAGACTCCCCGGCCTATGTTTTTTCGGGTTCGAGGGTTTTTTCTTCTTGGTGCGATCCTGGCGGCATTTGCTGGCGCAAATGCGGCAGACTTGAAGGAAGCGCGCGTTACTCAAATTGTTCGTGACGTAAAGTTGCTACCCTATGCCGCTCCGGCGCGGCCCGCGGTCGTGAACGATCCGGTTAGTGATGGTACTGCAGTGCGCACTGGCATCGAGTCGCGCACGGAACTCACGTTCGCTGATGCAACCCTGGCGCGACTTGGCGCGAACACCATCTTCAGTTTTACCGAAGGAACACGAAACCTTGAGCTGACTGACGGCGCGATGTTGTTGCGCGTGCCAAAAAATGCTGGTGGCGCAAAAATCAACACCGCGGCGGTAACTGCGGCGATCACCGGCACCACCGTGATGCTCGAATTCCACAAAAATTCCTACATCAAATTCATCGTCCTAGAAGGCACCGGGCGAGTCTTTCTGCCCAATCGCGTGGGTGAATCCGTGCTGGTGCACGCCGGCCAAATGCTGATCGCCAAACCCAACGCCAAGAGTTTACCCAATCCGGTGGACGTTGACATTCGCCAAATCAGGAAAACTTCGCGTCTCATCAGAGGCTTTGGAAAAATAGGAAGCGAAGGCCTCATCGCACAAACTGAAGCGGCCCAGGATCAACAGCGGGCCGAGGGCGAATTGTATGAAACGAATCTCGCGATCTACGGGGGCGGTACTTCAATGATTCTGACTGATCAGGAGCATATTCAAACAACACAGATATCGGGGCAACAAAACGCCCCGGGGCCAAGCGAATTTGGACCGCCGGAAACGATTACTTCGCCAAACCCCTACCCACTTGGCACGGACAATGAGCTTACTACTGCGGGTCCTCCAACAGTAGTTGCCAACGCGACAACCAACTACGGCAAGATTTATCGGAACACGCCGCTGGACGGCATCCGTTCGCTTTGGTTTTTTCGCACAACCAGACCATTCGATACCGCAAGCGGCTTCGATACACCAGATCGTTCAGTTTTCGATCTCAACAATATTGCGGTCTTCAAATTTCAAAATCTTCAGTTGGTTTCGAATCCAACGATTTCCATTCCCAATGGCATAACCACGCTAGGTCTCGTGGGAGTGGATGGAATTAGCGGTGGTTCGTCCGGCGGCACTCTGACCTTTGGGGGTTTAAATTCGGTGCTGCTGGCGACGGAGAAAGGCTCAATTATTCTGGGTGGCGGAATTTCCTTTCAGAACATTCCGAATCTCTTTTTCTATGCGCGCGGTGACAGCGTGGCGTTGAATCTGGCATCGCCAATCAGCGGATCAAACAATCTCCTGCTTAATTCAGAAGGCACCGTGCAGGTTAATGGCAATGTGATTGTGGACAACTTTAACGCATTTTCGAACGGCGATTTTCAGCCGGGCAGCGGAATCATTACTGCGCACGATGTGACGATTAACTCCGTCGGCGGGAACGTTACCTTCGACGCCAGTAAATTTGCCGACGTGGCGGGTGGTATTGTTAAGTTGAATGCAAAAGGCACGCTCACGTTCATACCTGTCGCCGGTCCGACCAGTCACACCTCGATCACCGGGCGCGCGGAAACCATCGATTTCGCTAGTTCGGAACCATTCACGTTCGATTTTAGCAATACCAGCGTTAGTTTCACGGCTGGATTAGGCGGTATTCAGGCGCCGAACATTAACTTTGTCGGCCCGAATCTCGCGCTCCTTTCCGACGGCGACATCAACCTTCTCGCATCGCATGCTCCGGTTTCCGGAACGAGGCGCCTTCTTTCCGGCAGCATTATTGCGGGCGGCTCGATTTCCGCTTCCGGCCCGATCGAGATCGCCGATCTGGAAGCTGGTCACAACATTAACGCTGGCAGCATCTATGCCGGGAATATCGAGGCCGGCGGAAGTATTACTGCAGTTGGAGGTTCGATTCTGTCAGGAGGCGACATTACTTCTACCACTGGTCTGCTTCGCCTCGATGGCAATGCCAGCGGCCGCACCGGCAAGATCACCGCCGGTGGAAATATTTTCGTCGGTGGCGGCATTCTCGTTCCCGTCAACTCGAGCGTAATGGCTGCAGGCAATATTTTTGCACCGGGCGCTATTGCCGGCGCGCTCACCGCCGGGGGCAATATCACGATCGATAATAGCTCCGGGTTATTCGGCGCCGGAGTGCTCGCCGATACCATTAACGCCGCGAGCATTTCTTTCATCAATACCTCAAGAGTCGCGCCGATTTACGGTGGCAATGGAAATAATGCATTTTCACCGCGCGACTTCAGTATGACGGTCGGTTCGATCGACAGCACCGGACCGGCCATTCCGGTCTTATTTGCCAATGGTCTTTTTAATGCGATTCCGGTCGCGCCCCGTTCGGCGCCGGGTAACGGCGGCAAAGTAACTCTCACCATTACTCTTGGCGGATTAAATGTTGCCTCCGATGGCGACTTTGCTTCGATCACGGCGAATGGCGGCAAATTTAATGCGAATGGCCCATTTACTCGTGGCAACGGCGGAACCGTCAATGTCACTGCCGCCGGTCCCATCGAGGTAAATGCTCCGATCGAGGCGACCAGCGGCTTTCTGCCATCGCCTTTCTCCCCGCACGGCAATGGCGGAACCGTAAACCTGACCTCGACCAACGATTCTGTCGCGGTCAGCTCGCGAATCGAAGTCTCTTCGGCCGACCCGGCCTCAGCCAACTCGAGGCGGCGTAGCGCCCGCGGTGGCAACATCGCGTTGAGGAGTGGTAAGCCCAGCGGCGTAGCAATTAACCTGTCCAATACTTCCGAACTCCTTTCGTTGCTCGATGCCGCTGTTCCAGGACCGGGCGGGAAAGTGACGATTTTGGCCACCGGCGCGAGCAGTGTCGCAAACATAAACGGAAAGATCGCGGCCGATCGCGGCACGATCGATATTCGTCACACGGGCGACAGCGGCCAGATTGTTCTCGGGGGCCCGGGCGCGAGCGACTCCATTGATGCGCATGGTGATGTCATCAAAGTGGCGGCGTTGGGAAACAGTGGCGTGCTTATCGTCGGCAATGGTTTGCTTTCGGCGGACACAACCTTGAAACTTTATTCACGGGGAAGTAACGGCACAGTGAACTTCGTCGCCGATGTGACGTTGGGCGGAGCGAGCACAAAGATTATTGCTGGAAATACTGTTAACATTTTCAATGGTGTGACGGTCATAATCGGTGGCACCAATCCGGCGAGTGTCTTTACCAATAATGCCAACTACAGCGGGTCTGGCGGGAATGGCACCCGCCTGGGTACCTTTGGCGGACGTGGTGCAAACAACCCGCTGCCGCTTAATCAAGCTCCGCCGCTGGATGGTCCTGGCGGTTAATTGATTCGGTAGGGCGAGACTCCATCGAGCTGCGGTGATCTTGCTTTAGTTCGAGGCCCGTTCGCGGCTCCGCGGAGCTTCGCCCTACCAAAAGACTCATCGCGCGGCACCTTGGTAGGGCGAGACTCTGTCGAGCCACGGTTCCTTCTTCGCTTGGAAATGTCGGTGGCGCTTTCACGCTTTCGCTTAGATTTTGAAACAACCCATGAAATCGATTTTCAACCGTTCGTTGTCGCGTGCAGGCTTGGTGCTGCTCTTTAGCTCGGGCGCGATTTTGCTGCTGACCGCTGCACAAGGAAAAGAGGGCCGCGTCACCCAGGTCGTTCAAGACGTTAAGGTGTTGGCCCCACACGTCGCTGCTCGTCCGGCGCACTTGAACGATAATGTCACGGATGGCAGCGCTGTCCACACTGGCGCTGATTCACGTGCGGAACTCAGTTTTGCTGATTTAACAATTACCCGCGTGGGCGCGAATAGTATTTTTTCTTTCGATCAAGATGGCCGGAACGTGAATCTCGAAAGCGGAGCCATCCTTTTGCGGGTGCCAAAGAATTCCGGTGGCGCGCGTATTCGTAGCAGTGCGCTTACCGTCGGCATAACGGGAACGACGGTGATGTTCGAGTCGCATCCGCGCAATTACAGCAAGCTCATCGTTCTCGAGGGAAGCAGTGAGGCTTGGTTAACGAAACATCCGGGAAAGAAAATTACCGTACATGCTGGCCAAATGCTCATCGTCAAACCCGGCGCGACGCATCTGCCTGACCCAGTCGATATAGATGAAAGTCTCGTTCTCCGCACCGCGAGTTTGATTACCGAATTTCCCCCGCTGCCCAGTCTCGATCTCA
>Ga0137378_10006313_pt1 | contig 10279 bp, 8 predicted proteins | sample SagtaG_21_FD_104813 | JGI IMG/M metagenome (GOLD analysis project Ga0137378, IMG submission 104813) | Vadose zone soil microbial communities from Sagehorn Ranch, Mendocino, California, USA - Sage2_L_60_16 metaG | ecosystem: Environmental > Terrestrial > Soil > Vadose zone | place: USA...
GAGAACCAGGGCTGGCGGCTGGTCACCACCCAGCTCAATCACGAGCGGGTGATGCTCGGCCCGGCCGGCCGGCTCGGCGCCCTCCATGACCGGGTGCGCGGCTGGGCCGAGACGACCCCCGGCCCCGCCGGGCGCCCGGTCGCCGAGGTGGCCGACGTGCGCCGGGCGCTCGCCGAGACCGGCGCTAGCCTGCGGATCAACGAGCTGCTTAACTGGCAGGTCGCGGCGGCAGACACGGTCGAGATCGCCGACGCGTCGGCGACGAAGGTGTTCTCCTCCGAGCGGGTCCAGCGGCTCGGCCAGCTGCTCGCCGATGTCGTCGGGCGGCACGGTGATCCGGCCGACGGTCCGACCGCCGAGCTGATGACCTGGCTGGACGTGCAGTGCAAGCGGAACCTGGTGCTGACGTTCGGCGGCGGCGTGAACGAGGTCCAGCGCGAGCTGATCGCGACCGCTGGCCTGCGGCTGCCGAGGGTGCCGCGTTGACGCAGGACGCGGCGGACCGGATCCGCGCCGAGGCGCAGCGGATCATGGCGCTCGGCGAGAGCAGCCCGCGAGTCGCCCGCGACCCGGTGAACCTGCCCATCATCGAGAACTGGGTCGAGGCGATGGGCGACGCCAACCCGGTCTACACCGACCCGGAGTATGCCGCCGCCTCCGTGCACGGCGGCCTGGTCGCACCGCCCGCGATGGCGCAGGTCTGGACGATGCCCGGGCTGCGCCGGGAGCGTGACGGCAGCGACCCGATGAGCCAGATCGTGTCGGTGCTCGAGGACGCCGGCTACACCTCGGTCGTCGCGACCAACTCCGACCACGTCTTCCACCGGTACCTGCGGCCCGGTGAGCGGCTGACGCTCAGGTTCAGCCTGATCGACCTGATCGGCCCGAAGCGTACGGCCCTCGGGGAAGGCTGGTTCTTCACGACTCGCCACACCTGGTACAGCGGTGACGAAGCGGTCGCGACAATGGACTTCAGGATCCTGAAGTTCCGCTCGCCCGCCGCGGCCAGCGGGCCCGCGTCGTCGCCCGAGACGGCCGAGGGGCCGGCCCCGCCGCCGGCCGCCCCGCCGCCGATCGCCCCGCGGCCGGCCACTCAGGCACCTGCCGCGCCGGCACCCGCCCCGCCGCCGGCCGGTTTCGTCATGCGGCCCGTGATCTCGCCCGACACGAAGTTCTTCTGGGACGGCATGTCCGCCGGCGAGCTGCGGATCCAGCACTGCGGCGGATGCGGCGCGCTGCGGCACCCGCCCGGCCCGGTCTGCCCCCAGTGCGGCTCAGACGATCCTGGGTACGTCCGGGCGGCTGGCACCGGCACGGTGTTCAGCTACGTCGTGCACCACCATCCGCCGGTCCCTGGCAAGCAGCTGCCGCTCGTCATCGCCCTCGTCGAGCTGGATGAGGGCGTGCGCCTGCTGGCCGAGATGCCAGGCGTCGCCGCTGACCAGGTCCGGATCGGCATGCCGGTGCAGATCCGGTACCTGCGGATCGACGACGAGCTGACCCTCCCGGCCTGGCGGCCAGCTGGGCCCGCCTCCGATCCTGGCGCGGGGCCGGATGAGCTGCCCGCGATGGTCGTCGACGTCAGCGCGACGTTCGTCGTCGCGAGCGCGCTGGCTACCCGCGACTTCACCCCGGTCCACCACGACAGAGACCTGGCCATCGCCAACGGCAGCAAGGACATCTTCGTCAACATCCTCACCGACACCGGGCTGGTCCAGCGTTTCGTGTCGCAGTGGGCCGGTCCGCAGGCCTTGCTGCGCGAGACGAAGATCAGGCTCGGCGTCCCCTGCTACGCCGGCGACACGCTGACCTTCTCCGGGCGGGTCGCCGAGCGCATCGCCCTCGCCGGCGCGGACAGGTACGAGATCACCGTCACCGGCCGGTGCAGCCTGGGGGACCACATCATCGCCACCGCGGTCGTCGACGTTCCGCGGAGCCAGTCATGACCTCAGATCCGCGGCCACCAGCGGCGGCGATCGTCGGGATCGGGGCGACCGAGTTCTCCAAGGACTCAGGGCGCAGCGAGCTCAGGCTCGCCGTCGAGGCGGTCCGAGCCGCGTTGCATGACGCCGGCCTGCGTCCGGCCGACGTGCGAGGGCTCGTTACCTTCACCATGGACAGCAACGCCGAGGTGGCGGTTGCCCGTGAGCTGGGGATCGGCGAGCTGACGTTCTTCAGCCAGATCGGGTACGGCGGCGGAGCCGCCTGCGCGACCGTGCACCAGGCCGCGATGGCCGTCGCGACCGGCTCGGCCGATGTCGTGGTGTGCTACCGGTCGCTGAACGAGCGGTCGGGCCGGCGGTTCGGCCAGGTCTCGGTCGGCGCGGTGGCGGCGCCGACCTCCTCGGGCATCGACAACGGGTGGCACTACCCGATGGGCCTGTCGACGCCCGCCGCCACGGTGGCGATGGCGGCCCGCCGGTACCAGCACGTCTACGGCGCGACCAGCGCTGACTTCGGCGTTGTCGCCGTCGCTGACCGGCGGCATGCCGCCGTCAACCCGCACGCCTGGTTTTACGGCAAGCCGATCACGCTGGCCGAGCACCAGGCCTCGCGGTGGATCGCCGAGCCGCTGCGGCTACTCGATTGCTGCCAGGAAAGCGATGGCGCGGTCGCGATCGTGGTGACCAGCCTGGCCCGGGCCCGCGACCTGCGGGCCGACCCGGCGGTCATCCTGGCCGCGGCCCAGGGGTGCGGCCCTGACCAGTTCACCATGACCAGCTACTACCGCGACGAGCTCACCGGGCTGCCGGAAATGGGCGTCGTCGCCCGGCAGCTCTGGCAGCAAGCGGAAATCGGCCCGGACGAGGTCAGGACCGCCGTTCTCTACGACCATTTCACGCCCTACGTGCTGATGCAGCTCGAGGAGCTCGGCTTCTGCCCGCGGGGCGACGCGCGGCACTTCATCGCCGGCGGCGCGATCGAGCTGGGCGGCAGGCTGCCGCTGAACACGCACGGCGGGCAGCTCGGCGAGGCCTACATCCACGGCATGAACGGGATCGCCGAGGCGGTCAGGCAGGTACGCGGCAGCTCGGTCAACCAGGTCCCGGGCGACGGTCCGGTGCTGGTAACCGCGGGCACCGGCGTTCCCACCAGCGGCCTGATCCTCGGACCGGCCTGAATATCTGGCTGCCTGACAACCATCGGGGCTGCCGGTTACGTCAGAGTGGGTGACGCACGGCGGAGGTGATCCATGCTCGCGGAAGACGAGGATGACTTCGCCGACATCCCCCCGCCGGGCCAGGAATTCCTCAGGCGGGGGCATCGGCCTGGCTGGCTCCGGACGCCATCGCCAGCGCCGCGATATAGCCGAACGTCATCGCCGGGCCGATCGTCGCGCCCGCGCCGGCGTAGCTGCGGCCCATCACGGCGGCGCTCGCGTTGCCCGCGGCGTACAGGCCAGGGATCGCGCTGCCGTCCTGGCGGAGCACGCGGGCCAGTTCGTCGGTCCGCAGCCCGCCCTTGGTGCCCAGGTCGCCGGGCACGATCTTGATCGCGTAGAAGGGCGGCTGGGCCAGCGGGGCCAGGTTCGGGTTCGGACGGCAGCGCGGGTCGCCGTAGTACCTGTCGTAGGCCGAGTCGCCGCGGCCGAAGTCCTCGTCCCGGCCGGCCCGAGCGAAGCCGTTGAACCGCTGCACCGTCTCGGCCAGGCCGTCGGCCGAGACTCCAATCTGGCGGGCTAGCTCGGGCAGAGTGTCGGCCCGGAACACTGCTTCGGCCGCGTACCAGCGGCGCGGCAGGTTCTTGCGCGGGGGCCGGCCGGCGAATACGTACTTGTTCCGGTACCGCTGGTCGAGGATCAGCCAGGCCGGGATGTGCGGCTTGTCGTCGGTGTGCCCGTCATACATGGCGTGCACGGCGTCGACGTAGGGTGCTGCCTCGTTGACGAATCGCTGGCCCGCCGCGTTGACCAGGATGCAGCCGGGCAGCGACCGCTCGGACAGGCAGAAGAACGGGCCGCCGGTCAGTGGGACCGACGGCCCCCACCAGGCATCGTCCATCAGGTCGAGAGCGCCCCCGGCCGCCTGGCCGGCGAGGATGCCGTCGCCGGTGTTGCCCGGCGAGCCCGTCGTCCAGTCCGCGCCGATCGGCTGGCGCTGGTACTCGGCTCGCATGGCGGCGTTCCGTTCGAAGCCGCCGGTCGCGAGCAGGACGCCACGGCGTGCCCTGATGACCGCCGGCTGGCCATCGCGGGTCACGTGCACTCCGGTGACCCGGTCGTTCTCGATGAGCAGGCCAGTGAGCGGGGTGTCGAGCCAGACCGGCACGTCGGCCGTGGCCAGCCCGGCACGCAGACCGGCCGCAAGCGCCTGCCCCAGGCTGATGGTGCGCTGGCGGAGCAGCTTGGTCTTGGCCGTCCGCCCCGCCACCTTGGCGGTGGTCCAGATCGCGCGCGGGTGGCTGACGCCCAGGCTCAGCCAGCGGTAGTCGGCCTGCGTGATTGCCACGCCGTCCGGCGCGGGCAGGTACGGCGGGTTCAGCCGGCCGAGCTCGGTGCCGAGCACCCGCCCGTCGAGCGGCACCGGCTCGATGGTTCGGCCGCTAGCCAGGCCGCCCGGCGCCTCGGGATAGTAGTCGGCGTAGTTCGGCACCCAGGCGAAGTCCACCGGGGTTGCCGCCCTGACCAGGTCGAGCATGGCCGGGCCGTGCTCGAGCAGCGCCCGCTGCCGCTCCGGCGCGACGCAGTCTCCGGCGACATGGGCGAGGTAGGTGCTGGCCCGCTCGGGCGAGTCCCTGACGCCCGCCCGGTTGAGCACGGCGTTGCCAGGAACCCACAGGCCGCCACCGGAGCGCGCCGTCGAGCCGCCGAAGTGCGCGGTCTTCTCGATCACCACGACACTCAGCCCCTGGCTCGCGGCGGTCAGCGCGGCCGTCATGCCCGCCGCCCCGCTGCCAGCTACCACGACGTCGAACTCCGGGTCCTCCGGTGCCATCGCGCCTCCCGGCACCATGGTAGAACACGTTTCAGTTTTGGCCGACAGACGAGCGCTGGCAGACGCGATGAGCAGGGCAGGGGTCAGCGCGACGGCGGCCAGGATGCGAGGCGAAAGGGTCCGCCGCGGCCGTGGCCGGGCGGGCCCTGCGCGGCGTGCCGGGTTACGGTTCGGGCAGGTGCGGACGGCGCGATCACGCGGTCGGCGGCGTCGGGGTGAAGTAGCCGACCAGCAGGTGAACCCGCACCGTTTCCTCGTCCTCGGCCTGCTCGCCGGTCCTTTCGCTGGCCGCGGCGACGTCGTCGATGATCTGCCGCAGCTGGTCACGGATGGCGGCGGCCAGGGAAACGGGGATCCGCCCGTCGGCTGAGCCGAGCAGTGGCTTCTGGTGTGGTTCCAGGCTGGGGACCGGGGGACCGGCCCGGCGCGTGGCGAAGTATTGCCTGCGGTACAGCTCGAGCGCCGCGGCCGCCATCGCCTCGGCCTCGGGGCTTGCCTTCTCCTGGTCGGTGAGGCTGTCGCCGACCAGGAAGTCAGCCTGGCTCGCCTGGTAGCGCTGCTCGATGATCCCCGAGACGACCCGGCTGGCGACGGCGCGGATAAGCCCGGCCGACTCCAGGTGCTTGATGTGCCGGTACAGCTTGGTCTGGGGCTCGCCGAGTTCAGCGGCAAGTTCCTTGACCGATCTGATCGGCAGTTCAGCGCCCGCATCGTAGGTCAGCGCGTACAGCAGGTTCAGCCGGAGCGGGTCGGCGAGCGCCTTGAGCATGTCGACGTTGGAGGCCGCGGGTGCCTTCACGCCGCCGACTGGCCGGGCACCGGATCTATCCACGGCTACATCTTGCCATCTGTTCACGAATATGCAAGCATTCACCTAAGCGTGAATGATGACGAAACAGTGAACGCCAGCGCAGACCGAAGGAGACGACGGCGATGATCCCCCGCCAGTTCGAAGAAATCGCCCGCCAGCGCACGCAGGAGGTGCGGTCGCAGGCTCGCCCGGTCAGCCGGCCGGCGAGCGGCCCCGCACGCGGGCGCCGTAACTTCGCCGCGATCAGGAACCACGCCGGCTGGAGCCTGGTGCAGATCGGCCTGCGGATCGCCGCGTCGCCCGGCCGGTAGGCTGACGCGGCCACCGAGCGGCCACCGAGCGGCCTGCCGCCCGGTCAGCTTGGCGGCGCGGTCCTGCAGCCGGTTGACGGTGGGGTCGTCGCAGTCATGCTCGCTGGTGTCCTGTCGTCGCCGGGCTGCCAGCAGTATCCGCCCTCGGAGGCACCCGGCCACGCTGCGGTACAGTCGAGCCGATCTGGCCGGCAACGGGGCCGCGCCGGGCAACCGGTCAGCGGGGAGCGAGCGGCCGATGAAGGCGCTGGTCAAGGTCCGGGCCGAGGCTGGGCTGTGGATGCAGGACGTGCCGGTGCCCGGTATCGGCCGGGACGACGTCCTGATCCGGGTGCTGCGCACCGGCGTCTGCGGCACTGACCTGCACATCTACTCCTGGGATGGCTGGGCGCAGGCCAACGTGCCCGTCCCGCTCGTGATCGGGCACGAGTTCGCTGGCGAGATCGTCGAGCTGGGGTCCGACGTCCGCGACCTCACCGTCGGCGACCTGGTCAGCGGCGAAGGCCATCTTGTCTGCGGCCGGTGCCGCAACTGCATGGCAGGCCGCCGGGTGCAGTGCGCGCACACCAAGGGCGTCGGCGTCAACCATCCCGGTGCCTTCGCCGAGTTCATCGCGCTTCCCGCGGCCAACATCTGGCGGCACCTGCCGGGGATCGATCTCGATGTCGCGTCGATCTTCGACCCGTTCGGCAACGCGGTCCACACCGTGCTGACCTTCCCCGTGCACGCCGAGGACGTCCTGATCACGGGCGCCGGTCCGATCGGCATCATGGCCGCGATCGTGGCCCGGCACGCGGGCGCCAGGTACATCGTGATCACCGACCGGTCGCCCTACCGGCTTGAGCTGGCCAGGAAGATCGGCGTCACCGTCGCCGCCGATACCAGCGAGCAGCCGCTGGCCAAAATCATGGCCGACCTGGGGATGCGCGAGGGCTTCGACGTCGGGATGGAAATGTCGGGCCAGCCTTCCGCCCTGCGGGAGATGCTGGCGTCGATGACGCACGGCGGCAAGGTGGCCATGCTCGGGCTCCCGGCCGGCGAGTTCCCGATCGACTGGGCGCATCTGGTCGTCAACATGATTACCGTCAAGGGCATCTACGGCCGCGAGATGTTCGAGACCTGGTACTGGATGTCGGTCCTGACCCAGTCAGGAGTCGATATCGGCCCGGTGATCACCCACCGCTTCGACGCCGCCGACTACGCTGCCGCATTCGAGACCGTGCGCGAAGGCAACTGCGGCAAGGTCGTGCTCAACTGGGCGGACCGCTAGCCAGCAATCAACCGACGGAGGCCGACGATGTTCTCCAGCGTCGCACCGCAGATCGCCGACGAGCTCGGACAGATCCGCGAGCAGGGCCTGTTCAAGAAAGAACGGATCATCGCCAGCCCGCAGCGGGCCAGCATCGTGGTCGCCGACGGGACGCGGGTGCTGAATCTGTGCGCCAACAACTATCTCGGGCTGGCCGACGACCCGCGCATCGTCGCGGCCGCGAAGGACGCACTCGACCAGCGGGGATTCGGCATGGCCAGCGTCCGGTTCATCTGCGGCACCCAGGACGTGCACCGGCAGCTTGAGCAGCGGATCAGCGGCTTCCTCGGCACCGCGGACACGATCTTGTACCCGTCGTGCTTCGACGCCAACGGAGGGCTGTTCGAGACCGTCCTCGGCGAGCGGGACGCCGTGATCAGCGACGAGCTGAACCACGCGTCGATCATCGACGGGATCAGGCTCTGCCGGGCCAGGCGGCTGCGGTACAAGAACAGGGACATGGCCGACCTGGAGGCCCAGCTCCAGGCGTCGGCCGATGCCAGGCGCCGGCTGATCGCGACCGATGGCGTGTTCTCGATGGACGGCTACCTGGCGCCGCTGCGCGAGATCTGCGACCTGGCCGAGCGGTATGACGCGATCGTGATGGTCGACGACTCGCACGCGGTCGGCTTCGTCGGCCCGACCGGCCGCGGCACCCCCGAGCTGCACGGCGTGACCGACCGGGTGGACATCGTCACCGGCACCCTGGGCAAGGCGCTCGGCGGGGCGAGCGGCGGCTTCACCAGCGGCCGCCAGGAGATCGTGGACCTGCTGCGGCAGCGCTCCCGGCCGTACCTGTTCTCCAACTCGGTGGCGCCGGCCGTTGTCGGAGCCTCGCTGAAGGTGCTCGACCTGCTCGACTCGGGCGACGACCTGCGGGCTACCCTGCGCGAGAACACGGCATTCTTCCGGGAGCGGATGACCGGGCTCGGCTTCGACGTGCTGCCCGGCGACCACCCCATCGTGCCGGTCATGATCGGCGACGCGGCCCGCGCGGCCAGGCTCGCCGACCGGCTGCTCGGCAAGGGCGTCTACGTGATCGGGTTCAGCTACCCGGTCGTGCCGGCCGGCAAGGCACGGATCAGGACCCAGGTGTCGGCCGCGCATACCAGGGACGACCTCGAGCTGGCCGCGACGGCCTTCGCGCAGGCCCGCGACGAGCTGGACTGAGCGGGTCGGTCGCGCCTGCGCCGTCGTTGTGGCGCGCTGGCCGCGCCGCCGCCGGCCCGGTGATCGCGTTGATCTTCACGAGGGTCACGTCACCGAGCATGCAAGGCCGGCCCGGCGGAAACCGGTTGCGGCCGCGGCCGCAGGCTCCGATGATGATCCGATGACCTGGACTGCGCCGAACGTATCCCGTACCGAACCGCCCGAGGTCGCCGGCGAGCGCGAGGCGCTGCAAGGCTGGCTCGACTACCACCGGGCGACCCTGCTCTTCAAGTGCCAGGGGCTGACCGGCGAGCAGCTCGCCAGGCGGGCCGTCGCGCCGTCGACGCTGTCGCTGCTCGGCCTGGTCCGGCACATGGCCGAGGTCGAGCGGTCGTGGTTCCGCACCCGCTTCTGCGGCCAGGCCGATCTCGGGCTGCTGTACTGCAGCGACGAGTACCCCGACGGCGACTTCGACCTCACCGACGCCGCGGCCGCCGAATCCGATCTGCGGACGTTCGTTACCGAGTGCGAGCTGGCCGACGCCGCGGTCAAGGGCCGGTCCCTCGACGACACCTTCACCTCACCGCGAGACGGCACGCCGATGGACCTCCGCTGGATCTACCTGCACATGATCGAGGAGTACGCACGGCACAACGGCCACGCCGACATCCTGCGCGAGCAGACCGACGGCGTGACCGGCGACTAGTCGTAGCTGACGCTGACCTCGGACGTGAGGGCGACGGACTGGCAGGCCAGGACGTAGCCCTCGGCGAGATCCTCGTCCTCAAGCACCTCGTTGTGCGCCATCTCGACCTCGCCGCTGACCAGCCGGCACGCGCACGCCCCGCAGATGCCCTCACGGCACGAGTACGAAGCGGCCAGCCCGGCGTCGATCATGACGTCGAGCATCCGCCGGCCGGCCGGCCAGTCCAGCCTGTGGACCTTGTCATCGAGCTCGACCTCGAGCGTGGCGGCCAGGCTGCTGTCCGGAGTCTCCGTCACCTCGAACGGGTTCTCGGCCAGCGACAAGAACCGCTCGACGTGCACCCGCTGGGCCGGAACGCCCAGGTCGCGCAGGGCCTGCCTGGCCACGGCCATGTACGGGTCGGGCCCGCAGACGTAGGCATCGAAGCTGGCGTACGGCCGGGCCAGCTCGCGCAGCGCGACCGGGTCCGGCGGCCCGGCGAGCACGTCGAGCCAGTGCAGCACGAGCAGCCGGTCCGGTGCGGCGGAGGCGAGTTCCCGCAGTCGCGAGCCGAAGATGACCGACCGCTCGTCGGCGTTGGCGTAGATCAGCACGATCTTTCCTTGCCCGGCGACCAGCGCCGAGGACAGGATCGACATGACCGGGGTGATCCCGCTCCCGCCGGCGAACATCATGAAGTCGGCGTCGAGGGAGCCTGGCGTGAAGGTTCCGGCGGGCGGCAGCAGGTCGAGCACGGTGCCGGCGGTCACCGTGTCGGCAATCCAGTTGGAGGCATAACCGGACAGCATCCGCTTGACCGTCACCGCAGGCCGGTCACCGGCAGCCGGTGAGCTGGACAGCGAGTAGCACCGGGCGACCGATCCGCCGCCGGGAAGCGGTACCCGGACGGTCAGGAACTGGCCGGGCCGGTAGCTGAAGACGTCGGCGAGGGCTGGCGGCACGTCGAGCACCAGGGAGCAGGCCTGGTCGGTCTCGCTGATCACCTCGGCCACCGGCACCTGGTAGAACGTGCGCACGGAGCTCACGGCTCCCATACCGCCCGCCCGCCGCGGCCCGGCC
>Ga0137378_10006321_pt1 | contig 10270 bp, 13 predicted proteins | sample SagtaG_21_FD_104813 | JGI IMG/M metagenome (GOLD analysis project Ga0137378, IMG submission 104813) | Vadose zone soil microbial communities from Sagehorn Ranch, Mendocino, California, USA - Sage2_L_60_16 metaG | ecosystem: Environmental > Terrestrial > Soil > Vadose zone | place: USA...
AAAAGATCGTGGAAGCGTTCCAGCATAATCGACGCTTTCCTCGGCTTTTTTACGATACTACATCACTGACGGCCTTTTCTGCTCTCTTTACTTGAGCTTATCTCGTTGCGCATCCCGTGGGAAAGTGGAGCCCAAGGCGATGCCGGTGCCATCGAAGTGTGCATATGCTGACTGTACAAGCAAGCAGGTACAATTGCATCAGCCCGTGAGCAAAGCGTTGCGCGACACGGTGTATCCGCAGATGGAAGTGCATCGCTACCGCTGTCTCAAATGTAGGCGCACCTTCCGAGTCTATCCGCCAGGGGTCACCCAAGCTCAGAGTTCGGAGCGGGTGAAAGGGCTGGCGGTGATGCTGTATCTGTTGGGAATCAGCTATGGGGCGGTGTCATTGGCTTTAGAGGGCTTGGGAGTCCCACTCTCCAAGACGCGCGTCTACGAGACGGTGCAAGCCGTAGCCGCACGTGTGCCAGGACTCAAGCGCGAGGAAGTCTTGGAGGCGAGTCAAGACCAAAGCCATGGGAGGAGATTTGACGAGTGTGAGATGTGCTGGGCAATGGCTGCATCTGGGTCTGACCGTCGATAGTCTCTCGGGATTGGCCTTAACCATCGATGAGGTGACGGCAGAGGATGCAGCGACCCTCAAAGCCTGGATCGAGCCCATTGCGCAGAGCGTAGGAGCTCAGGTGTTGGTGAGCGATGATGCTGATGGCTTCAAGCGGTCGCTGATGAACTGGGGCTGCTGCATCAGGTGTGCAAAAGCCACGTCAAGCGCAATACCGAGGCCCTCATTGAGGAGTTAGGCCCGTTAGTGGCCAAGGATAGCGATGGCTCCCTCAAAGCCATAGGCGTGGAGCCAGCCCAAGCTGTTGCCGACGTCGTGCGCTTAGGAGAACTGATCCTTAGCCGACAACCTGAGCAAGGTTCTCAATTGGAGGGAATGCATCGTCGCTATCTGCAAGCCTCTCCTCCCAAGAAAGGGGCGACAGCCAGCCTGGCCTATCGGCTGCGTCTCTTGTTGTTGGATCGCTGGAACTTGTGGAGCCGACTGACTCGCTATCGTAAGTGGCGTGGCCCCAAGGATGAGCAGTTGGATGGCACCAATAATGCGTGCGAACGGGCCATTGGCTGGTGGATCAAGGAACGCTATCGCACGATGCGCGGAGACATCGGTCCCAGCCAATGCGCTACGCGTCAGTCGCCTACTGGCGTGGTGCGGCAACTTCCTCAACCGTGGCGGGCCGACCTGGCAATGCTGCTTGGGTAAGCTGGCACCCGACAGGGAGAACACGCCGCTTTTCCTTCCTCTCTCTTCTTTACCATTTTCCGAACAGTCACTAATAGCGATTGTTCGCTTTTCCTGCTACACTTCTCTTGGTTAGCAGGAGGAGTTCTCACCGGTACAAGCTCAACAGACTTCTGGAACCGAGGTTGCTCACCGTTTTTGCAAAAAGGAGAAGAAACTATGCCACTCGATCCTCGCCTTCAGGCGTTTTTAGAACAAACAGGGCTCCTGATGAGGCCTGGGAGCGTTCCAAGGGAGCCAGAGGTGCTCCTGGCTGCAATGCGCGCTCATGATGAGAGTGCGAAATCGCTGGCGGCTCGCGCTAACGAACTGGCGCCTGTAGCGCATGTCGAAAACCAGGTAATTCCCGGCCCGGCAGGGGATATCCCCGTTCGGCTTTATACGCCGGAAGGCGCTGGTCCGTTCCCGATTCTGGTGTTCTTTCATGGAGGCGGCTGGGTCTCAGGTAATCTGGATACGCACGATATCGGGTGCCGACTCTTTTGTCGTGGAGCAAACTGCCTGGTACTGGCTGTGGACTATCGCTTACCCCCGGAATACAAATTTCCTATCGGGCTGGAAGATTGTTACGCCGCTACCTGCTGGATAGCCACCTCTGCTGCTCAATTCCTGGGCGATCCCACGAGGATCGCCGTTGGCGGAGATAGTGGCGGTGGCAATTTTGCAGCGGTGGTCGCGCTTATGTGTCGTGACCGGGGTGGTCCCTCCCTCCTGTTCCAGTTGCTGCTCGTTCCTGCGATGGACTTTCGGATCACGACCTCTTCCTGGAGGGATTATGATGGGTACATGGCAAGCAGGGAAGAGTTCCTCATCGCCAGAGATTTCTACTTATCCAACGAGGAGGAGCAATCGCACCCCTATGCTGCTCCATCGCTCGCTCCCGATCTGCACGGCTTGCCACCGGCGCTCGTCATCACGGCCGAATGTGATCCAATGCGAGATGGAGGAGAGACGTATGGGCAGCGGCTTCTTGAGGCTGGCGTTCCGGCGACCATCTCCCGCTATGATGGGATGGTTCATGGATTCCTGGGCATGAGAACGGTAGTGCCTACCCAGGCCGATCAAGCCCTCGCTGAAGCCATTGAAGCCTTACGTACTGCTTTCGCGACCGTAGATAGCCAGTGATAGACCGCTATACTCTGCTTTCCTGACCCAATTGTCCATTATACTGACACAGAAACTCGCCTGACATAGAGTGCTGCACATGTTTTTTTGAGAGCTGTTTCTCACCTGCTGTGTTTACTATTTGGGCGAGTTTCTGCATCAGAAGTGGCTCATTTAGGTTTTTGTCTCAGCGGGGTTCAGTAATCCATTTTTTTACAGGCTCTTAGAAAACGACGAGTTTTTCGAACGGATGTGCCAAGTAGCCAGCACAGCCTTGAAACGGCTGAACGTCTGCGCATGATATACTAAGGCACAGGATGAGCAAAGCGAAAGAAGAACAGGAGGTGAGACAATGAGTGAAGGATTCTTCTCGCGCGGGTTTCGCGGCCGCCGAAAGCCTAGCGACACGAGCGGCAGACTCCCGCCAGGACAATATCTGGAGCGCGGCTTTCCGGTGCTTTCGGCAGGGCCGACGCCGCATACGCAGCTCTCGGCCTGGGATTTCTCCATTGTCGGGGAAGTCGATCAGCCCAAACGCTGGAACTGGGATGAATTTCGCGCCCTCCCGCGCGAGACGGTGACCAAAGACATTCACTGCGTGACCAAATGGTCGAAGCTGGACACCCACTGGGAAGGCGTCTCCCTCGACACACTGCTCGCACAGGTCACGTATGACGCCAGCTACGTGATCGCCTTCAGCGATGGGGGCTATAGCACCAACCTGCCCCTGGAAGAGGTGCTCAATGGGCAAGCCTGGGTGGTCGACACCTACGAGGGACAGCCGCTCTCGCCTCAACATGGCGGTCCGGCACGGCTGCTGGTGCCCCACCTCTACTTCTGGAAGAGCGCTAAGTGGGTGCGGGGCCTGCGCCTGGTCGATCAGGATGAACCGGGCTTCTGGGAGTCGCTGGGCTACAACAATCACGGAGATCCATGGAAAGAAGAACGCTATTGGGGCGACTAAGTCGGACCGACAGGAGAAGCATGATGGAGAAAAAGCTAGATGGTAACGCCGCCGAGGGTATGCTGCAAGTGACCTTCCCCTTTGACATGACGCTCGTCGAGGCCACCTGTGCGGGTTGCGGCGCCACCAATGCCATTGGTGGGACTACCGCCTACATGCATGGGATGGGGACAGTCGTACGCTGCCAGTCCTGCGACACGGTGCTCATCCGCATGGCGCAGGTCAAGGGACGCTACTTCCTGGATTTGCGGGGCATACGCGTCCTCGAGATAGGTGCCGAGTCCTAGTCGGTCTTCTTGGTCTCTGCCTATCACTTCGTTCACGGGAGGACTTGTTGTGGCTCCTTCGTACATCCGTTCGGAAAAACGGCATGTGAAAAGCGTCATGATCATCGCCAAACAGGCTCAAAAGGCTGATTTTTTGAACGGATGACCAAAGTAGCCAGCAAACGGATAGAGAGCGCTGGTGATTACCTCCACGTCTGAGAAGCCTCTTATGAGGAGCATGGTGCATGTCCAGATGGACGAATATAGTCCTGTGCAAAGCACACTGTGACTTGAACTCGCTCCAACGGCCTCAAGATGAACCTAATTACCAGCGCTCTCCCCCTTCTATCCCTCTCGCCTTCTTCTCTCATATAACGATCTCGACCGTATCTCCATCTTGAACACGCTGATCGCGTCCAACTTGTTGGCCATCGAAGCGAGCCGAGGGGCCCCAGATGCGAGCGCCGCGACAAGCTGCGCCCAGCTCTTTGTGTACTTTCGTGGCGACATCGGTCACTGTTGCTCTTGGCTGCATGGCCAGCGGTTCCTCGTCCACCTCTTTGTTGTGCCGCAGGTAGACGCGGATCAAACCCGTGAGCTTCCACACGGCTTCTTTGAATGCGTCCAGGCTCTCGTCGTCGATGATGGAGACGCCGACGACGGGGAGATCAGGTATCGCGGCTTGCAGCGCTGCGAGGTCCCCTTCGTTGGCCTCATCCATTTTGGTGGCAGCGAGCATTGATGGCAGATCAATCCCTGCGAGCGCTACTTCGTTTCGTACGTCTTGCAGCGCATTAGCAGGTGCGTGAACATCCTGGCAGTACACAATGGCGTCAGCACCGCGCAAGACGCCCAGGAGGGAGCGGCCTCCGCCACGATCCTCATTGGCACCCGCAATGAGCCCTGGAATCTCGACGAGCTGGACGAGTACGCCGCCGATGCGTGTCAGGGTGGCGACTGGGCGCAGGGTGGTGAAGGGGTAGTCGCCGATTTTGATCTGGATGTGTGAGAGGGCATCCAGCAGTGACGACTTGCCGACGTTGGGCGCGCCGACGAGTGCGATCTGGGCCACGCCTTCCCGACGGACGGCGATGGAGTCTCGGTGGATGGCATGCGAGCGCTTATGGGTCTCTTCGATTTGCTCAAGGACCCATTGACGGATATCGGCATAGGGGCCGTTGCGATAGCCAGGGAGTTCCTGGAGAATGGCGCGCAGTTCGCACACGCGTTCCGAGCCTTCTTTGCCGATGAGGCGGCGTTTAATCAATTGCATGTGGGTTCGATGGGGCATAGGCATACCAAAAACACTCCTTGATGATGTAGAGAGACAGAGCAGGAGGGTACGCCAACCGAGTGGCCCAGGAGGTGAGGGCACGCTGAAAGATGCCCTATCCCTGGCCGAGGAAAAGTGCGTCCGTCCCGCTGCTTACACACGACGCGAGAAACGGTAAGCAGCGGATTAGCCGTTTTTCTTAGAAACTGTGAGGCGCCAGGCGCTGATGCGAGTGATACCCATAAGGGTGCCTTCCTACGTACAAGAGGAGCGAGGCTGCAACACTACCAAATCCGGTGAATCGCTCTCAAAACGAGACGCATACGATTTTTTCGAAGACCGATTGCACACCAATCTCCTTGAATGAGCGTAATGTGCGCGGATTTGATGGACTTGCCTGTTTCTGCTCTCTAAGTATACCACAGAAGCCCCGGTATACGGTAGGGTATTTGCCGAGTCAATAAACTACAGCGCGTCAGGACCGCGCAGGAGGCGAGGCACGAGCCATCAATGTGATGCTCATCAGAGATGCTCTCATCAAACCAATCATGAAGCTTTTATCCCCAGTCGGTCCTAATAGCTGCTACGAACAAACCTCCCACAAAAAGGACAGGGTAGCGGCGCCCCTCCCGGCGAAGCGTTTTCGCACACTACCCACAGCACCGGCAGGATGCTGTCGCGGCTCTTCATGAGAGCATTCAGTTGGTCACGAGCCGTGTCAAATTAGTCCTGAGACAGAATGATCGCACTCTACGGCCCCAGTCCCACATTGCCGCTGAACTGCATACCATCCTGGGGTGGTCCATCTGCATCCATTCCATGACTAAACCAGTTTCCGAAACAGACATCCTGGCTCATTCTCACATTTGGGGAACAGATGAGCTTCTGCAAAAACTTCCACATGGAGTTTTTGCTCCAGAAGTCACTTCAAGCTGAGAAGAAATAACTCTACAATTCCAAAATCACCTGTGCTGGCTACGTGGGTCTTGCGTTCAACAATCCGAGCTTGTCGGCGCAATGATGTCTCTCAGCGATCCAACTGCTCTGTGATCGGTGATGCTGGTTCCTTGTCCCCTGCATGGGCTGAGTTGCATCTTGCTCTTGAAGGGACCACTTCATTCCGGAACCCAGAAAGGGTTCGCCAGACAAGATGGGCCTCAAGAAGAGTCTCCTGGCTTGAAGAGGAGTGGGGGACTCTCACCTTCGAGGCACAACTTCCTTCCACAGGCCAGGACGACTTCCTTGCGCGTCTGCATGTGCAGGCAGAGAGCCTTGGCACCCGGCACGATCGGTCCGGCTTCCCACCTGGTTCTCGTTCTTTTCCGGCCCGGTTGCCGTCCCCAGAGCAGGGGCTTGCCGTGCGCGTTGCGCCTGCATCTGCCAGGCTCGTCCTGTGCCGCCTGCATGTGCAGGGACACGACGGACTCGCCGCGTTGTGTCCCTGCACATCCAGGCGGCACAAAGGCAAGAGGCAAGGAAAGCAGGCAGGACAGCCTCCCGCCGCCTGCTTCAAGGAGGACCTGCTGCAAGAGGAGACCGTTAGAGCGTTGAAAGGAGTTGCCAGGCAGCCTTCCGCTCCTGGGAGCCAACCAACGCTTGGGATGACAAGCACTTGGCTTGCGGAACTGGGCAAAGAGAGGTGACGGCACCACGGCGGCAGCCTGAGCAGGGGAGCAGTCGCTGCCCTGCATAGAGACAAGCAAGAGAGCCTGCTGCTCCCAGGGACGCCGACCCGCTTGCCTGTCGGTACGCATCTTGCTCTCCAGGCGGCTTCGCATGAAGAAGAAGGCGACGGATCGTTTCATGGGAGACCCCATACTCCTGTGCAACCCGACGAAGTGGTTCGTTGGTCTCCACCACCCGATGAAGGACCATCGGCCAGTGGGAAGGGGGAAGGCCCTATGCCGGGCGTTTTGGCCCTGGCCGCCGTTTGCCACCCATCGCAGGAGGACTGGCTTCAGGGGTTTCATCTTGAGCCAGCAAGTCTTGCACCTTGAGATACAGCTTGCCAGCAGGGACAAGGAAGAGGGAACAAATTGGTGACAGAGGAGCCGAAACTCGTCGGTTCCGGTCGGTTCCGCGAGCGTTCCCAGGATTCCTCTTGAGTCCTGGGACCATCTTATTCGTCGTCCTTTTCGCTCAAGGAGGAGCCTGGCCTCGGCTCCTCTTCCGACAGCAATGATCTCAGCGCACTCATGAGTCAAACAGACCCCCTCTCTCATCAGGACAACACTTTCTCTGCAAGTCAAAGCGATGGGGGCTTGATGCACACTCGACCCGGCTGAGGTGACGTGAGGAGCGCACGGCCTGTTACAAGTCAAGAGTTTTGGCCCTCCCCCACAGGGCAATCGCATCTCAAAAGTGAGAGAATAGAGGGAAGTTAATCGATGAAAAGAGGAGAGGAAGAAGATGGAAGGGATCAGCCTCCACGAGCATTTTGCGAGCCTACAAGACCCCCGAGTGGAACGAACCAAACGCCATCAATTAGTAGCGATCATCACCATCGCCTTCTGTGCCATCATTTGTGGAGCCGACACCTGGGTGGATGTCGAGGAGTTCGGGCACGCCAAACGAGGCTGGTTGGAGACGTTTCTGGACTTACTGAGTGCGCATCCCCTCGCACGATCCCTTTGGGCGCGTCTTCGCCCGTCTGGACCCGGAACAGGGGCACCGCCTGTTTTCTCTCGGGGGTGCAGGCCATCAACAGCGTCTTGCCCGCGAAGCCTCTCGCCATTGATGGGAAAACGGCCCGCCGCTCCCATGATCGTGGCGTGGGCAAGGCCGCCATCCAGATGGTGAGTGCGTGGGCCACCCAGACCCATCTGGTGCTGGCCCAACGCCATGGGAAGCGAGCATTCCCATGAACAGACAGCGCTGCCCATCCTCTTGAAGCAACTGGAGCTGGCCGGCTGCATCGTGAGCATTGATGCCATGGGCTGCCTGCCCAAGATCGCCAGGCAGATCAAAGAGCAGGAGGGCGAGGATGTGCTGGCGCTCAAAGACAAAGAGGCGCACGATGGATCAGGATGTGGTCGATCTGTTTGCTGATGCCCAGACAACTGGCTTTGCGCAGTGGGTGCATGAGACCTATCACAGCGTGGACAAGGCACATGGACGGCTGGAATACCGCCACTCGTGGGCCATTGCTGATCCGACCTGCATCGCCTCTCTCAATGCCAAAGAGAAGTGGACGGGACTTCAGAGTGTGGGCATGGTCGAAGCAGAACGGCGCGTGGGCCAGCAGGTGTCTAAAGAACGGCGCTATTCCCTCCTGAGCCTGCCGGGGGATGCGCGAGCCTTTGGGGCCGCTGTGCACAGCCATTGGCAAGTCGAAAATGGCCTCCACTGGGTGCTTGACATTGCCTTTCAAGAAGATGCCAGTCGCCTGCGCAAGGACCACAGCCAACAGAACTTTGTGGTCTTACGGCACCTGGCACTCAATCTGCTCAAGCAGGAGCAGACGGCCAAATGTGGCATCAAAGCCAGGCGAAACATCCGCGGGCTGGAGTGAAGACTATCTTCGCCAAGTCCTCGCCGCTTCACTTTTAGTTGCGATTGCCCTGGCATGTAGAGGGATTTGGCAATCCTGCCTATCTCCCCAATGGCTCTAGCCAAAGTGGAGGGATGGCCATCATTTTGCAGAATCCGCATGAGTTCCAGGGGTTCCACCACTCCCAGTCTCAGCGATCCGACAATGCGCGACATATCATCCCAATTCGCGGTGATCAGATCCCTGTCAATCCGGTGACAGGCGAACCGCCCATGTCGAGCGGTGGAATAACACCCTACGAAAGCCGCTGGCCCGTTTTGTGCGCCTGACGTTCTCCTTTTCCAAGTCGATGCTGATGCATGAGGCGTGCTTGCTCCTCTTCCTCCATCGCTCCACTACCGAGCGGGCCATCCTGCTCAAGTGAGCCACTACCATCCATCCCAATGAAAGCAGATTCTTCCTGCTGTTCCTTCTCGCATCGACCTGATCAATGGCAGCGAGAGAAGGCATCATCACAAATCACCCCTTGTGGCATCTGGAAAGACGCTGCCTCCGTGCGGCTGCCCAAGTGGAGCACCACCATCGGTGTGGAGGATCGAGGACTTGGCACTCCTCTTCTTGGCCTCGCACCCGCTCAGCTCGCCAACGTTGCGCTCGTGTTGCCAGATCACTGCTCCCAGGCTCGCTCGTCCAGGTCATGGGAACCTGTGGCTCAGCGAGCAGATGCCGCCGAGCACTCCCAGCACCACCATGCCAAGCCGGGACATATCCAGCAGGAGACAGCGACTCTTGACAAAGACCGGCACGATCGTGTAGCATGGCTGCGTGGGCACAAACGAGAACAAAACAGTGGAAGGACAGGGAAACGGCTATGTCCTTCCCATGCCCACGAAGGAGGAACACAGACAGATGGCAACAGAACACATGGTAGGCAAAGGCGAGCTGGTCCACCAGATCGCTGCTCGCTCGGGTCTGAGCCTGAAGGACGCCGAGAAGGCGCTGGATGCCTTTACCGAGGTCGTGCCTGAGAATCTGGCACAAGGCCGGGAGGTGCGCCTCATTGGCTTTGGCTCCTGGAGTCTGCGCGAGATTGGCGCGCGCAAAGTCAAGTCGATCCGCACGGGCAAGGACGTGTCCCTGCCCGCCCACAAGCGCGTCGGCTTCTCGGTGGGCACGACCCTCTCTCAAGCCGCGGAAGCTCCCAAGGGGAAAAGCAAGACCGCAGCCAAGAAACGCTAAGGCTGCACAAGCCTGGACTAGGCTCCCTTCCTCCTACCAGTTGGCAGCAGGAAGGGAGCCTCCCACAGCAGCAACGCATTGACGCCGCCGTGTATGACTTTCTGAATGGATGACAGACTTCATGACGTGGTTCTCCATGGGTACTGCCTCTCTTGGTGGTGGATAATTCGGACTCCTGTACTGGCTACTTAGGATATCCGTTCGAAAATCGGTAGCTTGAAGGAACAGCATCAGATATTTCGATGGAAGATGACAGAGTCTTTGGAGGGGGAGAAGCTGCGAGGCGAACGCTTGCGCTCTCTGGCACACATTCTTGAAGCCTGAGATACAGGTTGCCCGACGGGGAAAGGAAGAGGGAATAAATTGGTGACTGAGGACTCGAAACCCGTCGGTTCCGGTCGGTTCCGCGAGCGTTCCCAGGATTCCTCTTGGGTCCTGGGAACATCTTTTCCCACGGGATGCGCAACGAGGTCGCGCATCCCGTGGGAAAAACCAAGTTATTCGACGATTGTCAAGAGAGGGGGTGTTGCAGGGTGTATGAAAAAGTTGTAGGTAGTCAAGCCACAAGAAGAGAGTGCTGCTCACAGAACGCATCGTAGGTGTCATTAAGTACAGCGGTGCGTACGGCCAG
>Ga0137378_10006324_pt1 | contig 10268 bp, 7 predicted proteins | sample SagtaG_21_FD_104813 | JGI IMG/M metagenome (GOLD analysis project Ga0137378, IMG submission 104813) | Vadose zone soil microbial communities from Sagehorn Ranch, Mendocino, California, USA - Sage2_L_60_16 metaG | ecosystem: Environmental > Terrestrial > Soil > Vadose zone | place: USA...
GCGCAGCAGGTAGAGATAGAGGACTCTGCTTTCCAGAGCCAGCAATACATGCAAGACATCCTGGCAGTCGAAAGCGATTTGATCGATGAATATGTTCGTGGCGAGATTACCCTCAACAACCGCGAACAATTCGAAAGACACTTTCTGGCTGCACCCGAAAGACGCCGCAAAGTCGAATTCGCCAGGGCGTTGGCGACGGTCACTTCTGCAGTTGAACCCGAGACGGTGCAGAATGTGAGGACGTTCGAGCTGCCGAAGAGCAAGAACAACTTGTGGACCTTTCTCTGGGGTCTCCGCCCCGTGTCTGCCCTTTCATTGGCAGCCGCGGCATTGGTAGTGGTCGTCGGTGCCGCCTGGCTGATAACGTCGGGTTTGCGGGTGCGCTCACAATTGAATCAACTACGCGCTGTTCAACAGTCGCAAGATGCCCAGCAGCGACAACTGGACCAACAGCTCGCTGGGGAGCGCGCGCGCACCGAAGATCTCACTGCGCAGCTCGAGCGGGAACGAAGGGCCGAGGCGGAACGAGCTCAGCGTGTAGCAGAGAGGTCGACCAAGCCTGGTAATCCTGACATGATTGCATCCCTCATCCTGATCCCCGGGCTGGCGCGCGGCAGCAACGCGGAGGCGAGAGTGACGATATCGCCGTCGGTGCGGAGCGTGCAGCTGAGGGTCGGCGTTGAGCCACACGATGACTATTCGAGTTTTCGCGTGGAGTTACTCACCCAGAAGGGGCAGAAGATCTGGTCCCAGGACAACCTGTCAATACACACGACCCGCGCTGGACGCGCGATCCTCTTGAATCTGCCGGCTAAAATTCTGGATGCGGGACGTTATGAACTTTCCTTGAAGGGAACTAACGGCTCGGGAGGCTCGGAAGATGTCGGTTACTATTACTTCGACGTGGTCAGAAAATAGTCGGGAGTGCCCAAGAGTCAATCAAACTGATAACGCAATGTTCAGCCCGGCACGCGGACGACCCGGTTCGTCGCCGCAGGCCGGGCCAGAGAAGTTCAAGACGTCGAGATGGCGCATTTTTGGAAAGGAATAACTGTCGTGTTTACCATTCTGCTGCTGGTTTTTCTGGCAACCGGTGTCGAGCCCCAGTCTTGTAACCCCGCCGTTGTCAGTTACGTTGTGCGCGATGAAAAGGGAACTGTCCTGAATGAGACGGAATTGCAAACCCTTTACGCACAACTACCAAAGAAGATCGGAGACGCCGGGCTTGAGGCCGGCCAGGTCTCTGTGGCAGAGAATGGTCAAAACTTTTATTGGCCGGAATCTGTGGATTGGTCAAAGGGCAGGAAGGAGCCAGCCCTGGAGTTCGCAAACGCCGCCACGTGTACGATGCAGCTCTCGGAAGTAACCCTGATCTACCATGACCGAAGGATGCATTTGATCTTCAACATCGAGATCGACCGAACCCAGCCGAATCGCCGGCCAGTCGTTGATTCCTTGCCGTTCCAGGAAGGTAAATTCGTGCTGGACTTGAAAAACTGGTCAGGCGAGCCGGAGAAAATAATCCCGGCGAGCCACTGGAAGAAAGTCGCAGGAACGCCTTAAAGACCAACCGTCCATGCTCGCGCTAACAAACTAATCATGCTGCGCCAATTAGTTGCGCTCCGCCGATAACGGCAGACCTGGCTCGTAAGCCCTGGCGATCCAGCCAGGTCTGATAGCAAATCGCTTCCTCGTCAGCTCATGCCTCGGTCAGATTCCGAATAGCGCGCGCGGCTGCGTTCGTGTGCTTCCGGCTCACGCATCAATTTGCCGTGAGGGTCTCGGTTCGATCTCAAAACGAGTTTTGAGGTGATGGTTTCCGCTTCCTCGCCACTCTGTAATGGAAACAGATTCCAGGAAGAGGAACCGACAATGGAAATCAAACTGACAGAGGTGGATCCAATGGCCTTTCGTCAATCACGCCTTTTAGATCTTTTCGGAAGATTTCGGGCCATTTTTAAAGACATTTCGGGATGCCTTCGTTGAAGATGCGCACCGTTTCGAGCAAGACCGTTTGAGCCAGAACGCGGGATGTCAGCACGCGGATGATAACAGAACAAACGCACCGAAGGGAACGCTGCCGACGACCAGAACACAAATCACGAACTTGACTGAATCACAAAGGAGAGACGATGCACTTAGTTTACGCTACTGGCCAACCCGGACAATTCGACTTTGACATAGCCCAAACACGCGAGCGAGTGCCGAGGGGCGCGCGCGTTTTCGCCACCTGCTCTGGAAAGTCAGTGGCTGAAACCCTGGACGAGCACACCTTTCAGGCAATGACCGACGGCGAGTTCTACGCGTTGCAGGCCTTGATTCGCCAGGCGTGCGAGCGGGAGGCCCGGCGCGAGCGAGTGAGGAAAAGCGCGCTCGACAGAATTCTGCGCCGGCTGTTTGCGCGGTAAACCTCAAATCCAACTTGACAACTTAAGAGGCGAAAATCCGAAGGAGGAATTGTAAAGAAGAGAATCGAGAATCCTAAGTCAACCGGAAGGGCCATCGACAATGACGTGTTATCGCGAGTTGGGAAAATTATGGGATTGGTTGTCCAAGGCGTGCCGTCCCCACGCTCGCGAGCGATCGGCGCTTGTCGCGATACAGATGCTTGGCGTCGAGATCTTCCGCGCTCGACGCATAACCTCACCCTGCAGCCGAGCGGCTGGGTGGGAAGGAGCAGCAACCATGTTCCCTCAGTTGCGGTTCACTCTCACGTTTTCCCTCCTGCTGACCTCGATATGTGCCTCGCTTTCCCCAGCTCAAACGCCCGCCAAAGGCCCACTTGAGACCATTGCCATCCGGGTGAGCGAGGGTACGGATCTCGGCTTCGACCTTTCTTCGGACGGGCGGTTCATCGTGTTCGATCTGTTGGGGCAGCTTTGGCTGGTTCCGGCGCAAGGTGGTAAATCCCGCCCGATCACTGACGCGGTGCGCGATACGGCGGAAGACCTGGATCCCTCCTTCGCGCCGGATGGCCGCCGCGTGATGTTTCGCGGTGAGCGGAATGGGCGCACGGGCTTATGGTTGCTGAGTCTCGATTCCGGTGGCCCCCGTCAGCTGACCCAGCTTTCCGATCCCGAGGGGTACGACGGGAATGCCGCATGGTCGCCGGATGGTCGTGTCATCGCTTTCGAACACGCCGTGCCGCCGGATTCAGCCAGTCGCAAGTGGCGCACTGCGATCATGTTGCTCGACGTTGCCTCCCGAACAATGCGCGAGATTTCGATCACGGGTATCCAGGATGGATATTTGCGCGATCCGGTTTGGGTCCAAGGTGGTGGAGCGATCGCATTCATTGCGAGCAAAGCGCCAAACGCACGTGACGGTCGAATCTGGATCGTCCCTGCCGCTGGTGGCCAGGCGAGTCCCGTCACGAAAGAGTCCGTGCAGGCGCGGGCTCCCACTTTTACCGCGGACGGCCGGCGCATGGCGTATTTTGCCCCCGACTCGACCGGCCGGATGCAGGTTTGGGTGCAGGAGATCGCCGCCGCCGCCGCCGGCTCCCCAATCCGAGTGACGAACCATGTCGACGTTACGACCACGCGGATCCGATGGGTCCCTGACGGCAGTGCGTTGTTGTATTCAGCCGACGGTCGCTTGTGGAAGGTCGCCGCGTCCGGCGGCCAACCCAGGGAAATTCCTTTCACCGCTGAGCTCTCACTTAGCCGTCCGCGGCGCGCGCTTCCGCCTGCACGGTTTCCTGAACCCGGTCACCAGGAGCCTGCGAGGGGTTTCATGGGACTGGCCCTCTCGCCAGACGGACACCAAATTGGAGTGCTCGCGCTTGGTAAGCTGTGGCTCATACCGGTGGGCGGGACTCCACGCGCGGTTGCGGACGTTCCGTTTGAAGCGACTTCACTCGCGTGGTCTCCGGATGGCGCCGAAGTCGCCTGGTCCGCTGGGGTGGCGGACCATCAGGACCTGTTCGCGACCGATCTGATGACAGGCACTACTCGACGGGTCACGGCGTTGCCCGGTCGCGAGGCATATCCTGCTTATTCTCCTGATGGCCGCTATCTCGCGTTCGTGCATCTGCAGGAGGACGGAGTCTTGCGCGTGGTGGACGCTCGTGCCAACAACGTGGCGGAAATAGGACAAACCCGGGACTTGGGATCGATCGGTTTGAACTGGACCAGCACGCCGCAATGGAGTCCCGAATCAGACGGACTGCTGGTGTGCGGCGGGCAAGATCCGCAGTCCGCTCCGGCGAGCTTTGTGCCGCTAACTGGCCAGCGGCAAGCGGTGACCCGCTTCCCCAATGCGCCAATCTTTCTGCACTGGACACCGCAGCACACGATCGTGTTCGTCCGCCACGACCGCCTCTGGCAGGCACCTTTCGATCATACCGGGATGCTGTCCGAACCGCAGCCGATCGGAAATGACGCAGCGCTTTATGCCTCGTCGTCGCACGACGGTACTCTGCTCTTCGTCTCCGACGGAGGACTGCGGTTGCGCTCGCCCGATGGCCGGGAACAGAGACTCGGATGGCCGATCTCCTACACGCCGCCTATGGCGGAACCGACACTGATCCGGAACGTTCGGATCGTCGATGGAACCGGCGGACCGATGACGGCTCCCCGCGACATTTTGATTGAGCGAGGACGGATCGCCCGGATCGCTCCCGCAGGCAGCATTTCCCCCGGTAGTGCTCATGTGCTTGACGCTGCCGGGCGCGTCGTCATACCCGGCCTCATGGATCTCCACGCACATACGTATCGGCCGGACCTGCTTCCCGGTTTCCTCTATTTCGGCGTCACCACGATACGCGATCAAGGATCCTCGATGGCTCCCCTGGTCGCGTATGCGAATGCCATAGCAGCGGGAGCGCTTCCAGGCCCGCGGGTCGGCTACGGCGGCTTTCAGTTTTACAGTGATTGGCCCTTCGATGAGGAGCAGGGGCGCGGGATCGAGCCTGAGGCGGATCCAGAGCACATCGGGCGCGCCGTGGACCTGGCCGAGGCCTTCGGTGCGCAGCACATCAAGACCCGGACGTTCCGGCGCTGGGACATCAACGCGCGGATGATCACCGAAGCCCATCGCCGGGGCATGCGAGCGACCGGACACTGCGCGCACCTTTTGCCCCTGGTTGCAGCCGGCATGGACGCGAAGGAGCATATCGGTCTCTGCGAACCGCGCGGCAACACCTATATGTACGACGATCTGATCCAGCTCTTCCGAGTTGCCGAAATCGGCGTAGTACCCACGATCTCCTATTTTGATTTGGCAGTTCGACTCAACGAACGGCCGGCGCTCCTCGATGAGGATGGGGAACTCGCTCCGTTCCTACCGGCGCGGGAAAACTTCGACTGGATGTTCAAGCTGACCGCCGCGCAACGGCAGCATTGGATCCAGGGCGCTCAGCAATCACGTGAAGCGGCGGCCAAGCTATGGCGCGCCGGGGTGACCATCGGCACCGGAACCGACATCTGGCAAATTCCAATCGGTGTGCACATGGAGCTGGAGCAGTTGGTCGCGGCGGGATTAACGCCGGCGCAGGCGATCCATGCTGGCACGGGCGGCGCCGCGCGCATACTCGGCGCGGATAAGGATCTCGGCACTATCGAAGTGGGTAAGTGGGCCGATCTCGTCCTCCTTGACGCCGATCCGCTCGCGGATATTCGTAACACGCGCCGGATCTGGCAGGTGGTGCACTACGGCCACCTGGTTGATCGACCGGCGATACTCAAGGCGGTCAGACCACGATAGCCAGCCAAGAACCAATAGACATAAGCAAGGCCGAACGCGAGATGGAGCGCTATGAACATTTCTACATAGTGCACTCGATCGGCGACGCGATAGAGGAGCGGATGACTCTCGATGTCTCTTAGCATTATCAACGTGCCGATCTTTTGACCGCAGAGTTAAAGCAGGCGCGGGAGAGCTTAAACTCCCGAGGCTTAACCAGACCTCCGCATTGCAGACAAAACATTTAAGTTGTTACAAATGACTTGGGTTGCGGAGCGTCGTGTTTCACTCGTTTACCCTTCGTTCCCGTTTTCTACGGTTTACTAACATCCCGTGCAGTTTTTTCCGGCCACATATTGGCCCACTCAAAGTGGGTCTGTAGGAGTTGCGATTGTAAATGTTTGAAGGATTGATTCTATTGGTGGAGCAGAGGGGGATCGAACCCCTGGCCTCCGCATTGCGAACGCCCAGCGTGGGCCACTGCATTGCTTATCATGCAATGTCAGGGAATTGAAGAAACGGAAGCTCGCAGAAGAATCAAAAGACGGAGTTTCAATTCCCATGCATAGGAATGTTCGTACATCATACTCATTCTTCTGTCACAGATTCTTCGAAGCAACGGAAGGAGGGCTGGGTTCGAACTCCTTCCTGCCACAGATGTTCCGCAACTCGTAGGCGCACTGTCAGAGCTGCTTGCTAAGCCAACAATGCCGTCCGCTGAACATGTTATTTCGTTAGACATGCACACAGTGGGAGTGGACGTTAGCTCTGTACCGATTGACGAGATTTTGTCGTTTCGAGCGGAGAATCAGGAAACATACCGCTGCTTGAATGTAAGGCATTCCCGCATTTTACGGAAACTTAATGTCTAGAGGACGGAAATATCTTGAGGAAGAAAAAGGCTTTCCGGTAGCCCTTCCATTCAACATTTTCATGAGATTCTGGCCGCAGAGAGGTCATCGTTCTTCACGAACATCTCCGCGAAGGGCAGCTACGACGCACTCTACGAGAGCATTTTGGTTACTATAATGAAGTGCGACCGCATCAATCGCTTGAAAGGAATGCGCCGCTGCCGCGTGAGGTCGAAGCGCCGGAGAATTTGGTGTCAACGCATACGTGCCCTACCAGAAACTCCGTCCACAGTGTAATCAGTCCGGAAAGATCCCAATGTGAGAGCGGTTGCCTCGCCGACGGGGACTTGCAGGATGCGCCCCGATTGACAGTAACAGCGTTCGGAAGTATAAGTACCTACCGTACGGTCGGTAAGCTAGCATTTTGATAGACAGGAGTCCAAGGCTTTGTCTTTAACCCCTCCTTAGTAGTAGACCATGAAAGCACAAAAGAAATCGGCGCTCAAAGATGAGCGATTGGCTGAAGTTTACCGCACGGCGGCTCAGATCATTCTACGCAAGGGTTATGACGCCACTTCGATTAACGACATCGCTAACGCGCTCGGCATGACGAAAGCGGGACTCTATCACTACATCAACGGCAAGAAAGAGCTGCTTTTCGATATTATGAATTTCGGTTTGGACGAGCTTGATGAGGAGGTGGTGACACCCGCGAAGTCCATCGCCGACACGGGCGCGCGGCTTCGCTTTATTATAGCCAGCCACGCGCGGTTAGTGACTAGAGGGCAGGGGGCCATTACGATCCTCGTTGACGAGATTTCGGCACTTACTCCCGCTCAGAATAGAAAAATCACGCGTCGTAAGCGCGCCCACTTTGATCGCCTCCGTGACCTGCTGGATGAACTCAAGGCGGAAGGGAGGTTGCACGAGGTCGATACGACGGTGGCAACTTTCAGCCTCCTGGGAATGATTAACTGGCTTTCCCGCTGGTTCAGGCAGGATTGTGCTCTTACAGAGGAGCAGGTTGCAGAGCAGATCGTCAAGATCGCTCTTCACGGGTTGTTGCGTCCCGAATCACGCACCACACACAAGGGTTTGCAACTGGTTAGAGACTGAAGTCTTACCATTTTCGATTTTTGATTTGCGATTTTTGATTGGATAAGGATGAAATCAGACGTTTCAAATTTCAGATTACAAATTTAGAGTTCTTCATCCTCTTCCAATCGCAAATCAAAAATCTAAAATCGCAAATCCTTAAATTCGTTCATGAACATCCTTGTTTGTCTCAAACAGATCCTCGACCCGGAGATACCGGCGCGCGACTTCCGCGTTGACCCGGCCAGGCGCGAAGCAGAACGCGGCGCGGCCAATCTCGTCACCAACATCTTCTGCGAGAATGCGCTCGAAACAGCCCTGCAGTTTAAAGAAAACATTGGCAACGGCAGCATCTCCGTGCTCTCCTTCGGGGCTCCGACGGCTGAAGACTGTTTACGCAAGGCATTGGCGATGAAGGCCGACGCTGCTGTGCTGGTCGTCAAGGACGGCAACGCGAATCCCGACCCGCTCACCGTAGCACGCGTGCTTGCCGCCGCGATCCGCAAGCTTGGCTCGTTTGATCTGATTATGGTCGGGCGTGAAGCTGGTGATTGGGGAGCAGGGCAAACCGGCGGACTGCTGGCGGAGGAATTGCGACTGGCCTGCATTTCTTTCGTTGATCGAATCGAGCGCGCTGACGGCAAGCTCCAAGTCAGGCGACAGACGGACAGCGGCTGGGAAGTGATCGAGGCCGAGCCGCCCGTTGTCGTGACCGTAACAAACGACGAACACAACGTCCCGCGCATCCCTAAAGTGCGCGACGTGATGATATCGTATCGCCAACCACTGGTGACGTGGACGCTCGCCGATCTCGACATAGATGTGGATGAAGTGCGCGCGGGAAATGCCTATTACGAGGTGGTCGACCTTTTCATCCCTCAGAAAGAGACACGTTGTGAGTTCGTCGTCGGCGACACGCTTGAACAAAAAGTTGAGGCTTTCGCCCGTCGCATCGTCGAAGTTACGAGCACACTTTAGACCAACTGAATTCGAAGCTTACAGAGCTGCATCTTTTTCATGCTCTGAGATGCCCAGACCGAAGACTGGCAGTAGCAGACTGGCAGAATCTGGATCCCTATCAATGAAGGATGTTGTGATCGGTTTCTTTGCTGCGGGCGGCTACGACAAGAGCGCGCAGGGACTCGCCGGTGCAGGACGCCGCCTTGCCGATGAGCTTGGCGGGCGGTTGCGCGCTATTGTGGTCGGCGCTGGCGCCGACGTTGTAGCTTCCGCAGTCGCGCATGTCGCTGATTCCACGACTGTCGCCGATCAGGCGGAGTTAGCGGAATATCACTCGGAAGTTTGTTTGAGCGCGCTGGCAACGCTGTGCGGCGGCCTCTCACCGCGCGCCGTGCTGCTCGGTAACGATGCGTATAGTCAGGAGATCGCTGCGCGCCTCGCACATCGCCTCGGCGGCAGTGCGGTCGGCGACTGTGTGGAGGTGCGTGCCGAAGCGGAGGCGTTGCGCGTTACCCGCCAGGTCTACGGCGGCAAGGCGCAGGCAGTGATCGAACTGAAGCGTGCGCCTGGGGTTGTTTGGTTGCGCGCGCGCTCGTTTGCTCCGGCGCCCCCACGTGAGACTGCCGCAGAGATTACGCGCGTGGCGCTGGAACTCCAGGCCGAGGCACGCACGCGCATCGTTGAGCGCCGGCGTGTGGAGATAGGCAGTGCCCGGCTCGAGGATGCACAGGTGATTGTGTCGGGCGGGCGGGGTATCGGTGGGCCCGAGCCGTTCACCACGGAGTTGCGGCCGCTCGCCGATTTAATGGGCGCGCAGATAGCAGCCTCGCGAGCGGCGTGCGATGCAGGCTGGGTGCCGCCTACGTGGCAGGTCGGACAGACGGGTAAGAAGGTCGCGCCTGACCTATATCTTGCTATTGCTATCGCAGGCGCGAGCCAGCACATGGCCGGCATCTCCGAGGCCAAAAACATTGCGGCCATCAACATCGATGCGGACGCGCCAATCTTCAAGCACTGCCAGTTCGGAATCGTCGAAGACTATCGCAAGGTCGTGCCGCTGCTGCGCGAGAAGCTCGCCGCGCTACAGGAATGAACACCGCTGAAGCCACACGCCAGATTTACTGGAACGTCTCGCACATCTGGGTGATGTACGCGCTGCTGTTGCCGACGGCGGCGATAACCGGCTACGGCATCTATCGGCAAACGAACCGTTGGCGACTCGGGCAATCAGCCGCCCGCTTTGACCGACCAGCCGAACGCATCAAGTTGGTGTTCAAACACGCGGTCGCGCAACAGCGCACGGCACGGAGTAAGTTCACGGGTTTGTTTCATCGGCTGATCACGAGTGGCTTGGTCATTCTCACCATTGCAACGACCGTCGTCGCGCTCGACGCGGACTTCGGCACCACGGTCATGCGCGGGCGGTTTTATCTCTACTTCCAGTCCTTCACCGTTGACGTGTTCGGTGCACTCGTTATGGTCGGCACGATGATGGCCGCCGCGCGCCGTTACCTCATGCGACCGAAGACGCTCGTCTATACGGACGAAGCGACGTTGATTCTCGTCGCCATTTTTGCGATCTGCCTGCAGGGGTTTTTGGTGGAAGGCTGGCGCATTGCGGTCACGCGCGATCCGTGGGCGGCGTGGTCGCCGTTCGGCAACTTGCTCGCACTCGCC
>Ga0137378_10006325_pt1 | contig 10268 bp, 7 predicted proteins | sample SagtaG_21_FD_104813 | JGI IMG/M metagenome (GOLD analysis project Ga0137378, IMG submission 104813) | Vadose zone soil microbial communities from Sagehorn Ranch, Mendocino, California, USA - Sage2_L_60_16 metaG | ecosystem: Environmental > Terrestrial > Soil > Vadose zone | place: USA...
ATGCTCAAACCAGTGGAAATAGAATCATCGATTCGAAAAGCTCTGGCGGTATTGAAGATGAGGGGCAGCGACCACGACAAGCATCTAAGAGAATTCGAGATCACTCCGACGGGTGTCAAGATAACCTCGGCCTTTGCCAATTACGAAGGACTCACCAGCGGGGTCCCCCGAAAGGTTGCTTCGGAGAAATTCATGGAAATGTTCCGCAAAGCATCGGACTCTCGGTGACGGAAGAGATGCTAGACCCAGTCGTCATCCCAACACTCTACTTCTTCTCAGTTGTTCAACTCGTTCTGGAAGCCGGAGTCGTATACTATGCAGTGAGGGTTACCAAGATAACAGGCTCTTTTCGAGCCTGGACCATGATAATAGCGGCTTTCATCGTGCTTACCGTCAGAAACGTCGTATCTTTGTTCCTGACACTAGCTCTTCCCGCAGACCAGGTAGGCTCGCTGATCGAATCCATTGGAGTCACAACTACCATAGTGTCTCAAGTAGTCAACGTTGCCGCGGTCGTCGTCCTCTTCGTAGGGTTTTTCAGCCTTGTCAAAAGATTCGAAAGCCAAGCAAAACCTCCGTCCAAAGCAAGCTGAGACCTCCTCGGGTGAGGATGCAGCCCTAAAGTTCATACGCCTATTCACAGATTCGGCGAAGAAAAAACAGGCCTCAGAATCGAACGCGGGATTCTCCAGCGATAGACCAGTTCAGACCTAAGGCCGACTGTGAAGAGTCCGCCCTAGGACAAGAGGCCTGGTCGCCTGCGCGTTTGAGTTCATCCTGACGAAAGCCTAGGCGACAATCGTAGCTTCTCCCGCGCATCAAAAACCACCTCGCTGAACTCGAAAGCCCTCGTCTGGTCTGTTCAGTTGTTGGTCCAGTTTCCTGTAGAGGTGCTTCCCACTATGATCTTCTCAAGGACTTGGTGCCGTTTCCGAAAATGCTTGCGAAGGCGGCGTGAAGCTCTGGCAGATGTTCAACCAGGCATAACTTGATCCGGACGGCTTGAGGAAGCACTGCGGGCTCACTCGTCGTTTTCTCACTCGAAGAAATAGAAAGGCAGATGCTCCCGTCACCGATCCCCCAATGACGTAAAAGTAAATCCTCGAACCGGAGAAAAACCCAGCAAGCAGTTTGGCTCGATGAGACTCCAAATGGGAGCTGGACGGCCTCGGCTCAATTTATGTGGGAAAAGACCTATCACCTCCTCGCTTGGCTACTTTCGGTCAACAACAGGGCCTTGAACTTCGTGGCCACGAGTAGGATTGCACGGCGGCTTTCTTTTTCCGGGCGCGAATGGACCGTAAAGTCTGGCAACGAGCTCAAGCCTGGTCCAAACAATTGGTCGGATAGCGTGGACAACGTATGGGTCGATGACAGTGGGCAACTACACCTTCGGATCACCCACCGAAATGGTCGATGGTATTCAGCCGAAGTCGCGATGCTGCAGCTCCTGGGGTATGGTCGGTACGCGTTCTATCTTGCCTCACGAGTTGACCTTCTAGACAAGAACGTCGTCGCAGGCTTGTTCGTATATGAAGACGACTCGAACGAGATCGACATTGAGTTTTCTACCTGGAGCGGTCTCAAGACGAATTCTCAATATGTCGTTCAACCCGCGCCGTACACAGACAAGAACCTACACAGGTTCAATACGCAGCTCAAGGGTAATTACAGCACTCACCGATTCGTCTGGGCAAATGCTTCGATCAGCTTCCGGAGTCTTCATGGTCACTACTTAGAGCCGCCAAACAACAGCTTCCTAATCGCCCAGTGGCAGCACGAAGGCAGCCACATCCCACAGCCTGACGCCCACACAATCATCAATCTCTGGCTCAACCGTGGTTTCCCCCCATCTGATGAACATGAAGCTGAAATCGTAGTCACTAAATTCGAGTTCGACGCAGAAAACAAAGACTCTACTCAGGCACAGTGAAAATTGGGTTACGGCCGTAGAGCGGCAGGCTCGTCCATGCTAAGGAGCGGTAGTCCCGAAGAAGAACTGGCAACCGCTTGCTATACTTGGATAGAAAAAGATTGCACGTCATGATGGTTTCCAGCAACGCTTTTCATTCGGGTGAGCAGAGGGGCCCTGTCCTCTCAAATAGGACTGGTGATAGCGAGGGTAGCAAGTCAGGCTGGGGCACTTTCCGAGAAGCTCGTAACTCTAAAGAAACATACTATTCCCCAGAGCAGGACTTTCGACTTATTCGTCGGGCTAATGACGTTTGGTAGCGTATTTCCATTACTCTTCATCCGGCTCACCGAAACTATTGCTCCGGTGCTCTGGGCATACTCGATTTGTATGACCGGCTATCTGCTCCTGGTCTACTCTGTTACAGGCCGGTACAAGCCTACGTCCGACACTGGCTTTCGACCACGGGTTACCGTCGTGATTCCAGTGAAGAATGAGGAAGACCACATAATAGAGGTTGTCCAGACAGTCCTTGCTAGCGATTATCCACGAAACCTGCTGGACGTGATCGTGGTTAACGACGGAAGCACTGACGGGAGCTGGGAACGGCTTCAATCCCTCAAGATGAATTCCAGACTGACTCTGATCAACCACGAGAGAAATTTTGGGAAGAGAGTAGCCCTTGCGAGCGGGTTCTCGGAGACCGAAAGTGAGATAGTCGTCTGCATAGACAGTGACAGCTTCGTTGATCCTCAAGCAATCAAACTTCTTGTCCAACCATTCGCTGACAGGAAAGTCGTGGCTGTTTGTGGAAACGGAGAGGCAGCAAATCTCGAAACCGTTCTCGGCCGCCTTCAACATTTCTGGTACGTGGAAATGTTCCGGCTTGTCAAGGGAATGGAATCAGAGTTTGGATGTGTTACTTGTTGCAGCGGCATACTCTCGGCGTACAGAAAGCGGGTAATCGACCTCGTGCTCGACAAATGGCTAAACGAACGCTTTGCCGGTCGGAGAATAACCATAGGAGACGACAGGCAGCTTACCAATCTCGTAGCTCGCGGACTACCAGGCAAAGTCTTCCTAAACTCGCCAGGAGAAGATAGGACCCTAACTAACTTCGCCCTGTCCACGAGGGAAGCGAAGGTCGTCTATCAATCAAACGCCTATGTCTATACCATTGTACCTGAGACTTGGGGGCAATTTTTCAAGCAACAATTGCGATGGAAGAGGGCGTGGGTACTAGGAAGCATCTGGGGAGCGAAGTACATGTGGAAAAAGCGACTAACCATGGCGATAACCTTCTACCTACACCAATTCGTGACCTACATGTCGCCGGTCGTTATAGTCCTCTGGCTCGTAGTAAGACCACTTGAAGGAAATTGGATAGGCAGCCTAGGATTCTTAGCTGGCAATGTATGGATAGGCTTTCTGCATGGACTCAACTCTAAGAAACTCGCAGGAATCTCTCTCAAGGGCATCCTGTACAGAGTACTCTTCGTCTTCGTCACACTCTTCATCACAATGACCGTGCTTCTCTACGGCTGGCTTACCCCGTGGAAAGGAGGATGGGTAACACGAACCGAGGACGACGCAAAGATCCCTGCACCATCGGCCCGACCGGGGTCTCGGGTTGAGACTCCTATTCCATCGGCGACGTCAGCGTCCGATCAGGTTTCGGCATAAGCAGAAAGAGGTTAGCCAGTTTCACGATGACAGTGAAGAAGCTGCTTCTTTGCGTCCTGCTCCTAGCAGTAATCGCTCAGCCTGTTTCTTTCGCCGACCCGTCCATGTTTTCGAAAGGGTACCTGGTTGTCACCTTCGATGATGGTCGTGATGGGGCTCTAGCGTACGCTGCACAGACCCTTCAAACAGATGGCGTAAAAGCAACTATGTTCGTCTATGAGGAGAGCCTCTCGCAGTCCTGGCAGGGTTTCTTAAATCTGGAAGGGGCTCTCAGGCTGCAGAGCGTCTATGGCTGGGAGTTTGAAGGTCACTCTCAGACCCATCCCGACATGAATCACCTGAGCACTAACCAGTTGGCTAGCGAGGTCACACTGTCAAAAACGGCCCTGCGACAGGACGGGTTTCGGCCGATTGCTTCCTTCGCGTATCCGTATGATACGGGCTGGGATAATCAATCAGTAGTTAGCTTGGTCAACAAGGATTATGTTGCCGCGCGAAGGGCGGGAACATTCGGTAGCACACCGGTCACCTATGACAGGTTAAGACAATTGGGTCCTAGCGGTTGTAACGTTTGTCCACCGGACAGGTACCAGCTTGAGGGAAACGTTGTCACAAACCAGACATCTGTTCAGACTATAATGGGGTATGTTGACCAAGCAATAAGCAATCATACGGTTCTGATTCTTGTCTTCCACCAGATCGTCACAGCCAATCCTCAACAGTATGAATATCTCAACCAGAATTTGAGGACCGTGGCGGACTATGCCAACCAGAGAATGCAAAGCGGAGTTTTGGATAGCGTCTACTTCAGCGACGCTATTCAGCTACTCTTCGGAGTTTCCTCGTTCCCGTCCACTTGCTGGCTCTTCTGCTCATCTAGCCTTTACACGAACATTGTGGCGGTGGGGGCAACGGTTGGGGTCGTTTGGGCCATTCTTCTCGTTCTGTGGAAGAGGAGAAAGTGAAGAAATTCCTAACGTCGAAGGTTCAGGACCCGTTCCACGCTTGTCCTGTTGCGAGAAATAATCAGGGGAGTCTAGGTCGATGCCGGAGGAGGTGGGGCATCCCTAGGAGGTACCGGCGGGGGTGCGTGTAGGGGCTCTTTCGGCTTTCTTCTGAGGAGGGTGACCGCGACCAAGGAAGCGATGCTTGCTGCGCCTATTCCAGCATAGACGACGGTCATTGGGAAGTTGCTGGGGGCCTGGTTTGTGGCAGGGTTTGAAACCGGGGAGTCGTTAACCTTGACTGCAGTCTGGATAGAGCGGGTTCTGGACCCGCTGGTGGCCTTCACTGTCACAGTATAGGTTCCGGGTTGGCCACTGCAGGTCAGGGTTACGGTACCGTTTCCCGGGACGTCGTTCTGGTCGAGATTACAAGTTAGCTCTGATGGCACCTATAACCCCGGCGCTCCTCTGGCCCCGCAGGACATCACCTTCACCGGAACAGTACTACAGGGACTAGCACCCTTCAATTACACTTGGATGTTCGGAGACGGTGGAACAGCCACCGGCGAGACAGTAGTCCATTCATACAATCAAAGAAGAAAGTATGAGGTAGCATTAACCACAACGGACGCCCTAAACCACACAGCCACCACCACAGCCATACTCACCCCCTCCGTTGAGTCTCAGTCTCCCAGTCTCGCCGGGCTAGTAGGTATGGTATCGGCAGGATTCCTCCTTCCGACCTTGGGACCCATTGTCTTTGGGAGGATTCGTGCTGACAAGCGCAGAGCGGAAGGATAATGCGCTCCGTTAGGAAATCGGACTGTAGACGGTCGGTACCGATGCTCAGGCTAGCTCTCACTCCTCTGCTCATATTGGTCTTCACGGTCCGGGTACCATCAAACGTTCTGGCCCCGGCCTATGTGCCTTCAATAGCACAGCCTAGGATAGACTTGGCCTGCGGCTGCCTAGAGACCCTCTGCAATCTGGCCCTCCAACTTTTCAAGGATACACCCGCCAGCAACGCCTACTACACTACAAGCGACAACCTACTGGCCGCGAAAGCTCTCCAGTTCTGCGCAACAAGCACCAGCCTATCAGTAAGTGCTCATCGTAAGATTTCAAACGGCTTTCCGTTGAAGTCAGCAGGCTTGGCGCTCACAACGCTTATATGTTTGCAAGATGAAACAATGCAAACAGTGGAGTTCCATGACAGAGGTAACAGTTGCCGCCCGAGTTCCCAAGGAGCTAAACCGGATCATAAATGAAATCTCCGCGGAAGAGAAAGTGGACAGGTCCACCATCGTCAGGAAACTCCTCGACATGGGTGCTAGAGAGTGGCGGGTTCAAACAGCCCTAGACAAGTACGAACAAGGAACAGTCACCCTCCCAAAGGCCGCAAGCATCGCGGGGCTCACAATCTATGAGATGATCGACCTTCTAGAAGAGAAGAGAATACCATACCGCTACGACATCTCAGACCTGGAAGACCACGTGAAACAACGAAATGGGTAGAATAGTCGCCGATACGACACCCATAATCTATCTCGCCAAGGTCGCCCAGCTGCACCTGTTAAGAAGCCTCTACCAAGACGTTGTTACACCCAGCGAGATAAAACACGAACTTCTCATCGGAGGCCACCCAGAAGTTCCCCTGATCCGAGACGCCTACAGGTCAGGCTGGTTAGAAGAGGTGCACCTAGACCAACCGGCAAAGTCCTTCCTCACAAAACAGCTCGGCGAAACGCCGAGCCTCCACGAGGGCGAGCGTCAAGCCATAGCACTAGCCCGCACCAGAAAACTCCCACTGCTGATCGATGAAGACGGCAAGACAGGGAGAAGGATAGCAAGAGTATGGGGAGTCGAAGTAAAGGGAACACTCAGAGTAATTCTCGAAGCCTACGAAGCCGGCCTCGTCGGATACGAGGAGGCAAGAAAACTATTCAGAAAGCTCCTAGCTGAACGGTTCCGAGTCTCAGCAGACATCTACGACCGCGCCCTCTCCCTCCTAGAAACGGCGAAGAAGAGACAATAGCAGCATTCAGAACCCCCTGCGAAACCTTCGGGTTGTCTCAACCCCATGGCTCATGGGATCTACGAAGCTTTTTCATAAACTCTCGATATGGTCTTACCCTGCCGCCATTCAGGTCTCTCAAACCCTCCCCCACACCCTTGTAAGCACGTGGCTCACTGGCCGCTTCCAGGGTTCCAGAATCCCCTCAATCAGGACACTGGTCTGTTTGAGAAGTTCAACCTCGTTCTTTCCAAGAATGGCGCCATACCTACAATCTCCACTTCAGCTTGCGTGTTAGGGGAGTTTGACTCATATCTCAAGGAACCAGCAGCAAGCCCACAAGGCCCAGGGAGACAAGCCAGCCCTCACCTCGTCGCAGCCCCTCAGGTTGGGGTCTTCCCATCTACAAACTCGTCGAGAACCATAACCTCTAGCTCACGTATCCTTTTCAGCCTTCCATCGTTCGTAACGAACCCCGTGGCGTCGTTGGCCAGGGCGGTCCCAACCTGAAGCGCGTCAGGCGGCTTCACCCCATACGTGGCCCTCAGGTCCGAGGCCCGCTCTGCACAGCTCTCGTCTATAGGCCGCAACGCAAGGTTAGGGAACGTCTTCAATACGAACCTGTAATCTTCAACCGCCTGCTTATCGCCAACCTGCTTCGGCCGAACTAGAACCTCCATCAGCGTGAGAACTGACGTGACAGCCTTGAGGCCACCTTTCTCGATCTCCTCGAACAATCGGAGGGTGAGCTTGGAATAGTCAGGGTCTCCTTCGAGATGGTAAATGAACGGTGAGGTGTCGATTCCTACCAGCTTGTGCTTCGCTAGGCTCTTGATGAGGGCTCTTTCACCCATGCTTCCCTCTCTCTCCTCAGGTAATCCTCCACCTTGACACCCTTCCAGACGCTCTTGTGCAATCCGAGCATGTGCTTGGCGTAACTCCGCGGCCTAGCCTTGACCGAGACTTTTCCCTTCTCCACCTCAACCACCAACTCGTCCCCAGCCCCAACCCCTAACGCCTCCCGCGCCTCTCTCGGCACGACGACCTGGTGCTTTCGGCTAACCCTCACGATGGAACCCATCAACATTCACTTTACAACCTGCGCGAGACTTTACAATAAACGTTTTGCTTTACCACAACCTAACTCACCTACCGTCGCTGCCTAAATCGAAGGTATTGTTTGCCAATATATCGAGTCTAGATGTTTTCAGCTTTCGAAATTCTCACCAATCAAGACATTCGTTATATCACCAACCACCCGTCCGTCAACACGAGCATTCCTTGTCTCACCATTCCCGGAATGGTATCGCGAGAACTCTGAAAGCATCACTCATCCTAGCAGCGCTGCTGGTCGGCATGGGCACCGTTCTAAACCATGACGCAAAGGCAGCAACACCCTCCAGCGGGACAGTCTCACAGACCCTTCCAAACCTGACCTGGCAGGGACAGTCGTACACTCTAATGGCCAACGGTGATCCGTCGCAGTGCACTCCGAACCTGGACCCGTTAAACGTCCAGTGCGACCACTTCTTCCTCACAATCGACCTGCCATCAGACTTCTGGCTCACGCACTCCGGAACTGTAACAGTAACGATCCAGTGGGCGAGTGGCGCGAACGACTTTGACCTATACGTCTACCGGCAGAGCGACGGTGCCCAAGTAGGCTCCTCCACACTCGGCGGTGGCGAAACAGCAGAGCAGGTCATACTCGAAAACCCGATACCAGGCACCTACGAAGTCCGGGTAACCCCGTTCATGGTGGTAAGCTCAGACTACAGCGGGCAGGCTCAGCTCTCCTTCGGGCCCCTGGTCAACAATCCGTCTTACCCAACAGGCGGGATAGGCTTCGCACCCGCCGTCCTAGTTGACGCCCAACGAACCTATGGCGAACCAATGATCTACCGGGACACGACAGGCAAACTCTGGGCCACGGGTCCCTGGGGAGTATCAACCACCCAGAGCTTCCTACAAAAATCCAGCGACAATGGAGACAGTTACCATGTCGTCAGCCCGGTAAGCCTGCGTCCCGACAATCCACCAGGTGGTGGCGACACGGACATTAAGACTGACGATCAGGGAACAGCCTACTTCGCAGACCTGGAAGGAGCCTTCACCAACGTAGGGGTAGGAGTCTCCAACGATGGTGGAAACACTTGGCGTAAGAGCGGTTTCTCGGTGACAACGGGCACCTTGCTTGACAGGCAATGGCTAGCCATCGATAATGGGCCCACGCTGGGCCCCGCTGACAACACGGTATTCCTCACATTCCACGTAGTCGCCCTCGGGCTGCAAGTATTCTCCAGCCCAGGCTCGCTAGGGGTAACGGATCCGGTTGGCGGCTTGGTCTTCCAGAACGCGGCCGACACCACCTTCATAGCCCCAGACGCAAGCTGCGGCCAGGCACAGTTCGACCCGGTCTACAGAAACCTCTACCTCGTCTGCGGACGCAGCAGCCACGTAGAAATCGAAAAGGGACACGTCAACCCGGGACAGAGGACCGGCATACACTTCACAACCCTAGCACTACCCACCAGCCCAGGCCAGGGAGGAGTGGCAGACCTATTCCCGGTCCTATCCGTCGACACGGCGGGAAGCCTCTACGCCGTCTGGGCTGACACAGGCAACCACAACATCTACCTAAGCGCCTCGAACAACCAAGGCGCAGCTTGGACCACGCCCATCCAGATCAACGGAAACCCAGCAAACACCAACATATTCCCGTGGACTGTAGCGGGCTCCCCAGGACTTGTCGAGGCCACGTTCCTCGGAACAGCCTTAGCCGCACCACCGAGCAACTTTCCCAACTGGTTCAGCAACCGGCAAGCAGCAACCACTGCCAAATGGTTCCCGTACCTAGTACAAGTACACTTCAACTTCACCAGCCCCACTTCTTCCACCATCTACCAGGCCCAGGCTAGCGAGCACCCAACACACTACGGGCAGATATGCGACAGCGGAACACTCTGCCTCGAGACAAACGGGGACAGGGTCCAAGCAGATTTCATCACAGTCACTATAGACTCGTCAGGTGCGGCCCGGGTAATCTATCCAGACACTACAAACCAGCACCATGGACCCCTCATCTACGAATCACGCCAGATCGTAGGTCCAGGCCTCTACGGAACACCCGTCACCGGAATATTCCCAACCAACCCTGTCACGGATCCAACCAGCGATGCCCAATGGCCTCACTATTCACCAACCGGTACGGGGACGGACCAGAAGGCCCTGGACCTTACTAACCTGCAACTCAGCCAGCACGACGCAGCCCACCTGACCATCACCATGAAAGTTCAGGACGCAACATCCCTCCTACCGCCCCCGGGCGCCACAGGCATAATCTGGCTCGCACGCTGGCAAGAGAAATCCCTGGGCGACGATGGGGAAGAAAGCTACCGCATCTTCTACGCCGGAGCCACATCCACCGGCGGCCAAACACCCGCCTTCTTCAGCGGGACCGGGGTCTCAGCCAACGACCAGAGCGTCCCGGGTGACGGCTGCATAGACACAGCCTTCGCACAGGTCAACCCTACAGTCCGCAACTGCAAGATACTACTCTACCCACAGGAGAAGGCTGAAACGGGAAGCCTCAACCCGCTAACAGGCGAGATAAGCATCACCCTACCGCTAGCAGACGTTGGAAGTCCTGCCATCAACAGCACACTCTACAGCGTCACAGCCATCAGCCTCGGACAAGTATCAGCCGACCCGTTAC
>Ga0137378_10006326_pt1 | contig 10267 bp, 8 predicted proteins | sample SagtaG_21_FD_104813 | JGI IMG/M metagenome (GOLD analysis project Ga0137378, IMG submission 104813) | Vadose zone soil microbial communities from Sagehorn Ranch, Mendocino, California, USA - Sage2_L_60_16 metaG | ecosystem: Environmental > Terrestrial > Soil > Vadose zone | place: USA...
GCGCACTTTAAAGAATTCCCCGGCATGAAGTACACCCTGCAGGTCTCGCCCGAAGACTGCACAGGATGCAGCCTGTGCGTGGATGCCTGCCCGGTCAAGGATAAGCGGCAGGTCGGGCGCAAAGCCATCAATATGGTCGAACAGCCGCCCGTGCGCGAACGCGAAAATGCCAACTGGGAGTTCTTCCTTACCCTGCCGGAGGTTGATGCCACCTCCCTGAACATGGCCGCCATCAAAGACACGCAGCTGCTCCAGCCGCTGTTCGAGTTCTCCGGGGCCTGCTCGGGCTGCGGCGAGACGCCCTACATCAAGCTCGCGACGCAGCTCTTCGGCGAGCGTATGCTGGTCGCCAACGCCACCGGCTGCTCGTCGATCTACGGTGGCAACCTGCCCACCACGCCCTGGACGCACAATGCCGACGGGCGCGGCCCGGCCTGGTCAAACTCGCTCTTCGAGGATAACGCCGAGTTCGGCCTGGGCATGCGCCTGACCCTGGATAAGCAGGCGGAATTCGCGCGCGAACTCGTAGCCCAATGCACCGACATCATCGGTGAAGAGCTGGCCCAGGTGCTGCTGGGCGCCGATCAATCCAACGAGAGAGGGATACGGGCGCAGCGCGAGCGCGTGGCCGTACTCAAACAGCGCTTGCAGCGGGTCGACGGCAGCGACGGGCGCACGCAGAACCTGTTGGATGTGGCCGACGCGCTGGTGAAGAAGAGTGTCTGGATCATCGGCGGCGATGGCTGGGCCTATGACATCGGCTTTGGCGGCCTCGACCATGTGCTGGCTTGCGGGCGCGATATCAACATCCTGGTGCTGGATACCGAGGTCTACTCCAACACGGGAGGGCAGGCATCGAAGTCCACGCCGCGCGGCGCGGTGGCAAAATTCGCCGCGCGCGGCAAGAGTACGGCCAAGAAAGACCTGGGCATGCTGGCAATGGCCTATGGCAGCGTCTATGTGGCGCGCGTGGCGATGGGAGCCAGCGACCAGCAGACGCTCAAGGCCTTCATCGAGGCCGAGGCCTACGATGGGCCATCCTTGATCATTGCCTACAGCCACTGCATCGCGCATGGTATCGAAATGAGCCAGGGCATGGAGCAGCAAAAGCTGGCCGTGCAATCGGGCTACTGGCCGTTGTATCGCTACAATCCCAGCTTGCACGCGGAGGGCAAGAACCCGCTCACGCTTGACTCCAAAGACCCGACGATCCCACTTGAAAAGTACGCCTACAACGAGACACGCTATCGCATGCTCTTGCAAAGTAACGAGGCGCGGGCCGAGGAGCTGATGCAAGCAGCCAAACAGGATGTACAGGAACGCTGGAACGAGTACAAGCACCTGGCAGAAGAGGAGAAGCATCATGCTTGATCTGACAACAACCTACCTGGGCCTCCACCTGAAGAATCCACTGGTGGCGTCGGCCTCGCCACTCTCCAGGAAGATAGATTCGGCCCGGCGCCTGGAGGACGCCGGTGCTGCCGCGATCGTGATGTATTCCTTGTTTGAGGAGCAAATCACGCACGACAGTCACGAACTGAATCACTACCTGGAACGCGGCACGCATGCTTTCGCTGAATCGCTCAGCTACTTCCCCGACCTGGAGCATTACAACCTGGGGCCGGAGCCGTATCTTGAGCACCTGCACAGCCTCAAGCAGGCGGTCGATATTCCGGTGATCGGCAGTCTCAACGGCATCTCCTCCGGCGGCTGGCTCGACTACGCGCATAAGATCGAGCAGGCCGGAGCAGACGCGCTCGAACTGAATATCTACTACCTGCCTACCGATGTGGATCTGGGCGCCTCGGAGCTGGAAGAGAGTTATGTGCAGCTCGTGCGAGATGTACGATCCAGGATCAAGCTGCCCATTGCTCTCAAACTCAGTCCGTTCTTGACCTCGCTGCCCCATATCGCCAAACGCTTCGTCGAGGCCGGCGCAAACGGGCTGGTGCTCTTCAACCGCTTCTACCAGCCGGATTTTGACCTGGAAGAGCTGGAAGTCATCCCCAACCTCGAGCTCAGTACTCCGCATGAACTGCGCCTGCCCCTGCGCTGGATCGCCATCCTCTATGGGCGCATCGCCGCCGACTTCGCCCTGACGAGCGGAGTACACACCGCCCAGGATGTCTTGAAGGCCATGATGGCGGGCGCGAACGTGGCCATGATGACCTCCACCCTGCTGCAAAACGGTACCGGGCGGCTCATGCACATCTTGAACGACCTGCAGGAGTGGATGGAAGCGCACGAATACGAGTCGATCACGCAGATGAGAGGGAGCATGAGCCAGCGCGCCGTCGCCGACCCGGCAGCCTTTGAGCGCGCGAACTACATGAAGGCGCTCAACAGCTTCGACCAGTACGTGCGCTGAGGGCGGGACGAAGGCCAGCTTGAGAGCCAGCCGCCAACGAGACTGCAAAGCCCTAGACGGCTTCTACCCTGCATTCCCACGTACACGTTCGTTGGGTCTTCTGCCTGGCCTCTTCCACCCGTTTGTGGAAGTCGCGCTTTCAAGTTCGCCCTCTCCATCCCTGCAGGTCAAGACCAGTTGTCGGATCAGACAGGGCAATCGCATCTAAATGAGGAGATGGTAGAATAGAGGGAAGTCAATCTATCAAGGAGGAGAGGAAGAAGATGGAAGGGATCACCCTGCAAGAGCATTTTGCGACCCTGGAAGACCCCCGAGTCGAACGAACGAAGCACCATCAGTTAGTGGCAATCATCACTATCGCGTTATGTGCGGTCATTTGTGGAGCGGACACCTGGGTGGATGTCGAGGAGTTTGGGCATGCAAAACGAGCGTGGCTGGAGACCTTTCTGGACTTACCCAATGGCATTCCTTCCCATGATACCTTTGGGCGCGTCTTTGCGCGCCTGGACCCAGAGCAGTTTCAAGCGTGTTTTCTCTCGTGGGTGCAAGCCATCAACGCCGTCTTGCCCGTCCAGCAAATCGCCATTGATGGCAAGACCGCTCGCCGCTCCCATGAGCGTGGAACGGGGAAGGCCGCCATCCAAATGGTGAGTGCCTGGGCCTCGGCGAGCCACCTGGTCCTGGCCCAGCGACACGTGGCAGAGCATTCGAATGAGAAGACCGCGCTGCCTTTCCTGTTGGCGCAATTGGAGATGGCCGGCTGCATCGTGAGTATCGATGCCATGGGCTGCCATGCCAAGATTGCCAGGCAGATCAAGGAACAGGACGGTGAGTATGTGCTGGCTCTCAAAGCTAATCAAGGCACCTTGTATCAGGATGTGGTCGATCTGTTTGCTGATGCATTGACTCCCCAGGGGGCTGACTTGCTGCATGACTACCACCTAACGCAGGACACAGGACATGGCCGAGTGGAACGGCGTCAGTATTGGACGATTGCCGATCCTGAAGTGATCGCCTATCTCAATGCGAAGGAGGCGTGGTCTGGGCTGCGCAGTGTGGGCATGGTCGAAGCGGAGCGGCGGGTGGGTGAACAAGTCACCTGCGAACGGCGCTACTACGTAACAAGCCTGGCAGGTGATGCTCAAGCCTTTGGAAACGCGGTCCGAAGCCATTGGAGCATCGAAAATGGGCTCCATTGGGTCCTCGATCTGGCCTTTGAGGAAGATCGCAGTCGCATGCGCAAGGACCACAGTCAGCAGAACTTTGTCGTGTTGCGGCATATGGCACTCAATCTGCTCAAACAGGAGCACACCGCCAAATGTGGGATCAAAGCTCGGCGGCTCAAAGCCGGCTGGAATGAAGATTACCTCCGCAAAGTCCTCGCCGCTTAACTTTTAGATGCGATTGCCCTGTCGGATCAGATCATCCTTTTTCTGTATCTGCCTGCGGAGGTGCTCCAATTCGGATTCCTGCGCTGGTGGACGAATAATGAAGCCTTTTTCTGTTGGCCTGCCACAATCGGGGCAAAACTCGGTGGTGTCAGAGAACTGAAGACCACAATGCAGACAATCTTTGGCCATAGGTGTTCACCTCCTCTTTTTATCAGGATCACAGCTTATGCTTCAGCGAGCACCGGTGTCTCCACTTCAACAATGCAGTACATATGTCTGAGCTTGGCTACCTTGCCAAGCATGGCACCGGCGCCGCAGTAGCGCTGCTCGGAGAGTTCAATCGCGCGCCTGACGGCTTCGTGATCGAGATGTTGCCCCGTGATGATATGTTCCACGGTGATATCCTCGAACACCATCGGGTGGGTTTCGGCACGTATGCCCTGCACGAGCACCTGGTAGCCGGTCACCACCTGGCGTTTCTTACGCAGAATGGAGATGACATCCATCCCTGTGCAGCCGGCCAGCCCGACCAGCAACAGTTCCATCGGACGAAAACCGGCGTTTTGCCCGCCACCGTATGCGGATGCGTCGAGTAACATGCGCTGTCCAGAACCCGCTTCGCCCTCAAAGCGCATACCCGCTTCGAATTTTGCCACAGCTGTCATAATCTCTGCCATGGTATTGCTCCTTTCGAGATGAGAAACTATTTCTGGCCCAAGCATAGCCCACCTTCCTCTAAAAGGCATCACAAAACACCGCTTGCGCATCACTTTTCGCTCACAATAAGCCCGGGCGACCTGTGCATCATCCTAGGAACTCAAAGCCTATTTACTTTTGGCTGTGACGTACTTTTGATGTCGTACACCATAAATGTGAGCTTCTTGTGATATGAGGGTACTATACTTGAGGCAAAGCATGACAAGAAATAGAGCTTATCCTGTCTACTCAGGCAGGACAGCGGACGAGAGCGTACTCGCCAGCAGTAGCGGCACTCAACAGGAAGGAGAACGATGATGTTCCAGCGAATACTTGTCCCCCTGGATGGATCGGCACGAGCAGAGCGCGCTCTGAGCGTCGCTGCCCGTATGGCACGTGCGAGCGGCGGGAGCATCGTACTCCTGCGAGTAGTTGGTCTGCCAACCGATTACGGCATGGGTATGTACGGTGCCTATGGAGCACAGCCTCCCGTTTTAACGCAGGATATGCTGGATACTCAAAAAGCGAGAGCAGAGGCGTATCTCGCGACAATCCCGCCATTAGAGGTGCTGAGAGGTATCAAAACCGAGGCTAAAACTATCATAGGAGCTCCCGCTCCGGTTATTGAAGGCCTTGCCAACGAGGAGCAGATCGATCTGATCGCGATGTGCAGTCATGGTGACGCCGGTTTCAAGCGCTGGGTGCTCGGCAGCGTGGCGCAGCAGGTATCGCGGCACAGCCGCGTTCCCGTGCTGGTGCTTCACCAGGCGGGCACGAAACCAGATACGCCATTCCCCGACCGGTTACACCCCCTGCGTTCGATCCTGGCACTGGTCGCCCTCGATGGCTCAGCGTTCGCCGAGGCCGCGATTGAGCCAACGGCAAACCTGGTTTCAGCGCTGGCAAGCCCCATTCAAGGGACGCTCCTCCTGACACGAGTTTTACCGCTTGCTGAGGCAGGAATGACACCGGTGACAAAAGAACGGATGCTCGATGAAGCGCAAGCCTACCTGGATGATGTGGCACAGGCGTATGCAGCGCTGGCTAAAGAGTCGGGGATTTTGCTGAGAACTTCGGTTGCGATTGGCAAAGATGTAGCCGAGACGCTCATTCGCGCCGCCGAACAGGGTGAGGAAGCCGAGGGGAAGCGCCTCACCGGAAACTGCGATCTGATCGCGATGACGACGCATGGGCGTGGCGGCTTGCAGCGCCTGAGCATGGGCAGTGTGACCGAACACGTGCTCGGTGCGACGAAGCTCTCTCTGCTGGTGGTACATAGCGCGACAACGGGGGGCAGCAATACCGCAGGGCGTGTATTCAAGCAGGCACATTCCGAATGGCACACGGTCTATTCCTGAACCGTTGCCGTCTGGCAAGGCGGCGGGAAATGCTCCGCCTTGATCACCGTCGCACCCAGGTCGCCAGCATCACCGTGCAGTACGGCCCCGCCAGCACACGGGAAAGATCAACCACCCAGATCAAATTGACAACAGGGCGACCACATGAGTGATCGCCCCGAAAAATGCCGCTCATCGTCAATGAACTACTCGCCGCCAACGGCCGAGCCAGGCACGATGGGCGCTTGCTCCCTCTTCAATCGCTTCGCCATGGTGCGATTGGCGTTTACGAGCACGCGGATAAACAGCCAGGCGACCACGAGGACTACGCCGACCAGCGAGATCCACATGATGGGCAGGGCTGCGGGATTGAGGCCGGTATCCGCCGAGACGGTGGAGAAGGCGTGCCCGAAGCCTGAGAGGTAATCCTGGGAGCCAGCTTCTATGGCGAAGACGAGTGGGATATAGTAGAGCGTAGCGCCGATTATCAGGAAGACGGTGGTCAAGCGGTAGGCATTGACATCATCGTCCACTCTGCGCGTCATTTTGACGGCCAGGGCGAGCAGCAGGAACAGGGCAGCCAGAGGGCCGGTCAATGGGAACGACAAGGTGGCGACGAGATTGGGATCAAAGTAAAACCAGCTTATGCCGAGCGTGATCAGTAAGACGGCGTCGCGCATAAGCAGGTAGGACATCCACCAGATGTCGGCGCCCAGGCGCAGGCCGCAGCGGCGCAGGGTACGCAGGACATAGGGGCGTCCGAGATGGAGCATTAAGGCGGTTGTCCAGAGCACGGGCAGGAAGGCGACAAGGGTGGCGATTAACCACTGAGAACCACCTTGCACGAGCGCATTCATTATGGCGGTTGCGATATCATCGGGTTTCATGGTCTATCCTCTCTTTTTGAGCGATCCATCAAGCGTTTGACGGAAGGCGTTGTGTTCTTCATCGGTACGTTGGCACCTATCATTCTGCCAACCTATGAGGACGCGATAAATCGCGTCCCTACAATGACTTTCTACTCGGTTGTAGTGGTTGCTTCTGGCACTTCCGCCCGCCCGCCGGTGATCAGGGTATAGCCGACGGCTACCGCGCCCATGATGGCGAACAGGGCAGTGGAGACGTAGCCAATGCCGACGGCCCACTGCGCATTGGTGCTTGAGTTCAGGAAATTGCTGATAGTCTGCAGCGGACCCGCGGGAGCCACCTGGTTGAACTGCACGCCAAACAGGTACGGGACGAAGTAGAGTACAGCGCCGAGTCCGAGCAGGTAGGTGACCAGGCGGAAATCACGCAGGTTGTGATCGGGATCGCCCATCAACTTGATGAGCAGCACGCCAAACAGACAAGCCGCGGCTAATCCACCCGTAAGCGGTAAGTTGTCAGCAGTCACGACATCGGGGAAGAGGAACATAAAGCTCATGACCACGCCCGAGAGGATCAGGAAATCACGCAGGGCGATGTAGATGAGCCAGAGCAAATCCGCACCGAGTCGCAGGGTGAAACGATCGATCATATCCAGGATGTAGGGACGGCCAAGATGCAATCCCATGAGAGCCAACCAGATGATTGGCAGGGCGGCGGCGAGAGTGCCTTCGAGAAACTGTTCGGCGCCCGCGGTAATGCCAGAGATGATGGCATTGGTAAGATCAGTGACTGACACAGTAGAACCCTCCTTGTTATGGCTTAAGAGCGGTACATATTGCGCCCTCAGGCCTGAAACGACTATCCAGGGGGACGCGTTTAGCGCGTCCCTAGGATTGGATTACAGGAATAATGGGTCGAGCTGTTACGTGCTCGGAGCCGACGACTTTTATGGACGGGCAGAGGTAGGCCAGGTCGCAGCGCAAACACCGGCTTGCTTCGCGGCGTGCCTGTTCCTCGGTAAAGCCCTTGGCAAATTCAATCGACCGATCGCGCGAGGCCTCCGCCGTCTCCAGCGGCATGACCGCGCGCGGTGTCGGACGTAGGTCAAGGGTAATGGTCGCGTCAGGTGGCATGGTTGAGACCGTCTGGAACTCGCCCTCCGGCATCTCATTCACCTGCCGCAGGGCGATATGGCTCAGATAGGCATGGATGGAGCGGGCTGCCTGGCGGCCATGGGCAGCGGCGTGAATAATGGATTTAGGGCCATAGGTGACATCACCTGCGGCGAAGACGCCTGGCGCTCCGGTTGCCAGCGATTCAGGGTTGATCAGCAGACCACCCCAGGGAGCTACGCCTACGCTCGTGCCTTCCGGTAAGAAGGATGGATCAGGAGCTTCACCGATGGCAATCAGGACGATATCGATGGGAACATCAAACTCGGTGCCCAGCACGGGAACCGGCTTGCGGCGTCCCTTTTCGTCCGGCTCGGAGAGGGCCATGCGCTGGCAGCGTATGCCACTGGTGCGTCCCTCTTTCGAGAGGATCTGCACCGGCGCAACCAGCTCGTGCAGTTCGATGCCTTCTTCAAGGGCCGCGCGCACTTCTTCGGCCTGAGCGGGCATCTCGACACGGCTGCGGCGATAGAGAATGTGGACCTTGCTTGCGCCCGCACGCAGGGCAGAACGCGCCGCGTCCATCGCCGTGCTGCCGCCGCCAACCACCGCGACCACGCCCGCGATCTTCGCGTCGGGGTTCAGGTTGAAGTCCTTCAGGAACGTCGTCGCGGGGATGACGCCTTCGTGGTCTTCGCCGGGCACCCCCAGGCGCTGACTGCGCTGCGCCCCGACCGCCAGCAGTACGGCGTCGTAGTCGCGCTGCAGATCATCGAGCGAGACATCGCGCCCGATGGCGGTATTCAGGTGGATTTCGACGCCCAGGTCGATCATGGCTTCGATGTCGCGGGAGAGCTCCTCGCGTGGGAGCCGATAATCGGGGATACCAATCGCCATCATGCCCCCGGCCACCGGCATGGCATCGAAAACCGTCACGCGATAGCCGCGCCGCGCCAGGTAATAGGCCGCGCTGAGCCCGGTCGGGCCTGCCCCCACGATAGCGACGCGCTCGACATACCAGTGTTTCGGCGGGATGATCTTGCGTTTCCTCGGCTTCCCGCGATCCATCGCGAAGCGTTTCAGGTCGCGGATGGCGATGGGAAGATCGAACTCCCCCCGGCGACACGCGTCTTCACAGGGCGCGGTGCAGACACGGCCACAGATGGAGGGGAACGGGTTCGGCTCGGATGCGACCTGCAAGGCCTCGTCGTAGCGGCCCTGGGCGATCAGGCTCACATACAACCCGGCGTTGGTGCCGACGGGGCAGGCCGACTGGCAGGGAGCGCGCAGGTCTTCCTTGCGCTCGCCCAGCCACGTACGCCAGCTCTGCCAGGTCGATTGACGCTCGGCCACGTGCCAGGCATGTCCATCCCCATAGGGCGTCTCGCCCGGCTCTTCGGGGAAGGCGCGGGTGTAGGCATCGAGCGGCTGCCAGCCCTGTTCTGGCGGGAGATGCGTCACCGGTCCACGCCGGGCGTAGGTGAGTTCTCTCACACTGCTCTCGATCGTAATGGCATTGGTCGGGCATTCCTGCGCGCAGACCTGGCACCCGATACACTGGGAGACCTGAATGGGAACCAGCATCATCCACGAACGCGTGCCACTATCGCCTGGAATGGGGCTGCGCCGTTCCGCTTCGGTTCCAATTTCACCCATCCCCGCTGGACGACTCATATCCAGGCAGCGTACCGGGCAGAGGTCCATACAAATACCACAATTAATACATGTCGTTTGATTGACCTGAAATCGATAGGCCATGCTGACCTCCTCTCGAGGCAAGATGGTAACAGTACAATACTTACTTTGAGAAGCATAGAGCCTTGCCATCACAACCACATCACAGCAAGGCACAGCAATATCACAGACGGCTCACAAGACACGAAAAACATCGGCATCACAATACGCCGCCTGCGCATCACTTTTCGCTCACAAAAAGCCAGGGGGTCGCGCGGTTGTCCTGGGAACTCAAAGCATATTCACTGTGACGTACTTTTGCTGTTTCTCGCTTCTCTGCTGCGCCGGAAGGCAGGTTTCATTCCTCATTGTGATGCGTTTGTGATATGCTACCCCATTCCGTGATGGAAATGTGAGCATAGCCATGTATAATGAACCACAAGCACGATGCAAAGAAGTGCTGAGTTTTTCATAGCAGGAAGAACATGACACTATTACACCCGACCCTGGGCGAACCGCTGGCATCAGAAATAACCGCCGCGCTCATCGACCTTGCAGCCTTAACGCGAAGGGCCGCCTGTGCTGCTCACGCGCATCCCGACGCCATCTCTCACGAGATGTTAGAGCGCGTGCTCGCCCTCTGTAAAGCGCAGCGCGGCGCGGTCTTGCTGTCTGAGGGCCACGACAGCTCTCGGACCCACGGGGAATCTGCTCAGCCCACCTCAGATCACACCAAAACATTGCGCGCGCTGGCTTTGCACAATATCCCCGAAGAAGACGCTCATGCTCTCTTGCGTGTGGTTCCCCCGGCACATGCGCACA
>Ga0137378_10006344_pt1 | contig 10256 bp, 6 predicted proteins | sample SagtaG_21_FD_104813 | JGI IMG/M metagenome (GOLD analysis project Ga0137378, IMG submission 104813) | Vadose zone soil microbial communities from Sagehorn Ranch, Mendocino, California, USA - Sage2_L_60_16 metaG | ecosystem: Environmental > Terrestrial > Soil > Vadose zone | place: USA...
AGCTGTTTGTTCGTTTGCATTGAATGTGGCTACCATAGTAGTAATTGCACGGACATTAGGGCCGAAGAACTTTGGTATCTATATGTTTGTACTCTGGCTGGCAACTGCTGCCGTTCCGGCCATTGGCGTGGGCATGTCCAGCGTCACCAGTCGCTACCTTGCCAGTATTCAAGGGCGTGAGAAGCCACGCCTGATCGCTGGCATCTTTCGTTTTGTGTGGCAGCGACAGTATCGCAGCATTCGGCTGTATTGTTGCATCTATCTGCTACTAGCATGGCCCCTCTCATGGTTCTTTGGAGCAAAGGCACCTCTTCTGCTCTTGCTTCTGGCAGGTCTTTCTGCGCTACCGATATTGTTAAGCGGGGTGGCAAGCATAACATTACGGAGCTTGCGCCGTTTCGATCTACTGGCCGCCCTGCGCCTGTTCGGGGCTGGTACATCCCTCCTGCTTGTCTTCATGGCAACACAATTCCAGGGGGAACAGACCGGCATGTTTCTCCTGGCATCCGCTATTACCAGTACGCTGACACTCATGATGGCCCTGTTCTGTATTCTCTGTCTGTTACCAATGAAACAGGCGGTAGAGCCAGGAATGTTGTTGCAAGACCGCCTCACCCGCGGGTTGAGCAATTCGCTGCTACTCTTCATTTTAGATGGCATCGTCTGGCAAGGCAGCGAGATGCTACTGCTGGCGCATGGCTATAGTACTGCCGCACTGGGCTTCTATGCGCTCAGTTCACTCATCAGCACGCGTGTGATTGGTATTGCCCCAACGATATTCTCTACCTGCATCCTGCCACTAGTCCTGCGCTATATGCCGGGTCAGCACTACATCAGCGCGGGAGATGCTTTTCTCAAAACATCGCACTATATTGCTCTGTTAGCTGTACCGCTCTGTCTGGGAGCCTTTTTCTGTTGCCCTATACTTATCTCCTGGTGCTTTGGAGCCGCCTACCTGGGTGTAGTAACACCACTACGTATTCTCCTGGTCTCTGCTCTGTGCGGTAGCGTTGCCACAATTAGCCTGACTCACCTCGCTCATGGAGAGCGCAAACGCGCCCAGATACACCTGGGTATAGTAGCAGCTCTGATCAATATTTTGCTGGCAGTACCTTTGATTGCCTTCCTGGGTGTGACTGGTGCAGCCATGGCAAGTGCCATGGCTCAGATTGTCTCCGCCATTGGTTCCATCTGTATCTGTAAAAAAATGATTTTGGGATAATGAAGGATGTTCGTTCATGACTATTCACGAAAAATCATCTAAGATAGCACCATCTCATTCAAAGACAGCACCACGTTTGAGCGTCATTCTCTGTACCTATAATCGGCGCAACTTGGTACTTTCCGCTCTGGCGAGCCTGCGACGGCAAACGCTGGCCTATGAGCAGTTCGAGGTAATTGTTGTCGATAATGGTTCTACCGATGGTACACTGGAAGCGGTACGTACCTATGTAAGTGCTGGTGTACAACTAGGGCGTAAGTCACAAGAGCTGTGGTATGTTCACTGCCTATCGGAGAGCAAGAACGGTTTAGCCTATGCACGCCATACGGCTTTACAGGAGGCAAGCGGTGAAATCGCAGTCTTTCTGGACGATGATGCATTGGCCGATCCCTATTTTCTGGAGCGCCTGCTAGCAGCTTACGATGAAAGTGGCGCTGATGCTATTGGGGGGCGTGTCGAGTTGCGGTGGGAGGCCCAACGTCCGCACTGGCTCAGTGAGGATATGTTGCATCTGCTTGGTTACTTTGCGCCTTTTAAGACGCGCACCCAGTTAAAGGTGGAGATGTGCTTTAGCAGCACGAGCTTTTCTGTCCGCATGTCCGCGTTACGCAGTATTGGCTATTTTTCACCGTTTCTCAGCAAACGTCAACACTTACCAGCAAACGCCGAGGTAGACGACCTGTACCAGCGTCTGCATCGGGCAGGCTATAGCCTGTGGTACGAGCCGGAGGCAGTGGTTACCCATCGTGTACCCGCAGCTCGCCTGCAGCGCTCGTACTTTATGGGGCGTGCCTACTGGCAAGGATGTTCGGAAGTGCTAGCCGAGTATGCCAACAAAGCACATGAAGGGGAAACCAAGTCGTATAGAAGTGTCTTCCAATCTGTATTACCTGAGATGCGTGAATTAAGCTATCTGCTCTTGCTCCATCGCCCCTTGCTGCGACTGGCGGGACGCTCTACCAATGAACGATTGCAGGCTGCGATGGCCCAGGCGCGAAGTTGGGGCCACCTGCGACAAAAACTCCAATTCCTTGAACATGCGCCACCAGAGGTTACAACTCCTGCTGTGTTGTTTGTATGCTCCGCCGAAGATGATCCAGCGGCTGATCTGCTGATCCATGCGCTCAACTTGCAAGATGTGAACTGTACACAAACGATTGCTGATATTCCTCTCTCCTGGCTGTGGCGTCACCGCGCCTATCAGGGGCAGGCTATGGGTATTGTTCACCTCTATCGAGCAGGTGCTTTACCCTTGACGCGCCGACAACATCAGCAGCTCTGGTTCCGGCTTTGGTTGGCACAATGCTGGGGTTTGCGTATTGTAACGAGCGATACAGGCGGCTGGTGGCAAAGCACACGGAGCCTGCGCTCCCTTAGCCAGCGCACATTGGAACGCCAGTTGTTCTCTATCAGCGATATTGTGTTCAGTTCGACACGGCAACCAGAACAGCTCTATCCCGATAAGAAGTTACGCCGACGAGTGCGTTGCCTGCCTCATCCCGGTTTTCAGGGCTATTACGCTCCGCCCCTACCACGCCAACAAGCGCATTGGCAATTGGGTTTGCCTGAGCAGGCAGGCTTTGTGTACCTGTGCTTTGCCCAGCAACATACGGAACGTGAGTTGATACACCTGCTTGAAGCATTCCGCGAGGCCCAACAGACAGGGTTGCTGGCCGCTAACACCCAACTCATACTGGTGGGTTATGCAGCCGATAAAAAGATATCACGTCGCATTCTTAAGTTGGCCGCCCTCAATGCTACGGTACACCTGTGCATAGCACCGCTGCGTACAGAAGCCATACCGCTCTACCTTGGTGCTGCTGATGCACTAGTGTTGCCACATCTTGCCCGGCAAACATCTGGTATGCTGGAAACAGCACTCCTTGCCCTTTCGTATGGACGCACGGTTGTCGCTCCTAGCCTGCCACGCTTTAATGGAATGCTCCCACCTTCGGCCAGCATCCTGTACGAGTCCAAAAGTCGCACCTCGCTGCAACAAGCCTTGCATAAAGTGCAAACACTCCGCTATGGTATGAACGAGAAAGAAAATCAGGCCTTCGATGCCGCCAGCGGTTGGGAGCATTATGCCAATCGGTTGCGCAAGCTCTATATACAACTGCTGAATCGGCCCTGAATATGTTATGATTAAGGTATGGCTATTCTAGTAGCGTTCCTTCATAACTATCTAAAGGAGTGTGTCAACATGATCGCACGCGACATTATGACGCGCACAGTTTTCACGGTTGGTCCTCAGGTCAAGGCACAGGAAGCGGCCCAGATACTGAGCCAGAAGCGTATCAGTGGCTTGCCTGTGGTCGATGAGAACAGCAAGATTATTGGCATAGTTACTGAGGCAGACATTATCAGCAAGGTAAATCGAGAGGGTCTGCTGGTTGCAGACATTATGAGTCACAAGGTTATCACTGTCGATGAAGAAACACTTGTAAGCGACATTGCTATGCTCCTGACGGAGCGCAAGATTAAACGAGTGCCAGTTGTGCAGGATAACAAGTTAGTCGGCATCATCAGTCGTGCCGACATTGTAAATGCCGTCGCTCAAGGCAATTTGATTATTCGTCCCTGGTAGAGTAGATGAGGGATGTGTGATGTAGAGACATGATGGCAAGGGTTATGGTGTCGCTATATCACACACCACTCATACGAAAGTAATAGCGATGCTTGTTCATCCAGATAAATTGTGCTAGTATGACTAGCACAATCTTTCAATATCCGTGTGGTTTATGGCAAGGTTCGAATGAACGTGACACTTTTCTGTTCGTACGAGGCAACCATTGTCAAGCAAGATGGCCTCTCTTTGAATCTTGCCTTTAAGAAAAAAGATTATAGCAGACTATTGATATGTATTTGCGGAAACATCTGAAAATTGACTTATACGATCTATGCGCCCTTGGCATTATTCTCTTTGCCATCCTCTTACGCCTGATCCTCCTTAGGGCAGGTTGGCCACCAACAGATAGCGATGAAAGTACTATTGGTTTGATGGCTTTACACATCGCCTATCATGGTGAAACCCCCACTTTTTTCTATGGGCAGGGCTACATGGGGGTCCTCGAAGCGTATCTACCGGCCCGCCTTTTTTTACTTTTCGGGCCTTCGCTTTTCTTGGTACGGCTATGTATGCTGAGCCTGGTGAGCCTTTTTTTTATCAGTATGTATTTTCTCACCAGCCTGCTGTATACACGGAAATTAGCCCTCGTGACACTCATCTTGCTGAGTCTAGGGTCTTCAGGCATTCTCTTTACAGAATTGCGTGCTATCGGTGGCTATGGGGAGACGCTGCTGATGAGTGCCTTGCTTTTGCTCCTAGCCGCGTACCTGGCTCTTTCATTTCGTCCTGTCATGTCGCGTAAAAGACGCTGGTGGCGTCTGCTCGGCTATGCCTGCTGGGGCTATCTTGTCGGCTTCGGTATCTACACTGACCAGTTAATCATTCCATTCGTCTTGATGTCGGCCATTGTGCTCTTGCTCTTCTGCTGGCCCGATCTGGACAGTCTGGCAGTTACCTTCATCATCGCCAGCTTTACGTTGGGTCTGTTGCCTTTACTCATCTATAATATTAACGAACTCCCCCAACAGGGCACCGTCTATTATTTCTTGCGTGTCTACCGTTCAGATGTCACCGATCCAACTATCATCAGCCAGATTACACCTTTGAATAAAATTGTCGGTGCGCTACTGGTCGGGTTGCCCAATTTAACAGGTGAAAACCCTGTCTGCTCTACTCAGAACTTGCCCCTTTTTGGACTACTCAGTCCCACAAGCATCTCCTGTACCTTCATGCAAGGCAGCTGGTCCATCGGCTGCATCGTGCTGTGGGTCATTGCCGTAGTCATGACCGTTAAAGCACTGGGCAAACAAAAGGTACTTAGCAAACACGGTTTCAATCTGGAATATTCTGAAGCGAGACAGCTTGCCATTCGCTATGTGGCACAACTGGCTCTGCTTGGAAGTGCCGCTCTTACCTTGCTGTTTTTTGCCCTCAGTCCCGTAGCTGGCTTAAACCCATGGCAAAACTCACGCTACCTATTCTGCCTGTTGACAGCCACGCCAGCCATTATTGATCCACTCTGGCAACAAGGTCGCATACTCTCTTCCTTTATCGGCTGGCTTACAAGAAAACAGATGCTGCGTAACATGCCACAGAGACAGACCCAGACTGCGCTGGCATCTCAAGACATTCAACATGAGTCTGATGCTCAGCAAACAGTCGACATGGCCCCGACCACGTCACCGGCGACAACAACTTCCAGAATACGTCTCTTACGCGGGTGGCTGGCTGAGATAGTGCGGGGAGGCATCCTACTCTACATTTGTGTGATGCTCACGTTGGGTGCCATTAATACCTTTACCCAGGTACCAGGCATCCAAGTCATAAATGAGCAACAATCTGAACTCGTCCATAAATTGGAGCAAATCGGAGCAACACGTATTTACTCAGAATACTGGACCTGTAATCGTCTCATCTTCCAGAGCCGGGAGCGCATCATCTGTAGCGTACTCAGCGATACTCTTCATGGCGGCAACAACCGCTATGGTCCCTATTATGATATTGTCCAAAGCGTGTCCGATGAAGCAGCTTACGTCTTACCCTTTGGTTCACCTGTTGATATCAGCTTCAAGCGCAGGCTTCCTCATGTACATAGAGCATATCACCATATCTTTTTTGTCGGTTACGACATCTATCAACCCGTCATGTGATGGATAGGCGACTTCACCTATCCACACCTATCAACTGCTAGAGATTGCGCTGTGGCATCCCATACTATATATCCCGTCTGGAATGCCTGTCGCAGGTAAGTGTCCGGCCCCAAGGCAGGGTCCGAAAAGGGTACAAGGGCTGAAGTGGGGTACCCGTGACAGCCACCTGCGCCGTGATCAGAGACCAGATACTGCGTCCACACCCCACCATAGACCCAGTAGGGCGTAGTGGAACCGTCGGCTAACATAAAAGCTCCTGGGAGATATGAACCACCACCAAAGTCCTGTGTCCAACCACTACCCCAGCGATGCATGGCGGCTGAACCACCGTTATCTCGTGGCAACCCAACCACGTCTTCACCACCAGATTGTGTGAACAATGTATGGAAATAGCCTGCCACCGTAGTATTGGGGGCACCCACGCCGACCCACTCACGATCGAAACTACCACTTGTCCAATCAGGAATAGTACAGGTAACACAGCCCACGAAGCTATCTGAGGTATTGGTAAAATCGGATTGTGGCGGTAGCAATGCACTCCCTAGACTTGGTAGGTAGTTATCCGTCCAACCACTGGTCGCATTTTGAGGATGAGCGGCAAAGTACCAAACATATTCCTCGTAAATCGAGCGAAACGGTGCCCCTGGATACCAGTGTCCATAGACCGATGACGCTACATCATTGGGATTGTTCCCAGAGGCTCCATTGTAGGCCCATACAGCAAAAAACCAGTCATTAGCCTTATATGGGTCGTTGGGATCGCTATTTGAGACTACTCCGGCAGTCCCATTCCAGGCAGTGATTAGGGACTGCACACCAGTGCCGATATTGTAGCTCTGTTCCTGCTGAATTTTCCTGGCATCACTGCGACAATTATTGATCGCCTGGCACTGGGGTGGCATAGCCCATGTCTGCTGAAATTCACCCCAACCGCCATCCCAACTTTTGATTGGCGTACCAATTGCTTCACCGTTTACCTGGTAGTCGGTTGTATTGAACTGATGCCAGTTACTCTCCACATAGGCTATACCGTGCAAAATACCTGCCGAGACATGGGGCGTACCCGCCGCATTGGTACAGTTGCCATAGCACATGGTAGGCAAGGTGGGCGCATCGAACAGTCTATTCGCGTGAGCTTCCAGCATCCATTCATCCTGCTGCAAAACGCTGGCATTCTGTTCGCTAGTGCCAGCAAAACGCCGAGGCCAGTTCAGTAGACCAGAGATCGTAGCCGGTGATACAGCTTGTAGCCGGACCAGTGGAATATGGGCGGCCCAGAATGTTTGCACAATCTGCCCACCAGCAGGCAAAGCTAAGCGTTCAGTTGCTCCCGATGTGGCATCAGCCACGAGTAGATTTTCCCTGGCCGGTACATTGGCTATACCTTGTGCTGCCAGATCGGTGCGCAATGCCGTCACCTGAGACATCACCAGAACTTGCCCATCGCCTGAGCGATTCAGCGCAGTGAGCCCATGGCCAAATTGTGCCGTTGCAAACAGTGACGGTACCTCTGTAGTCGTGCCACTCACAAAGCCGATACGCACAATGGTATAGCGTAAAGGACTCCAACTGAGCACGCGCTCACACTCCACCGAAGTTCCATCGCTGCCTATGCGCAAGACGTTCCCTGGCAAAATATCAGGGGGTAACGTCGTAACAAGACTGATGTTCGCAGCAGATTGCCCACCCAAATGCAACCCATGATTGGGTGCATTTGTTCCCAAACGCAACAACTCTACAGCCTGTCCTTGACGTGCCTTCGTCACTATCAGACTTCCGGTGCCATCTATGCCTATCAAACGCAGTGAGCTGCCATCCTGAAGCCAATGCAGGAGCGTTGTATCATGTCCATGGAGGTCCACACGATGAATCTCGTCGTAGCCACTACATACAGAGGCACATTCCGCCTGACCCTCACAAGAGGGGTCACTACAGGTTGGCGATGTCCCCTTAGATGTAGTGACCCCCCTTGTGGGGGTCAGGTGTTGTGTTGCATAGACAGTATTTTTCGTCATTACTGTATTGAAAGAGTGTTCCTGCATGCCAGTATGATAATAGAGAGCTGAGCTATCGCTAGCCCATATCACCTGATCACCAGCAGCAACTCCTCCTGGGACCAGCAAAATGTTGACGCTCCCATCGGTGGAGAGCAGACGTAGGGCTGCACCATTTAAATCTGTGCCATAGCCGCTACGTAGGGGCGTTAGTAAAGCAAGATATTGCCCGTTGGGCGAAGGGAAAAAGATTGGCGTCGCTCCTTCTGAGTGACGCGCTACAGCGATTACCGCCGCACTCGTGCGTAAATCACTTCCTGAAGCCCTATAAACTACGAGAGGGCCATCTGGCTGCTGCGCACTGCTGAAGGCCATCGTGTAGATAAGATCATAGTTGTGAGCATTCCAGGTGCCTGCAATGCTTAATGCCTGAAAAGTGGAAGGTGTATTTTGCTGGGCGTAGGTAGCGACATGCACAAGATATCCTACTGGAATGAGCGAAGCCAGGATGAGTATAAGTAATAGTGATCGTTTCATATTTGTTCGTCTCTCATCTTATGTTTCTCACTATCAGCATACCCACCTGTACCAACAAATCAAGCTCTTGCATGCACAAAGTCGGTATACATAGTACCTTCGGCCCGCTTTGGCTAGCTAATCATGGGCAAAGATGGTATCAAGAGTCAGCATCAGCTATAATGTGCAAAGTACAAACCGAAGAATGGTCAGCGTGAACAACCAAACAATCACGGAACCGTATATACAGGTAGCCTTCAATTTTGACAGTAATGCCTGGAAATTGGAACCAAACCAGTTCTTTAGTAATGGACGGCAATCGCGATGGCAGCTTAGATTCGCGGACATGGGGGTAACTAGACAGAAGTTATATTATTTAGGAAGGGTAGTTGCCGCATACTGGCCGTTCAACGCTCTCGGGCAGGTCAACACCTATCCAAACATATATGCGGTCCTCAGTCCTAGCATTTACGATACGAGGTTCAAATTTGAAACGTTCACATCTGGCACGGGAAATCGTTGAAACCGTAGCATTGACCCTGATCATCTTTTTAGTTATTCGCTTTGCCATTCAAAGCTACCGCGTTGATGGCGTGAGTATGCAGCCCGGTCTGCAAAGCGATGAGTATGTCTTGGTCAATAAAATCGCCTACCTCTTCCATCCACCCGAACGAGGGGATGTCATCGTCTTCCACTTTCCCCAAGACACGACCAAAGATTTCATCAAAAGAGTTATTGGACTTCCTGGCGATACTGTTAACTATACATCTTCCACTGTAACGGTCGACGGTCTCACCATCAACGAACCATATATCAGCCAACCTGCCAATCCGCCTCCTCCCAAAAACGGTTGGAAAGTTCCACTCAACGATTACTTCGTCATGGGCGATAATCGCCCTCAAAGCGACGACTCACGCGACTGGGGCTACGTTCCCAAAGATTATATCGTTGGTAAAGCCGTAATGGTCTACTGGCCGTTCACCAGATGGGAGTTCATCAATACCTATCCGACTGTCTACGCTCAAATTAAACCGAGCAATTAAAGGAAACAGCATTATGCGCGACTCAGGATCAGAACAAGATTATCCATTGCGCCCACCGCGGCGGCGCTACGGCTACAGGGGCAATGGACGCCGCTATCACTTTAACGAAGAGGAAGACGAAGCAGCCGTGGACGAGGCAGCAGAAGATGAGGATTTCGTACCTCTACTACCACCAGGAGGCACGCAGAAGGCCCTGATTATCGGAGCTGGAGCAGGTATCCTCTGTGCCTTGCAAAGTATCGCTATTACTCTTTTCAATGCCTCCACGTATCAAGCCTACGACACGGCCACACAGCAAACCGTCAAACAAGCTTTGGCCTTCACTATCTTCGGCTACGCTATGCTCACCTTCTTCATTTCTCTCCTGATCTGCCTCGTTGCCGGTTTCATTACTGGCAAAGTTGCCGTCCAACGCAGGCGTGGCTTTGTTGCCGGTTTCGTTGCTGGTGCCATTACCTATCTCGTCAGCTTCATCACTCACTACATCCCTAACTACCCCGGCAACCAGCACACGGCAGCAGGGGTAGGCGATGTCGGCGCCACCTTCGGTGGCCTTCTCGTCATCTTGATCTTCCTGCTTGTCTGGGGCCTTCTTGGTGGATTGGTTAGTTTGTTGGGAGCATGGTTGGCAACGCGAAGGCATCCGTACTACACGGGAGAGTATTGATGGTTAAAACTTTTCTTAAGCCGTCCCGAATGTCAATCCCAACTCTCTCACCCACTTGCGGTAGGCAATTGCTGTGCGGTCAGAGCGCAGGTGCA
>Ga0137378_10006350_pt1 | contig 10255 bp, 10 predicted proteins | sample SagtaG_21_FD_104813 | JGI IMG/M metagenome (GOLD analysis project Ga0137378, IMG submission 104813) | Vadose zone soil microbial communities from Sagehorn Ranch, Mendocino, California, USA - Sage2_L_60_16 metaG | ecosystem: Environmental > Terrestrial > Soil > Vadose zone | place: USA...
GACTTGGTCCGACTGTTCCGAGGGTTATTTCTATCTGTTGATCTAGCGTCGCGGTCAGATGTTGTCCATTGTTCGCAAAATTAAGGGACAGTACCCGTTGCTCGATACTCGCCGGGGGCATGCCGACCTTCTGAGAAGAGGCGTTAACGCAAGAGGTCCACAGAAAGACTAGGGCCGCCAAGAAGGCTGCTGATCGCAAGGTTGTCATAGTCCGATACTCTGACCAGAGCTAGATACAATCAGAAGTGCCGTGACTCGACTTCTTGCACGGATAATCATTGGACCGTCGCCCTTACACCACTCCAGCGGAATCTGTCCGCAGCATCCAAATGACCCCGATCAGAATGGGCGAGCGCCACACTGTTCTCCGCCTTTCCTTGATTACTGAACCGTGAGCGTCAGCGCGGTCGAGTGCTGCGTTGAGCCCGACATAGCCGTGATTGTAATTGCATAATTTACCGGCGGAGGGCTGCTGCTTCCGCCACCGCAGCCCACCAGCAGAATCAACCCGGCGACTACGGGGGCGACCGCTAAGAAGTTCCCTTTTCTCTTCCGCGAACGGATGCAACTTAGGCTGATCCCCATAAATGCAAAGCCCGCGACCGGCAGCCAACCGAAAGAAAATGGATTAGAGCCGCCGCGCGTGGCGGGGGGCACTCTGAGTGAAGCTGCGGCTGATCCTGCCGTGACGGTGAGAGTGGCGCTGGTTTTACCCGCGGGGTCGAAGGTGACTGAGTCTGAACTGAGCGAGCAGGTCGGCGAACCGGCTTGAACCGGAGTGACGGCACAGGATAGAGAGACAGGATTGTCGAAAGCATTCAGCAGATTCAAACTCACCGTGGACGTCGCGGTCTGGCCAGGACTCACGCTACTCGGGCTCAGTGGTGGTGCCGAGATTGAAAAATCGGTGCCCGTGTTGAGTAACACGCTGATCGCCGCATCGGAATTGATTGCAACCAAATCTGGAGCCTTGTCTCCGTCGAAATCGGCAACAAGACCGATTGCAGGATTTGTACCAGCAGCGAATGTCAGAGCCTGCTGGAACGTGCCGTCACCATTTCCAAGCCAGACGACAAGCTGAGTGTGGTCGGAACTGGTCCCGATTAAATCGAGGTTGCTGTCGCCGTTAACGTCTGCAGCAAATCCTCCAGAAACACCAGGAATCGCATTAGCGGTTTGGAACGTTCCATCGCCATTGCCCAACCGCAGTGACGTGGTGCAAACAATGGGCTTTGAAAAAATAGTGCATCCCCCATCAATCAAGTCCCCTTTACCGTCCTGATTAAAATCGCCGATTGCTACAAAGAAACGAAAGCAACAACCGGGCGAGGCGGTCGGCCCATTCTGAAATGTGCCGTCACCATTTCCGAAGAAGAAATAAACTGCGCCACCCCAAAATACCGCCAAGTCGCTCCTTCCATCCTGATTCACATCAACCATTGAAATGGAATAAGGCGTGCCCCCGGCTGCAACCGCATAAGCGACTGGTGATTGGAACGTTCCATCGCCGTTTCCCAAAAGAATTGCGACTGAATTATCAGTTGAGTTAGCGGTTGAGTTCGCGAAGATCAGATCGAGTTTATGATCCGCGTTCAAATCGCTGACCGCTACGGCAAAGGGATTCTTGCCCGGAGCGAGAACTTGTCCCGGGCTGAACGTCCCGTCGCCATTGCCGAGGAATATGGTCGCATCGCCATCATCGCTAACGCTGGCATCCCCCGCACGAAGCACGAGCAGATCGGATTTGCCGTCGCTGTTGAAATCACCTGTCGCGATGCGAGTAGGGTTTTTCCCTGCGGTGAGCTTCGTCGCAGGCTGGAAGGTTCCGTCACCATTCCCCAAAAGAATACTCACGCCTCCGTTGTCACCTACGTCGGGGTTCCCGAAGTCGACCCCCGCAATGTCCGGTTTGCCGTCGTGGTTAAAGTCGGCGACGGCCGCCATTTCAGGAGCGGTGCCCACGGCATAGCTCTGCGCTGGCTTGAATCCTACGGTTGCGCTTGCCGAGTGCCCAAGTGGCAAGAGCACCAGCAACGTGGCGGCAAAAAACTTGATCTTTATCTTCATTTTTTCGGACATGGTTAAACTCCTTCTACGGAGGCTTGATTCACTCGAGGGACCTCCAGCAGGATTACGTTGCCTAGACATCGAGCAGCGCTCTCCTGCTGTGTCGGCGAGCAAAAACTAGTCTGACTTTTTAGAGAACACCCTTCTGGCCTCGATCGTGATAATGCTCGGCAGGCTGGTCCCGTCGGGCAGCACGAGAGAAGTGAATACCGCGCGGGCTTCGCGTCCGTCGTCGTCATAGACCAGATGCAGAGTGGTCGTGCGGACCAAAACTCCGCTTTCGAAGACCTGAATCGTGTCAGTGCCCGTGCAGTCTGGATTCACTGTGGCAGTTCCTGTAAAGGTTTCGTCCGCCATGTCGCCATTCAGACTCCGGGTCTGAGTGCCGGTAATGTTTCCGGACACGTCCTGGGTTAATATCCCGGTCGCTGCCACTGCTCCTATCGCGGGGATGGAACCGCTTGTACTAAATCCCCACGTCCCCGCGACGGTGTGATTTGTGCAAGCCGCATGTACGCTCGATGGGACAACAGACATCGCCAGCATTATTAACATCAAAAGCTGCATGGCTTTCATGAGGGTTTCTCCATTGGAATTTGGTCATCAAATTTGCAGCGGATTTCAACAACCTCAGGCACCGCCGAGCAGATGGAGTTATGCCATCGGTCTTCGCAGGACGCAATCCCGCGCGTCTCTCCTGTTACGCTCAAGCAGGTATCTAAGCGCGCTGCCGGGCGCAGCCAACGCGGCTACTCCGTGAGGAGAAGTAGTGCTAAACTCTTCTGCCAAAGGGGCTTGCCCGCTGATGGAGATCACCCGCTTCGCGCGTCGCCTTTGTTTTGGCCAGTTTGAGATGGATGGGACGACGGGAGAACTGCGCAAAGACGGGACGAAGATTCGCTTACAGGAACAACCTCTCCAAATCCTGCAGATCCTGCTGGAACACCCGGGCGAGTTAGTGTCCCGGGAGGCGTTGCGAAAGCGGGTGTGGCCAACCGACACCTTCGTGGACTTCGATCACGGGATTAACAACGCTATCAAGCGCCTGCGTGAGTCGCTGAGTGACTCAGCAAATACTCCTCACTACATCGAAACCGTGGCGCGCCGCGGGTATCGGTTCATCGGAAGCCTGGCTGCCGTAGATCGCGCTCCTGCTGCCATTCCATCGCTGGCCGTTCTGCCACTGGAAAATCTGTCACGAGACCCGGAGCAGGAATATTTCTCCGAAGGACTGACCGAGGCGCTGATTACGGCCCTGGCGAAGATTGGAATGTTACGAGTGGTTTCGCGCACTTCCATTATGCAATACAAGGCAGTCCACAAACCACTGCGCGAGATAGCGCGAGAATTGGAGGTGGACTTCGTGGTGGAGGGTACGGTGCTCCGGGTGGGGCGCCGTGTGCGCATCACAGCGCAGCTCATTGACGCGCCCAAAGAGACCCACCTGTGGGCGGAAAGCTACGAACGGGACCTGCGCAATGTGCTTGCTCTCCAATCAGAATTGGCTCAAGCCATCGCCCAAGAAGTCCAAGTCAAGCTTACTCCTCAAGAGCGGAAACATTTGGCACAAACGCGCGCTGTCGACCCTGAAGCGTATGAAGCCTATTTGAAGGGGCGGTATCACTGGAACCGGCGCAGCAGGGACGGACTCGGAAAGGCTACCCAACACTTCCAGCAGGCAATCGCGAGGGATCCAAGGTACGCCGCCGCCTACGCAGGTTTAGCCGACTGCGTTTCCATTCTCGGCTGGTGGGGCTTTGTCTCTCCGGAGCACGGTTGTGGCAAGGGGAAGGTGCTGGCCCTGAAAGCCCTGGAGTTCGATCCGAACCTGCCCGAGGCCCATACCTCATTCGCGTGGTCGACGGCGTACTACGATTACGACTTCCCGAAGTGCAAACGAGAATTCAGGCTAGCGATTGAACTGAATCCAAATTACGCAACGGCACGGGGATGGCATGGCCTCACTCTGTCGATGATCGGCGGTTACGAGGAAGCATTGGCCGAAGCGAAACAGGCCGTCCGGCTGGATCCGGCCTCGTCCATCATCAACGGCATGTTAGGGGCGGTCTATTGGTTTGGGGGCGAATACGACGCATCGCTAGATCAGCACAAGAAGGCCTCCGATCTGGACCCCGCCGCTTTTCAGCTCCACTGGGGAGTTGGAACATGCTATCTGGCTAACCGCATGTACGATGCGGCGATTGCCGAGATGGAAACGGCGCTTCAGTTAACAGGGCGAACTCCCATGTCAGTGGCATTTCTGGCAGGGTCCTACGCGGCGGCCGAACGCGGGCAAGAGGCAGAGCAACTCTTGAGTGAATTGGCCGAGCTGTCCACGGTCCGATACGTCTCTCCTTATGTTATTTCGTTGGTATTCGCCGCCATGAAACAGACGGATCAAGCCTTTGCTCAATTGGAAGCCGGTTACCGCGAGAGGGCAGCATGGATGGTGTGGATGAATAGGGATCCTCGCCTTGAGACCCTGCGCTCCGACCCACGCTTCCAGGATCTGCTGCGCCGCATGAACTTTCCGGCGTAGACCCATACTGACTTCACGATTTCGGCTCCAGGAAAAGCGGGTTTTGTTAGGCTCTAAAGGCAATTGCAGCGGCAGCGAAAGCTGACCATAAAAGCGTTTCAGAATGGAATTCGCCGCACGATTTATTTGATGCCGGACTTAACCGATAAGAGTTCAAACTAGGACACTACCGACTGCCGGTCAGTTGCGCTGACGAAAAACGCAATGCGATTTTTCGGTTCCGCGTGCCTCTCTTGAAATACTCATGCGGACTTCCCCGACATGGCGCATAACTCAGTGGCCATGTTCTTTTTAGCATTCACTATGATGCAGCAATTGTCGCCCGGTCAGTATGATCCGTGGAACGCCTGGGGCCGCCGCGTGCGCCCGCCGCACGGTATCGAGACCATGCCCATCCGGCAATCCCATGTCCAACAGGACGATTGTCCACTCCTCCCTTCGCAAGATGAATCTCAGCTTCGCTCATGCGCAAGAGGTGCGTCAATTCGAAACTGTCCGGCCTCTCTCCCCTGAACATCTCGCGGAGCAAGCGGACGTCTCCCGCGTTATCCTCAACCAGAAGAACTTGGAGTGCCTTTTCTTTCATGAGTGTGGCAACTGAAGGCTATACAGAATTAGGGTTGAGCTTCCCAATTTGCGGTAGTCGATCCCGAGGGCTTTCTGCGAGGGTTCGCGCGATCGCGCGAGGCTATTGGTTGCGCGAGACGGTACTACAGGCCAGATTAGCGAATTGGGCTGACGTATCGGACGCGGCTTTGCTCAAGCGACTCCGCAACCGCGGGGAATGGCTACGCTCATTGTGCAACGAGTTGCTTCGGGAGAACGGCGTTTCTACGTTCGAAGGCAGGGTAGAACCGACTAGGCGTTGCTGAATTGATGAAGAGAAAAGTTACCTTTCAATCCAAATAAAATAGCCAACAGAGAGATGCTTGTCTGTTCACAATTGCCCACTTTGCTTTTTGCGGCAACAGACTTTTTGCACCGAACGGTGCAAATCCTTGTGACAATCTACATCTGGAATTGCGATTGTTTGATACCGCTCAACAACATAGAACAGACTGCCACGAAAACGGAGCAGCAAAAGGAACTACCGTGCTCGGCAAGTAAGTCTTGGTAACGTGTCGAATGTGTGGCCGGTTTATCTCTAATCCCGCCACTCGCGCTCAGCTTCATACTCCGATTCGTCTTCGCGGCTTCCGCCATCGCATTTATCGCTGTTCCAAAGACTATGCCGTGACGTTCTCGTGAAGAACTTTCAGAGGAAGCGGAACACGAGGAGTTCGTGCTCAATGACAGCAGGCTATATTTGCAGACCTTCAGTCCCGACCTGCACAGACACTAACTCCGGGGTACCCCGGGAACCTACGAGCGATTTTACGGTGTCTTCCGCCGTGAATCTTCCCATGAGCAATGCCAGCTTGCGATTGGTTGTCATTTGGACTGGAGTCGAATCCACTCGCTGCACGTATTCAGGAGCGCGAGTGCCACGTCGGTTTACCTTCACGACAAACTTGATATTTTTCATGTCTTCATCCTTAACGCAAGCAAAGCGGCGCTTCACTTCTTTGAAATCGAATACACCACAGTAAGAGGCTTGCCACATTCCATGCAGCGTGCCTTTGATCTGGATGTGATCAGTCCGCAAGACGGGCACATCCTTTGTCCAGACCCGGCGGCCTCTGATTTTGTCTCGCGCATCCAGAGGAGCAGCAGGGCGGTGAATAGCACGATAAGCAGACCGAAGGAAATATTACCTACGCTTATCAAAAGCGATCCTTCTGGGCGAGTCCTGCATCGACCTAGCTGCTAGGCTATTCGCTCAATCCGCGTCCTGCACCGCGGGTTGATCGGCTCGCCACAAGATCCCTTGCAAGCGGACGTGGTTAGTCCGCTCACTCGCTGAAAAGCCTAAGGTGGGAGAGCTTCAGATGAACTGGCTTAGGTCAGAAGACCTGAAAGAGGAGAAAAACGTAACCGCCTCCATATTGATTGTAGCACGTCCGCCGGCGATTGCATTCGGCTCTCTCACTCTCTCTTACTGAAAGCAGTTGCTCGGAGGGCCAGACTCCGAACTTGATCTGTATTGATCAGTCCGCATTTCGCTTTTGGCCTACACCACTCCTGACCCTCGAAAGGAGGCGCTTATGGGTAGCCGCCCCTTTCCAGAAATATCCTGCGCACTTTGCAGCCAGACGGTGGATTTGCTGATCGGTTTCTCTGCCGACGAGAACGGCAAGCCGTTCACGAGGAGTGCTACGTCAGGCGACTCACGAGTTGTTCGAGCAAGCCTGCTGCCATAATTGCCACTTGATTTCGACTGCCTGTGGTGGACATGACGCACATCTATACACTTGCTGGCTTGCCCAGGGGATGAACCTTTTTGCTGACTTTCTTAAGCCAAGGTTGGCGCAGTCTCACACGACCGTCGTCATCCCACTTTACCAGCGCGTCGTCTTCGTTCGTTTGCTCAACGGTTCCGAACACTCCGGTGGGTTTTCCAAAATCAGCCAACTCCTCGACGCGATCACCGGGAGTCAGTTCCGAGTCCGGAGCAGAGGGCTGGACGAGCGGTGGCCTCTGGGCTCGGTCTGCGTCAGCAGGCGCTCCAGCGTGTGACAGAGGCGGTTGCGGAGCTTTGCGCAGTTTTGGTGTCAGTTCATTGATAGGGCTCATATTTCATTACCCCAGAGGCTTAACTTGCCTGTTCATCTGTTCGTTAACTAGAGCATAGGCTTGGAAGCCTTGACTTCGCTGATCAAAACGGCTCAGTCCTGACACGATCGAGTTGGCAACAAGATGACAGAGCTGGAAACATTGCGGGAAACTACGGATGTCGGAGCAGAAGCCAGTGGTGAAGCACTACGTCGAGAAGCGAACTTTGAACTGAACTGAGAAAAGACCATCCGTTTTCTGGGAAGAGTCTCGATCTTTCGAGACCGCCGTCGATAGTCGAAAGGAAAGCCTTGGGGTCGAACGTGCGGCGCTCCTTGGCCGCTGCCACGGGTGTCATGATTCGATCCCTTTCGTGCTCAAGGATGCCCAATAACCCAGTATTTGAGCCAATTATTCTATTCGACGCCCGACACCTCCAAATAGCAACCTTGTTGGGACTTCCGATTTCTGCCTACCCAATTTCAGGCAAACTTCGGCATGCCAACCAGCCGCGAGGACCGGCGTGTGAATGCTTCGCCGGAAGAACTCAATCGTGGCTGGGTCGGGAAGCTGCTGAATCCATCGAGACTGCGACCGAATATGGCGATCTCACGTCGAACTGCGGCGCGCTCTCCGGCTATGTTCGGAAGCAGAGACGGGCGCAAAAACAAGAAGAAAGCAACGTAAGTGCCGGAATCGCCCTAACAGCTTGCGCAAAAACTCGGCTCAAGGCAACACGGCGAGCCTGATCTGGAAAAGAAAAAGATGAAGAACTTTCTGCCTATTTCCTCTTCAGTTCGTGACCGACACGGCTGGACTCACGATCCATTGCAGGTAAGAGGTTGTCAGACGCATTTCCAGACGGCTGTGCCATTATCACGGTATCCACTACGGGTTTGAGTCGGTCCGTGGGAAATACCGCGAAGCTGATTTGCAGGTTATCTCGGTAAACCGGACCCGAGGAGCCGCCAAGAGGATCGCTCGCATCTACGCTCGGAACTTTTCCTCCGATGGAAATCTGGGGACTCTGCGGATCGAACGGACGTGTCTTCGGATCCACGATTTGGGTGAGCAAAATGTAATCACAGTCCTTGCTTTTCGCTTCTTCGCCATTTTCGCGGGTGGGACGAAGTTTGTGGTCCGTAGTCGTACTGGAATCCATGGTCAGGGCATTGATTTTGTCGTCTCTCAGATCCTTCGACACGCGCTCGGTCAAGCGGTCGACCAGGGCAGCGCGTGCACTCATGTTGGAGACTGTTGCTACGCATACTTTACCACCCGGTTTCGGGTGAGATGGAATGTCTTGGGGCAGCGCTGTCAGGGGCGCAAACGCAAAGACGAGAAGAAACAACAAACCGGGAACTCTGTCCGTAAAGCGCCTCCTGGTAAGATAACTATATATCCACAGGTCCGCGGCGGCTCACGGATTTGGCGGTACCAGAAAACTTTCTTGTTTCTAGAGTGCAAGCTGATAAGAAGAAGATATGCGTGCAAAAGGCGAGCAACAGTTGGGTGTGTTCCGCTACGTAAGCCCTGAGCAGCGAATCCCTCACGCCCATCCGCTTCAGCAGCTCCGCATGTCGCCGAGAACGACACGAACCGTCGCAGCGCCGCAGAGGAACGCACCACCCGCCATGCTGGTGATCAACTCAGTCAGAAGAAACGCATGCGGATCGAAGAGGTTTTCGGCCAGATGAAAAGCATCGGTCTACTCCTCAGGCTGCGACATCGAGGGCTGGAGCGGGTCGAATGGATGTTCACCTTCACAGCGGCGGCTTGCAACTTGGGGCGCATGGGCAACCTCATGCGCAGTGCCCCACCGCCGCAGTGTGCATAAACTGTGCTAAGGCCCCCGCTTCAGCAACCTTCAACACCGCCAAACTCGATAGCAATGCACGGAGGAAGTACTGGAAAGCGAGCTATACCTGCTACAGAACCCCTTTCCCCGCCGCCTGCTAAGCAGCCTTCTCCACCGGAAGCCCCGCTTCCATCCATCCCTGCTTTCCTTCAGGATAATGCGCTACGTTGGTGTAGCCCATGGCCGCCAATTCACGGGCGGCGTATTCGCTGGCATGTCAATGAGTGTTCGTGCAGTAGGTCACGATTTCAGCATTCTTATTGGGCAATACCTGGGGTGCAAGTTCCTTGATTTTGTCAGGCGGAATATTCAAGGCTCCGGGAATGTGGGCTTCGCGGTAGCGCTCAGGTGCAAGCGTCTCAACCACCTTGATGCTCTCTTTGCGGTCTAGTTTGCCTTTCAGCTCTTGGGTAGAAATAGTGTGTTCCATTCTGACCTCCTGGAGAATCGGTTTATCCTAAAACTGGCTCGTCGTGGACTGGGTGGCGGTTTTAGGCGGCGCAAACGTTTCGAGCAGAGATTTGAATTGCGGGCTCAGATGCAGTCTATCACTGTGTTGCTCCAGCAGCCCGCATGGATCACTCGCTGTCTTCAGCGCGCACCGCAGACGGCCGCATCCGCCAGAGGGCTGGGCTGAGATCATCCTCGCTCCGGACGGGTGAATCTAGCCGAAATCGCGAACCGAATGGTGTCAGCCGGACCTTGGTCTAAGAGCGCATCGCGGATTGAGCGGGAAAGGGTATGACAACGATTCCACCCGTATGACTGTCATATACCCTACCCCCGCCCTTCCGAAGTGGAATTCCGGGAGTGTTGCGGTTTGGATTCACAGGTAGCAATCGGCTCCGGCCTGAGGACAACTGTGGACATGGCAAAACCAACCAAGGAAGACAAAATTAGACGAAAAGCAAAGAAAACCCAGCGCAAGTCAGATAAGCAACGAGCCGGAGGCGTACGGCGAGACCACGATGGCATTGGGAAACGGATCGACAGCACGGAAATCCGAAATCCAAAGACGACTTCCGCCAATCGGCTGCCCGAATCGAAAGAGAGGACCGAGGGCTGGAAGCCGCAAAAGGTGTGGGGTTGTAGAGGAATGCTCCAATGCGACGATGACCGAGATCGACCCGGTCCATTAC
>Ga0137378_10006351_pt1 | contig 10254 bp, 9 predicted proteins | sample SagtaG_21_FD_104813 | JGI IMG/M metagenome (GOLD analysis project Ga0137378, IMG submission 104813) | Vadose zone soil microbial communities from Sagehorn Ranch, Mendocino, California, USA - Sage2_L_60_16 metaG | ecosystem: Environmental > Terrestrial > Soil > Vadose zone | place: USA...
CGCACGACTTCGCCAACGATGATGAGCGTCGGCGGTTCGAGCGTCGCCACGGCGGGCTGCCCTGGCAGCGTGGAGAGCGTCGCGCTCACGATACGCTGGCGGGAGGTCGTGCCCTGCTGCACGATCGCCGCCGGCGTTGTCGGCGGCAAGCCGTGCGCGATCAGCTCGCGGCACAAGGTTGGCAATCCGAGCAATCCCATGTACACGACGATCGTCTGTCGCGGACGCGCGAGCGCGGACCAGTCGAGGTCCATCGTGCCGTCCTTCAGATGGCCGGTGACAAATACGCAGGCTTGCGAGTGGTCGCGATGCGTGAGCGGGATGCCGGCGTAAGCGGCGACTCCGTTGGCCGCAGAAACACCCGGCACGACTTCGAACGGGATCCCGTTCGCGGCGAGCGTTCCGATTTCCTCACCGCCGCGGCCGAAGATGAACGGGTCGCCGCCCTTAAGGCGCACGACGCGTTTGCCCTCGCGCGCAAGGCGAACCAGCAGCGCGCTGATGCCTTCCTGTGACAGCGTGTGACGGCTGCGTTCCTTGCCGACATAGATGCGCTGGGTCTGCAGGCGCGCCAGCGCGAGGATCTCCGGAGCGATCAGTCGGTCGTAGACGATAACGTCGGCGTGTTCGATCAGCTTGAGCGCGCGCAGTGTCAATAGTTCGGGATCGCCTGGACCGGCGCCAACCAGCGCGACACAGCCGACCTCGCTGCCTCTACGGTAAGCACCGGGCAGCGGGACAATCGGGCACATGTCGCCGAAGGCGTCATCGCGCTGCATGGCCTGCCGATCCCAACTGGCGCCGCCTTCGTTCACCGCATGCCTCGCTTGTCGTGCTCGACGTAACTGTAGGTTCTCCAACCTACCCAATCCTTAACTTGGGTTAAGGAATCGTAGGCGGCGATCCCCGATGCTCGCCTCTCATGAGATAGCCGTCTTCGGCATTTGTCACCAGGAGCCAAGAGTGAGATACGCACCATCCTCGTTGATCCCGAATCTATTTGCGCTGTTGTTGCTGCCGCTCGCGGCGGGCACCGCCTTCGCACAGGAAAAGAAAACGGAAATGCAACCCGCTACGGCGCCGAAAGCCGTCGCGCCGGTATCGCCTCCGGGTAGTGACGCGGCAAAAGCCGAGCAAGCGCACTCCGATCCTGGAACGCTCAATTACGAGGGTGCGGCAAGCTCGCCGCTGGCGCAGGAAGTCATGCATCAGGACATCAATCCAAAGGCGCCGCCGATGACCCAGGCCGAATTCGACAAGGGTCGCCTGACCTACTTCGAGCGCTGCGCCGGCTGCCACGGCGTCCTGCGCAAGGGCGCGACCGGCAAGCCGCTGACCCCGGATATCACGGTGGGCAAGGGAACCGAGTATCTGAAGGTGTTCATCGGCTACGGCTCGCCCGCCGGCATGCCGAACTGGGGCAGCTCGGGCGAGCTAACGGAGGCCGAAGTCGATCTGATGGCGCGCTACGTGCAACAGACGCCGCCGACGCCGCCCGAGTACGGCATGAAGGAGATGGAGGCGAGCTGGAAGCAGCTCGTTCCCGCAAACAAGCGGCCGAAGAAAAAAATGAACGGGTACAACATCGAGAATCTGTTCTCGGTGACGCTGCGCGACTCGGGCGAGGTGGCGCTGATCGACGGCAACTCCAAGAAGATCATCAATATCGTCAAGACCGGCTATGCGGTCCACATCTCGCGGCTGTCCGCATCGGGACGCTACCTGTACGTGATCGGGCGCGACGCCAAGATCAACTTGATCGACCTGTGGCTGCCGAATCCCGACAACGTCGCCGAGATCAAGATCGGCCTGGAAGCGCGCTCGGTCGAAACCTCGAAGTACAAGGGCTACGAGGACAAGTACGCGATTGCCGGCTCGTACTGGCCGCCGCAGTACGTAATCATGGAAGGCGATTCGCTCAAGCCGCTCAAGATCGTGTCGACCCGCGGTATGACGGTCGAGCCGCAGGAGTACCACCCCGAGCCGCGCGTGGCGTCCATCGTCGCGTCGCACTTCCATCCCGAGTTCGTCGTCAACGCAAAGGAAACCGGCAAGATCAATCTGGTCAACTATCAGGATCTGAACAACCTGAAGGTCACCAGCATCGACTCGGCGCGGTTCCTTCACGACGGTGGCTTCGACTCGACCGGCCGCTATTTCCTGGTCGCCGCCAACGCGTCGAACAAGATCGCGGTTGTCGACACCAAGGACGACAAGCTCGCGGCGCTGATCGACGTGGGCAAGACGCCACACCCCGGCCGCGGCGCGAACTTTTACGATCCCAAGTTCGGTCCAGTCTGGGCGACCGGACATCTGGGCGACGAATCGATCTCGGTGATCGGTACCGACCCGGCGAAGAACAAGGATCACGCGTGGAAGGTCGTGCGGGCGCTCAAAGGGCAAGGCGGCGGCTCGCTGTTCATCAAGACGCATCCACATTCGAAAAACCTGTGGGTCGACACGGCGTTGAACCCCGATCCCAAGATCAGCCAGTCGATTGCGGTGTACGACATTAACAATCTCGACAAGGGTTTCGAGGTGCTGCCGATCGCCGAATGGGCGGGATTGGGCGAGGGGGCGAAGCGCGTTGTGCAGCCCGAGTACAACAAGGCTGGCGACGAAGTCTGGTTCTCGGTGTGGAGCGCCAAGAATCAGCAATCGGCGATCGTCGTCGTCGACGATAAGACGCGCAAGCTCAAGGCCGTGATCAAGGATCCGAAGCTGATCACGCCGACCGGCAAGTTCAACGTCTACAACACGCAGCACGACATCTATTAGGGAGCGGGCTATGACCATCAAGCCACTGCAAATCCTGGCCGCCGTCGCGCTTGTGCTCGCAGTCGCGCAGCCCGCAGCGGCGGACGACCAGGCGAAGCTCGCTACCGATAAAGGCTGCACCGCCTGTCACGCGGTCGACAAGAAGGTGATCGGCCCGGCGTACAAGGACGTCGCCAAGAAGTACAAGAGCGACGCGAAGGCGGCGGACACGCTGGCGGCGAAAGTGGTCAAGGGCGGCTCCGGCGTCTGGGGGCCGATCCCGATGCCGCCGAACAAGGTCAGCGACGACGAGGCGAAGAAACTCGTTGCCTGGATCCTTTCGTTGTGAAATGACAGGGCGTCGATGGCGAACCGGCTTTCCGAGCTGCTGCTCGCGGCGACGATCGCGTGCACGATCGGCGTGTCGGCGCTGCCCGCAGCTGCGGAAGACATCGCTGCGCCGGACCATGCGCGGCAACGCGAGATCCTCAGGCTGCTCAAACAGGACTGCAGTGCCTGCCACGGCATGCGCCTGACCGGAGGACTCGGTCCGGCACTGACGCCGGATGCGCTCAGAGAAAGACCGCCCGCGAGTCTCGTCGCGACTATCGTATACGGCCGGCCTGGTACCGCGATGCCGCCCTGGCGACCATTCCTCTCAGAAGCGGAAGCGGAGTGGCTGGTGGCCCGAATACGTCAGGGCGCGACCGATGCGCCTTAGGTTCCTTCGCAGTGCGGTTTTCCTGTTGACTGCGGGGCTCGGTGCCGGTTGCAGTCAGGTCGAGCTCCGTGGCACCGGCGATCTCGGCGTCGTCATCGAGCGCGAATCGGGACGTGTGCAGGTCGTCGAGACGAGCGGCGCCACGAGTTTCGGCGCGGTGGATGGCCTGGGCGACCTTTCGCATGCGTCGGTAGTCTATTCGCGGGATGGCCGCTATGCGTACATATTCGGACGCGACGGCGGTCTCAGCAAGGTCGACCTCATCACGCGCTCGATCACCAAGCGCGTGATGCAGGCCGGCAATTCGATCGGAGGCGCGATTTCACAGGACGGCAGGCTCGTCGCCGCGCAGAATTACACGCCGGGTGGCGTCAAGGTGTTCCGCGCCGACACACTCGATCTCATCGCCGACATTCCCGCGACCTATGGCGCGAATGGCGAACGCGCAAGGGTCGTGGGCCTCGCCGACGCGCCAGGCAGCCGTTTCGTGTTCAGTCTTTTCGAGGCGGGAGAGATATGGATCGTGGACCTCTCCGACCTGTCGCGGCCGAAGATCCAGAAATTCGCGAACGTCGGCCGCCAGCCCTACGATGGTCTGATCACGCCCGATGGTCGTTACTACCTCGCGGGTCTTTTCGGCGATGATGGCCTGGCGCTCATCGATCTGTGGCACGCCGAGCGCGGCGTCAAGCGCATTCTCGACGGCTACGGCAAGGGTGAGGAACGGCTGCCGGTCTACAAAATGCCGCATCTGCGCGGTTGGGCGATCGCCGGTGACACCGCGTACCTGCCGGCCATCGGCCGGCACGAAGTGCTCGTCGTCGATACCCGCGACTGGCGCGAGGTGGCGCGCGTAGCGGTCGCCGGCCAACCGGTGTTCGCGATCGCGCGGCCGGATGGCAGACAGGTGTGGGTGAACTTCGCGTTTCCGGACAACGGCAAAGTGCAGGTGATCGACACCGAAACGCGCCGCGTCGTGCAGTCGCTCGAGCCGGGCAATGCCATCCTGCATCTCGAGTTCACGCCGCGCGGCGAGGCGGTATGGATTTCAGCGCGCGACGACAATCGCGTGCTGGTGTACGACACCGCCACGTTTGCCCGCGTCGCGATGCTTCCGGTCGCGAGTCCCAGTGGCATCTTTTTCACCAGCCGTGCGGCGCGCGTAGGGTTCTAATGCGCGGTGAGGCCGATTGTGTGGTTTCTCTCGGGGCCGGCGTCAGCGGGACGGTGGAGCCGCACGCGACCGACGTCGCACCGGCCACGCTGGCGCATCGACTGCTCAACGACTTCCAGCGCGATTTTCCACTGGTCGAGCGGCCTTTCGCTGCGCTGGCGGCGAAGATCGGCGGAACAGAGGAGGATGTGCTTGCCACGTTGCACCGATTTGCCAGCGATGGCACGGTGAGCCGCGTGGGTGCGGTGTTGCGGCCGGGCAGCGTCGGCGCGAGCACGCTCGCCGCGATCGCGGTGCCTGACGCGCGGCTTCCCGTGATCGCCGGGATCGTGAGCGCGTACCGGGAAGTCAACCACAACTACGAGCGCGAGCACCGGTTGAATCTCTGGTTCGTCGTGACCGCCGCAGATGGCCGGCGCCTCGCACAGATACTCGCCGCGATCGAGCTCGAAACGGGATTGAGAGTGGTCTCGTTGCCGCTCGTCGCTGACTATTACATCGATCTCGGTTTTGCGCTGGATGTCCCGCGCAGAAAGTCGCCAGCCGTACGGCGTCGGAACGACGGCGCCTCACCGTTGGTGTTCGACGCGTCTGATCGCGCGCTGCTCGCCGCACTGCAAGAGGGGCTGCCGCTGGTCGCGCGACCGTTTAAAGCACTCGCTCGACGCGCAGGCCGGCGGGAACGTGGCGGCGAGCAAGACGTACTCGAGAAAATCATCGAATGGACCGATCGTGGCGCGATCAAACGCTTCGGCGTGATCGTTAGGCATCGTTCACTGGGCTATGTCGCCAACGCGATGTGCGCATGGGATGTCCCTGCCGGCGAAGCCGACCCGCTGGGCCGCGCGCTCGCGCGCGAGACGACCGTGACCCTGTGCTACCGCCGTGCTCGAGCCGGCTCCGCGTGGCCCTACAACCTCTTCTGCATGATCCACGGCCGCCGTCGCGGCGACGTCGAGGCGGAGATTGCAGCGCTTTCGTCGCGCCACGGCCTCGACGCGTATCCGCACGCGGTATTGTTCTCGCGGCGCGCTTTCAAGCAATGCGGCGCTCGCTATCTCGAGCAGGTCGAAGCCGTCAATGGATGATTTGGATCGCCGGATTATCAACACGCTGCAGGACGGCTTTCCCGTCTGCGAGCAGCCGTTTTGCGCCATCGCGGCCGAGCTCGGCACCACCGAGGACGAACTGATCGCCCGCGTAGACCGGCTCCTCGCCGACGGCACGTTGACCCGCTTCGGCCCGCTGTTTCAGGTTGAGCGCATGGGTGGCGCGTTCACGCTGGCGGCGATGGCCGTGCCGGAGGCACGCCTGGATGAGGTCGCAGCCGCGGTCAACGCGCTGCCCGCGGTCGCGCACAACTACCAGCGCGAGCACGCGCTCAACATGTGGTTCGTGCTGGCGACCGAGACGCCGGAGGAGGTTTCCGCAATCATACATGCTGTCGAGCAGGCCACCGGATTGCCGGTGCTGGCATTTCCGAAGGAGCGGCAGTACTTCGTGGAGCTCAAGCTGAGGGCTTGAGACGAAACATGAACGATACCGCGAATCCAGGCATCGTTGCGCAGATCGACCGCGAGATCGTTCGCGCGACGCAGGCCGGTCTTCCGCTCGTGCCGCGACCGTACCACGCGGTCGCCGACGTCATCGGCGTTGCGCCGGAGCTGGTGATCGCGCGAATCGAGGCGATGCTTCGAGACGGCCGCATCCGCCGCATCGGGGTCGTGCCGAACCATTATGCGCTGGGTTATATCGCAAACGGCATGAGCGTGTGGGATGTCGACGACGCACGCGTCGACGCGCTCGGTGCAAAGGTCGGTGCGCAGGACGGCGTCAGCCACTGCTATCGCCGGCCCAGGCGACTGCCGCAATGGCGTTACAACCTGTTCGCGATGGTGCACGGCCGCGACCGCGCCCAAGTCGAAGCGAAGCTTGTCGTGGTCGCCGAAGTGCTTGGCGACGCGGTGCGCGCGCATGACGTGCTCTACAGCACCCGTATCCTGAAGAAGACCGGGCTGCGTCTGGGCCCATCTGCGTAAACGCAAACAGGGCCGATCATGTTCCGGATCACGCAGTATCTCCAGGAAGTCGCCAAGCCGACGCCGCTCGGTCCGAAACGGCACCCCACCGGCCCCGTCGTCATCTGGAACCTGATACGGCGCTGCAACCTCGCATGCCAGCACTGCTACTCGATCTCGGCCGATATCGATTTCCCTGGGGAGCTTTCCACGCCGGAGATCTTCGCGACGATGGACGACCTCAAGGCGTTCGGCGTACCGGTGTTGATCTTTTCCGGCGGCGAGCCGCTGCTCCACCCGGACATTTTCCGGATCTCGCGTCGCGCCAAGGCGATGGGCTTCTACGTCGGGCTCTCGACCAACGGCACGCTGATCGACGAGTCGCTGCTGCCGAAAGTCGCGGCGATCGGCTACGACTATGTCGGCATCAGCCTCGACGGTCTGAAATACACGCATGACCGTTTTCGCCGCAAGCGGGGTGCATTCGACGCGTCGCTCAATGCCGTGCGGCTCTTGCGCGACGCGGGCATCAAGGTGGGCTTGCGCTTCACGCTGACCCAGGACAACGCGCACGATCTACCGGCGCTGCTGGAACTCCTCGATACCGAGAACATTGACAAGTTCTACCTTTCACATCTGAACTACGGCGGGCGCGGCAATATCAATCGCAAGACCGATGCGGTGTTCCAGACAACGCGGCGGGCGATGAACCTGCTTTTCGAGACGTGCTGGCGGCACCTCCAGGCGGGTGCACTCAAGGAATTCGTCAGCGGCAATAACGACGCCGACGGCGTGTACCTCCTGCAGTGGGTCCGCGAGCGGTTTCCGGAACGCGTGGCACATCTGCACGCTAAGCTCGCGCAGTGGGGCGGCAACTCCTCCGGGATCAACATCGGTAATATCGACAACCTGGGCAATGTCCACCCCGATACGTTCTGGTGGGACTACGCGCTCGGAAACGTCAGGCAGCGGCCTTTTTCCGCGATCTGGGCGGACACCTCGGACACGCTGATGGCCGGACTCAAACGCCAGCCGCGAGTGGTCAACGGCCGTTGCGGCGAGTGCCGGTACTTCGACATCTGCGGCGGCAACACTCGGGTGCGGGCGCGGCAGCTCACGGGCGACCCGTGGGCCGAGGACCCCGGCTGCTATCTCGATGATGACGAGCTCGGCATCAAGCCGGGACGTGAACGGGTGGTGATGAAGCCGTACGTCCGGATTCACCGCGCTGATGCGACGTGTGAGCGATGAGCACGTGGCATCACCTGCTCGGTATCGGCATGTTGCTTGCGATTGTGCTGGTGCTGCTGCCCGCGCGCGGCCAGACGGCTACGGCGGCGCAGGACTATGTAGCGCATTGCGCCATTTGCCACGGGTCGGATCGGCTTGGCGGGAGCGGACCGGCGCTGCTGCCGGAGAATCTCGAGCGCTTGCGCAAGCCCCTGGCGGTGCAGACCATTCACGACGGCCGCATGGCCACGCAGATGCCCGCGTTCGGCGACAAGCTTTCGGACCGCGAGGTCCAGGCTCTGGCCGACTATATCTACGCGCCGCCGGCGCTGAAGACGATGTGGGGCGAGGCCGAGATCAATGCGTCGAGGATCCAATACGCGAAGCCTGGCTCCCTCCCCGCAACGCCCGTGTTCGCGGCCGACCCGCTGAATCTCTTTGTTGTCGTCGAGACCGGTGACCATCATGCAACGATTCTCGACGGCGACACCTTCGAGTCGGTCGCGCGCTTCACGACGCGCTATGCGCTGCACGGCGGCCCCAAGTTCTCTCCGGACGGGCGCTACGTGTACTTCGCCTCACGCGACGGCTGGGTGTCCAAGTACGACATCTGGAACCTGACGCTGATCGCCGAAGTGCGCGCCGGCATCAATACCCGCAACCTCGCGGTCTCATCCGACGGTCGCTACGTTCTGGTCGGCAACTACCTTCCGCATACGCTGGTTGCACTCGAAGCAAGCGACCTGTCGCTGATCAAAGTGATTCCCGCGCAGGATGCGGGAGGCAAAAGCTCGCGCGTCTCCGCGGTGTACGACGCCGCGCCACGCGAGAGCTTCATCGTCGCGCTCAAGGACATCCCCGAAGTGTGGGAGCTACCCTACGGCCACAAGACGGGCCCGGTGTACGATGGACTGGTGCACGACCACCGGATGGGTGAGGCGCTCGCGGCAAAAGGCCCATTCCCTGTGCGGCGTATCGTGCTCGACGACATACTGGACGATTTCTTTTTCGACCCGAACTACGATCACCTGATCGGCGCCGCCCGCGATGGGCGTACAGGCCAGGTCGTCAATCTCAATGTTCGCCGCAAGATCGCCACGGTCGACCTGCCGGGCCTGCCTCACCTTGGCTCCGGCATCACTTGGGAACATCAAGGTCAGCGGGTCCTGGCGACGCCAAATCTCAAAGAGGGCATCGTCAGCGTGATCGACATGAAGAGTTGGCAAACGATTGCCCAGATCAAGACCGCTGGCCCCGGTTTTTTCATGCGCAGCCATGAGAACACGCCGTACGCGTGGGTCGATTCGTTCAATAGCGCGAACAAGGACGTTCTGCAGGTAATCGACAAGCAATCGCTTGACGTGGTGGCAACGTTGAAGCCGGCGCCGGGGAAGACCACCGGTCACGTCGAGTTCACCCGCGACGGCAGGTATGCATTGGCGAGCGTGTGGGAGATGGACGGCGCGCTGATCGTCTACGACGCCGCGACGCTCAAGGAAGTAAAACGCATCGCGATGGTGAAACCGTCGGGCAAGTACAACGTCTACAACAAGACATCCCGTTCGGCGGGGACAAGTCATTGACACGGTGTTCCCGCTGTGCGCCCGGCTTTGGCCGGACGCGGCATAAACCGTACGGAAGCGATCGAAGACACGCGCTGAGCGAATTCGCAACGCGCATCAACCCATTGCGCGTGGCTTGAGGTTGCTCGGGGGTTGCGGGCTTTGCTCCGCGCCGCGGAAACACCACGTGCGCAGGCCACGTCCGGCGGCGTTATGCCGAATACACCCGCAGTTTCGACATATCGAGAATTTTCACCTCGCGCCCGTCGATGCTGATCAGTCCGCGATCAACCAGCTCGTGCAAGATTCGCGAAAAATGCTCCGGTGTGAGATTGAGCCGCGACGCTACGATCGCCTTCGATGTCGGTAACATCACCGAGTATGGCGCATTCGCCGCTGCGAGTTCCTGGTCCTGCCGCAACAAGTAACCGATGACCCGCTGTGTGCCGGACTGAAGCGAATACGACTCCACGTCGTTGATGAGCCCGTGTAGACGGCGCGACAGCCCTGCGAGCATCTTTCGCGCGAATGCGGGGTTGCGCTCGATCTCATCGAATACGACCTGCTTCGACACGTGGAGCAGCAGCGAGTCGGCCAGGGTCTCGGCCATCACGATGTAAGGCTTCTCCATGAACATCAGCGCCTCGCCGAACGAAAAACCCGGCCCCACGATCTCGACCACCTTCTCGCTGCCCTGCGGCGATACGAAAGCCAGTTTGACCTGACCGTAGATGACCAGGTGAAAGCCGACACAGGGGTCTCCTTTGTTGAACAGCATCTCGCCGCGTGGAA
>Ga0137378_10006352_pt1 | contig 10253 bp, 10 predicted proteins | sample SagtaG_21_FD_104813 | JGI IMG/M metagenome (GOLD analysis project Ga0137378, IMG submission 104813) | Vadose zone soil microbial communities from Sagehorn Ranch, Mendocino, California, USA - Sage2_L_60_16 metaG | ecosystem: Environmental > Terrestrial > Soil > Vadose zone | place: USA...
AGCCGTCCGGCAGGCCGGCGGCCTTAAACACCTCTTCGAGCGCGACGGCGCAGCCGGGCACGTTCGAGGCGTGCTTCAGCACCGCCCCGTTGCCGGCCATCAACGCTGGCGCCGCGAAGCGCATCACCTGCCAGAACGGGAAGTTCCACGGCATGATCGCCAGCACGACGCCCAGCGGCTCGAATGCGACGAAGCTCTCCGTGGCATTTGTCGGGATGACTTCGTCAGCCAGAAAGCTGGCCGCGTGCTCAGCGTAAAAGTCGCAATTCCAGGCGCACTTCTCGATCTCCGCTTCCGCTTCCACAATGGGCTTGCCCATCTCACGCGTTGCCAACTCCGCCAGGCGTGCTTTTTGAGCGCGCAGCACGCGCGCCGTGGCTTGCAGGCGGGCCGACCGTTCGCCGAACGAGCTGGTGCGCCAGCGCCGCTGCGCCTCATAGGCGTGCTGCAGCGCCTCGTCCACGGCGGCGTCCGAAAACTCCTCGAATGTCTCGATGACATCCTCGGTGGTGGGGTTGATCGACTTCAGGACCATGGCAATTGCCTCACGGGACAGTGTATGGACCGGCGCGGCCGCGCAGTAGCCAGGTACGGATGCGGGCGCGCAGCTGGGCTGGCAGGACTGGCTCCTGGAGCAAGTCATCTGCACCGGCCGCGACCAGCACTCCCGCGACGGTGATGTCGCTTTCAGCTCCCGCAAGCGCCACGATCGGGACGTTCACCGTGCCCTGGCCCGAGCGCAGCGCGGTGAGCGCAGCAAGTGTTTCGTCGGCAACCTGTACCAGGATGATGTCAGGTGGCTCTGCGCTGAGCGCTACGGCCCGTGCGTAGCGCACCGGCAGCGCCTGGACCGCGAATTCTGCCAGCAGCAGCTCGACCAGGTCGGCGGCCGAATCCGGCCCCGCCTGCAAAATCAAGATGCGCCGCAGGGGCTGCCCGTTGCGCCGCGCGGCCGCGGCTCGACGGAGTGCCTCCAGCTCTTCGCCGGCGTAGGTCAGCTCGTGGGAGCGGTCGTGCTGATCCGAGAACCGAACGCTCAACCGCTCGGGACTGAGCACCAGGCACACCTCGCGCGCATGCAGCTGATCAAGTGCCTGACCGACGGACCGTAGTACATCGGCAATCTCGCCGGCAGCGCGATGATCTCCGCGCTGGGCAAGGCTGAGAACGACGATCTCTTCGAGCTCGACGGCGCCAATCCGACGTGAGCCGCGCGGCGAAGCAAGCTCGAGCGAGGCACTTTCGGCGTGCTCGACGATCCGCAGCTCAGTCGCCTGGTCTGCCAGCCGCCCCAACGCGCGCAGCGCTTCCTGATAGCTCGTGAGACCGAGCATCAGAGGGTTCTACCACGAGGCAGTCGTGACTGAAGACGCGGTCGACGTCGTCGCCGAGTGAGATAGCAGGCGAACGCGGGCGATGCGGAGACCGTCAAGCCGTTCGACGCGCGCCCGATAGCCGCCCCCAATATCGACTTCGTCGCCGACCTGCGGCCGACGGCCGAGCCGCGAAAATACGAGACCTCCTAGCGAGTCGACCTCGCTCGCGTCGAAGCGCGTCCCGAGTTGCGCGTTGACATCTTCGACGAGGGCGAGGCCGTCGGCGACGATCGTGCCGTCCGCGAGCGTGCGTACCTCCTGAGACGCCGGCGTGTATTCGTCGCCCACATCCCCGAGCAGTCGCGCGACCAGGTCTTTGAGGGTGACGATGCCCGCCGTGCCGCCGAATTCGTCCAGGACCACGGCCATTGGCTGACGCGCCGCCTTCATCCGTGCCAGCACCTCGATGACCGAGGCGCCCTGCGGCACCACCAGCGCGGGGCGAATCAGGCGCCGCAGCGTCATGTCACCTTGCGATGAGCGCGGGCCGCGTCGCGCCGCGAGACTGAGCAGATCCTTGGTGGACAGGATGCCGACCACGTTGTCGATTGTCTTTTCGTAGACAGGAAAACGGGTATGTCGGTGGCGCTGAGCCACGCGCAGCGCGTCCTGCACGCTCGACTCGATCGGCAGCGCAATGATCTCGGTGCGCGGAACCATAACTTCGCCCGCGGTCTGATCGCTGAACGCGAACGCGCGCTGGACCAACTCGCGTTCGGGCGCTGTTAACAGCCCAGCCCGGGCGGTTTCCGACACCAGCAACTGCAGCTCTTCGGGAGAATGCACCGCGCTTTCCTCGCCGCGGTATTCGAGCTTGATCGCGCGCAGCACCACGTTAGTGAACAGGTACAGCAGCGCGATGAATGGCCTGAAGACCCAGGCCAGCGCGGCAACTGGCTGCACCGCGAACAGGATGAACGACTCCGCGCGCTGCAGCGCCAGGATCTTGGGTACCTGCTCACCCAGCGTGATGTGAAAGAACGTGATCAGCAACAACGCCAGCACCGAGGCGACGGCGTGGGCCGGCGTGGTGATCTCAGCAGGCGCGTCGGGTGACTGACCGGCCAGCGTGAGCACCTTGTCAAATGCCGCCTGGATGAGCTGCGCGAAGGACGTCTCGCCGATCCAGCCCAGCAGCAGGCTGGCGACGGTGACGCCCAACTGGGTGCCCGATATGAAGCGGGTTGGATTGCTCTTCGCGCGCTGCACCATGCGCGCGGCGCGATTACCCGCCGCCGCCAGTTGATCGATCCGCGTGGATCGCGCCGAAACGAGCGCAAACTCCGTCGCTACGAAGAAACCATTGGCGGCGACCAGCAGGACGGCGAGTAAGAGCCCGGCGAGGGGAGACACGTTCTCCCTGAGAGCCTAATGGATGGTGGACAGCTGCATGGCCCGCAGACGGCGGATGCGCTCTTCGAGGGGTGGGTGCGTGCTGAACAACCCGCCGAAGCTGACGCCCTTGAGCGGGTTGACGATGAACATGTGCGCCACGGCCGGGTTGACTGGCAACGGCCGCACGCTGCTGGCCATCTCGAGTTTTTCCAGGGCTCGCGCCAGGGCATCGGGATTACCGATGATGCGGGCGCCCGTCTCGTCGGCGCCGTATTCGCGCGACCGCGAGATTGCCAGCTGAATGAGCGTTGCCGCCAGGGGCGCGAAGATGATCATCAACAGTGCGGCGAACGGGTTGGTGCCGTTGTCGTCGTCGCGACCACCGCCGAAGCCACCGAAGATCAGGGCCCACTGTGCGACATTGGCCAGCATGGTGATCGCGCCCGCGATCGTGGCAGCCACGCTCGAGATCAGGATGTCGTGGTTGCGAACGTGTCCGAGCTCGTGGCCGAGCACGCCCATCAGCTCATCGCGGTCCAGGATGCCGAGGATGCCCGTTGTCACGGCAACCACGGCGTGATTGGCGTCGCGACCCGTGGCGAACGCGTTTGGCGACGGGCTGTCGATGATGGCTACCCGCGGCTTTGGTAGTCGCGCGTAGGTTGCGACTTCGGAGACGATCTGGTGCACCTCGGGCGCTTGCTCCTCGCTGACTTCGCGGGCGCCCGCCATGCGCAGAGCAATATCGCCGGAGAACCAATAGGCGCCGAGGTTCATCACCACGGCGATGCCGAAGAACAGGATCATGCCGCCGCGGCCGCCCAGCACGTCGCCGATAAAGATCAGCAGCGCCGTGAGCGCGGCCAGCAGGACTGTAGTTTTGAGTGCGTTGGTCATAGTGAAGCGTGTAGGAACAGTTTCCTACACGCGGGTGAGTGTGGCCCGTGATTTGTTGCGCTCGCGCAGCAGGTGAATGACCGGCGGCGCGATGGACACAAGGATGATGGCCACCACGATGTACTCGAGGTACTTCGCTGGTATGAGACTGCCGAGGAAATAGCCAAGCCACGTCATACCGACCGCCCAGAGCAGCGCGCCGACCACCGTGTACAGCACGAATTTCGAGTAGTCCATGCGGGCCATACCCGCGACGACGGGGGCGAACGTGCGGACCACGGGCATGAATCGGGCGAGAATCAGCGCCTTGCCACCGTGGTGTTCGTAAAACTCGTGCGCGCGTACCAGGTGGTGTTTGTGGAACCAGATGGTGTCTTCGCGGCTGAACAATCGAGGCCCAGCCCATGCGCCATACCAGTACCCCACGACCGGGCCAATCGCGGCCGCGACGGCGCAGATGACGCTGAGCGTCCAGATGTCGAGATTGGCCTGCGTGGTCTGCAGCATTGCGGGCGATGCCAGGAATCCCGCGGTGAACAGCAGGCTGTCGCCAGGCAGGAAAAAGCCGATGAGCACGCCACACTCCGCGAAGATCACGAGGGCGATGACCACATAGCCAGCGTTTACGAACGTGTTCGGGTCGAGCAGCGACACGCCGGGATCATACGGTTTCGAAGTCAGCGCCACCGGGATCGGAGGGGGTTCGATTCTTAGCGATAGAGGCCGTGCTCGGCGATGTATTGCTCGACGCCTGGCGGGGTGAGATAGCGAATCGGCAGCCCGGTGCGTACGCGCTGGCGCAGCTCGCGCGAAGCGATCGCCACACCGGGGCTTTCGACCAGGTCGACCCGTTCGCGGGCGCCGGGCATCAACTCGTCCAGCGCGTCGATGTCTGGCGGCGGTGAACCGGGTCTGCGGACCACCGCCAGCCGCGCCAGGCTGAGTATTTCCGCGGGCTCTCGCCATCGCGGCAGCTCAGGCAAAATATCGGCGCCGACCAGGAAGAACAACTCTCGGTCGGCCTGCGCCAACGATCGCAGAAGATCGGCAGTGTACGACGGCGGCGGTCGGTCCAGGTCGAGTCGTGACAGTTCGAAAAGCGGGTTGTCCGCGATCGCCCGTCGGACCATCTCACAGCGATCCTCGGCTGAGCTATTCGGCTCGCCACGCTTGAGCGGGTTCTGGCGCGCGGGAAGAAACAGAACACGGTCGAGCCGCAGGCGGATGGCTGCTTCTTGCGCTGCGACGAGATGGCCGTAATGGGGAGGATCGAAGGTTCCGCCGAGCAGACCGAGTCGCGTCACTCCACGGACGTGCCGCCCTTGACGTCGCGGCTGATCTCGGTCCTGCCCAGGTCGGCGTACCGCAGCTCGACCTCAATGGGCCGAAAACACTGGCGCCCGACCAGGACCTTGCGCACGAAATAGCCCTGTCCTTCGTCAGATAGCGACAACTCGGACGTTGGATTGACGCGTGTCTGGACGATTTCGCCACACGCGTTGCACTTCACACGGATGTAAATGCCGCCGTCCCCGCTGCGCCCACCCCCGGATCGTCCGCCACCAAAGAGGCGGCCAAGTTGGAGTTGGAGAAAACCTAGACGCCCCATTCGGTTTCCCAGCCACCAATCTTTACGGTATCGCCAACCTCGACGCCAGCTTGCTGGAGCGCCTCGAACACACCCAGACGCTCGAGCTGCTTCTGGAGATAGTCTGTGCCCGCTTCGCTGTCCAGGTCGGTCATGGCTACCAGGCGCTCCACACGCTTGCCGTGCACACGGTACAGGCCTTCCTCGGCAGCCTCCACCTGAAAGCCCTCGTCGGCTTCCGGCTCAAAGCGGTACATCCGCACCCCGCTCGGCGCCTCAGGCTCCTTGGGAAGCCGCGCGAGCGCACGCGCTACCTCGGCAAGCAACGCCGCAACGCCTTCGTTGGTCACAGTCGACGTGCCAATGACGGGTCGGTTCGGCAAGGCCCGTCGGAGACGATCGAGCCCTGCCCGTGCGCCCGGCAAATCGAGCTTGTTCGCCACGACGATTTCTGGCTTCTCACTCAACTCTGGCTTGTATGCCTCGAGCTCGTCGCGGACGACGTGATACGCCTCGACGGCATCATTGCGGCTCGCGTCGACCACGTGGACCAGGATCGGGGCGCGCTCAACGTGGCGTAGAAAGCGATGGCCGAGCCCGGCGCCAGTGTGGGCGCCGGCGATCAAGCCTGGAATATCAGCCAGGACGAACACGTCCGCGTCAGCCTCACCTTGCGTGACTCCGAGGTTCGGGCTGAGCGTGGTGAACGGGTAATCCCCGATGCGTGGCCGCGCGGCACTGGCGACGGCCAGCATGCTCGACTTGCCGGCGTTCGGTTCTCCGATAAGCGCAGCCTGGGCGATCGTTTTCAGCTCGAGGTCGAGCGTGCGCTCTTCCCCCGGCTCGCCTTTCTGCGCGATGCGCGGCGCCTGCTGCGTACTCGTGGCAAAGTGTGTGTTGCCCAGGCCTCCGCGGCCTCCGCGGGCGACCATCACACTGTCGCCAACTCGCAAGAGGTCCGCAGTGAGTCCATCTTCAGAACGCACCTGAGTCCCCGGCGGCACGGCGAGGACGAGGTCCTCGCCGGCCTTGCCATGCTGGCGGGCGCCTTTGCCATGACCGCCGCTCTGGGCTCGAAAATGGCGACTCTTGCTGAAATCGAGCAGCGTCGACACACCTTGTTTGGCGACCAGGTAGACGCTGCCGCCGCGGCCACCATCACCACCGTCGGGTCCGCCGAATGGCACGAACTTCTCGCGGCGGAACGACACGATGCCGTTGCCGCCATCCCCAGCCTTTACCCAGATGTGTGCTTCGTCGACGTCGATCGGCATGCTCGTGTTGAAAACTTGCCCTTATCGTCGGGCCTGGTCACTCTGGCTGTCCACAACCTGTCCGGCTGCTTCCCCAGCCGGCCGACAGTTTCCCGGCCGGCTGCCCTGAGTTTGGTTGGCTCGGCGAATCCCCAGCCTTGTCGGGTATGACTACGTACTCCGGCTACATATTCCTTAATGGGACAATACTAATGTTGGAATCGTTCGATACGGTTACCCGACAAGGCGGCTCCATCATTGGCCTGTTCTGGATCGAGCTGGCCATCTCCGCGCTGTTGCTCCTACTTGTCGTCGGCGTGTTGGCGATTGCGCTGGTTCGCTTTCGGGCGCCCGCGGGTGACGCGCACGATCCGCCCCAGGTGCATGGCAATCGCCGGCTCGAGATCCTCTGGACGGTTACGCCGACTCTGACGCTGGCGGTGATCTTCGTGCTGATGGTCGGCACGATGCGCACCGTCGATGCCGAGCAGCCGAGCGCGGAGCCGCTGGTAATCGTCGGGCATCAGTGGTGGTGGGAGTACAGCTATCCGAATCATCAGACGGTGGCAGCGAACGAGCTGCACGTTCCCGTGGGGACGCCGCTTCAGATACGCCTGCAGTCGGTCGACGTGATCCACAGCTTCCATGTGCCGCAATTTGGGTGGATGCAGGACCTGATACCCGGCAAGACGAACACGATGTCGGTGCTCGTCGAGCGAGTTGGGATATACGACGGTACCTGCAACCAGTACTGCGGGTTGCAGCACGCGTGGATGCGCGTGAGAGTCGTCGCCGAGCCTGCCAATCAGTTCAACGCCTGGGCTCAGCAGCAGGCTCAACCGGTTGTTCCGTCAGGCGCAGTCGGCGAGCAGGTTTTCCAGAAGAACACGTGCGTCGCCTGTCATCTCGTTCGGGGTCTGAATACGCCGATTGCCAGCGTTGGACCGGACCTCACCCACGTGGGTAGTCGAGCAACACTTGGCGCCGGCGTGATTGACAACACGCCAGATAATCTGCGGAGCTGGCTCTACAATCCTCAGGCCATCAAGCCAGGGGTGCTGATGCCGGCATTCCAGAGCCTCAGCCCGACGGACCTGAGCGCGCTCGTCGACTATCTCGAGAGTCTGAAGTGACGACGCTCGCTCCTCCGATTCCGGCGCCAGCTGTTGAACCGCTGCGTCCAACGGGACTCCTCCGCTGGGCCACCACCGTCGACCACAAGGATATTGGCATTCTTTACTTGCTCACCAGTTGTGGCTTCTTCGGTCTCGGTGGATTGGAAGCGCTGCTGATCCGTATCCAGTTGGCGGTTCCGCGCAACACTTTCCTGGACCCAGCCGCGTATGACGCGGTCTTCACCATGCACGGCACGACGATGATCTTTCTGGTAGTCATGCCAATCCTGCTGGGCTTTGCCAATTACATCATGCCGCTGCAGATCGGCGCGCGCGACATGGCATTCCCGAAGTTGAACGCGTTCAGTTACTGGCTGTTCCTGTTCGGCGGACTGGTGCTCTACTTTTCATTTCTGAATGGCTCACCGCCGGACACGGGCTGGTTCAGCTACGCGCCGCTGAGCGAAAAGCCGTTCAGCATGGAAAGCACCGTCGACTACTGGGCGGTGGGTCTGTTGCTGACCAGCGCTGGCACGATCGCGACGGGGCTGAATCTGCTGGTCACCGGCGTGACACTCCGCGCACCGGCTATGGGTTGGTTCCGCATGCCCGTGTTCACCTGGATGTCGCTGATCACCGGCTGGTTGGTGCTGGCGGCAATTCCGTCGCTCACCGCGGCGCAGGCCATGGTGCTGATCGATCGCTATTTGGGAGCGCACTTCTTCGACGTCAGCCATGGCGGCGATCCAGTGCTCTGGCAGCACCTGTTCTGGTACTTCGGCCACCCCGAGGTGTACATCATGGCGCTGCCTGCCTTCGGCATCATCTCGGAGGTCATTCCGGTTTTCTCGCGGAAGCCGATCTTTGGTTACGGCGTGGTCGTCGCTTCGGGTCTCGCCATCGCCTTTCTTTCAGTCACGGTTTGGGCGCACCACATGTTCACGGTGGGTCTGGGCGATGTTGCCGACGCGGTTTTCGGTCTCTCCAGCATGGCCATCGCGGTGCCTACCGGTGTGAAAGTATTTTCGTGGCTCGCCACGCTGTGGGGCGGACGGATCCACCTGACGGTGGCGATGCTGTATGCGTTGGCTTTCCTGGTCCAGTTCACCATTGGTGGCCTGAGCGGAGTCCACTTCGCGACGGTGCCAGTCGACTGGCACACGCACGACACGTACTACACGGTCGCGCATTTCCACTACGTGCTCGGCGGCGGCTCGCTGTTTGCCATCCTGGCCGGCACCTACTACTGGTTCCCGAAGATCACGGGCCGACTGCTCGACGAGCGGTGGGGTCGGCGTGCGTTCTGGCTGATGGTGGTCGGCTTCAACCTGACCTTCTTCCCGATGCACATCCTCGGACTGATGGGCCAGCCTCGGCGCACGTACACGTATCCCGATCTGCCAGGCTGGGGGCAGCTGAATTTTGCGGAGAGCATTGGCGCATTCTTGATGGGCGTCGGCGTCCTAGTGCTGGTCTGGGATCTGATGCGTAGCTTGCGGCATGGCGTACCGGCCGGTGACAACCCGTGGCGTGCCTGGACACTGGAGTGGGCGACCTCGTCTCCGCCGCCGGCGATGAACTTCGTTGCACTCCCGCCAATTACCAGCCCGCGACCACTGTACCGACCGGCGGAAGGAGACGTTGCGGAGGTGGCCGAAGCTCCGCGCGATCCCAGCCGACACTGGCGCGCACCCATCGTCGGCATCCTCGCATTTATTTTCAGCGAAGCAACCTTCTTCGGCGCTTTGATCGTCGCGTTTCTCGAATATCGCACCCGCAGTCCTGGCCCCGGCCCGCACGAGCTGGACGTGCCGCGGACGTTCATATTCAGTCTGTTCCTGTTCGCTAGCAGCGGCACGGTGTACCTCGCGGAGCGCCAGCTCGCGCGCGACAATCGCCGCGGATTCAGCATCTGGTGGATGGCCAGTATCGTGCTCGGCGCGATCTTCCTGATCGGCCAGTTGACGGAGTACGCTCGGCTATACGCCGACGGCATTACCATTGGCTCCAACCTGTTCACGTCGGCGTTTTTCACGCTGACTGGATTTCACGGCCTGCACGTGTTCATTGGACTGGTCGCGCTCGCCGTGATCGGTGGATTGGCGGCGGCGGGCGACTTCGTCGGCGGTCGCCGAAGAGTGGCGGTGGACGTTGTTTCGATCTACTGGCACTTCGTTGACGGGGTTTGGGTGATCATCTTCAGCCTGGTCTATCTGTGGGGATTGGTCGCATGAGCGAGCACCTTCCGTCGCCGAGCGTCTGGCCATGTACCGTCGCTGGCGGATTCACGCTGCTTGCATTCGGCATCCTCAGCAGCCTGGCGCTGTCGCTGTTGGGGCTGTTGCTCATGGTAGTTGGCCTGGCGGGATGGATCCGCGAGTTGCGGCATGGCTGACGATCCGATGCTGACCCGGCGGCGCTTCCTGAGTCGCATGAGCCTGACGCTCAGCGGACTGGCCGCGGCCGTGGTCAGCGTGCCGATCATCGCCTACCTGTTGAGCCCGTTGCTGCAGCCCACACCGGATGAGTGGCGCGACGTCGGCATGGTCGAGGGCTTCCAGATTGGCGCAACGGTCGAGGTGGCGTATGACGATCCGTCACCGCTGCCGTGGGCCGGCCAGACCGCGCGGGCTGCCATCTGGCTCCGTCGCAACGCGGACCGCAACTTCACGGCGTACAGCATCAACTG
>Ga0137378_10006362_pt1 | contig 10247 bp, 8 predicted proteins | sample SagtaG_21_FD_104813 | JGI IMG/M metagenome (GOLD analysis project Ga0137378, IMG submission 104813) | Vadose zone soil microbial communities from Sagehorn Ranch, Mendocino, California, USA - Sage2_L_60_16 metaG | ecosystem: Environmental > Terrestrial > Soil > Vadose zone | place: USA...
CTTGTCAAGAGGCAAAAACGAAAATAGTTTGTAACTACCTTTAGAATCAGCGCAAAAAAGTTGGCCGCAACTAGAGATTAATTCATTGAATCTGTCATCATTGATTTAAGTGATAAAACCGAACGCCCGCGCCCTTGGCCGCGGGCGTTTCTGTTGAGGAGTCCACGTATGCAAATGCCCGAATTACTGCCCCCTGCCGAACCCATCTCGCCTGTCTCCGCAGCCGTCGATCGCTGCATGGCCGCATACAAACAGGCTTACCGGGCCGCCGGCACCATCGGCGCGGACCGGGACGAACGGCATGACGCAGGCTGTCATGCCTACCGCCTCGTCTTGCCCCGCACCGAGACCCAAACCGACATCCAGGCGTTCGTCAACTGCGTCACCCACGGCATCGCAATCGGTGCCTTCGAGGGACAGGAGCCCAGCCAGCTCCTTTATGCCGCGCAGGTGGCGCTCTCGGCGGTCAAACCAAAACCGGGAAAGGCATGACCGCCGGCCTCTCAAGCGAGTTCTGTCAGGTTTCGGGTTGATGGGCCTCTTCGATGGACTGACAATGCACCAGAAACAGTGCACAGAGGGGGAGGGGGAGGGGGGCAAGCGATGGTCGTCCAAACCTCATTTCGCACCAGGAATAGGGAACCAGGGGAGGGGCCCCGGTGCGTCAGGCAATGATGCGGAGCGAAGGGTCCGGGAGTAGGCCTTCGCTCCGCATCTGAGATTCTGAGTTTGAGGGCGGCTACCGCGTTTTGGCTACTTCTTCCACGGTGACCGGATCGAGGAACGGCATGCTGGCGCGGAGCTGCTTGCCCACGATCTCAACAGGATGCTTGGCTTCGGCTTCGCGGAAGGCCATGAACTCCTTGCGGCCGGAGTTTTGATCGGCGAGGAAGCGCTTGGCAAATTCGCCGTTCTGAATCTCCGCGAGGATCGCCTTCATGGCCTTGCGGCTCTCTGCGTTGATCACGCGCGGGCCGCTCACGTAGTCACCCCACTCCGCTGTGTCGGAGATGGAGTAGCGCATGTAAGCAAGGCCGCCGCGATAGATGAGATCAACGATGAGTTTCAGCTCGTGCAGCACTTCGAAGTACGCGCTCTCTGGCTGATAGCCGGCCTCGACCAGCGTTTCATACCCGGCCTTGATCAGTGCACTGACGCCGCCGCACAGCACCGCCTGCTCGCCGAATAAATCGGTCTCGGTCTCTTCTTTGAACGTGGTTTCAAGCACCCCAGCGCGCGTGCAGCCAATGCCCTTGAGATAGCTTAGGTTGAGGGCGTGCGCCGTGCCGGATGCGTCCTGATGGACTGCAATCAAGCCCGGAATGCCGCCGCCCTCGGTGAACACTTCGCGCACGCGATGGCCCGGACCCTTGGGCGCCGCGAGGCCCACATCGACACCCGGCGCGGGCACGATGGTTTTGAAGTGGATGTTGAATCCATGCGCGAAGAGCAGCAGCTTGCCGTTCGCCAAATTCGGAGCAATCTCTTCGGCGTAAAGCTTCGCCTGTGTCTGGTCCGGCGTGAGCACCATGATCACGTCGGCCCATTTGGTCGCCTCGGCAACGGTAGCTGTTTCAAGGCCCGCCTTCTGCGCCTTCGCGATGGACTTTGAGCCCGCGGCAAGGCCCACCTTCACGTGAACGCCGGAATCCTTGAGGTTGAGAGAATGCGCATGCCCCTGCGAGCCGTAGCCGATGATGGCTACCTTCTTGGCCTGGATGAGGGAAAGGTCTGCATCGTGATCGTAGTAGGTCGTTGCCATTGCGTTTCGATTGTCCTTTGCTTGCGGGGTTGAGATGAAGAGGGCAGAGCATCGATCGCCCAAAAAATGAGAGGAACCTGAGAAAAAGCTGTCGCGCGAGCTGTGGCCTAATCCGGCTGAACCACCGCACCTTCCTGGGCCTGCTGCAACTGGTTCGCGGAGTCGTCCCGTTCGGTTTCTGCTGCGGCCCCCATCGCGCGCAACACGCTGCTGGTGTGGTGGCCGCGGCGCATGGTCATCTTGCCGCTGCGGCAAATCTCGAGGATTCGATTGTCGCCTTCAGTGAGCACCTGGATCAGGCCCTCGATCTTGCTTTCGACTCCCGTCATCTCGATCAACAGCGACTCAGGGGCCAAGTCGACGATGCGCGCGCGAAACACTTCCACCAGTTCAAAGATAGCGGAGCGCGTGTGCTTGGTGGCGGCCACCTTGATTAGCGCCAGTTCGCGCGTGACCGATGGGGCGCCAGCAATGTCGTCCACATCGATCACGTTTTCCAGCTTGAACATGCTGGCGCGAATGCGATCGCCTGCCTCAGCGGAAGCCTCGCAAACCAATGTAAGCCGCGATAGACCGGGGCGCTCGCTGCGGCCCACCGTGAGCGAGATGATGTTGATATTCAAACGGCGAAAGAGCGAGGCCACGCGCGTAAGCACGCCCGGCTTGTCTTCAACGTAGGAAACAAATGTGTGGAGCATGATGAGCCTCTCGCTTTCTACAGATCGTCGGATCGCTCTACGAGTGGGTTTTTCCCGGGACGGCGAATCATTTCGTGCAAGGATGAGCCGGCAGGAATCATCGGGTACACCGAGTCTTCCTTTTCCACCATGAAGTTGAGCAGGTAGGCACCGGCGTGGTTGCGCGCTTCATCCACCGCGGCGCCAACTTCGGCACGCGTTCTCACAGCCTGGCCAGCAATGCCGTGCGCATCGGCGAGCTTGACGAAGTCGGGGCTGACCAGCGGCGTTGATTCGTAGTTCTTGTCGTAGAAGAACTCCTGCCACTGACGCACCATGCCAAGATAGCCGTTGTTGATGATGGCAATGTTGATCTTGAGCTTCTCCTGCGCAATGGTGGAGAGTTCGGGCGAGGTCATTTGGAAGCCGCCGTCACCGGCGATCACCCATACTTCTTTCTCGGGGCACGCGATCTTCGCGCCGATCGCTGCGGGCAATGCAAAGCCCATTGTGCCGAGCCCGCCTGAGGTAATAAGCGAGCGCGGAAGTTCGTGGTGGAAGTACTGCGCCTCCCACATCTGATGCTGGCCAACGTCCGTCACAACGATGGCGTTCCCGCCTGTGATGCGCCACAGATCGTGCATCACGTGAGCCGCGTACAGATGGCCAGAGTCGGGCAGATTCTTGATGTCGCGCACGGCGACTGCGCCCTTGCTGGCTTCAATTGTTTTGATCCACGCCGAGCCGTCGCGGCCCCCTTGACCGCGGCTGCTGATGCGCGGCAGCAGCAGCTCCAGCACCTCCGCGAGATCACCGACCAGCGCTACATCCACCTTGATGTTCTTGTTGATCTCGGCGGGATCGACCTCGATGTGGATCTTCTTGGCCTTCAGCGCATAGGTGCTGGGCGTGCCGATGACGCGATCGTCAAACCGCATGCCGCATGCAATCAGCAGGTCCGCTCCCTGGATAGCATCGTTGACCCATGCCTCGCCGTGCATGCCCATCATCCCCAGGTTTAGCGGATGCGAGGCAGGGAAGCCGCCAAGACCAAGCAGCGTTAGCGCGACAGGAATTTGCCCACGCTCTGCCAGGGTGCGCAACTGCTCCATGGCGCCGGATTGCAAGACTCCGTGCCCGGCAAGAATCACAGGCCGTTTCGCATTGCGGATAAGCTCCGCCGCCTGCGCTAGGCCGGTGTCCTCCACACGCAGCATCGGATGCGGGCGATAGGGTGCGGGCTTTGCCGCTGCGAAATCGAATAGCGCAGTCGCTTGCTGTGCGTCCTTCGTAATGTCCACCAGCACGGGACCGGGGCGCCCGGAGCGCGCAATCTGGAATGCCAGGCGCAAAGCCGGAGCAAGGTCTTCCGCGCGATTCACCAGAAAGTTATGCTTGGTTACAGGCAGCGTGACGCCCGTGATGTCGACTTCCTGGAATGCATCGGTGCCCAGCACTTTGCTCGAAACCTGGCCGGTGACGCACACCATTGGAATCGAATCAAGCATGGCCGTTGCGATGCCGGTCACGAGATTCGTCGCGCCGGGTCCGCTGGTGGCGACAGCCACACCAACCTTGCCACTGGCGCGCGCATAGCCATCGGCCATGTGCGCCGCGCCCTGCTCGTGGCGCACCAGGATGTGGCGGATCGGAAACTTGCGCAGCGCATCGTAAGCCGGCAGAATCGCGCCGCCCGGATAGCCGAAGACGTCCGTAACGCCCTCGCCCACCAGCGTGGCCCACAGAATCTCCGAGCCCGTCAAACGCGTGGGCGTGGTGAGGTGACCGTTGGGGGAAGGCGATTTGGCGTTTGCGTCCATGGGCTCTCCTTTTTAACAGTGAACAGTGAACAGTGATCAGTGAACAGTGAACAGTGGGCAGTGAACAGATTGAAATTCAACTAAAGCCGAACTTGAACCGCGCGCTGTTGCTTTGCTGTCCACTGATCACTGGTCACTGTCGTTACGTTGTTGCTCCGGTTGAGGCCGAACTGACGCGATCCACATACTTGCGGAAAACGCCTTTCGGCCAGCGCAGTGCCGGAGGCGCAAAGTCCTTCAAGCGCGCGGCGATTTCTTCCTTGCTGAGTTCCACATTCAGCATGCGATTTGGAATGTCGAAGTGAATGATGTCGCCTTCGCGCACAGCGGCGATCGGCCCGCCCACAAAGGCTTCCGGCGCCACGTGCCCCGCGGTAAATCCGCGAGTCGCTCCGGAAAAGCGCCCATCGGTAAGTAGCGCCACCTGCGCACTAAGTTCCGCATTCGATGAAACCGCGGCCGTCACCTGCAGCATCTCGCGCATGCCCGGCCCGCCCTTGGGCCCTTCATAGCGAATCACCAGCACATCTCCCGGCTTGATCTGGCCCGACTGCACAGCGGCGAAGCAATCCTCTTCGCAGTTGAAGACGCGCGCCGGCCCGCGATGCTCCAGGCGATTGGCCGCGGCGATCTTCATCACGCAGCCCTCCGGTGCCAGGTTGCCCTTCAGGATCACCAGACCGCCTGTCGGTTTGAGAGGATTGTCAAACGTGTGGATCACTACCTGCCCCGGAGTCTCCTCCGCCTGCGCGGCCTCGTCCGCCAGCGTCTTGCCGCTGATAGTAAGCGTTGAGCCGTCGGCGTGCCCCGCTTCAATCAGCCGCTTCGCCAGCAGACGTGATCCGCCCGCAGCCTGATAATCCGACGCAACGAACTTGCCCGCCGGTGTCAAATCGCAAATAAACGGGGTCCGCTTGCTGATCGCGTCGAAGTCGTCAATGGAGAGCTGAATCCCCATCTCGCGTGCAATCGCGAGCAGATGCAGAACGGCGTTCGTCGATCCGCCGCTTGCCGCCACGCTGGCGATGGTGTTCTCAATCGACTTCCGCGTGATGATCTGCGAAGGCCTGCGGTTCGCGCGAACGGCCTCCATCAACATTCGCCCTGCCTCCCGCGTCGCCGCGTGCTTGTCCTTCGCGGTCGCAGGCACGCCGGAAATTTGAATCGGCGAGATGCCCAGGATTTCGCCGCTCATCGCCATGGTGTTTGCCGTGAACTGGCCGCCGCAAGCGCCTGCGCCGGGACACGCGTTAGCCTCGAGTGCTTCCAGCCCCGCATCGTCAATACGCCCCGCGGCATACGAGCCAATGCCTTCGAATACATTCTGGATCGTGATATCGACCCCATTCAGCTTGCCCGGCGCAATCGAGCCGCCATAAAGCATCATTCCCGGAATGTCCAGCCGGCACAGCGCCATGATGATTCCAGGCATGTTCTTGTCGCACCCGCCAATGCCCACCAGCCCGTCAAACAGATTGCCGCGAGCGACGAGTTCGATCGAATCGGCGATCACTTCGCGTGACACGAGCGAAGCCTTCATACCCTGCGTGCCCATGGTGATACCGTCGGAAATCGTGACGGTGTTGAACTCCATCGGAGTTCCGCCGGCTTCGCGAATGCCTTCCTTCAGCGCCTCTGCCACGTCACGCAAATGCACATTGCAGGTCCCGATCTCGGTCCAGGTGTTGGCGATTCCGATGATCGGCTTATGAAGGTCGTCTTTCTTGAATCCGGCGCCACGGAGATACGAGCGCGCCGCCGCGCGGTTGGGGCCTTCGGTTAACGGAATGCTCTGACGCTTGCCTTCGATGGTCATTTCTTCCCTTGATTGCGGAGTGATTGGTGTTAACAGAACGAGTGAATCAGCGGCAAACTTCTCTCATTTCGCCTTCAGCCATGTTGCTTCGTCATGCTGGGCCTCAAATGTATCCAGGGCTTTTTCGTGCCGCAGCGTCAGTCCAATATCGTCCATCCCTTCCATCAGGCAGAATTTTCGGAATGTATCAATCTCAAATGTGGCCTTGAATCCCGCATCGTCGGTCACCGTCTGTTCTTCCAGTGAAACGGTCAGCTTGTATCCGGAGATCGTCTGCGCTTTGCGCATGAGTTCGGCCACCTGTTCTTCGCTCAGGCGCACCAGCACGATCCCGTTCTTGCCCGCGTTCGAAAAGAAGATGTCGGCGAACGTCGGCGCAATGACCGCGCGAAATCCATAGTCGCTCAGCGCCCACGCAGCGTGTTCGCGGCTCGATCCGCAGCCAAAATTCTTCCCGGCAATGAGGATCTGCGCACCCTTGTAGCGCGGATCGTTCAACTCAAACTGCGGATTCGGATCGCCATCAGCCGTGCGCCGCCAGTCGAAGAACAGAAACTCGCCATAGCCGGTGCGCTCGATGCGCTTCAAAAACTGCTTGGGGATGATCTGGTCCGTGTCGACGTTGCTTCGGTCGAGAGGGGCGGCCAATGCTGTGAGTGTGCGGAACCGTTCCATTTAGGCTGTGACCTCCTCGCGGACAGATTCGATTGCGGGCCATTTTCGAATATCTACGAAATGTCCGGCGATTGCGGCTGCCGCGGCCATCTCCGGTGACACCAAGTGTGTGCGACCGCCGCGTCCCTGGCGCCCTTCAAAGTTGCGATTGCTCGTCGAAGCGCACCGCTCGCCCGGCGACAAAATGTCGGGATTCATGCCGAGGCACATCGAACACCCCGGCTCGCGCCAGTCGAATCCGGCGTCCTTGAAGATGCGGTCGAGCCCTTCCTCTTCGGCCTGCGCCTTTACCTGCTGTGAACCCGGAACCACCATCGCGCTCACATGCGACGAGACCTTGTGGCCCGCGGCAATGCGCGCTGCCGCCCGCAAATCCTCGATGCGCGAATTAGTGCACGAGCCAATGAACACGCGATCGATAACCACCTCTTCCATCGGCGTGCCCGCCTTCAGCCCCATGTACTCGAGCGCGCGCTCCAGTCCCTTGCGCTCCTGCTCGTTGGCCACTTTCGACGGATCGGGAACCTTCGCCGTAATCGGTGCAACCATGCCCGGACTCGTTCCCCAGCTCACGAACGGCACAAGGGCCGCTGCATCGATCACCAGTTCGCGATCGAACTTCGCTCCGGGATCGCTGGGCAGTTTGCTCCACTCCGCAACCGCGCGATCCCACGCCTCACCCTTCGGTGCGAATCGCCGCCCCTTCAAATAAGCAAAGGTCGTCTCATCGGGAGCAATCATGCCCGCACGCGCGCCAGCTTCAATGCTCATGTTGCAAATGGTCATGCGGCCTTCCATTGACAGTGCGCGAATCGCCGATCCGGCATATTCAATCACGCATCCAGTGGCGCCGTCAGTCCCGATCTGTCCGATGATGGCGAGAATAATGTCCTTCGCCGTCACGCCGGTGGGCAGCTTGCCCTCGACGGAAATGCGAAGCGTCTTCGGCTTTCCTTGCGGCAGCGTCTGCGTCGCCAGCACATGCTCCACTTCGCTGGTGCCGATGCCGAACGCCAGCGCGCCGAATGCCCCATGTGTGCTCGTATGCGAGTCCCCGCACACAATCGTCATGCCCGGCTTGGTGATGCCGAGCTCTGGCCCGATGATATGCACAATGCCTTGCTCGCGCGAATCCACATCGTAGAGCTCCACGCCGAACTCCGCGCAATTCTTGCGCAGCGTGGCAATCTGCGTGGCCGCAATCTGATCCAAAATGTGCAGCCGTCCCTCGATCGTCGTGGGCACATTGTGGTCCACTGTGGCAATCGAGCGATCAGGCCGGCGCACCTTGCGCCCCGTGAGGCGCAGGCCCTCAAACGCCTGCGGGGAAGTGACCTCATGCAATAGTTGCAGGTCGACATACAGCAGCGTCGGTTCGCCCGCGGGCTCCACCACCACGTGCTGCTCCCAGACCTTTTCAAATAACGTCTTCGGTTCGGTACTCATTGCTCTCCGTTTAGCTGCTAGCCGCTAGCTCCTAGCTACTAGCTACTAGCTTGTTCGTGCCTTGTAAACCCACTGCTCGTAAATCTCACTGGAAACTACGAGGGAACAGCCAGAATATGTTGCAGCGTCTCGCGCACCTGCGCGCCCATCGCCGTGGTTGAAAGTATGCTGTAACCGAGCGGATTGGTGCGTGCCAGGTCCGGCGTGCGGAATCCCGACTCGAGCGTCCTACGCACTGCGGTCTCAATCGCGTGCGCTTCCGTCTCTAGCCCGCCTGAGTGACGCAGAATCAGCGCGGCCGTCAGAATCGCGCCCAGTGGATTCGCCAGCCCCTTGCCCGCGATATCGGGCGCCGAGCCATGCACCGGCTCGTACAGATTCACCTTGCCGCCAATGGTAGCCGAGGGCAACATGCCCAGCGATCCGGTGATGACCGCGGACTCATCGGAGAGAATATCGCCAAACAGATTCTCCGTCAGCACCACATCGTAGTTGCGCGGCTGGTTCATCAGGTGCATCGCCATTGCGTCCACGTATTGGTGCTCCACCGTCACGTCAGGAAACTCGGCCGCAACCTCATTCACCGTCGCGCGCCACAGTTGCGAAACCTCCAGCACGTTTGCCTTGTCTACACTGGTCAGCTTCTTGCGCCGATTCTGCGCCAGCTGAAATGCAATGCGCGCCACGCGAGCCACTTCAGTTCGTGTGTAGCGCATCGTGTTCCAGCTTTCGCCTGTTGCCTTATTCCACTCGCGCGGCGTACCAAAATACAACCCGCCCAGAAGCTCGCGCACAAACAGAATGTCGGCGCCTTCCACGATCTCCGGACGCAGCGGGCTGTTCACCGCAAGCTCCTTGAATGCGAAGGCAGGACGCAGGTTCGCAAATCCACCCAGCGCCGAGCGAATCTTCAGCAGGCCTGCTTCCGGACGCTGATCGGGGGGAAGGGAATTGAACTCGTTGCCGCCCACCGCACCGAGAAGCACCGCGTCGGAACTGAGTGCCGCGTCGAGGGTTTCCTCCGGAAGCGGTGTACCATGGCGAACGATTGCCACGCCGCCGATGTCGCGCTGATCGATGCTCAGCGTGTGGCCGCTCAGTTGCATGACATCCTGTAGAACGGCAACCGCCTCGTTGGTTACTTCCGGCCCGATGCCGTCTCCTGGGGTGACTAACAATTTCAGATGCATTCGCAGGCTTCCTGTGATTGTCCCTCAGGGGCTAAAGCCCACAAGCGAGGGGTGGGTTTTCGGCACGACTGAAGTCGTGCCCTGTTACGGACCTTCTCAAGTTGTGCGGCAATGAGAATCAATCAAGTTCTTCCACGGCCACGTGCCGCCGCTCGCGAATGGGATCCGGCAAGATCCCAATCAAATCCTGGTCGTAGATGTTCTTTTTGCGATCGGCCAGCGCCACAAACCGGTAGTAAGTCTGCTGCAACTCTTCCCGGTCCAGCGTGAACCCAAGCTGCTCCAGGCGATGGCGCAAGGCCGCCCTGCCGGAGTGCTTGCCAAGCACCAGGTTGGTTGACGACACGCCAACGAGCGACGGCGTCATGATTTCGTAACAGAGAGGATTGGCCAGCATTCCATGCTGATGGATGCCGGACTCGTGAGCGAAGGCATTGGCGCCCACAATCGCCTTATTCGGCGAAGGCTTGAACGTGATGATGTTGCCCAGCACCTGGCTGGTTGGGTACAACTGGTCGAGTTTGATGCTGGTGGTCATGCCATATTTGTCAGCACGCACATACAGCGCGGCGGCAATCTCTTCGAGTGAGGCATTGCCTGCCCGCTCGCCGATGCCGTTGATCGTGCACTCCACCTGCCGAGCGCCCGCTTCGATAGCCGCCAGCGAGTTGGCCGCGGCCAGGCCCAGGTCGTCGTGGCAATGCGAGGAGAGGATGATGCCCTGCGCATCCACTGCGGGAACGCGTTCGCGCACATCGCGGAACATCTTGCCGTATTCTTCCGGCGTCGTGTAGCCCACCGTGTCCGGCATGTTGATGGTGGTGGCGCCCGCCTCGATGGCTACTCGCACCATCTCCACCA
>Ga0137378_10006364_pt1 | contig 10246 bp, 11 predicted proteins | sample SagtaG_21_FD_104813 | JGI IMG/M metagenome (GOLD analysis project Ga0137378, IMG submission 104813) | Vadose zone soil microbial communities from Sagehorn Ranch, Mendocino, California, USA - Sage2_L_60_16 metaG | ecosystem: Environmental > Terrestrial > Soil > Vadose zone | place: USA...
ATAGCCGGGTCCTCGCCGATGTTCTGCATGATCCAGGTTGTCATAGTCAGCTGACGGATCTCCCGCAGAACGGGGTAACCCGGCCAAGTGCGGACGTCGAAGCCATATGCGGCGGAGAACTCCTGGTACTTGTCGTCAGGCAGGCCAAAGCGCTCCCGTGCGATCGAGGTCGGAAGCAAATCCCATTCGCGCGGGCCGATGGCCGTGGCCTCGAAGTCCAGGAGGACTACGCGCCCGTGGTCGGTGAGCAGGTTGCTGGTGTGCGCGTCGCCGTGGATCGGGCCCTTCGGCAGGGCAAAGTCCAGGTCGCCGAACTGCTCGGTCAGCTCGGTGCAGCGTGCGGCCAGGAAGTCGCGGTCGGCGGGGGAGACGCCAGAGGCCTTGGCCAGGCGGGATTGGGATGTTCTGAGCGGCTCGAAGGTGACCAGCTCGCACGGGCAGTCGCCGGCTGCATGGAACATGACGAGCAAGCGGGCAAGATCGGCATGAGTCGGCGTCGGCTCACCGCCGGTCACCGTCTGCCAGAACGAGACCGGATACCCGTTTACCATGATCGGCTGGTTGATCTGCTCGCACGCGCGGACGGCAGGGACGCCCGCTGCGGCCAGCCATCGGGCGACGCACAACTCCCGCTCCGCCCGGGGCAGACGGTCGGCCGAGCGGGCGATCCTGACCACGACAGGTGCGGCGGCCAGCTGGTAGATCGCGTTCTCGCCGAGCCGCAGCAACTCCGCGCCGTCACTTGCCAGGCCTGCCCTTGCGCACGCCTCATCGAGCGTGGGAAGAACCGCCGATGACGAGAACTCCGCAGCGGCATCCGGCACGCGACCAAGGATTCCCGCCGCGGCCGACCCGGTCAAGAGCGCAATGGTCGGGACGATGACCCGCGCTCTGCGACATCCCAGGACTCACGGAACGGCAGTCGTCGTACATATTCCAGCGTCCTGTCGCGCCAGTGAACCGTTGCTCAAAATCGCGGGCCTCGTAGTTGGCTCTGCCTATGGCCTCCACGCTGCTCGGGGACCGGCGATGGCGTCGGCAGTCCGCCCAGCCCGGGGCCCGCGCGCATCGAGCCTTCCTACGGGCGGGTTGCCCGTGGTCAGAGTGGGTTCAGGTACGGCCGTCCGGCAGGAAGGGCGCCAGCTCGGGCTTGCTGTTCGGCGCTGAGGGCCTGCTGGCCGCTGGGGTAGATGGTGAACCGGTAGCTGAGGTGCTTGCGGATGTACGCCTTGGTCAGCTGGTCGAGGAGCAGCTTGCCGTCTGCTATGTCGGATTGCTGGCCTGGTGTGAGGGCAGGGACGATGAACCGGTCGCAGATGCAGACGTTGAACGGGTCGCCGGATCTCCGGCCGGATGCGTGGGAATCGAGCCGGGTCCACAGCCATTTCGCCTTGTCGGTGCGGTCGTGGCCGGGAAGGGCGACGAGGTCTTCGGCCTGGGCTCCCCGGCCGCTCATACCCACGTATAGGAGCTTGTCTGCGTGCCAGATCGTGTACACGCCTGCGGCCCGCCGCGGCACCTGGTCGTTGGGCCAGTCAGCGAACCGGAACACGGGCCCGGCCTGCAACTTGGCCAGCGCCGGATAGGCGCCGGCCTCCACATCGCTGCCGCCGTGCTGGCTGGCGGGCGCCGCGGTTTGCCCGCAGTCGTCTTGCCGTACCGTGGCGAGGACATAACGGCCGTGCCCGGTGCGGTGCAACGGCGTCCCGCATGGGCTGGGCGGCCCGCCGGGGGCATTGCCGACCATGCCCTGGAAGGTGGGATCCAGGCTGGGCCGGTCATGTTCGCTGCGCGGGTATCGCCGCCAGATCCACTCGTACACGCTGACCCGGGTGAACGGGGCCTGCCCAGAGGCGGTCAGTGCCTCGGCGGCGTCCAGGATCAGCTGCCAGTTCGGCGGGCTGGTCACCTCGCTCCTCCCGCCTCGCTCGCCGCTGGTGAGGGATCCGCTCGGAGCGGCGTGCCTTTGAAGACCTGACGGCGGTGCCAGGACACGTGCCCAGCCGCCGGGACACAGGTTCCGGGCCGGGGTGACGGCGGCCGCCCGTCCAGCTCGTACAACGCCCGCCCGGCCGCCGTCCGCGCCGTGAACGCCGCCGACACCTGTACCCGCATTCCCGGGTCCAGGCCGAGCGCGCCGAGGTCGAACAGCTTGTGATACAACGTGCACAAGGCCAGGCCGTTATCCAGATCATCCGGACCGCCGAAGGAAAACCAGCGCACATGCGCGGCGTCCAGCCCTGCCGCGGCCCCGGCCAGTTGCCCGTCGTATCCGCACAACGCGCACTGCCGGTCCCAGGCCCGCAGCACCGCGACCCGCCACCCCGGATCCCGGCGCCGCGCCTGCGCTCGGCCGGGCGGGCCGGCATCAGGGCCGCCCAGCACCGCGTCCGGATCCAGGCCAGCCGCCTCCAGCACATCCGGCGCGACCGTATCCGGGAAATTCGACAGCACCAGCATCCGGGTAACCGACATGGCCAGCGCCGGATCGGCGCGCAAGGCGTCTTCCACCGAAGTCTCGAACCGGCCGGCCACCTGCCGCTCAGCCAGCGGGCCGACCAGATCCATCGGCACGTCCCGGTCCAGTACCCACACCCCGTCGGCACGCAGCCTGGTAAACGGATAAGCCGCGCTCTGCGCCCGGGGCGTCCGCGACGGCGGCCCGAACTCCGCGATCAGGCGGGCCAGCACAGGCTCGGCCGCCGACCACGGCAGGCTGCTCGACCCGCTCCGCGCCAGGCGGCCCAGCGCCAGCAGCACCAGCAGCGGCTTGTGCGGAGACCGCTTCCCGTTCCGCTGATGCTGGCGCAACGCGGCGAACCGATCCGCTACGCCGCCTGTCGCCGAGCCCACCAGCACAGCCTGGCACAGCTCCGTGACAATCCGGTATGGGAGCTACGGCACGCCAGGATGCCATCTTGCGGGCGTCCCTTACAGAGCCGAACCCACCTCGGCGCAGGCAGCCGACGACCGCGTCGGTCCGCACGAACGACCGCGACGACTACTCCCGGTCACGGCCGCAGAGCCAGTGATGCGACGCTGGTCGCCGCGTTGCTGCGGCAGATCGCCGGCACCCTGTCTGCCTCGCCAGCGGCAGCCGGGCAGGCGGGCAGGCGGTGACAGCTTAATGCCGGCGGGTACGCGCTGGGCGCGCCGCTGATCATCGTGGCGGCGCGGCGGGCGCCGCGGGGATGGGTCCTGCCGGGTGCGCTCGGATTGTTCTCGGCCGCGACTGCAGCCTCCCAGACCGCCCGCGCTTCCGCATGAAACTTCGCCGGTGCATGCACGCGGCAGCGCCCGGCGCAGCCGGGCTCCCGGGCAACGGCGGGTCAGCTGCCCAAATTTTCACGCCGTAGCGGCGTCACAACTGGGCGAGCACGACTGTTATGAATTGGCGCCGAGATGGCGGTGTCTCCTTGGAGACGAGCGGCTTCGGGCGGCGGCCGGGTGATCTGTCCTATTCGAGAGTGACACCGTTGGCCTTGCAGCGTTAGGCCCTGGGCAGGCGATGGCGATGGCATCTGGATGTGCTGCGACCTTGATCGGCCTGGCCGAGTGTTTGTCGCCGTCCGGATCGGGGCGACGGGCCAGGGGCCGCGCCGAGGCCGGGGAGGGCGCGGGTTGCGGGCAGGGCGGGGGGCGGACCACCAGCGGCCACTCCATTTCGCGGCGGGATCGGCAGGCCGCCGGTCACGTTCGTCCTCGAGTTCGGCTGAGCGCCGGGGTGCGAGCTTCTGGCTGGCGCCGGATACCATCGCCGTGTCCTGATCGGCGCGCCTTCCCCAACGCACCAGTCGCTGGGCATCACGCGCGACCGCCTCCGGCCACTAACGCGCCGCAGGTGACTGCGCGACGGCGCAGGCGACGGGTAATCCACTTGGCCGGTGACGGCATCGGGCTTTACGATGGACTCTACGAGAGCCCAGGTCAGCCGCCAGTCGAAGCGCGAAGAACCCAAGCGTGGCCAACTCGGCCTCTAACCTATAACCGTCGGATCGCAACCATCGATGTAGGGATGAATCCGCCAACCATTCTCAGGGCGGCCCTGCAATCCGACCGTCGTCGGCGAGTGAGCATCATCGATCGCGCCACACCAGTCAGTGAGCGCGTTTTGTACATTAAAGGGCCAGTTCCCAGCCCATGACCCAATCCTTTGGCAGTGTCGCACGGGGTGGAGCTCATTCCAGCCCGAATGCAGTGAGCCGTATATCCACTCCAGTGACAACAATAATATCGGCGCCGACACCATCACATAGGTTAGTATGCGACGTCCCCACCAAGTTCCGGATCAACGTCCGCCGGACTCCCTTCACCCGAAGGCGGTATTGCGAGAAGTCTCAAGAGGAAGCCCGACAACGAAATAGCCAGCGAGGCAATCGCAATATCGCAAGCGATCCAACCGATAGCCGGTACATCGCACAGCCAGGAAAGCACGGTACCGACTGCGAGCAATACCAGAAGCGCCTTTAGCCATTGGTACAGATTGTACATTCCAGCCCCTCGAACTCCACTGCTAGAGTCGGTGTGAGGGGATCTGCGTCACAGGACTTCGATTGCTGAACCTTGAATGGAAGCCCTTGCGTTTCGGCCTGTGGTGCTATTAGCCGTTTTACGGGGATCCGGGCGCCGTCCACGCTGGGGTCGTTCCTGCGCTCGTTCACCTGGGCAACGTGCGGCAGCTGGAGTCAGCCGGGCGGGAGTTCCTGTCCGCCCTAGCCGGCGCGGCACCGCTGCTGCCCGGCAAGGACGTGCTGGCGTTCATCGACATCGACCCGATGCAACGACGCGTGTATGGCCACGCCAAGGCCGGCGCCGCGGTGGTCTCCACCCCGCTGGGCGCGCCGGTGATCGCCGCGACCCGGCTGCGCGGCGGCAGCGCCAGCTCCGCCCAGATCGTGGTCCGGATGGACTCGGCTTACTATGCCGCCAAGGTGATCGCGGCGATCCGCCGTGGCAGGGCGTCCTTCTCGGTCACCGCGCGGATGGACGCCAAGATCCGCGCCGCGATCGCCGCGATCGGCGAGGAGGCCTGGACGCCGATCCGCTACTCGGAGGCGATCTGGGATGAGGACCAGCGGCGGTGGACCTCCGGCGCGCAGGTCGCCGAGGTGCCCTATACCGCGTTCGCGTCGAGGAAAGGCCAGGCGGCGACCGCGCGGCTGATCGTGCGCCGGGTCCGCGACCTGAACCGCAAGGCCGCCGAAGGCCAGGACGAGCTGTTCGAATGCTGACGTTACCACGCCGTGTTCACCGACAGCCCCTTCGAGATGATTATCCAGGCCGAGGCCCAGCACCGTGACCGCGCCATCGTCGGGCCTGTGTTCGCGGACCTGACCAGCGGCCCCCTGGCCCACCTGCCCTCGCGGTCCTTCCCCGCCAGCGCGGCCTGGCTGACGTGCGCGGCCATGGCCTGCAACCTGACCCGCGCCGCCGGGGTGCTGGCAGGAGGATTCCACGCCCGGGCCCGCGGCGCGACCATCCGCGGCCACCTCATCGCCGTAGCCGCCCGGGTCGCCCGGCACGGGCGCGGCGAGATCATGCTGCACCTGCCCGAGGACTGGCACCGCGAGCAGTGGCTCAGCCTGTTCCACGCCTGCTGCGGGCCGCCGGCCCGAGGGGCCTGACCAGCCCGGAACCGGTCACCACGCCCGCACGACCCCAGCGGCCACCAGCAAGCCCGCCCCATCAGGACAAGGACCAGCCGCACAACAGTCAGCGGCAAGACTGTCACGTTCCTGAACGCGACCAAGTTCACAAGCTTCTGGCCGGCTCCCGGAAACGATCACCTGAATTTACGCGGTGGATTGAGGTTAAGAGAGACGCCGTCCTCAGCTCTCCGGCAGGGATATGGCCTAGCGCATCCCACCCGAAAGACTGAGTGCAGCTGAAGTGGTCCGTTCAATTTGCCCGTCTGGGTCGGTAGTCTCGGCACGCTTGACGTGGTCGCACATTTCTGCAAATGTTTTAACGTCGATCTTGGTGACATCGAGGGCGCAGGGTGTGGCGTCGGGGTTGTCGACAGTCGTTACCGCACCGTCTGCGTCGCGGCACAGAAGATACCAGGCTTTGACCGGGTGAATCTCGAAGTATTGGTCGTGCTCGGTGTCCTTGATCCAGTCGCCGAACACGAGGACTACGTCGCCGCGGGCGGCACTTGAGTTTCTGCCCGGAGCAGTAGGATCCGGTTCGTGGACAACAACCTGGCCAGCTTCACCGTCATCAGGGTCATTGAAGAGGTTGGACAAGAGCCAGATGAGCCAGGCGATGAGCAGGGCCACGCCAGCGGCGACGACCGGACACAGCCAAGGAGCGGCCTCAGGGGCGATTACACTGCACACGGCGCAGGCGGCGACATAGGCGGCGCCGAAAGCGAGGATTGCTACCCTGAGGTTCGTCAGTCCGCGTTGAAGTCGGTTGCCTTCAATCTCGCAATGCATGTACGGAACGAGCCTGCCCTCGACATCAGCCAGCTCGGGCACGCCGAGGATACGCTGGCAGAACAGTCCATCGATGAAACCCTGGCCCGGCAGGTGGTCGGCGTCGAACCTGAACATGGGATTTCCGTCAGGCGTATTCGCCGCAGCAGCCGGTGACATCGGCGGGCTCTGCTTCAGGTAATAAGGGGCTTGGTAGGCCCACGGTCCAGGGGCGAGCATCTTGTTTTCAACTAGGTCGAAGTAGAGAGCCCGCGCTTCCGTCCTGGAAAGCTGCTGGTTGACATAGGCGAGCCTGTCGTCGCGACTTGCATGAACGTCGGTCGTCGGCATCGGGATCGTGCCAGTAGCGCTAAGATCATCGATAGAGTTCAGAAGAAGACGGTTCTCAACTTCACGGAATCGGAATGGGGCGATCAAGATATCGAGCTTGACGTCCCCATCGCAGGACACAATGGGTTCCCCGACGACAGTTCCGATCGCGCACATGTCGTTGTCGACACACATCAAACGTTGGTTGTAGTACCAGTATCCGATCTCGTCTAGCGATGCAATCAGTCCGAGTGCTACTGCTATTGCATATGGGCAAGGGCTGCTCGCCGCGAGCGCGACGAGGTAAGCGATAAATCCAATACTCGTCCCGATAACGATCACTCGCGTAATTGCGCTGGTCGTGTCGATCGGGTGGGCGACGCCGGGGGCCGCACAGCGCGTGTAGTGGGGGAGATTTCTTGGCATGGGAACTCACCGGACCCGTACATCGAGTGTGAGACCACCGAGTGGGCATTGTTCCTGATCAATCGCTCTAATATTGAACGAGTGAGTGTCACCGGCGTCTGCCTGGGCTGGTGCTTCGATCGTGATTTCGATCTCGCGTGACTCGTACGGCGCCAGCTCGATGCCTGCCTCAGCATCGGCTGTACCCGCGGTGACGCGCCAGCCATCGGGAAGCGCTCGGGGTTGCTTGCGCTGCTCGTCGAAAAGCGATCCACGTCCGACATAGCTGTAGCGGATGAGCAAGGGGCCTGGGCGGCGTCCACGCAACCAGTGTACGAGCGTCCCCTCACCAGCGGGTTTGCCGCGAGGCCCGATGAACGGCACTTCGGTGTCACCGGTCACTCGGGTCTGGAGATTGAAGCCCCACTTCTGCTCGATGAGGCGGTAGGCATCCACTTCGAATCGGACCACAGCTGGTCTGGCCCCAAAATTCGTAAGGTTCGCGCGCACGCTTTCTCGCGTCGACGGGGCCAGATCGACGATATGGGTATTCTCCTGACCGATGTTGTTGGCTAGATTTAGATCGTCTGGATGGGCGCATTCAACCTTGATACATACGTGGCCCGTTGTTGGAGGGGTGGTCCAATGGAAAACTGCCGTATTGTTTCCCCACGGCGCGATATTGAGGAGAACCACTTGCTCAGTGCCGTCAGGATTTATCTCAATCGGGCGCCGGGTCCCATTGAAACCCAAGTCGTGGTAATAGCAGCGAACCTCGACGCCGAGCGCGGGGTCGAATGAAGCATCCCAGATCCGGCCGTAAACAAGGTAATCGTGGCTTGGTTGCAATGCACTGGATGAGACAGGAGTCTGATCGAGCTCAGTGATCCAGATATCGGGATTGTCCCAGGTGACCGGAATTCCTTGTTGGATTAGATAACTCTGGCTGTACAGGCAAGGGTCGGGCATCCGTTGCACTTGCGGCGGAAGATCGCTGGGGCAAAGTGGACGGGGCGGACGATGCTTAAGCCAGGGACGCCCCGCAAGGAACAAGACCAGCGCGACCACCAGGCGGAGCAGCAAAAGAATGAGTAGCAAAGCAACGCGAAGAAACTCGGCCGGGATGCGCATCAACGCTCGTATGAGCGCCCGGATCACTTCCATCAGAACCTCGCCCGAAGACTATGCGATGATCAGATGGCGCATGTCGCTTAGCACCACCAATACATCATTCTGATATGTCGGCTTGATGCAGCAAATCGATAGATGACCTTTCACCCGACGCTCCTAAAGGATCGTCATCTCCGTAGGAACGGCTAGTACTTTCGGCGGACCGCTGCCGATCGCATACATGTAAGTGTGCCCTTCTCTATGGCGCACCGTAGATGGTCATGAAGGCTTCAGCTCTTGCATTTCGTGGGCCGCCGCTCGCCGCCATTCAGCACGGGCGAGCGCGGCGAATACGATCGTAGTCAATGCAAGCACGCCGACGATCGCCCATTCGACCGAGCCATTACCGCCGTCCGGATCGACGCCGAAGAACAGCTCAATCCAATCAGGGAACACTAGCGTGAGCAACAGAAGGCCCAAAGCGAGCGAAGCAAATGCGGTGTCTATGGAAAAGCGTACCTTGTGAGCCCTGTTCATGGCGTGCCCCCAGCAGATTGAGCCCATTTGACGATCTCGCTGACCATCCTTCGTTGGCATACCGGCATATGCCGATGGGTGAACGTCACCCAATTGGTAAGGCCGCCAGCCATAAATTGCGTCTTCAATTTGACAACCAGACAGGCACTCAGGCGAGCTGCACCATTGCACTCACCAGGCACTCGACTGGCCCAGGCCGTTTCGTGCGACCTAGAAACCTTTCTAACGAGCGTCTTACCACCCCTTTACTATCGTGTCAATCCCCATTGCTTTTGCTGATGCTAGGTTGCTACAGTCTGTGGACGATGATGGCGACATGCCGACCGGACTGTTCGAGATCAGTGATGAGCGGGCAGCGGTGAGCGTCCCAGGTCACCGAGGGATCGGAGCCAAAGTCGGTCCGTTCGTGGTGAGCGGCGGCGGCAGGGGTCCACGCCGCCCCAGCTGGAGCCCCCAATGGCTGAGAAGTAGCCCCGCATGGGCACGCGGAAGATCTCGTTCGAAGCCGCCACGATCTGGGACTGATCGGACGGGTTAATGGCGATCGAGGTCTCGCTCTGCGGCCCCGCCTCGTTGCTGACATCAACATGGGGGCCCACCGCGACGCTCTTCGTCGTCCCTGGACTCGGCAGCGGCTTGAACCCGGGCGCGGAGACTGTCTGGAAATTCTGCCACCGGGTCGGCTGGCTTTAGGTGGAGGCACCGGAGTTCGTCGCCCCCCGCGGCAGGAGGCGCCAGGCTGAGGTTAACCGCCAGGACGAACAAAGAGGATGCTCCGGCAGCACTTCGTAGCGGCCGTGCCATCTACTTTCACCTGCACCGACGATGCGGTTCCGTCAACGGCATGTTCGCACCGGCCGGGATAGCCGGCAAGAGGCCGACTCAACTTCGGTGGTGGGCACGCCGTGGCATTGCGACGAAGTGCCACGTCACGGCCGAGCCGACGCAGGGCAGGGAGCACGTCCGCTCGCGGGATAGTCCCTCCGGGCCCGGCCAGGTCACCGGTCGGTGTGCCAGAGTACCCGACCACGACCTCGATCGTGTCGCCCGTCCTCGAAGGTCCGCACGGCCACCAGTCGCTTCTCCGTGGCCGCGGCACCGAACGCCTCGGCCAGCCCGCGCTGCACAGCCGCTCAGCGCACAACCTCGTGGCACCGCCTCGAACGCTCGGACCAGCGCCGCGCTACCAACGTGCGCCACGCGAGCGCCCGCCTTCGGGACGACCGAGCGTCGGCCCAGCCTGCCGACCACGGATGGCAAGTGCAGATCACCCAGATCTGCGCGCCGTAGTCGGCCACGCCGCGCGGCAGGGACCTACGCCATAACGAGCCGTAGGCGTGCGAGCTGCTCGGGCCAATCTACTCACGGAGAGTTACACGGCGTGGCGGCGGCCTGCCGCCAGAGTCGTCAGCGCCGGTGCGGCCAGATGATCTCTCCGGCGCGGTCTG